>Ga0105046_10000807_pt1 | contig 45948 bp, 29 predicted proteins | sample MAT03_FD_78385 | JGI IMG/M metagenome (GOLD analysis project Ga0105046, IMG submission 78385) | Freshwater microbial communities from Lake Fryxell liftoff mats and glacier meltwater in Antarctica - MAT-03 (megahit assembly) | ecosystem: Environmental > Aquatic > Freshwater > Ice > Liftoff... | reverse complement strand
ATTTTGCTTTCCTGATTCTAAAGTCTGTTTTTCTTCCAAAGGAAGATCTGATATATGTAACATGAAGCAAAGTTAGCCATATTTTAAAAAAAGTGTCGTTTATTTATACTTAACTACTTAAAACCTAATTTATGAAAGTAAAACATGTACTTATTTTACTGTTTGCTGTGATTTGCTCGGCCAATGTGTTGGCGCAAGTTACGACAGCTTCAATCAACGGTTTTGTAACCGATGAAAAAAAGGAAGGGCTAATTGGGGCTACGGTGTTGGCCGTGCATCAGCCTTCTGGCACGCGCTACGGCGTAACAACCTTGGCGGAGGGTCGCTACAACATTCCGAACATGCGCGTGGGTGGGCCGTACAAAATTACGGTAACGTACGTGGGTTTTCAGGGCGAGCAGTTTGACGGTATCAACCTACAATTGGCCCAAAAACTCATTTTAAACGCCCAATTGAAAAGTGGTGATGCTACGCTCTCGGAAGTGGTAGTAAAAGTAGATGCCATCATGAATGGCACGCGTACGGGCGCAGCCACCAACATTGATAACACCCAGTTGAAAGTGTTGCCTACCATCAGCCGTTCGGCCAACGATTACACGCGCCTCAACCCCATGGCCGCCGAGGGTGGCTCGTTTGGCGGGCGCAACAGCCAGTACAACAACTATTCGCTGGACGGGGCTATTTTCAACAACCCATTTGGACTTGATGCCGCCCAGCCAGGCGGACAGTCTGATGCGCAAGCTGTATCGCTTGATGCCATTGACCAAATTCAGGTGTCGTTGGCCCCCTACGATGTTACGCAGGCGGGTTTTACGGGTGCGGGCGTGAACGCCGTTACCAAGTCGGGTACCAACAAATTGACGGGAACGGCCTTTGCGTTTTTTCGCAACAAAAATATGGTAGGTACCAAAGTAAAAGACGCTACCGTTTTTCGGGGCGATTTGAGCGCTTTACAGGCGGGTTTCGCGCTGGGCGGGGCTATTGTCAAAGACAAACTATTTTTCTTTGCCAACTTCGAGTTGGAGCGTCGGTCAGATTTGGGTTCCAACTTTTTGGCCAACCGTGGCACCGCAGGTGCCAACGTATCGCGGGTATTGGCCTCCGATTTGGAAAACGTTTCCAATCTTTTGCGCCAAACTTACCAGTACGAAACAGGCCCGTACGAAAATTACAAGCACAATGCCAACAACTCGAAAGGCTTGTTCAAAATAGATTGGAACATCAACCAAAACCACAAACTGTCGGCTACGGTCAATTTCTTAGACGCTTTCAAAGACAAGCCCGCTAACCCAACGGCCATTGGTCGTCGTGGACCAGATGCCATTACGTTGCAGTTTTATAATTCGGGCTACCGCATCAACAACAAGATTTTGGCGGGCATCGTGGACTTGAAGTCGCAGTTTGGCAGCAGGTTTTCTAACAAACTCCAAATTGGTTTTTCGCAATTTAGCGACACCCGCGACCCGTTCTCAACGCCGTTCCCAGTTTTGAACTTTGCCAAAGACGGCGTGCGCTATGTTGTGGCAGGCCACGAGCCATTTTCTATTAATAACAAGCTCGACCAACGCGTACTTCAATTTACCAACAATTTCAACATTTACGCGGGTAAGCACACCTACACCATTGGCACAAGTTTAGAAAGATTTAGTTTTGACAATTCGTTTAATTTAACGGGCTACGGCGCGCGGGTGTTCTTCGGCCCTGGCGAGCCTATCGAGCGCGCGGCTACTTTTATTGGCTCAAAAGGTTTTGCCGACGAAGTAGCGGGGGCGCGGGCAGCTTACACCAACAACAACGCCAAAGATTCGTGGGCTTTGGCCCAAACTGCGCTTGGCCAGTTTGCGCTTTATGCGCAAGACGAGTGGACTCCCAACACCAAACTCACCCTGACTTACGGCCTGCGCGTAGATATGCCGCTGTACTTCAACACCAAAGAGCGGGCTGAAGAAAGCATCAAGCGGGTAGGCGACTACCAGCCCAACGTGCAATATTACAACGGCGACGGCCAGCCTACCAAGTTGAGCAGTACCAACTTGCCTGCTCAAAAGCCACTGTTTTCGCCCCGCGTCGGGTTTAATTACGACCTCAAAGGCGACCGCAGCCAGCAGTTGCGCGGTGGGTCGGGCTTGTTTACAGGACGCTTCCCGTTTGTTTGGATTGGCAACCAAGTGGCCAACCCTGCCTTTTATTTTTATTGTGTAACCGACCCCAACTTCAAATTCCCGCAGGTGTGGCGCACCAACTTGGGCTACGACCACAAGTTTAAGAACGGTTGGTTGGTATCTGCCGATGCCATTTATACCAAAGATGTCAACGCCGTGATGGTACAAAATTACGGCCTCAAAACTCCGACTGGCCGCTTACAGGGCATCGACAGCCGCCCCATTTATACCAACGACGATCGCTCCAAACACGATTTTGGAGGCGTTACCAACGCTTACGTGTTTACCAACAACAATCTCGGCAGTACGCTCAACTTGCAAATTCAGGCCGAGAAAACCTGGAGCAACGGCTTGTTCATTCGCGGAGGGTACAACTTCTTAGATGCCAAAGATGGGGCTTCTACTACCGTCGAGATTTCGTCGGACGTGTTCGACTTGAACCCTGCCGACGTACAAAACTCCAACCGCCCCATCTTAGGGCCGTCGCCTTTTGGCAATCGCCACCGTTTTGTGGGCGTATTGGCCAAAGAATTTAAGTACAGCGGCAATTGGGCAACTAACGTGGCTATTTTTAGTGAGTACGTGCAGGGCAATCGGTACAGTTTTACATATTCTGGCGACATCAACAACGATGGCGGGGGCAACAACGATTTGCTATTTGTGCCAACGGCGGCGCAAATTGGCCAAATGCAATTCTCGGGCAATACGCCTGAGCAAGCCATTCAACGGGCAGGTTTAGAGCGTTATATTGCGCAAGACAAATACCTGAGCAGCCGCCGTGGGCAGTACGCCGAAAAATTTGCTTCGCTCAACCCTTGGTATTCAAAGTGGGACGTGCGCTTGTTGCAAACCTATACTTTGCCCAACAAAAATACCATTCAGTTGAGTGTGGATATTTTAAACGCGGGCAATCTGATTAGCTCAAACTGGGGCGTTCGCCAGTTTGCTTCGACCACCCGCTTGGCGCAGCCACTGGGCGTAGAAGTAGCAAACGGCGTGGCTACGTACAGCTTTGATACGTCATTGCGCCAAACCTACTTCAACGACTTTAGCTTGTTGTCGCGCTGGCAGGTGCAAGTAGGCTTGCGGTATAGTTTCTAAAAACAGTACCTTATTTGCTGACACCACGCGTAGCCCCGCCCGAGTTTTAGGCGGGGCTATTTGCGTAATAACTAAAAATTTACCGCTATTTTTGCCAAGTTAAACCAAACCTCGCTTTTTGACTTGAAAACGCCACAAATATCTATTGTTGCACCACTCTACAACGAAACGGAGTCTTTCCCACACTTGGTTAAGCGACTCAATAAGCTCATGGACAGCCAGCCACTGGGCATTGAAGTAGTGCTCATAGACGACGGTAGCCGCGATAATACACCCGTATTGATGCGCCAACTGGCGCTACTCGACCCGCGCTACCACTGTGTTTTTTTGTCGCGTAATTACGGACACCAACTGGCCTTGTCGGCGGGATTGGCGGCCGCGCGGGGCAGCGAGGCGCTGTTTATCATTGACGGCGACCTCCAAGACCCGCCCGAACTGCTGCCCGAATTTTATAAAAAATACCAAGAAGGTTTTGACGTAGTGTATGCCGTGCGGCGCAAACGCAAAGAAAATATTGTCAAACGAATGGGCTACTACCTGTTTTACCGCACCCTCAAAGCAATATCCTACGTCGAAATTCCGCTCGACAGTGGCGACTTCTCGCTCATTAGCCGCCGTGTAGCCGACGTAATGAACCAAATGCCCGAAGAAAGCCGTTTTTTGCGAGGTATGCGCTCGTGGGTGGGTTTTAAGCAAATTGGCTACGAGTACGAGCGCGACGAGCGCGTGGCGGGCGAGTCGAAATATTCGTTCAAGCAGTTGTTTGGGTTGGCCTACAACGGTATCTTTAATTTTAGCGAATTTCCCATTCAATTTATGAGCCGCGCGGGCATCGCTGCCATTTCAATTGCGCTCATTTATCTGTTTGCCACCCTGGCCAAACGGCTATTTTTTGGGTCAGTTATCGAAGGTTTTACGGCGTTGTTGTTTGTCATTGTGTTGTTTAGCGGCGTGCAACTACTCGCCTTGGGCATCATTGGCGAGTATGTATTGCGTATTTTTTTTCAATCAAAAGGCCGCCCGTTGTTTATTGTCAAAGAACAAATCATGGAAGGAAAAATAGTGGGCAGCAAGGCGCAAGTAGTGGACAATGAGCAGTAAATTTTCGATTACTATTCCCAACCGAAAACTAAAATATGCTCTTTAATTCGCTCCAATTTTTATTTTTTTTTATTGTCGTTACGCTGGCCTACTATCGCTTGGGCTGGAATGGCCGTTGGCTCTTGCTACTGCTGGCGAGCTGTTATTTTTACTTGGTTTTTAAGCCCGTTTTTATTTTTATTCTATTTTTTACCATCATCATAGACTACTACGCGGGCATCTGGATAGAGCAAAGCCAAGGGCGAAAACGGTGGTGGTTGCTGGTAATTAGTATCATTTCCAACGTCGGGATTTTGGCTTTTTTTAAATACTTTGATTTTGCCGTCGAAAACTTCAATAAAGTATTTTTTAGGCTTGGTACGGGGCTTTCGGTGCCCCATTTGGAGGGGTTTTTGCCCGCCAATATGGCCGCTTATTTGAGCGAAGCAGGACACATTATGCTGCCCATTGGGCTTTCTTTCCACACGTTTCAGGCCATGAGCTATACCATTGAGGTGTATCGCAAAAACCAAAAAGCCGAGCGGCATTTTGGCATTTATGCCCTCTACGTGATGTTTTACCCGCAATTAGTGGCAGGGCCGATAGAGCGGCCGCAAAACGTACTGCCGCAGTTTCACAGTTATTTTGCCTACGACTGGGAAAACGTCAAGGCAGGATTGATGCGCATGGCTTTTGGTTTTTTCAAGAAAGTAGTCATCGCCGACCGCCTCGCGCTCATGGCGGGCCCCGCCTACGAACACCCCGAAAACTACAACGGTTTGACGCTGCTGGTAGCCACATTTTTTTATACTTTTCGCATCTATTGCGACTTTTCGGGCTACTCTGACATTGCCTTGGGCGCAGCCCAAACAATGGGCTTCAACCTCATGGAAAACTTCAAAACGCCTTATGTATCGCGTTCTATCGCCGAGTTTTGGAACCGCTGGCATATTTCGCTTTCCACTTGGTTTCGCGACTATTTATACATTTCGCTGGGCGGCAATCGCAAAGGCGAATTTCGGGCTTACACCAACCGCATTACGGTATTTTTGGTGAGTGGCCTCTGGCACGGAGCAAGCTGGAATTTCGTGATTTGGGGTGGCTTACACGGCTCGTATCTCATTGGCGCATCGCTGCGCGACAAGTGGCTCGACAAATGGAACATCAAAACGCCCTCTACAACTTGGTACGCGTGGCTGCAAGGGCTGCTTACGTTTGGGCTGGTAATGCTCACTTGGGTGTTTTTTGCGGTGGGTGGCCAATCAGACGGCGGTAGCGTGCGCGAGTCGTTGTTGATTTTAAAAAAAATAGCCCAAACCTCCTTCACCGATTCGTTGCAATCTGCCCTCAAACCTGCCGAAATGTGCTTTTGTGTGTTTTTGATTGGTATTTTGATGATTAAAGAACATTTTTGTCTGCATATTTCAACCCGCAACAATGCCCGCTTTTATGGGTTATTTATATTTTTGATAATTGTCTGCTACTTCTTTGGCGTCTTCAATTCCAAACAATTTATCTATTTTCAGTTTTAAGAAATGGTCTGTTTTCCCAATGCCAAAATCAACATCGGGCTCCAAATTACAGAAAAACGCCCCGATGGGTTTCACAACCTCAATTCGTGCTTTTATCCTGTTGGTTGGAGCGATGTTTTGGAGATAATCCCCGCCCAAACGTTCGGCTTTTCGTCGTCGGGGCTTGCCATTCCTGGCCACACCGCCAGCAACCTGTGCGTAAAAGCCTACGACTTGCTCAAACGCGATTTTGACTTGCCGCCCGTGCAAATGCACCTCCTGAAAATAGTGCCAATTGGCGCTGGCATGGGCGGTGGCTCGGCCGATGCGGCTTTCGCGCTCAAACTGCTCAACGATTTTTTTTGGCTAAAACTCCCAACCAGTAGCCTGGAAAACCATGCCCGAACGCTCGGCAGTGATTGCGCTTTTTTTGTACAAAACAAACCCCAGCTTTGCCACGAAAAAGGCGACCAATTTGCCAACGTTGATTTGAGTTTGAAAGACAAATTTATTGTACTGGTGTATCCCAACTTGCACATTTCTACCGCCGAAGCCTACGCGGGTGTGCGGCCTCAAAAACCCGAAATAGACCTCCAAAAAGCCCTAAAAATGCCCTTATTGGCGTGGCGAGCGGTGATAAAAAACGACTTTGAAAACCATCTTTTTGCCAAATATCCTGTGTTGACCCAAATCAAAAACGACCTTTATGCCGCAGGTGCAGCGTATGCCAGCATGACGGGGTCGGGCTCTACTTTGTTTGGTATTTTTGAATCTGCTCCCGATTTAAAAAACTTTTTCGATGATTACGTAGTTTGGAAAGGACAACTATCTTAGCAATGAAAGCTACCCAAAAGCCCGAAAATCCTTTTACCAAACGCCGCGAGCCGTTCAACTTTATGCTTTGGTTGGGCATTGCAGGCAGCGTCCTGATTTTTTCGGTGTTGTTGGGCGTTTATCTGGTGCGCAAAGCTGGCCCAAACTGGACAGACGTGCCGCTGCCGCGCTTATTTTGGATAAGTACGCTGGCCATTGTGGTCAGTAGTAGTATGTTGCATTTTGCCAATTTGGCCTTTCGCTCCGAGCGTTTTTTACACTATCGTTTTTTGATGGCCGCCACCATTGGGCTGGGCGTTTTATTCGTAATTTTGCAACTTTTGGGCTGGAAACAACTCATTGATGCGTGTACTTCGATGGCCAACAACCCTGCGTTGGGTTTTGTCTATTTGATTTCAGGACTGCACATTTTGCACATTTTGGGCGGAGTAGCCGCGCTGGGATGGGCGTTTTATCAGTCGCTCAAAAATTTCTCTTACGTTGATTCGTTCGTGTTTAGTGTCAATCCGCCCAATCAACTCAAAATAAAACTTATCACCAGCTACTGGCATTTTGTAGATGCGCTCTGGCTGTACTTGTTCGGGTTTTTGGTGTTGCAGCGGTTGTAGTGAAGCGGCTCAATTGCCCCCAACCTGTTGGTAAAAACGCAATAATTCTTGGGCTTCTAATTGCCAATTGTACTCATTTTCAACGGCTTGTCTGCCGCGTTTTCCCATTTCTTGCGCTTCGCTGTGGTTTTCTATCAACCACGTTAGCGTCTTGGCCAACGCTGCCGCGTTGTCTGGGGCAATGCAAAACCCGCACTGATGCTGCTCAACTATTTGCTGATACAACGCAAAATCGGACGTGACTACGGGCAAGCCCAGTGCCATGTAGTCAAAGAGTTTGGTGGGGTAAGAGTCGGGATAGTCGCCGATGGGTTTGAGCAGCGCAATGCCCGCCAGCGTGCCTTGGGCCTGGGCAAAGGCCACTTGCTGCGGCACGTACCCGTAAAAAACAAGGTTGCCTTTGACCGAATGATAATGCGGCAACTGCTCCAACTGGGCCGCCGACACATTGAGCCTGCCAAAGAGGTGCATTTTGACATTGGGATACCCAACCGCAAGCAACGCCAGTGCCTCGACGATGACATCAAAAGAACGCTCCAAGCTGATAACACCCGCATAAAAAAACGCGGGTAGGGTAGGGGAAGGTAGTGGCAACGAAGTCCATTTCAAATCGGCAAAATTTTGAACCACGGCGTAGGGTTGGGCCAGTTGCGTGTATTCTTTTAAATAAGCCTTTTCGGTAAAAATACAGTAAAAATTATGCCGCGCCCGCTGGTCGAAGTAGCCAAAAAGCCACCGAAACAGTCGCGCCCGGTTGTAAGTTTTGGTAGGAATTTTTTTGTATAAATTTTCTTGTACTTCGTAAATCACTTTGGCTCCCAGCCACTCAAACGCAAAGGACAGCGGCAGCAGTTCGGCCACAAAAATATGGACAATGTGCGGCCTAATTCTCAAAAACTGCCACAATGCCAATGGATGTACGCACAAAATACGCCAGATGAGGTGCTTAAAAAACGGCAAGTTTGGGTGAAATACGGCATATTTGGCAGCCAAGGTGGGAGCTATTTTGCCCACAATGCGGGGGTCGTTGGGTGGGTGAACGGTGCTGAGCAGCAGTACGCGCGTTTGGGTATGCAAAATGGGTAATGTAATCAAAAAGAGACAGTTGTATTGGTAGCAAGAATTTAAAGAGTTGCATTAACGTGCTGTTTGCTCAACCATTGGGACAACCGCAACCGCTTTTTTTGCGAAATAAACCCCACATAAAGCCTTTTTTCTTGCGGTATGTTTTGCGTTTGCGGAGCGTAGTAGTTTGTTCTTTGGTGCGCCATTCGGGCGAGGCCGTGCCACGTGCTTGAACGGTGGTTTCGGGCTGGGCAACCAACGTACAGGTTAATAATAAAAAACAAAGCAGCTTTTTCATTTTTTTTTGATTGGCTTTGGTGCAAAAATAAAACGAAAAACGGTTTGTTTTAGCGTATTACCAAAACAAACCGTTTTTATAGGCTGGGCTTTTACCAACGCCGCCGGGGGGGGCGCTGACCATAACCCCCGCGACGGCCATACGAGCGCGGCGGTGGGCAATAGGCCGGTGGCCGAAAGTACATTGGCGGTGGCGGCATTACCCGCACGTAGGGGCGGGGCGCGTAGTAGCGCGGGGCAGCATAATAGTTTGGCCGGTAGCCGTGGCTACTGTAGCCTACACAACCGCTGGCCGCCAATGCCACGGCCAATAAAAAAGCGTACATCACATGTTGAGGTTTCATGGGCTTTTATGTTTTGATTCACGCAAAGATAAATGCGCATTGACAACCAAAAACGAGATTAGATATCAATGCTTTAAAAACGAAAAAACAATCAATATATTCTACATTTTACCAGAATTACACTTTATCTGGCACAACAAACGGTGCGCGGTATTTGCGGGTAAGCATGGCATTGGCTTGTGTATCGTCCACAAATTTTTCGTTTTGAGGGTCAAATTTTAGTTTACGCCCCAAACGGTAGGAAATATTGCCCAAATGCGCCAACGAAGCCGACAGATGCCCTGTTTCGATGGGGCCATTGAGCAGTTTGGGGTTGTGGTTGCGCACTGCGTCTATGAAGTTTTTGTAGTGGTCGCCGCCCGCATTTCGGGCGGGGCCAGGGGTGCGTTCTCGTCCCAAAAACGTTTTGTAGTCGTCGTAGCCATTGATGACCATGTAGCCTTTATCGCCGTAAAACAGATTGCCTATCTCTATGCCGTCTTCTTTGTTGGTCATCCAGGGCCGCACCTCTACTTCAATTATTTTCTTTTGTTTGGCATAAACGTAGCTTGAAGTCAGGGTTTCGGGGGTTTCTTTGCAGTCGTTCCACAAAAACTTGCCCCCTGCCGAGGTGATTTCTTCGGGCAGCCCCACGTTTAAGCCCCACATGGCAAGGTCGGTTTCGTGAATACCCTGGTTGCCAATATCGCCGTTGCCGTAGTCCCAAAACCAGTGCCAGTTGTAGTGCACGTAGTTTTTGCTGAATTCGCGTGCTGGTGCTGGCCCCTGCCACAAATCCCAGTCCAAACCCTGCGGTATGGGCGCAGGGCCTTGATTGCCAATATCAGGCCGCCATTTATAAATCAAAGCGCGGGCCATATAAACGTTGCCAATCAAGCCTTCGTGCAGGTGTTTGACGGCTTCTTGAATGGCCACCGAACTGCGCAATTGCACGCCATTTTGCACTACGCGGTTGTATTTGGCGGCAGCTTCTACCAGTTTACGCCCTTCAAAAATATTGTGGCAAGCGGGTTTTTCGACATACACATCTTTGCCAGCTTGGCAAGCCCAAATGGCTGCCAAAGCGTGCCAGTGGTTGGGCGTAGCAATGCTCACGGCATCAATGCTTTTGTCTTCATAGACTTTGCGAAGGTCTTGCTCCATCTTCACTTTTTTGTTGTACTTTTTTTCAAAATCGCTGGCTCCTGCTTGCAGCACCACATTGTCCACGTCGCACAGGGTAGCTACTTCTACGTTTTCCAACTTTTGAAAGCCGTTGATGTGGTCTTTTCCACGGCTATTGATGCCAATGACGGCCACGCGCAGACGGTCATTGGCACCAAAGGCACTGGCGGGTATGATGGTAGGCAGGCCAAATGCAGCCGTGCCCACGGCGGTATTTTTAAGAAATTTTCGACGAGAAAGTGAGGAATTTATCATGGATTATGAAGGGTTTATTTGATTTTGCATTGGCGGCCACGCTTAACCCCAACAAACGACATACTCTTTCGTATAAGTTTTGGGAGAATTAAAAATACTTATGTGAGAAGAATTAAATTTGATAAGTGCGGGTACTCAACTTTCAAGATAGGCAGTGCGCTGAGTGCGCATGTATAAAAGTAGTAAACTTTTGATGGCACTACTTATTGTAGATGCGCCGGCTTTTTTTTATAGACAAAATAAGATTTTTTTTAGATAAAATAGAAATAAGAAAAATAGGATTATATTTTTAAAATAAAAAGTTTGAGTTTTTCAATAATATCAAAATATTATTTGGCATTTGTTTAATTGTGCAGTATTTTGCACTGAAATTTATCTAATAAGCAAACTAAACACAAACTATGAAGCAATTGTTACTCATTTTATTTGTGGGTTGTCTAAGTATAAATACTCACGCACAAACCCGTAAGATTTCTGGGAAAATTACCGAGGCCGACAATAGCACGGGGCTGCCAGGTGTCAATGTACTGCTAAAGGGTACAAACACCGGTACAAACGCTGACCTCAACGGCAACTTTTCGCTCAATGTACCGCCCACTGACGGTATTTTGGTTGTTTCTTTTATTGGAATGACGACCCAAGAAATACCCATTGGCAACCAAACTGTCTTTGACATCAAATTAAAGACCGATACCAAGATGCTGATGGAGGTTACGGTAACAGCCCTTGGTTTTGAACAAAACAAAGATGTGCAAGGAGCTTCCTCGTCAAAAGTTACGGGAATTGCCATCGCCCGAACGGGCGAAACGGGGGTCATCAACGGCCTTGCAGGAAGGGCGGCGGGGGTACAAATTTCGCGCTCTTCGGGCGACCCGGGCGCAGGTTCGTACATACAAATACGCGGCCAAAGTACCATCACAGGCGACAACCAACCGCTGGTTATTATTGATGGTATCCCTATGAGCAACAGCAGCATAGGAGAAACCGCCGGAGGCGTGCGGCAGCAGTCGCGGCTAAACGACCTCAACCCCAACGACATTGCCGATGTTCAGATTCTGAAAGGTGCGGCAGCGGCAGCACTTTGGGGCTCCAGAGCAGCCAATGGTGTGATGGTAATCACCACCAAAAAAGGGCGCAACAGCAGCAAAGTGGACATTTCATTCAGTTCATCGGTTTCGGTTGATAAAGTAAATCTATTGCACCCACTTCAAGATAAGTTTGGGCAGGGTGTCAATGGCGTTTTTAGCCCTACTTCTTCGGCTTCTTGGGGAGACAAAATTGAAAATAGATCGGGTGCTGCCGACGTGTTCAACACCACAGGGCAGTATTTTGAGGCCATTGATGGTACAAAACATTATCCCATTACCCAGAAAAACATCAAGGAAATCTTCCACGACCAACGCCTCAATCAGGTATTTCGGACGGGCTATTTCGTGGACAATAATATCAGTTTTAGCGGGGGTAACGAGCAAAGTACCTATTACCTCAGCATGGGCGACCTCAATCAAAAAGGGATTATTAGGGGGCAAAGTGATTATCGCCGCACGACCTTTCGCCTCAACGCCGACCGAAAGTTTGGGGATATGTTGTCGCTTTCTACCAAAACCTCTTACGTTAAATCAAGTTCTAATCGCATTCAAACCGGCTCCAATGTCAACGGGCTTTATTTGGGCATGGTACGCTCGCCACCCGATTTTGACGACAGCGATTACAAAGGCAATTATTATTCTTCGCCTTCGGCTGCCCCTATCTTTCGGCAGCGGTCGTATCGTCGGTATTTGGGCAGCGACAATCCTATTTATGATTCCCCTTTGTGGGTTATCAATGATCTTAAAAACCCGACATCGGTTGATCGTTTTATTACTGCTACTGAAATCAATTTCAAACCAAAAAAGTGGTTTGAACTCAAAGCCAGGGGAGGCGTAGATTCATATACCGACGCTCGAGAGAGCTATTTTCCAGTCAGTTCGGCGGGAGGTGCCTACACCGGAAGTTATAGCCAAGAAATTATCAAAGAAACCGAGCTTAATTTTGACATTATTGCGCGTGTTGTGAAGGATATTTCGCGCAATATTTCGGCAACATACATTGCTGGTTGGAACATCAACAACCGCGACTACCTCAATTTGGGGTATTCAATGATTAACTTTTTGATTCCCAACGGCCCCAAAGATGCCAGCAACGCCACGGCGGCCAACCGTACTCCTTTTGATACTGACCAACGTATCCGCACTGCGCGTTTTTATGCCACCACTAATTTCGGATTTTATGACCAAGTGTACCTAAATCTTGGGGCTGCCGCCGAGTCGGGGTCGCCTTTTGGAGAAAAAACAGACAAAACATTTTTCTATCCCTCAGCAGACGTGGCTTGGCAGTTTTCAAAACTTAATTCACTGAAAAATACATCGTGGTTAAGTTTTGGAAAGTTGCGCGGCTCGTATGGCGTGGTGGGCGTGCAGCCACAACCCTATCGTACTTCTACCGATTATGTAACCGCCGAATTTACGGGCGGCTGGGGTGGCACCGCAAGCGGCGTAGCTTATGGCAATGGGGCATTTGTGCAATCTGCGCAGCAAGGAGATGCTGCTTTGAGGCCAGAACGCAAAACAGAATGGGAAATTGGCACCGACTTACGCTTCTTGCAAGACCGCCTTTCGGTAGGCTTTACCTACTACAACAATAGCATCAAAGACTTGTTGCTGGAAGTAGCCGCCTCGCCAAGCACGGGTTTTACGAGTCGCTATACCAATGCCGGTACAATGTCAAATAAAGGCTGGGAAGGAGAACTTACGGCACAAGTATTTCGCAGAGGCGCACTGAACATTGATTTGGTAGGAAATATCAGCCGTAACATCAACCGCGTAGAAGATTTGGCGGGAACTGACCAGATTGTACTGGGGGGATTTAGCACACTTACCAGCTCGGTGGCCAAGGTAGGCTACTCATTGTCAGCACTGTATGGCGGGCAATACCTGCGCAAAACCGATGGTGCGTTGGATTTGAACGCCAACGGCTTTCCACAATTGGCTTCTACCTACGGAGTCATTGGCGACCCCAATCCAGGATACAGGGCGGGTTTTGGTACCAATATCAACTACAAAAATTGCTCACTGAATGTACTTTTTGAAACGTTTCAAGGGTCAAGTTTTGCGCCCAACACCCAATCTGTTCTTTACAACTTCGGTACGCACGCCGACGTTGGCAACGAAGTAACCATTCCTTCGGGAGGCCTCAAAAGCTATGATGGCAAAACCGTTGAAGCAGGTAAAACAGTGCGGGGGAATATCAAAGATTTTGGCGCGGGGCCTGTGTTGTTGGACCAAGCTTGGTACACCACCCTCGGACAAGGATTTAGTGCCTTGCAGGAGCAGTTTATTGTGGACGGAAGCTGGACACGCCTGCGCGAAGCCACTCTCAGCTACAAATTAAGCAGCCCGTGGTTGAAAGAAAAGCTACGACTGGGCTCGGTGAGCTTCTCTGCCACAGGACGTAATCTATTCCTTTGGACAGACGTAGTGGGTATTGATCCCGAAACCTCGCTCAATGGTACAGGCAATGGCCGTGGGCAAGATTACTTCAACAATCCAGGCTCAAAGTCAGTCGTATTTACGCTAAGAGTGAATTACTAAGTCTAAAAATCAATTTAAAACATCACATCAATGAAAAGATATATTTCAATTTTTGCCGTCGCTTTGGTGCTTACGCTCTCGGCTTGCGAGTCGCTGGTTGAAGGCTTGAATGAAGACCTCAACAACCCCACTGACGCCCCCGCCGAACTGATGTTTACGGGCATAGAACTGGCCGTAGCGTCGGTGCATGAAGGATACAATTCTTTGCTATCAAGTGTGTGGAATGGCTATTATTTTGGCTACGACCGCCAATGGGCCGATTTTCACGTTTATAACGTAGCGGGCTCTTATTTTGATGGCATGTGGAGCAGTAGTTATTACGGTATTCATCGCAATGCACGGTTGATATTGGCCAAAATTGAACCCCAAGGGGTGAAGGTGCTGGCGGGTATGACCAAGGTACTCATGGCGCACAATATCGGCACCATGACCGCCCTTTACGGCGATATTCCTTTCTCGCAAGCCGCGCAGCTCGAAGCGTTTCCCAATGCCCAGTACGACTCCCAAACCGATGTATATGCAGGGGTACAAAAATTGCTGGACGAAGCCATTGTCGACCTCGAAACAGGCGTGGGGATTCCACGGGCTGGTACCGATATCCTCTTGGGTGGCGACCCCAAAAAGTGGATTGAAGTAGCCTATACCCTCAAGGCACGTTTTTATACCGATACCAAAGCCTATGCTTTGGCTGCAACAGCAGCAGCCAAGGGGGTCAGCAGAGCGGCCAATTCAATGTATATGCCACATGGCCCTATTCAGGGGCAAAATCAAAATTTTATTTTTAGCTTTTTGGCCGTCACCCGTATTGGTGATGCCGCTGCCGTAACCAAAGCCAATGCGCCGTGTCATTTGCTCAAACTCATTGACCCCACGCTGACTGCTACTTATCGGGGCAATGCCAAAACCGACGAAACGGCTCGTTTTAATTTCTATTATTTGAGACAAGGGGTAAATGTGCCCAACCGCGTAGAGCCTAATACCCAAAAACGAGCCACTCAGGTAGGATTTATGAGCGTGGACGCGGCGTTTCCGTTGGTTACTTTCCAAGAAAACAAACTTACCCAAGCTGAAACCTCAATGCGAGCAGGGAATTTTGCTGACGCACTAAGATTCCTCAACGAATACCGCGCTTTTATGAACACAGGTGGTGGCTATATCAACAGCGTTACAGCCGCCAATTTTTCTTTTAAGTATTTGCCATACGAAGAAAAAGATTTTGATAGAGCAGGCATGGAAAATAGTGATGGCATTGCCAAAAACGATGCCCTATTGCGGGAAATCTTAGAAGAGCGCTATGTAGCGTTCTATTGCCAGACCATTGGATGGAACGACGAAAGGCGCAACCGAACCAACCCCGTTGGTATCAAACTTATTGCCAATGCAGGCGACAAGCTCCCTTGGCGGTTTATTTATTCACAAAACGAAATCAACGGCAATCCACTGGCTCCCAGGCCCGTACCAGGTACTTTTGATGTCATGACGATTTACAAATAAGCCCGCCCGAAAAACGCCCCAATATGAAACGTTACCGCTTACTTTTGCTGTTGTTGTCCGTTCAAAGTTTTGCCCAAAAATTAGATTCAAAACAAATAACGGTCGCAGAGGGAACAAATATGACCATGGCGTTGTCGCCCGACGAACAAGCTGTCGCCATTGACATACAGGGTACTATTTATCTCATGTCTGCCAAAGGCGGTACGGCGCTACCCCTCACCGACGGCATGGGCGACGACCGCCAACCTTGCTGGAGTCCCGACGGAAAAAGAATAGCCTTTCAGTCGTACCGAGGAGGAACGTTTCATATTTGGAGTGTGGACAAAACGGGCAAAGACCTCAAACAACATACTTCTGGACCTTTTGACCACCGCGAACCGCACTGGTCGCCCGATGGAAAAAGTATCGTTTGCGGTGCCGACCGCAACGGGAACTATGACATTTGGAAGGTGAGCCTCGACGGCAAAGAAGTCAAAGCACTTACTGCTAACACTGACCACGATTATATGCCTGCCTATTCGCCCAACGGTGCGGTCATCGCTTTTGCTTCGAGCCGAATCGAAGGGGCAGGCATATATTTGATTGTAGAAAATAACACAGAAAAATTACTGGCTTCAACCGGCAAAGGAACACCCAGCGCACCTGCTTGGAGCAAAGATGGCAAATGGGTTAGTTATCAGGTACTGACGGGCAACAAAACAACCCTCATGGCCGTAGAAGTAGCCACGGGGCGGGTAGTTTTATGGAGCAAAGAAGGCCAAGACGTGTTTCCGTTTCGGGCTTCGTGGGCTTCCCAGGGCCGTGTGTATTATACTGCCGATGGCAAAATCAAACAGCAAGGGGCAGCAGATGGCAATGCTACCAACGTGGACTTTGAGGTAACCATGACCGTCAGTACGCCGGTATATCAGCGAAAAACCTATGATTTTGACGGGTCTTCCCCAAAAACAGTGAAGGGTATCCGTTGTCCCGTAGTTTCGCCCGATGGCAAGCAGGTTGCCTTTGTTGCCTTGGGCGATTTGTGGTTGCTCACCATTGGCATTCCCCAACCCATCAAACTTACCGATGATACTTACTACGAAACCGACCCCGCATGGTCGCCCGATGGGACCAAGATTCTTTTTTCTGCCGACCGATTGGGCAACATGGACTTGTTTACCTTAGAACTCTCAAGCCGCAAGATAACGCAAATCACCCAAACTGAGGACGACGAATACCAAGGGTCTTGGTTGGCCAACGGCAAAAAGATTGCCTACCTAAAGCAAGGTTTACGCAATACATTGGCCACCGGCACAGCACTGCAAATCAAAGACTTAACCACTGGCGAAACCAAGGCCGTGTATAAGCCCATGTTTCAGCCCGGGCAGCCGTCGTGGTCGCCCAATGGGAAGTATGTTTTGCTGGCGGCTTTGGATGCCTACTCTTCCAAATACCGCGAAGGAGTCAGCAAGTTTCTCCTTGTGAATGCCGAAAATGGGCAAGCTGCAAGCCTAACAACTCCATTTCCAAATCAAACAATGGCAATGCGCTACCGCAACGGCCCGATTTGGTCGCCAGATGCCACCAAATTGGCTTATGTGAAAGATGCGTTGCTGTGGGTCATTGATGTTACAGAAGAGGGCACTTTTACGGGACAGCCCCGCGCCCTCACGTCAGAATTGGCCGAAACGCCCACTTGGACGGGCGATTCCAAAGCAATTGTTTATCTCGCCACCGACCATTTGCGCAAGGTAATGATAGCCGACACTTCCAAGCAAGACATACCCGTAGCTTTGAGTTGGACCAATGCCACGCCCAAGGCCCTGTCAGTGGTGCATGCGGGGCGTTTGTTTGATGGCAAAAATGAAAAATTGATGACCAACGTGGACATCGTTATTGAAAATAGCCGCATCAAAGCCATTCATCCGCACCGTACCAATTACCCCGCCACTTACCAAAAAATCGATGCCTCCAACCTGACCGTCATGCCGGGTTTATTTGAAACCCACTCGCACTTAGACGCGCAATATGGCGAAAAAACGGGCCGTATTTGGCTCGCTTATGGCATTACGGCCGTGCGCGAACCTGGCTCCGACCCCTACGATGCCGTAGAGCAACGAGAGGCTTGGCACAGTGGCAAACGCCCAGGTCCTTTTCATTTTTTGACGGGTGCACTTACCGACGGAGGCCGCATTTATTACAACATGGCCACCGCGATTGGCTCTGAGGCCCAGCTTCAACTCGAATTGGGCCGCGCCAAAACATTGGGCTACGACCTCATCAAAACGTACGTGCGGATGCCCGATGAATGGCAAAAAAAGATAACCGAATACGCCCACCAAAACGGCATGACGGTGTCGTCGCACGAGATTTTTCCTGCTGCCCGTTATGGGGTAGATGCCGTCGAACACATTGCCGCTACCAGTCGGCGGGGGTATTCACCCAAAATCACTTCGACAGGACGTAGCTATGACGATGTGATTCAGATTGTTAGCCAATCAAAAATGGTCATTACGCCTACATTGGCACTTTCAGGCGGCTTTTGGAATTTGATTGTCCGTGATACCAGTTTGTTTGATACGCCCCAATTTCGGCAAATTTATCCTGCCTATTATCGAACGGCCATGCTTGAAACCGCCAAACAGATGAAAAATCAGCCGATTGCGATGATTGCCAATTATGGCAACACGGGCAAAACCCTCAAAAAACTTTGGGACAGCGGTGCCCGCATTACCAGCGGCACCGACTCTCCCATCATACCCTATGGCGCGAGCTTGCACGTAGAGATTTGGAACTACGTAGAAAGTGGCCTGACTCCTTTCCAAGCCCTTCAAACGGCTACCATCAACGCCGCTAAATCACTCAATGTGGACAAAGACTTGGGAACATTGGAAGTAGGAAAGATTGCCAACATCAGCATTGTAGAAGGCAATCCGTTAGAAAATATCCAAGACACGCAGCGAGTGAAATATGTATTCGTAAATGGCAAGGTATATTCGCTCGAAAGCCTATTGAAGCCTTAAACTTCATTCTTAGAATACCAGCAACAAAAAAGGTGCAGCAAACAATGTTTACTGCACCCTTAAAGCTAAAATTACTTGGGCTAATTTTGCTCTGCCGCTTCTACGTTTATTGCCGATACGGCAACTTCTGTCAATTTTTCATCGGCTGCTTTTTCTTCGTCAAGTGTTACTTCAAGTAAAGCTGCAACTTCTGTCAAACCTAAGGTTTCTGCAAACTGGCGAAGTGTGCCATAAGAAGCAATTTCGTAATGTTCTACTTTTTGGGCTGCAGAAATTATGCCTGCATCAAGCATAGCACCCAGTTCGCATTCGTCCATAATTTCTTCGGCTTCCTTTATTAAGCCAGTCATAGCTTCACATTTTACAGCAACGGCTTGCTTGCCTATCAATTCAAACACTTCCTCTACACGGCTTACTTGCTCTTCTGTTTCAGCAAGATGGTTTGTCAATGCTTCAATGAGGTCTTCAGATGTCGCATTTTTAATCATCTTCGGAATGGCTTTGACGAGTGCTTTTTCAGCCCAATAAATGTCTTTCAATTCATCTTCAAACAATTTCATTAATTGTGAAGATTGCATTTTAGGTGTACTGTTTGCCCCTTTCTGTTGTGTGTTGCCGTTTGAGGCTGCTGTTACGTCTTTCATTTCTGTTGGTTTTTATTATTAAAAAATTATTTACTATTTTTTACTTTACATTCGCACTTACTTGACCATTGCGTTCGGTTTCCAATCCTTCTTCATAAACCGACCAACTCATTATCCCATTTAAGGGAATTGTTGCCGCGTCAATTGCTGATTTACGCTCCTCACTCAATGTTTTGTTCGCAGATTGAACAGATTTTTCTGTTCTTTGGGTACCTTTTGCAACTTCCTCCAATAACCCATTTGTTTCAATCACATGTTGAAGAGGATCGTCAATGAATTGCCACTCTTCTCCTAATTCGCAACTTTTACCCGTGTTCCATCCGCCTTTGAAATCTTCGCCTTTGGACATATTGAAATACTTGTTGCTGTATTTTGGGTCGCTTTGTAAAATGCCGGGCGGAAAATTTGGCTGAATGCTATCCAAAGCCGCCTGAAACATTTGGAAGTGCGCCACTTCTCGGGTCATTAAATAACGCAACGATTCTTTTACGTACACATCGTCAGTAAATTTCATCAGATTTTCGTAAACCATTTTTGCACTCGTTTCCGCTCCGATGTTCAATCGAAGGTCGGCAGTCAAATCACCCATTCCCATTATGTAAGAAGCATTCCAAGGGTTGCCAACGCTGTCGGTAAGTGTGGGAGTGCCGCCGCTTACCAAAAAGAATTGGGGATTTATCATTGCTTCATGGATGTAATTTTCTTTGGCTGCTTTGCCATCTAATACTTTTGTCAAGTCAGATTCATCGGCAGCATTTTTTAATTCTCCATTTACGCCCGTAAGCAACATTTGAATGGTTGCTCCCACAATTTCGAGATGACTAAACTCTTCGGTAGCAATGTCCATGAGCATATCGTATTTATCGGGATGCGGTTTTCTGCAACCAAATGCTTGAACAAAATATTGCATCGCTGCTTTCAGCTCACCGTTGGGCCCACCAAATTGTTCGAGCAACAACTTGGCAAAACGCACGTCGGGTTTTGAAACCCTTGCGTTAAATTGTAGTTCTTTTACGTGATGAAACATAGCTTATTGGGTTTAATTATTGTTTTAAAAAGAGGATATTGCCAAATTTACATTTGAAATAAATTACGAATTCCCCTTATTCTCATTGACTATGAGCGACCAATAACGTGCCATTAAATTTTGTGAGTAAAAAGGGAATTACAAGGAGAAAAAGTGAGGAATTAAATCGCACAGTGGGTAAAATTTTCAACAAAATATAGTCGTCCCAAAAGTAAAGTGCGACACAAAAATTTTGCAAAAAAGAGGAAACTACACGTACACCCAAAATAGGACACGTTTATCGTAAATACGCGTGTTTTAGAATAGTTAAGTTGGCCTGCCAATGCAGAAAACTTATCAAAACAGACTAAATCATCTTAGACAAGTTGGGATTGATGGGTTCTGGCCTTATGAAGCAGATTAGGCACTATTTTGACCGTTACAATTAACTGGATTAAGAAAATTAGCTACATCTCAAAAGACACCTTCGAGCTGTTATAGGTCTAAATAGGCCTTAATTTTTACAGTAATATCGGTTTTTTTAAGACTTAGATTTTATTTTTGCACACATCTGCTGACAAGCAATCGAATGCTTGAGATGGCTTCTTAGTGAAGGTAGCATTGTTGTTGCCAAAGATTGAATGTCAGTATCTTTTGCATATATAGAAGCTTTTTCAAATTTTTCTATCGCATCTTTGTGGCCTTCTACCATCTTATCGCTATACTTTTTGTCAAAATCAAAACCGAATTTGTCTTTTAATTTATCATAAGCATCCTTGCCATCATTTGTAAGTGTTGTTGGAATAGTGATTTGTTTTTTTGTGGCAAGCATTTGTAAATCTTTCAATGCTTTGGTATGCTCCACTTCCATCATTTTACCTAATTCAATTACTTTCGGCATTTTACTGTTTTTCTGGGCTAATTGCCCTAATTGAATTTCTTCAAGATTAATTTCAGCAGCTGAAACTAAAAATTCAGCATCTTCTTCTTTAGCATTTGTAAATTTTTCCTCATTACGTTCTTCCGCTACTTCTTTAGAATCTTCTGCATCTGTATTATTGCTGCACGATGTAATGCTCAAAATTGAAACGAATGCCGCTGCAAAAAGACTTGCTTTTGAAATTGTTGATTTAAATTTTTTCATTGGATTGTTTTTTAAAAATTTGTTTTTGATTATTTTCTTTTCACAAAGGTGATGGTGTTTTATATAAAAAGTGTTACACAATTTATTGGTTTTTTTATAGAATTCCCACATCGCCAGATTGGAATGTCCTTCGGGACGGGTTCTTGCTACTTTTGTTAGTTCACACTAACAAAAGTAGCAAGAACTTTTTTATTTAATTGTACAGCCTATTCTTAGAGATAACCAATCACTTTATGCAGTTTTTGATGAATAAACAAACGATATTTTTATGGAAGCACCCACCTGTATGGGTAAATTTAAGTAGTACGATTCTTTTGTAAGAAATTATTTTTAACCAACTTTTGACCTTTTTATCATGAAAATACTGGCCCGTTTGGCGTTTATTTGTCTTTTGGTTGCATTTTTTGCCAACCAGATAGCTGCCCAAAAATCTAAAAAACCGTTGGTTGTTTTCGTAGCTGGCGACCACGAGTATGGCGGCGAGCAAACGCTGCCGCTCGTTGCGGCCGAACTTGAAAAGCACTACGGCTTTCGTACCAAAGTTATCAAGTCGTATCCCAATCAAAATGCTGAAAAAGATATTCCTGGCCTCGAAGCATTGGAAGAAGCCGATTTGGCGGTGTTCTTTTTGCGTTGGCGGCAACTTCCTGCCGACCAGCTCGCCCACATCGAAAAATACATGAAAGCGGGCAAACCCATGATGGCTTTCCGTACCACAACCCACGCTTTCAATTATCCCAAAGGGCACGAGTCGGAGTCTTGGAATGCTTTTGCCGAAAAAGCCTTTGGTGCCCCTCCGGGCTGGGGTGGCAAGTCCAATCACACCCACTGCGGCCACGATTGCAGCACCGACGTTTCGATTATTGCGGCGGTGGCCAAAAGCCCACTATTGACGGGCGTTGATCCTACTTTTCACGTGCGCTCGTGGCTCTACAAAGTACAACCCGACTACCCCGTGGCGGGAGCCGAATGGCTACTCATGGGCAAGGCTGTCAATGCCAATAAGGCAGATTTTGCCGACAGCCCAGTGGCTTGGACTTGGAAAAACAGCTACGGCGGGAAAGTTTTTTTGACCACCATGGGCCACCCCGAAGACTTCAGGGTAGCATCTTTTCAGCGGCTGGTTATCAACGCCATTCACTGGGAAGTGGGCAAGAAAATTCCTAAAAAGTGGAAAGGGAAAATGGATATTCAAGTGCCGTATCGGGGCATTGTGCAATAGTGTTTACTGCCAACAATCACAAAATAGAAGCGGCTTGCTATCGTTGATAGCAAGCCGCTTCTATTTTGTGTAGCTACCCCTGTTTGTTTTATTTTTCTAACGGATGCTCACTTAATAGCTGTGAGGTGGTGTAGAGGTCTTTTTTTGCGGCAGTTGCTGCGCGTACTTGTTTCACTTTTTCGGGCGATATCACCGATGCTCGGTTGCCAAACGAGTTGCGCACGTAAGTGAGCACAGCGGCTACTTCGCGGTCGTTGAGGAGCCCACCGTAGGGGGTCATTGGCACTTGCCCTTCGTATTTTACGCCGCTCAATTCCATGGGCCCAATCAGCCCTTTTAGTACTGTTTTGATGAGGCGATCTTCGTTGCCAAGAACCCACTTAGTGCCCGCCAGCGGCGGAAACCCCGATGCAGGAAGCCCTTTGCCGTCGGCTTGGTGGCAGGTTATGCAGTAGCCTTCTTTGGCAAAAATCTCGCGGCCCAGCGTGAAGAGTTTGAGGTCTTCACCTTTAATGGTGGTGGTACTATACACTTCTTTTTCTTTTTTGACAGACCGTCCGTTTAAGTGTGCTACGGCGGTTTCGTGGGCGTGAATCATCCACTTGTCAAGTGGTTTCTTTTTGGCTTCGGCCAAGATGGGCAAGCCTTTGTCTTTGCCCATCCACGAAGCCGCCACGATGGCCTCCAAGCGCACCCGCCCGTTGTTGTCTTGGGCTGCCTGCGTGAGCAGCGCGGCTTGGTCGGGTACTTGGTGCGCCGTGTAGCGTAGCACGCGCACAGCGGCGGCGCGGGCATGAAAGTCTTTGGTTTTGAGCAATTGGCGTAACAATTTTTGATCTACCTTGTTGAGCCCCCAACTCACCCACAAAGCCTCCAAAACGTGGTGCTCGTATCGGGGGGCGGATTTGTCCAATTTAGCTACCCACTGCGTTATTTTGGGCAAAACATCGGCGGCACTTCTGCCCCGCAGTTCGCGGCGGGTACGGTAGCGGGTGCGGTATTCGGGTAGTTTTAGGTTGTCCAATAGTTCGTCAATGCTGGCACCTGCTACTTTGGCGGGCGTTATGAGCGGTCGCGATGGGTACGTAACTCTGTACACGCGCCCGTGCACGTGGTCGCGCAGGGGGTCGCGGGCGTTGTGTTGCATGTGGCCAATGAGAATGTTGTGCCAATCAATAAAATACAGCGAGCCATCGGGGGCAAACTCCATGTCCACGGGGCGAAAATTACGGTCTTGGCCCACAATTAAATCTTGGCGGTGTTTGGTTTTATAGCCCGTGCCGTCGTCTTCGATGGCGTGTTGTTTCATTCCCAAAAAACCGATGGTGTTGTTGATTAAAAAATCGCCCTGCACGTCATCGGGAAAATGGCGGCTTGATACAAATTCCAAACCCGAAGTAGGCCGTACGAGGTGGGCCTTTTCGATGAGCTGCTCCGATTTGTGGGTAGACTCGCCGTAGCGGGGCATCACCGTGCCAGGCATCATCCAGCGCACATCGGGGCTGGAGGTCTCGGCAAAAATATTTTGGCCCCATTCGTCGAAGGCAATGCCCCAGGGGTTGGGAATGGCGAGTTGGGCGGTGCGCTCCAAGTGTCGTCGGGCGGGATTGTAGCGGTAAAAGCCGCCGTTGGTAGCCCGTACTGTGCCATAGGGCGTTTCGACGTTGGTATGCAAAAATATGCCTTCGCCCATGTAGAAAGCCCCCGAGGGGTCGGCACAAAAAGCACTGATGGTGTGGTGGGTATCGTGGTCGTCGAAGCCGCTGAGAATAATTTCTTTTTGGTCGGCTTGGTCGTCGCCATTGGTGTCTTTGAGCAGTATGAAATTGGTACCCTGCGCCACAAATACCCCTTCTTTGGTAATCTCAAAACCAACAGGCACGTGCAGCCCGCGCGCAAAAATGGTTTGCTTGTCGGCTTTACCGTCGTTGTTGGTATCTTCCAAAATCAATATTTTGTCGTCGGGCTTGGCATCGCCAGGCTTGTAGTGTGGGTAGCTGGGCATGGTAGCCACCCACAAGCGGCCTTTGTTGTCGAAGGTCATTTGTACGGGGTTGGCCAAATCGGTAAATTCGGCTTCAGACGCAAACAGCTCCACTTTATAACCAGGAGCCGCTTTGATGGTGTTGAGGGCTTCTTGACCGTACAAATATTTTAAGCTGCCATTTTGGGTAGGATTAAAATTGGTAACAACAGGCGACAGTGTTCGGGTTTTGGCATCGGCGGCGGCGAGGTCCATTTTTTGGCCTTTGGCTGCCGCCAACCAGACGGACGTATCGCGAATGGCGGTCATTTGACGCATTTTCTCAATCTCGGCGGGGTAATTGTCGGGCCCAAAAGGATTGTAGCGGCGGCCATATACGTGTACGCCGTTTGGCACTTTAAAATCATTCTGCCAAAACCAGTTTTTTTCCATTACGGCCTCATAAATACCCTTCCGATTGGCTTCGGTTTGGGGGGGCGTTTTGCCGAAAATTTTATCGGCCAACAAGAGCGACAGTTGCTGGTAGCCTGCGTCGTTGAGCTGCACGCCGTCTATGGTCAAAGGGGTTTGGCTGGCGGCGTACCATTGTTGCGACGGAGCGAAAGCATCAATAAATAGCACGTTATTTTGCGCGGCCACTTCTTTCATGGCGTTGGTATAAAGCAGCAGGTTGGCATTTTCTTTTTTGCCATTGGGCAAATCGCGCTGGGCTGACAGGTCTTCAAAAGCAGTGGGTGCCACCAACGCCAACTGCGGGGAGGTGTTGCCGTTGTATTTTTGGTTGAGGGTGTGTTTGACAAAAGCGTCCAATTCGGCTTTGTAATTGGCCAACCCTGCCGCACCTTGAAACGACTCACTGTATCCAAAAAAAGCGATGATTACGTCCGTTTTTAGGCGAGTAAGCCACTGGTCGTGGGTTTCTAAGTGGCCCTCACTGCCCGAGTTGCTGGCATATTCGGTTTGAAATTTTTTGGCTCCCGCAAAAGCCCAAGGCGAAAAACGTGCCGAGTGTGGCCGAAATCCAGGCGTATCGCCACCATCGCACAGGTTGCGTACATAAAGTGCGTTGTTGGGGTAGCGCAGGTGCATTTCGGTTTCAAAATGATCATAATTAATCATGCGCGAGCCCATATTGCCGCCAACGAGCGCGATGTGCGTGCCTTTTTCAATTTGGAGTGGCTTGGGCTGAGTAGCTTGGAACGAACTGAATGCAATCACTGCCAGCCCAAATGTAACCCATAACCCTTTGATATTTCTGTTCATGAATAGTGGCAATAAAATAGTGATTAAAAGTGAGTGAAAAGGTACTAAGCTATCAAAAGCAAATAAGCGGCTGTTTATAACCATTCATTGGCCTGAAATATCATTCGGGGCTTGCAATTGTTCCAGTGGCAGGTTTGTTTGCAGCGCCACATAAACCCCATTGGTCCACCCAAAGCCATCTTGTACGGTATATTCGCCGCCCATGGGGGGCAATTTAGGCTGCATGACATTGTATTTTTCGAGCATTTTTCCTGTTCGCTCAAAAGTAGCTTCGTTCAGGGTAAGCCAGCGGTTTTTGATGTCTTTGGCCAGCCCGTGGTGGGCATATTGGCGCAGGCCAGCAATGGCCAGCCACTGCAAACACGGCCAACCGTTGGGGCTGTCCCATTGTTGTCCCGAAGTAACGAGGGTAGTAATTAGTCCGCCTTGTTTCAAAAAATCGCGTTGAAGTACCGCTGCTACTCTTTGGGCTTGGTGCTTAGAAGCCAAGCGCGCAAAGAGTGGGTACACTGTTGCCAACGAAACAACGCCCGTTTGGCCAGATTTTACCCAGTCAACATCTTGAAATGTGCCCGTAGATTCGTCCCAAAAAAAGTTTTCAAGGGCCTCAGAACGAAGTTTTGCTTGTTTTTTAAAATGTGCGCAAGCCGTTTTGTTTCCTGCCAAATCATGCGCTACGGCCAGCGTATTTTCCAACTGAAACAACAGACAATTCAAATCTACGGGCAGCAAATCGGTGGTACGAATGGACGAAAAATTGGTAATATCGGCAAACCAACGCGCCGAAAAATCCCAACCCGACTCGCAAGCCGCCCGCAGGTGTCGAAACAAAATTTGGGGGGCAACGGTGCTGTTGTGGGCCAACGCGATGTCTTCAAAGTAAGACTCTGGGCGTGGGTCGGCGCGGTCGTCCCAGTAGCGGTTCAACACCATACCGTTGGGCATGCGCACTACGCGGCGGTAAGCGGGGCTTTCGGCGGTTAATTTTTCGGTGCCGTTCATCCAAAAATGATGCTCTTTTTGGAGCGCGGGCAGGTATTTTAGATAAACGGCTTTGCCTTGCGCATCGGCCAGCAGGTGCACCATTAGGGCAAAAAACGGCGGCTGGCTGCGGCTCAAAAAATAAGTACGGTTGCCATTGGGAACGTGGCCGTAAGTATCAATCAAGTAGGCGAAATTATCCACCATTTGTGCCACAATTTCGGGCTGCTTTTCGATAAGCCCCAGCATGGTAAAATACGAATCCCAGTAGTAAATTTCGCCAAAACGCCCCCCCGGCACGATGTAAGGGTGGGGTAGGGGCAACAACGAACTACCCTCCGCCACGGTTTCGGGTTGGCGGGTGAGTATTGGCCACAACTTTTGAATGTGGGTACTTACCGAGTCGGTGTGGGTGCTTTCAAAGCCCGAGGCAATGGGTTTTGGCAAATTAAAATGTGCCAAAACAAAGGTTTCTAAATCGAAATTTGTTTGGTTTTTTTCGACATCGTAAGCGGCCAATATTTCCAAAGCACTGCTTTTGGGGGTGGCATCGGCAAAGGTTTTGTTGTCCAAAAAAATGCGGCGTAGTTGTACTTGCCGAAACAAATCGCCAAAAAGCTGATCGGGGGTATCAAGAAAGGGCATGATGTTATTAAATCAAGCGCGTATGCGGGTGTAACGGTTCAAAATAAACAGGAAGAACAGCAGCAGTCCCATTGGAATAAGCGTAAAATAGAACGCCTTGGCACCGCCCACTTGCATAAACAACCAACCAATAACCCGCGAACCGAGCGTGCCACCAAGGGCCGAAAAAACCGTGAGTAGGCCCGTCATGGCACTGTGCTGTACTTTGGGCAACGCGCTCAATACCACCGAGTTGATGAGCGGATATATGGGCGCGATAAACAAGCCAATCAACGGAAAAACAAAGGCAATGAGTGGAATGTCGGCAATAGACTCAATGGAAGTAGCGGCCACGTTTTCGGTTTTGGGCAGCACCGTTATGACAATAATCATAGAAGCCACCAGGCAAACACTTAAAATACTAAGCCACGAAAACCGCTTGGTAAGCTGGCCCGCCAGCACCCGCCCAATGGCGAGTGAAATGGCCAAAATAGCGGCCATTTGTACCGATACTTTCTCGGGGAGTTTTAAGATTTTTTCGTTAAAATTGGGCAACCAAGACATGATGCCCTGCTCGGTCATGACAAACAAAAAAGCGCAGGCAATAAAGACCAAAACCATGGGTAACGTTACTAATTTGAGCATACCCACAAAATCTTCGGCGGCATTTTTGCCCGTGCTCTGCACCTGCGACTCGTCAAATTTGGCAAAAAGTAAAAATGCAAACGAAAGTCCTACCAAAACGGCAATGACCAAATAAACCCTAAGCCAGCCGTTGGGGTCGGTGTCGCTGTAAAAAGCAGGGAATAAAAAATAGGCCAGTGCAATGCCCAGCATAAAAAAACCTTCTACCGAACTCATCAGCGCATTGTGTTCGCGGGGGCTGTTGGTGAGCAGCCCAATGACCGAATAGACCGATAGCTTAATAAGCGCAAAAGCCACACCCGTAATGCCAAACAGCAGCAAGGCACTGTTGAAAGAGTTGCCAAAATACATCATTACGCACCCCAACCCCACCAAAGCCAGCCCCACCAACATACCGCGCTTGTAGCCAAAACGCGGCAAAAATGAGCCAACCAAAAACGAGATAACCAAGATGCTGAGGTCTTTGGCCAGTTCTAAATTGCTGGCTTGCAGTTCGTTTACTTCAAACACATTGATAGATTTTTGAATGACAATGCCAACGCTGTTGAGCAATATAGCAAACACAAAATAATTGATAAAAATTGAAATTCGAATTGGCCAATTTTTCATTTCTACAAAGGTTAAAGTCAAGAGGTTGGGAGCCAAAGATAGGACAATTCTCTATTTATGTCGAAACCAGCAGTCGAGTCGTTTATATTTGGCGTGCTTAAATTGCGTATTGATGGGCGGTTGGCTCATGGGCGCAAAATAGCGCGTTGGGGTTTTTCATAAAAAAACGATTGCTTGAAGAGATTCTGCCCCACTACCACATCGGCAACTACTTAGGTTGGCTATTTTATTGCAGTACGTTTTTATAAAATCTTGGCAAACTAAATACCGATAATACATTGGCCTTGAAGCGTGTGTTGTGTGGCACCGCCACAAGCGTAAACCAACAACGCAAAGCCAGCCAGCAAGCCATTCAATTTTTTAATTTTGTTGGAGTCGTAAAATTTTATACTTTTATCCGTTGATTTGGCATCTATAAAATTTTCCTTCCTCCCGTGATTATAGCCGAAATTACCGCAAATTACCGCTTAGACAGTGCATTGGCCCGAGGTATCAGGCTCGTGGGTATTGGCAAGCACGGCAGTAAACCGCTGCCCGCCGAGTTGGTAAATGACTGCCTGCACGAACTCACCACTGGCCAAGCCAGCCATTTGCAAAAAGGCGCGTTTTTTGGAGCCTTGGTTATGAAAGGAGTCAATGCCGAAGAGCAACGCTTAGAACATTATTTGGGGAAAGGGGCATTTCAAAACCACGTTTTTTTGTTGGGGCGGCTCTGTCCAGATTTGCCGCCGCAGCTTCACCCCATTGGCCTCAAACTACTGGCGGGGCAATCTTTGCAAGTATCGGAGGCACACCAACTGGGCGATTTTCTGCTCGACGACACGTCCTGCGAGGCCTTTCGGGGGCTGGCCGTAACCGTCTTGCGGGTGCGCTACGAAACCAACGACGAATACAAAGGCTTGCTCGAAGCCATCAACAGCACCTACGCGCCTGGCTTTAAGCGGCTGGTCAAAACGCAGTTGCCCATTATTCAGCTGGCCGAACCCTTTGATGGCGTTGAACATTCTTTTTTGATTACGCCACTTCTTGCGCAATTTTTTCAAGACCGCCGCTATAATGCCGTATCAAGTATTGGGCGCACCTCGGGGCCTAAGTATGGCATCAATGCCCACGATTTGTACCTGTATCTGGGTTGTTGGCTGTTGCAAAACAACCACGAGTTGCTCGAAGAAAATCCTACTTTTGGCTGGGTGCTCGACCAAAAAGCCCTCTCACCCGACCTCGACCGCTGGGTAGATAGGCGGCGTAGTATTATCAAACGGCCTTTCTTTGCCACGCTCGAAAAAGTACTTAACCCTTGCGGCGCACGTATTTTGGTAACGTCGGTGTTTCATATTACGTACCAAATGAAAATGGCCGAACTGGCTTTAATGGCGGGCTTTGACGGGGTACTGGTGCTCAAGCGCGGCTTAGAGGGGAGCCTTTCGCCCGCTACCGCCCGCGCGAGCGGGCTGCTTTGCGCCGTACGAAACTCCCAAAACCACTTGTTTTTTACGCACATTGAGCGTGATTTTCCCGCTTTTCAAACCTACCATACGCTCCAAGACGACGAAGTGCCGCAATTGACGGTAGAAACCAATGCTACCTTGATTCGGGAATATCTAAGCAGCGGCAAGACCGACTGTGCCGACTTCGACAACCGCGTAAGATTCACCAAAGCCCTATTTACCAGGGGATTGGACTGGATTGAAAGTCAGATTGGGTACTAAGCCCACGCCTATATCCAGCTTGCTACTAATTGTTGCAAATCGCTCACTTCTTTAACGTCGTTTACCGTTACGAGTAGTTTGCCTTTGATGTCTTTCATGCTGCATCGGCGCGGATTTTGTTGCACAAAATGCAAGATTTTATCAAAACCATTTGATTGAAAAAAGACCTCGTTGCCCAGAGTTACAAAGTGTGCTTTGAGCGTGCTGTTTTTGAGCGTTAGTTTTTCGATGTAGAGCTGCTCGGCTTGCGCCCGCACCCACGCCATTTGCACAAGGCTCCGTACTTCGTGGGGCAATGGCCCGAAACGGTCGTGTACTTCTTGCTCAAAAGCCACCAGTTGCTCTTGGGTTTGGAGGCTGTCCAAGCGCGTATAAAGCGACAGCCGCTCGGAGATATTTTTGACGTAAAAATCGGGAATCAAAACGGCCAAATCGGTTTCTATTTGACAATCTGGAACGAGCGGCTTGATGTTTTCGGCATTGAGGCCAAACAAATCTTTAAACTCGCTTTCTTTCAGCTCTTTTACGGCTTCATCGAGCATTTTGTGGTACAGTTCGTAGCCCAAATCGTTGATAAATCCGCTTTGCTCGGCTCCCAACAAGTTGCCCGCCCCCCTGATATCTAGGTCGCGCATGGCTACCTTGAAGCCATCGCCAAGTTCCGAAAACTCTTCCAACGTTTGAAGGCGTTTGCGCGAGTCGGTGGTCAAAACCGACAGCGGCGGCGTGAGCAAATAACAAAACGCTTTGCGGTCGCTGCGCCCCACGCGGCCCCGCATTTGGTGCAAATCTGACATGCCAAACATGTGGGCGGCGTTGATAATAATGGTGTTGGCATTGGGAATGTCAATACCCGACTCAATGATGTTGGTACTAACCAGCACGTCAAATTCGCCCTCAATAAAATGGAGCATGGCTTTTTCGAGCTTGTTGCCTTCCATTTGGCCGTGGGCTACGCCGATACGCGCCTCTGGAACGAGCTTCATGATGATATTGCCAACCGACTCAATGTCATTGACACGGTTGTGCACAAAAAACACCTGCCCGCCTCGGTTGAGTTCGTAGCTGACGGCATCGCGGATAAAGACCTCGTTGAAAACGTGTACTTCGGTGCTTACGGGCTGGCGGTTGGGTGGGGGCGTGTTGATAATAGACAGGTCGCGCGCGCCCATGAGCGAGAAGTGGAGCGTACGCGGAATGGGCGTGGCCGTGAGCGTGAGTACATCAATGTTGAGTTTTATTTCTTTCAAACGGTCTTTGACTTTTACGCCAAATTTTTGCTCTTCGTCAATAATCATCAAGCCCAAGTCTTTGTATTTTACGTCTTTGTTTACAACGCGGTGGGTGCCAATGAGAATATCCACGCGGCCACTTTCTACGTCTTTCAATATTTCTTTGATTTGTTTTTCGCTCTTAAAACGGCTGATATAAGCCACCCGCGCCGGAAAATCGGCGAGGCGTTCGCTGAAAGTCTTGAAATGTTGCATGGCCAAAATGGTAGTTGGCACCAGTATTGCTACCTGCTTGCTGTCGCATACGGCCTTGAATGCCGCCCTGATGGCCACCTCGGTTTTGCCAAAACCCACGTCGCCGCACACAAGGCGGTCCATGGGGTGGGCGTTTTCCATGTCGGCTTTTACGTCGGCGGTGGCTTTGGCCTGGTCGGGCGTGTCTTCATACTGAAACGACGATTCGAGCTCGGCTTGCAGGTAGTTGTCGCGGCCAAAAGAAAAGCCAGGAGCATTGCGGCGTTTGGCATAGAGTGCAATGAGCTCGTGGGCAATGTCTTTGAGCTGTTTTTTTACCCGCGCCTTTTTGGTGTCCCAGTCGCCCGAGCCCAGCTTGCTCATTACAATGCTCTGGCCTTCTTTGCCCGCATACTTGGCTATTTTGTGCAAGCTATGAATGCTCACCAGCAAAATATCATTGTCGCGGTAGATAAGCCTGATGGCCTCTTGCTCGCGCCCGCCTACGTCCACCTTTTCGAGGCCCGCAAAACGCCCAATGCCGTAGTCCACGTGGGTGATAAAATCGCCAGGCTGCAAAGTTTTTAACTCTTTCAGGGTTAGGGCTTTGCTTTTACTAAATTTCTCGCGGATTTGGTATTTATGAAATCTTGAAAAAATTTGGTGGTCGGTGTAGCACACTATTTTGAGATTTGGGTCCACAAATCCTTCGCGCAGGGCAATGTTCAGGGGCCTAAATTTTAGATAGGGGTCGAGCTCTTCCACAATTCTTTCGAGCCGTTCCAATTGCTTGGCCGACTCGGCGGCGATAATATTGACGTAGCCTTCTTGTTGGCGCTCGGCCAAGTCGTCTATGAGGCGTTTGAAATCTTTATTGAACGAAGGCTGAATCTTGGAATGATGAACGATGAGCGATGAATGATGCGTGTTGTCTTCACTACTTGTTTCTGGTTTCTCGCTATTGCCCTTAAAGTACATTCTTTTGCCAAACTCTACCGTTTTGAAGGTTTTGATTTGGTTCAAGAAGCCCCTTCGGGTTTCAAAGAGCGCGTCGGGTTCTTGTACTATTTGAACACCTCGGCCACCACTGGTTACGTCCAAAAGAGCCTTTTCGGCGCGTTCGTAGGCTTCTCCTACTACTTCGAGCGTTAGTTCAACGTCTTTAAACCACAACAAAACTTCGTTGGGCCAGAAAGTAAGAAACGATTCACGGGTTTCGAGGGTAAGTTTGTTTTGAATATCAGGGATAACGTTTATTTGCGCCACGGCCTCGAGCGATAACTGCGTTTGGGGGTTAAACGACCGAATGCTTTCTACTTCGTCGCCAAAGAGTTCGATGCGGTAGGGGTATTCGCTGGCGTACGAAAACACATCTACAATGCCCCCGCGCACGGCAAACTGCCCCGCTTCGTACACAAAATCGGCCTTGTCAAAGTCATAACCAAGCAAGAATTCAGACAGAAAACCAGGGTCTAATTTTTCGCCTACTTTCACTGTAAAGGTATTGGAAAGCAACGAGCGGCGGTTGATTACTTTCTCGGACAGTGCCTCGGGATAAGTAACGACGACAATTGCTTTGCTATTTTTTGTGCTGCCGTTTAGTTTGTTCAAAATCTCGGCCCGCATCAGCACGTTGGCGTTGTCTATTTCTTCGTAGTGGTAGGGGCGTTTGTAAGAAGTCGGGTAATAAAACACGTCTTCGTCTGTGAGCAAGTTTTGTAAATCATTCTGAAAATAAGCCGCTTCTTCGCGGTCGGTCAGTATTGCCAAAAACGAGCGCGGCTGCTGCCGATAAGCCGCCGCTACCAAAACCGCGTCCAAACTCCCCACCAAGCCTTTGACTTGGACGCGGTTTTGGGCTGTATTTGTGCTAATTAATTGATTTAAAACTACTTGAAAGAAGCTGTCTTCGGCATAAAGCGTCAATAAGTCGGCGGGAGTAATGGGAGTCATGCGGGAGCAAAAGCAAATTTAGTAAACATGAAAAGCACCACAATTGGCTACTTTACGTGGTCAATTGTAGTGTTTCAGTGGCACAAAAGTACGGGTTATTTTTATAGATTCGCGTCAAAGATGACGCTTGTTTGCTCAAAACCGCCGAAACAAATTGCTTTGCCCTAGATTCAAAAAATAGTCAGGGGATTTTTGTTAGTTCGTCGGCAATTTTTCGGTCGTTCGATAGGCGCGGCATTTTGTTTTGGCCGCCCAGCTTGCCTTGTTTTCGCAGGTAGTCAATAAAAGCATTTCGGGGTAAAGCGTTGATTTTGAGCGGCTGCAAAATGCCCCCCGCAATTAAGTCGTCGTAATAAACGTTCAGTTTGGTAAGCTGCGCGTCGAGGTCGCGGGCAAAGGCGGGCAAGTCGTGCGGGGCTTTGGCAAACTCCATCAGCCACTCGTGGTATGGCAGCCCTTGGGCGGGCGAAACCACGGGCGCTACCGTAAATTCTACGACTTCGGTTTCGGGCTGGCGTTGCATGGCGTATTGCAAGGCTTTTTCTACTTCTTCGCCAATGACGTGTTCGCCAAAAGCCGAAATAAAATGCTTGATGCGCCCCGACACCACGATTCGGTAGGGATTTAGGGAAACAAATTTGACCGTATCGCCAATAGAATAGCCCCACAAACCCGCGTTGTTGTTGATAATGAGCGCGTAGTTTTTGCCTACTTTTACCTCTCCGATACTCAGCCGCGTGGGGTTTTGGTCAAAAAATTCTTCGGCAGGAATAAACTCAAAAAATAGGCCCGAATCTAAAAGCAAAAGGAGTCCTTCGGCGTATTGAGAGTCTTGGTAGGCAATAAAACCTTCGGAGGCAGGATACAATTCAACCGAATCTACGGTTTTGCCAATGGTTTCAAACAGTTTGGCGCGGTATGGTTCAAAATTGACCCCGCCATACACAAACAAATCAAAATCGGGAAAAAGGTCTTTGATGGGCCGATTGGTTCGGGCTACAATGCGGTCGAAGTACATTTGCACCCAAGGCGGAATACCCGAAATGAGCGACATGGGTTGGTGCAGGGTTTCGTCAATGATGCGGTCTAATTTGGTTTCCCAATCTTCTACGCAATTGGTACCGTAAGAAGGCAACTGGTTGCCCCGCAAATAGGCCGGAATATGGTGATTGACAATGCCCGAAAGCCGCCCCGTTGGCACGTTGCCCTTGCTGTCTAAAACGGGGCTGCCCGACAAAAAAATGAGTTTTTTGTCCAAAAACGCCGATTTACCCGTTTCGTGGACGTAGTTTAGCAAGGCATTACGGGCCGAATCAATGTGGTTTGAAATAGAATCTTGGCTGATTGGAATGTACTTTACGCCCGAAGTAGTCCCCGACTTTTTGGCAAAATAGAGCGGTTTGCCTGGCCAAATTACGTCCAATTGTCCATCAACAATTGACTGAATATAAGGTTTGAGGTCTTCGTAGTCGCGCACGGGTACGGCCTGCTTAAAGTCGGCGTAAGAGCGAATGTCTTTGAAACGGTGGTCGCGGCCAAAAGCGGTATTTTTGGCTTTTTCTACCAGTTTTTCCAGCCATTTTTGTTGCACATCGGCAGCCCGATACATCCAATTTTGTTGTTGGCTCACTACCAATTGGGCCAACGGCTTGCTGAGAGTAGAACGAAAGCCCATTTTTGAGTTGAGTCGGTTGTGGTTTAAAATATGGCCTCAAAGTTAGGTCAATCAAAACCAAAAACGCAGTATATTGTCGTAGAAGATTAAAATTGGGCCTGCCGCTTTTTTTTATTAAGTTTGGAACAGTTGTTTTTTATTTATTTATTGCAGTGGCTTTACGCTTTTATCTATTCAATTAAAAATATTAATACGCATGAAAAGTACATTCAAAATCTTTGTAGCATTGGCGCTAATTATCACGGCTTCGGCCTTCACGTCGGCAATTGACAAAATCTATTTTTGGGACGACTACAACATTGAAATTACCGTTCCGGATGATTTTAAAACCACCAAAGACACCAATAATGAGTTTGAAATGAAAGGCGACGGCATGGAGCTCTTTATGTACATCTGGAACCAAAAAAACGTTACCATTGACGACATGGACGAGGCCACCATCGCAGCCGCAAACGACATGAAACTCCAAGAATTAGATGAAAAAATACCTTTCAAAAATGGCGATTTTGAAGGGTACTACGTGGAAGGGTTGAAAGACGGCGACCGCGTGATGTTGGCGGGCATAATTGATATTCAGAGCCGTACCAATTTTTTTATTGCCATTACCTTCGACGACAAAGATGCCGAAGCCGAAAAGGAGGCCTTGAAAATTTTGGAGAGTATCAACCACAAGTAGCGGTCAAAATGCGTTTTTAGGGCGGATTAGCCCTGAAAATAGGTACAAGAGCTTCAAGTTTAGAAAAGAAATTATTGCCTAATAAAGTTCGCGGCTACCGCAGGGCTTGGTAGGTCAAAAATGCAAAAAGATAGGCAAGCCCCGTCATATAAAAAAACTGCGCGAGGGGCCATTCCCAGCTGTTGGTTTCGCGGTAGGCTGTGGCAATGGTGCTCATACACATCATGGCAAAAACGTAAAATATAAGCAACGAAAAGGCTGTGGCAGTGTTATAAACGGGTTTTCTGGTACGGGGATTTATCTCGGCTTTGAGTCGGGCTTTTATGGTCCCCTCGCTGTCGGTGGTGCCCTTGCCGATGCTATAAATGGTAGAAATAGTACCCACAAATACTTCGCGTGCCGCAAACGAGGCCAGCAATGCAATGCCTATTTTCCAATCGTAGCCCAAAGGCGCAATGGCGGGTTCGATGAATTTGCCAAAATGGCCCGCGTAGGAATTCTCTAATTTTTGGGCCGCAATGGCATTTTCTAAGGCCACTCCCGTGAGCGTAGGCTGGTTTTGGCGCACTGTTTGCGGGGCGCGTTGCATGCTGTCGGCGGGGCCATAGGAAGCCAATACCCACAAGATAATAGAAATAGCCACGATTATTTTGCCCGCTTCCACCACAAACGACTTGACGCTTTCCCATATAGAAATGCCCACATGATACCAGCGCGGCCATTTGTAGGTGGGCATTTCCATGATAAAATACCCTTTTTCTTGGGTTTTGACAAAGCCCTTCAAAGCCCAAGCCGACAGCAATGCCGCCAGCAAGCCTACGAGATAAAGTCCAAACAACGTAATGCCCTGCATATCAATGAAGCCAAGTACGGGCGTAGCTGGCACAACCAAGGCAATAAACAGGCTAAAAATAGGCAGCCGCGCCGAGCAACTCATCAAGGGCGTTACCAAAATAGTAATGAGGCGTTCTTTGCGGTTGCTGATGCTCCGCGCCGACATCATGGCGGGTACCGCGCAAGCCACGCCCGATATAAGCGGCACCACACTGCGGCCATTTAGGCCAAATTTGCGCATGAGCCAGTCCATTATTACCATTACGCGCGCCATGTAGCCCGACTCTTCAAGAATAGAAATGAGCAAAAACAAAAAAGCAATTTGGGGTATAAAAATAACTACGCCGCCAATACCCGCCAAGAGGCCATCGGTGAGCAGATTGGTGAGCATACTTGGCGGCAAAGTGTCTTTTAGCCAGTGGTTTAGGGCCGCTACGCCACCGTCAATAGCGTCCATTGGATATTGAGCCAACGTAAAAACGGCCTGAAAAATGAGCAACAATATCGTCAAGAAAACGAGATACCCCCAAAACGGATGCAGCAAAATTTTGTCCAAACGCCTTGTCCAGATGGGCAATTGAACATCAGCAGTGGCTTTGGTGGCTGCCTTGGCAATGGGCTCTATTTGTTGATAACGCGCCACTGTTTCTTGCGCCCGAAAATCTATTTCCCGAAAATTGTGGGCTTGAATGAGTCCATCTAACGAAACGCGGGTGTCGTTGGACAAAAAAGAAAAAATATCGTGCTGTTGTACGTAGTGCAGTGCCAAATAATCGTTTTGTAGCCCGTAGCGGCTTTTGACATCGGCAATCAAGGCGGGCACATAGCTTGCCACGTCAAAATAAACTTTTGAAGCACCCACTGGTTTGGCCAGTACCTGCCGAATGGCCAATTGAAGTTGGTTGATGCCCTCGCCCGTGCGGGCATTGAGGCGCACCACGGGCAGGCCCGTTTGCATGGCCAACTTGGTAGCGTTGATTTGCAAGTGCATTTGGCTGGCAATATCAAGCATATTCAACGCCAAAATCACGGGCAAACCCAAGTCGGCTATTTCAGTAAAAAGCAGCAGGTTTCTTTTAAGATTGGACGCATCTACCAGTACCACTACCACATCGGGATAGTCTTGGTGGCTTGGATTGGCCAAAATGTCAATTACCACGCGCTCATCAAGCGACTGCGGATAAAGACTATATATCCCTGGCAAATCTACCAATACCGCTTCGTTTTGCGGGTCAATCCGAAAAACCCCCGACTTGCGCTCTACCGTTACTCCCGAAAAATTGCCCACTTTCTGCCGCAAACCCGTCAATTGATTAAACAACGAAGACTTGCCGCAGTTGGGGTTGCCAACGAGTGCTATGATGGGTTTTTTTTTCAATCTATCAGAGGCTTAAAACTACAACGGTGGCTGCTTCGGCTTTGCGCATAGAGAGGCAGTAGCTGCTATCTATCTGAACGCCAATGGGGTCGCCAAAAGGAGCGATAAATTGCAGCGAGATTTCGGTACCGGGCAGGCAGCCCATTTCCAAGAGTTTGAGCGACAACAATTGGTCAGAAAACGACCGAATAATGGCTCGCTCACCCGTTTTTAGATCGGCAATAGTTTTGAAAGAGGGTGTCAGCATGGTTAGAAAACCAAAAAATACAACGAACCAACCAATGGCTGGCTACTCAATTTAGATTTATTTTAAATAACTAACGCAAATTAACAACAGGTTTTACCAATATCAAACTTATTGAAGCTAAAAAGCAAAATTTAGTAGAATCATTCTAATTCAAAATTAAAGCCCCGGCATTTTATTTCGTTTGTTTTGTTCTATTTTTGAAAAAATTCTCCCCAAAACCACCGGTGAAAACAATTGCTACCATCTTTTTGGCCTCAATGGTTTTAGTGCAAAGTCTTTTTCCACGAACTGGATTCGACTTGCTGCGCTCGCCTGAGGTATGGCAGCACTACCGCGAACACCAACGCGAGTCCAGTACGCCGTTGCATTTTTGGGTTTTTTTGCAAATGCACTACGCTGCCGACTCCAACCATACCAAACAAAAAAAGCACCACCTGCCAGCATTTGATTTTAGCAGCACAGCGGGCTTTTTTGTAATACCGTCGGCTCTTATTTCGTTCATCAACTGCACGACCGCTTTGTTTGTCGAAAAATCAATTTTCGGCTGGTCAAATCTGTACTTTTTTCTTCCTACGCAAACCCTCGTTTGCCCGCCCCGAGCTTAGTTTATTGGTCTTCGGTGGCACAATTGCGCCCTCACTATTCTGCGATTTTTTGTTTTTGGAGGAATGGGCTTAAAACAAGCCGACAAACTAACATTAAGGCATTGTTGTTTGTCAGCTATTTGCAAATTTCTCCTTTGTCATTCTCTAAGGCATTGCTTCGGTATTTTTAATCCGAAGCGTTTTTCATTCTTTCAGTCATTGAACCATTTATTGCTATGGAAACGTACCTGCATCACCACGAAGATTCAAAAATATAAAATGATAGATTCACTCATTCTTTTTAGTATCAAAAACAAGCTCATCGTTGCCCTCTTTGTGGTGGCTTTGATTGGCTGGGGCGGCTTCTCGCTCACGCAGTTGCCCGTTGATGCCGTGCCCGACATCACCACCAACCAAATCCAGATTCTCACGCCTACGCCCACTTTAGCAGCGCAGGAAGTCGAGCAGTTTGTCACCACTCCGCTCGAACTGGCACTGGCCAATATTCCTGACATCACCGAAATTCGCTCGGTGTCTAAGCAAGGGCTGTCGGTGATTACGCTGGTTTTTAAAGACGAAGCCAACATTTTGGAAGCCAAGCAATGGGTCAGCGAGCAACTCGTTACGGTATCGCGCGACATTCCTGCCGAGTTTGGCCGTCCTGCCATTGCGCCGCTCACCACGGGGCTGGGCGAGATTTACCAATACACGCTCGTGCCGCAAAAAGGTTACGAAACCCGCTACGACCTCACCGAGCTGCGCTCCATTCAAGACTGGATTGTAAAACGGCAACTCGCTGGCATTGATGGGGTTATTGAAACCAGTAGTTTTGGTGGTTTTGTTAAACAGTACGAAGTGAGCGTCAGCCCCGACCGTTTGCGGTCGCTCAACGTAACCATCGGCGAGCTGTTTGCTGCCTTGCAAGCCAGCAATGCCAACACGGGCGGTAGCTACATCGAAAAAGCCGACCAAGCCTATTTTATTCGGGGCGAAGGTGTAGTAAAAAACCTGCAAGACATCGAAAACAGCGTGGTGCGGCTGCAGCAGGGCGTGCCGCTGTTGGTGAAAGACGTGGCCAAGGTGGGTTTTGGCCACGCCATGCGCTTTGGGGCGCTCACCCGCAACGGCCAAAGCGAGGTGGTAGGCGGCGTAGTGTTAATGCTCAAAGGGGCCAACTCGGCCGAAACCGTGGGGCGCGTCAAGGAGCGCGTGGCGCAAATCCAGCAATCGCTACCCGAGGGTTTGCGCATTGAACCTTTTATTGAGCGCACCAAACTCATCAACAAAACCATCAGCACCGTTACCGAAAACCTGCTGTTGGGCGGGCTGATTGTGGTGCTGGTGTTGGTGTTGCTCATGGGCAGCCTACGGGCGGGACTCATCGCGGCCTCGGTCATTCCGCTGGCCATGCTGTTTACAATTGGCATGATGAAAACTTTTGATATTTCGGCCAATCTGATGTCGCTGGGAGCCATTGATTTTGGCGTAATCGTGGACGGGGCCGTTATTATTGTCGAGGCCATTGTGCATCGGTTTCAGTTGTGGTACCAAAAAACGGGCAAAATCAACGTCGAAACCGACGAAGAAATAGAACAAATGGTGTATGAAACCGCCAGCAGTATGCGACACTCGGCGGCCTTTGGCGAAATCATTATTTTGATGGTCTATCTGCCCATTCTATCGTTGGTGGGCATTGAAGGAAAGATGTTTCGGCCCATGGCCTTGACGGTGGGGTTTGCCATTTTGGGGGCATTTATACTGTCTTTGACCTACGTACCCATGGTTTCTTCTTTGTTTTTGGGTAAAAAATTAAATGCGCATTTGGTTATTTCCGAAAAAATATTGGGTTGGCTGTATAAAATTTACGCCCCCGCCATTCGGTTTTCGTTGCGCTTTCCCCGAAGCATTTTGGCCGCTACGCTCGCTATATTTATGGTTTGTTTGTTGATATTCAGTCGGTTGGGCGGCGAATTTATTCCAACGCTCGACGAAGGCGACTTGGCCATCGACTTCCGCACGGCTCCTGGCACCTCGCTGACGCGCACCGTGGAGGCCAGTTTAGAAGCCCACCGCGCGTTAATGAAGCACTTTCCCGAAATCAAACAGATTGTGGGGCGCGTGGGCGCGTCCGAAATCCCGACCGACCCCATGCCAATTGAAATGGTGGACCAGATGATTAACATGAAAGACATATCAGAATGGACAAACGCCACAACCCGCGACGAAATGTCGGAGAAAATGGCCGCCGTATTGACCCAAGAAGTGCCTGGCACAACCGTCGAGATGACGCAGCCGATTCAGATGCGTTTCAACGAAATGATTACGGGCGTGCGCTCCGATGTAGTGGTAAAAATTTATGGCAACGACTTAGACTTACTTTTTGAGCGGGCCAATGCCTGCGTGCCGTTTATCAATCAAATAGAAGGAATATCCAGCGTGCGCGTCGAGCAACTGGTGGGTTTGCCACAAATCAGTATTGACTACGACCGCGTCAAAATGGCCCAATACGGCCTCAACATTGCCGATGCCAACCGCCTCGTGCGGGCAGCCTTCGCGGGCGAAACCTCGGGAACGGTGTACGAAGAAGAACGCCGTTTCGACTTGGTGGTGCGCCTGGATTCCAGTTTTCGCAAGGACATCGAAAACGTGCGCCAACTCTATTTGCCGCTGCCCAACGGTGGGGCGGTGCCGCTGGCGCAAATTGCCAAAATTGACTACAAACAAGCGCCCGCCCAAATCTCGCACGACAACACCCGCCGCCGCATTACGCTCGGCATTGGCGTGCGTGGCCGCGACGTAGAAAGCGTAGTAAATGACATTCAACGTCAAATAAAGGCCCGCGTCAAGCTGCCTTCGGGCTACTATTTCACTTACGGCGGGGCGTTTCAGAATTTGCAAGAAGCCAAAAAACGCCTCAGTGTGGCCGTACCTATTGCCTTGTTCCTGATTTTCACGCTGTTGTATTTTACATTTCGTTCTTTCAAAGATTCGCTACTTATTTTTACGGCCGTGCCGTTGTCGGCCATTGGGGGTATTTTGGCCTTGTGGGCGCGCAATCTGCCGTTCAGCATTTCGGCGGGGGTAGGCTTTATTGCCCTCTTTGGCGTGGCCGTTCTAAACGGCATTGTGTTGATTAGCTACCTCAATGAACTCGAAAAAGAAGGCATAAACAACCTCAAAGACCGCATCATGAAGGCCGTAGAAGTGCGCTTTCGGCCCGTGATTATGACCGCTACGGTGGCTTCGCTGGGCTTTTTGCCCATGGCGTTGTCGCAGTCGGGTGGGGCCGAGGTGCAGCGACCACTGGCCACGGTGGTGATTGGTGGCATTCTGTCGGCCACGCTGCTGACACTCATTGTGTTGCCAATTTTGTACGGATTGACTTACAGGGCAAAAGGCAAAAGTTCAAAGGTTGAAAATGTAGGATTGGGAGGGAAAAATAGCGGGCTGTTTTTGCTCCTATTTTTGATGGTAGGGCAGGGGTTTGGGCAAAATTTGAGCTTGCCCCAGGTACTCGAAATGGCTACCAAAAACAACGGCAACCTGCAAGCCACGCAACTCGAAATAGGCGCACGGCGGGCGTTGGTGCCAGCCGCGTTTGATGTGCCGCGCACCAATGTTGATTTGTTGATGGGGCAAATCCAGAATCGGCCTTTTGACTACACCACCAGCCTCATGCAAGCCTTTGCGCCGCGCAGCGTTTACAAGGCCCAACAACGGCTGCTGCAAAGTCAAGTGGGTTTGGCCGAAAAACAGTATATTTTGAACAAAAACGAACTCGTTTTTCAGGTAAAAAACCAATATTACCAATTGCTGTATTTCTACCAACTGTCGGTCTGGTTGCAGTCGCAAGACACGCTCTATGCCAACGCGGCCAAAGCGGCGCAGTTGCGCTACCAAACGGGCGAAACCAACCGCTTGGAGGCAGTGGCTCTTGAAACCCGCCGCCGCGAAATTCAGAATCGGTTGGTTGGTACAAAATCCGATTTGGCCGTGGGCTACCGCCAACTGCAAGCCCTGTTGTTTAGCAATGTGCCACTGCAAATCGACAGCCTCGCGCCGCTCAAACGCCCCACTTTGAACACTTTAAACGCTTTTTCGAGTGGCGAAACGCCGCTCATTGGGGTTTTGAAACAACAAACCGAAGTGAGCCGCCAAGTGGCCAAAACCGAACAACAACGCCAAAAACCCGACTGGCGCGTGGGCGTAGCCAATCAATCTATTGAGCGGCGCGTGGGCTTTACGTATGTGCAAGGTGGCGTAGGGATTCCGTTGTTTGCGAAGGCCCAAAAAGCCCGCGTGCAGGCCGCCAAAATAGGGCAGCAGGTGGCCGAAAAACAGCAAAACAACGCCCAAATGCAACTCGAAGCCACTTGGGAGGTGCTGCAACAAGAATTGACCAAATACCAAAATTCGTTGAATTATTACGAACAATCGGCCTTGCCGCAGGCCAATTTGCTGATTCAAACGGCTTTCAAAACTTTTAAAGCGGGCGAAAGCGATTATGTTGCATTTTTTCAAAATGCCCAACAAGCCAGCCAAATTCGGGAAGGCTACTGGGCCACGCTGCTCAATTACAGTTTAGTAGTGATTCAAATTGAACGATTAACCGAAAATTAAAAAAACAAAAAAATGAACCGACTCTTTGTATGCACATGTGGGCTGTTGGTAGCCGCTTGCACTTCGCAGCCTGCCCAAGAAACCACCGCTGCCGAAGCCCCAACCAACCAAATTGCACTTACCGAAGCCCAACATAAATCGTTTGGCATGGCCACGGGCGGCTTTGAAACCCGCCTAATGCACCGCTACGTGCAAGCCAACGGCAGCGTAGAAGCACCGCCGCAGCGCGTGGCCACGGTGGGGTTTCCTGTTGCGGGCTACATTAAGTCGGTGGGCGTGTCGGTGGGGCAATGGGTAGAAAAGGGTAAAACGCTGGCCACCCTCGAAAGCATGGAAGCCGTGCAGATGCAGCAAGATTATTTGCAAACGAGCAGTAACCTGGTTTTTCTGGAACAAGAATTAGACCGTCAGCGCACCCTAAGCAACGAAGAAGTAGGTGCCAAACGCAAATTACAGCAAGCCGAGGCCGACTTTCAGGTGGCCAAAGCCGCCGCCAGCGCGCTCGAAATCAAGTTGAATATGCTGGGGATTTCGCCCAGCAACTTAAAGAAAACGGCCATGCGCTCGGCGTTGGGCGTGGTATCGCCGCTGGCGGGCTACGTCAAATCGGTGCGCGTAAACATTGGCAAGGCCGTTGCGCCCAACGATGTTTTGTTTGAAATTGTGAACAAAACAAACCCGCAATTGCTCCTCAAAGTATATGAAAAAGACGCGACCAAAATAGCCGCCAATCAGTCGCTGACCATTCAAAACAGCAATCGGTTATTGGCGGGCTCGGTGGTATTGGTCAGCAAAAACTTCGACCCCAACACCCGCACGCTCGAAGTGCGCGGGCAACTCAAAAACGCCAATGATGCATCCCAACTCATTGCAGGTCAGTACATAACGGCTCAAATTGACGTAGGTTCGCAGCCCATTTCGGCCTTGCCAGAAGCCGCCATCATCCGCAAAGGCGAAACCGCTTTTGTGTTTGTCGAAATCGCCCCGCGCCGCTACGAGCGCGTAGCCATCAAAACGGGTTTGGAGCAAGGTGGTTTTGTGGAAGCGGCATTTCTAAAAAAACCAACCAACCCAAAAATAGTGCTTAAAGGGGCGCGGTTGTTGGAAGCCGAACTAACAAAAGGCGCGAGCGAAGAGGAGTGAGAAGTTATTGGCAAAAAAGCCCCACCCTAAACTACTACGTAAGGTTTGTAATTCTACGAATGATTTTTTAGTTTTGAAAAAAACATTGCAAAGTTGCGGTTATACAGATGTTATATGCTATTTTAAATAAACCTTATGGTAAACATACAAGAAGTTGATAACTCTATCCTTATAGACAAAATAGAGGCTCACGAAACAATTGGAGGAGCTTTAAGGATTTCTGTTTTTGAGATAAAAGAGAATTATCTAGGTCAACTACCAGATGAATATCTTGCACATTTAACAACTGCTCGCCAAACACTGGAAAAGCAAAATTTTAGTTGGAATTTTCATTTTAATAAAGTTGCACTTAAAAATCAAAGAAAAGATATTGCATATGCTTTGACTGACTTTGATAAATTAGACCCAAGTGGACAAAAGATTGACTTATTTCATTTTTTAGGTCCACATTTTGATTTAAAGAATAGAAAACCTCTTGTTCGTGGGCAATTAGGTAATGATACATTGAATTCATACTTCTATTACGACCAAGAAGAAATACCTGCAAATAAAGTAGACATAAACTTATTGGACGATACATATAGAAAAATATACCCAGAAAGTAAAGGTTATTTTGTAAATACATTAATGGAGCCACCATATAATTTAAGTCTTAACAAAGAGATTATATTACGAGGAAAATATTTAATTGATTTTTTTGAATATTTTTTCAGCGATATAAATGAATTGACAATTTATTCGTGGGATACAAATTGCTCGGTTGTTTTCAATGCAGGAAAAGAATGGTGGGGAAGTTATTTTTGGACTATTTATAATCCAAAAAAGAAATGGTATATAGGAATTATAGCTTCAGAAACAGATTAAAATAACAGCCGCTAACATCGGTTCAAACCCATTAAGTTAAGCCCCAAACGTGGCAGGATGCTTGCTCTATAGCGTTTTGCCACGTTTGGGGCTTATTTTTTGCCAACGTAAGTTTAATGTAGCGCATAAGT
>Ga0105046_10000805_pt1 | contig 45977 bp, 41 predicted proteins | sample MAT03_FD_78385 | JGI IMG/M metagenome (GOLD analysis project Ga0105046, IMG submission 78385) | Freshwater microbial communities from Lake Fryxell liftoff mats and glacier meltwater in Antarctica - MAT-03 (megahit assembly) | ecosystem: Environmental > Aquatic > Freshwater > Ice > Liftoff... | reverse complement strand
GCGCCGAGCGTACGGACGAGGCAGGCGCCGAGTGCACGCGCACGGACGAGAGGACACGAGCAGCGGGCGAACAAAGACGGGTCATCACCTCAGCATCGTCCCACCCCCACCCGCTGGGCCGCAAATTTCCTACTCGTTGCCCAGCTCTTGCTTGAGCTCTTCGATGAGTTTTTTGGCTTTTCGGCTCAATTTCTTGGGAATGTGGACTTCGACCAACACGTGGAGGTCACCCCGACCGCGACGGTCGAGACGTGGCAGACCTTTGCCGTTTACGGTCAAAACGGTGCCCGGTTGGGTGCCAGCGGGGAACGTGACGTCCACTTGGGTGTCGTCGGGCAAGGTGATGGCGAATCCGCCGCCCAGAGCAGCGTCTGCGAAAGAGACGCGCTCACGCGTGCCGATGTCGAAGCCGTCGCGTTCGAAGTCGGGATGGGATTCGACTTCGATGTCGACGTACAGATCGCCCGGTTCCGTGCCAGGGAGACCGGGCATGCCTTGGCTCGGCACGCGCAGCCGCTGACCGCTGTCGATGCCGGCCGGAAACGTGACCAGCACTTTGCGTCGTTTCTCGACGTAGCGCTGACCATCGCAAGCATCACACGGATCACTCACCACTCGACCCTGACCGCGGCACGACGGGCAGGTGGTCTGGAACATGATGAAGCCGCGCTGGGTTGCGACCTGACCCTTGCCGGCGCAGGTGCTGCAGACCTGCGGCTGCGTGCCTGCTTTGGCCCCCGTACCCTGGCACTTGTCGCAGGGCGCAGCGCCGCGCACGTGGACTTCTTTCTTGGCGCCCTGCATGGCCTCGCTCAGGCTGATGCTGGCGCGGACGCGCGTGTCTTGACCGCGCTGCGGGCCGCGCTGCTGTCCGCCCGCACCTCCAATGCCTCCGAAGAAGTCGGAGAACATGTCCTGGAAGTGGCTGAAGATGTCGCCCATTCCGGCGTTCTGGAAATCGAAGCCGTTGCCGGCCATGCCCGCGTGACCGAAACGGTCGTAGTGGGCGCGCTTGTCGGCGTCGCTCAGGACCGTGTAGGCCTCGGTAGCTTCCTTGAACTTGGTCTCCGCGTCGGGATCGTCCTTGTTTCGATCGGGATGGTATTGGAGCGCGAGCTTGCGGTAGGCGCGACGAACTTCGTCCTCGCTCGCCGTGCGTTCGACGACCAAAACCAAGTAAAAATCTCGTTTTTCGCTCATGAATTCGGCTTTGGGGTCGGAAAGCCTGGGCAAGCTAAGGCTTCCCCGCTCGTTTTCAAGGGCCGAGGTGCAGGTCGGGGGCGCCTAGCAAAAAAAACGTGGGCTCAGCTCTCGATGCTAGCTGCGCCCAAGCGCTTTTGTAGACTGCCAATCGTCCAGGATGCCGCCAGCAAGTCGGCCTCGCGCTCGGCCAGGCTCTGGGCCAAAGCGTCGAATTCGCGCTGCAAATCGTCCTGGGCGGCGCCACTGGAGCCCCCGCCCAAGGCCAGCTCGGCCACCAGGGTCTTGGCGTAGCCCTCGAGGCGTCCAAGTTCGCGCTCGAGCGTCGCAACCGCGCGCCCCCGCTCTTCCAGCTGCTCCTCGAGCCCGCGGACTTCGCGCTCGAGCTCGTCTGGCGTTTCGAGAGCGATGTTGGTCACCGTGGTGGCGAGTTCGCGCGCTTTCTCTTCGTTCGCTTGGCTCTGGCGCTCGGCCAGGGCGCGGCGTTCGCTCTCACTATTGAGCGATTGCTCGGCAAGCAGGCGCGCTTCGTCGCTCGCCGTCAGCCGATCTTCGGCGTCGGCCAGGTGCTTGCCGAGTTCGCGCAGTTCGCGCTCCTGTTCGCGTGTGCGCGCTTCGAGTTTTTCGAGCAGCTGGTGCTTGGCGGCCAGTTGTTCGCCCAGCGCGTCGGCGCGCGTGCGCTCGATCGACAAGCCGCGTTCCAGGCCGGCCATTTCGGCGCTCGGGCCCTTCTCGGCTTCGCGAAGTAGAGCCTCGAGCTCGCGCTCCAACTTCTTCACGCGTTCGTCGGCCCACTTGTGCTCTTTCTGACAGCGTTCGGCCACGCGCTCGGCGTCGTCGACGCGTTCGCGCAGCCGTTCGAGTTCTTCGCTCGCCCCGCTCTGCGCCTTCAGTTCGTCATCCAGACGTTCGAGCTCCGCTTCCGCGTCGTCGGCGCGTGCATCGGCGCTCTCGGCGCGCGATTCCAGCTGCCGAATCCAGGTGTCGCGCTTCTCGAGTTCGCCGGTCAAGCGCTCGATTTCTTCGGAACCGCCGCGTGCGCCAAGCTCACGGACTTCGTTCTCTAGCGTCTCGATGCGCCGATTCGCGCGCTGCTCGAACGAGCGCTGCGCCAGGTTGCCGTCGCTCAAGGCTTGCCGTGCGGGCAACTGAACGATGGTCATGTCCTCGAGCTCGAGGCCTTCGATAGCCTCGCTGCGCCCGGCCACGGCAATGTAGAAATCCGCGGCATCAGCCCCACCCGTCAAGAATCCGTTGTCGAGCGCGGGCTCGGGCGGGCCTTCCAAATCGAGGTGCACCACGGCGTAACCGACGAACGGTGTCTGAGCGACGAGCAGCACGCGCTCGAAGGCTGCGTGCACCGTCTCGCTGAAGGCCGAGAAGCGAAGCGCGCCTTTGCGCGATCCGAGCAACCCCGAACTCGAATCGTCGCTCGAGCAAGCGATCAGGGCCACGCCTTGATGACCGAGCGCGCGCCGCAAGCCTTGCACGAGTTCGCTCGGATGACTGGCGAGAGCCAAGTCCTCGACCAGGGCGCAATCGAAGGCAGAATCGCGAAAGCTGGTCTCGTTGAGTTGCGCGAAAGTGACGCGGCGCTCGCCGTTGTGCGCAGCTGCGTGAGCGACGCGGCGCGGATCGGGATCGAGCACTTGCACGAGGCGAGCGCCGCGCTCGAGCAGGTGTTCTGCCAAGCAATTTTCGGCGTTGCCGACGACCAGGACGCGGCCGCCCGACAAAAGCGACTCGGCGTGGGCGACAAGGGCGCTAGCGGGGCTCAGCGGGGCTCGATTCATGATTTTGCGGGAGGGTATCACAAGGGGCCGCGTTCGTTGTAAGCCTCGGAGAGACCCGCATGACCCATGTGCACAAAAAAACGCTCGTCGCCGACGGCCTGACCCCCGTCTCCGCTTACGCAGCCCTCCGCGGCAAGCTGCCGGGTGGCTCGTTTCTGCTCGAGAGCGTCGTGGGTGGTGAGCGCTGGGGTCGCTACTCGATTTTAGGCTACCGGCCCCAGTCCACCGTGGTCCTGCAAGGTTGCGCCGGTGTCGATCCGTTCAGCGAGTTGAGTCGCCTCGTGCCAGCAGGCGGCGACGACGTCAGCGATCCGGCAGAGCGCTTCGCCACGGCGCACGTGGGCCTGCTCGCTTACGACTTGGTGCATTTCTCGACCAAGGTCGACCCCTGGCCCGCCGACGTCCAAGGTCCACTCGCCCGGTTGCTCGGTCTGTGCACTGTCGTGGTGTTCGACCATCTGGCCCAGACCGCGACCATCGCTTCGACGGAGGCCAGCCACGTGCATGAGGCCGAGCTGCATTTGGAGAGCGCGGCCGTGCTGCGCCCGATTGGTCCGCCCGATCCGCAAGCGCTGCCCAGCGACCTGGTTGTCAGTTCGAGCGACGCCGAGTTCTCCGCCGTGGTCGAGCGTTGCCGCGAGTACATTCGCGCCGGCGACGCCTTCCAGATCGTGCCGAGCCGTACGTTCAGCGTGCCGGCCGATGGGACCGATCCGTTCGAGGTCTACCGCTCGATGCGCGCTCTCTCGCCCGCCCCCTACATGTACTTCCTCGATCTGCCAGCGGGTGACGGCGCCCCGGCCATCGCCATCGCCGGCGCCAGTCCCGAAACGCTGGTGCGCGTTCAGGATGGGCACGTATTTCTGCGACCCATCGCCGGCACGCGCAAGCGCGGCAAGACGCCCGAACAAGATCAGGCTCTGGCCGATGAAATGATGGCCGATCCCAAGGAAATCGCCGAGCACGTCATGCTCATCGATCTGGCTCGCAACGACATCGGTCGCGTGTCCAAGACGGGCAGCGTTCACGTGCCGGCGCGCATGTTCGTGGAGAAGTACAGCCACGTGATGCACATCACGAGCGAGGTCGAAGGTGAAGTGCGCAGCGATCAGAGCCCGTGGGACGTGCTGCGGGCGACCTTTCCGGCCGGTACGCTGTCGGGCGCGCCCAAGGTGCGCGCCATGCAGATCATTCGTGAGCTGGAAACGCGGCCTCGGGGCGCTTACGGCGGCGCCATCGGTTACGTGACGCGCGGCAAGAATCTGGATCTGGCCATCGGCATTCGCACGGTCGTGCTCCAAAACGGACGCTTCGAAGTGAGCGCCGGCGCGGGCATCGTCGCCGACAGCGATCCGGCTCTCGAGTGCCTCGAGACGCGCAACAAGGCGCGCGCCGCCCTCGCGGCGGTGGACGACGCGCGTGAGCGCAATCGCGCGCGCTGAGTGCGTGTGGCGAAAGCCGGTTCAGCTCCGCAGCAGCGGCCTGAGGCGCAGCACTGCGACGCCGGCGGTAGCTTGACCGTACTCGTCGACGGCCGGGCTGAAATGCATGCGCCTGACGCAAGCGGCAGAAGCGCGTGCAAGCGACGGTGTGCCTCCCGGAGTCATCAGTTCCTTGAAGCGGACTTTTCCGCTGGAACTCACTTCGACGGCGACCAAGGCGGCTCGGCTGTCGCCGAAGGTTTCGGGCACCAGCAAGTCACTGCAACTCTCGAGCCCACTGGCAAGAAGCGGTCCGTGCGCGAGCGCACCACCGAAGTCCGAATTGCCGCTCCCTGTGGGTGTACCGAAGTCGTGCCCGCCGCGATTCCGCATCGCGCCCAAGCCCAACGTCGCGGCGCGGCTGGCGAAGAAGCCGTCGGCGTCCGTGCTCGCCGCCAAGTCCGGAGCTGTGTCTTGGTTTGCCGACGCTCCGGTGCTCGCGGCTGCTCGACGGTTCGTCGTCGTCGCGCTCGTCGCTGTTGCGCTCGTCACCGCGGGAGCGGGGCGCGGGTTCAAGACGATCGCTGCGGGCGCAGTCTCGAACTCGACGGCCTCGAGCGTCACTTGCGTCTCTGCGCTGGGAGCCCGCTCGTCTGCCGGCGGAGCGCTTGGCAACACAGCAATGACCGCTCCGTGCAGCGCCGCGGCCAGGACGAATGAGAGCGGAAGGACAGAGTCGAGTCTCACCCGTCCAAGTTGGCCCCGACTCGGATCAGGAAAGTTTCAAGACGCGATCGCGTCTTCACTGACTTCTGGGGGCAACCTGTGGGAAAACGCCCCAGGTGGAGTCCGAAAACGGGGGCGGAGAAATTATCGAGCTTCGAGGTGGTTGGTCGAAAATGCGGTGTTTCGGACGCATTTCGCGCTTTCCGGAATATCCGGCAGCTTGGATTGTTTCTTGCACATATCCCCAATGCTTCTTAAGTTCATCAAGAAGCCGGACCAAAACATTTCCGACTGGAGACAAAGAAGATGAAGAATTCTCAAATCAACGGCCCGTGGGGCCTTTCGCTCCTGGCTGGCTCCGCGCTGCTCTTGGGCGCATGCGCAACTCAGTCCCCCCCAGAAGCCCAGACGGCACGTCTCGGGTGTGAACAACTCGGCGAAAATGCTGGCGCGGACTATCTCGCCCCTGGCCGCCTGCACGCAGTCAGCCCCGTGACCGAGAGCGAGTTCGTGGCCCGCGCCATCCAACCCCAACGTACTATTGGCGCCGATCTGTACGTGCGAGCCGAGCCGGGTCTGACGTCCGAGTATCTCGAGCGCTCGCTGTCGTGCCGCGCGCAACAGAACGCGGTCGACGACGTCCTGCACCCCAGCACCGGTGTCGCTCGCGTTTCGGTCAGCTCGGCCGACGCAGGCTTTCAGGTGCGCGTACTCGGCTCGACCCCCGAAGCAGGTCGCGAAATCTGGCAGCGAGCAGAAGCGCTCACGCGTCCCGGTGTAGCGGTCGAACAGGTTGCACTGCTCGACGCCCAGTCGATCCAGTGAGTGGGGCGCGCGTGCCAGCTAGCGCTGCGGGCGCCAGATTCTCACTACACGAACGAATGAAAAGGCTGGCCGAGGGAACGCCCTCAGAGCCAGCCTTCGTTTTTGTACCAGCGTGCCGTGAGCTTCACGCCTTCTTCGAAGTTCACTCGCGGCTCCCAGCCCAGCGCTTGGCGGGCCGGTGCGCCGTCGCACAGCCAGCCGTCGGCGTGCAGTTCGTTGCACTTGTCGAGCGTGAGCATGACGGCCCGATCCGTCAGCTTGCCGTAGGCCTGGCTGAGCAACGCCGCACCACGTACCACGCGTTGGGGTAGCGGAATTCTTAACCAAGCGCGCTTGCCGACAGCTTCCTCGACCGCGCGGATCATGTTCTCGAACGAGATCGGCACGCCGTCCTCGACGTAAAAGACGCTGCTGCTGGGGAGGTCGGCATCGAGGGCCGCCACGCAGGCAGCCGCGCAATCGGGGCCGTAGATCATCGAGTACATGGCGCCGATCGGGTTGGTGAGCGGCAGCACACCCTTGGATACGGACTTGAAGAAAATCAGGACTTCACCATCGCGCGGTCCGTAGATGGCCGGCGGGCGCAGGATGACGCTGGGGACCTCCGTGGCGGCGAGCAGGGCCCTTTCCGCAGCCAACTTGCTCCGACCGTAAGCGGTGACCGGCTCGGTTTCGGAACCGATGCGCACCGGCGTGCGGTCGAGACCACTCGGGCCACCGACCGCTTGGCTCGACACGAGCACGAAGCGCTTCAAAGTGCCGAGTTGCTTCTTGGCGGCGGCGATCAGGTTCTCGGTGCCTTCGGTGTTGATGCGCCGAAATTCGTCGGCGCTCTTGGCTTTGACCAGACCAGCCGCGTGGATGATGCCCGTGACGCCCTCGGCTGCCTTCAGCACGCTCGCCTTGTCCTCGACCGAACCCGGCGCGAACTCGACGTTCGACAAGGTCTCGAGGAACTTCGTGTTCGAGGACGGGCGCACCAGCACGCGTACGTTGCGGCCGCTCGCGGAGAGTTGTTCTGCGATGTGCGAGCCCAGAAATCCGCTCGCGCCAGTGACGAGAATGGTCATAGGGGCTTTTCGTAAATACGGTACGTCTTGTAAATCTTGCCGCCCATGAACTTGATCGCCAGGTTCACCGGAGCATTGTCCTCGAGCGTCCAGGACAGCTCGCCCCAGTTGATGCCGAGTCGTTGACCGCTCTTGGCAAGCTCCGCGTACATGAAGGTCGACAGTGCGCCGTACTTCTTCATTCCGCGGTACTTCTTGCGCACGCCCAGGAGCGCCAAGCGCGCCTGCGTCGAGCCTTTGACCTTGAGGCCCCAAAGCAGCTTGATCGCGCCGGTGGGCAGCAGTTTGCCTTGGAGCCCGCGCAGGTGCTCGTTCAGGTTGGGAATCGCGATGGCGAAGGCTGCGGGTTCGCCGTCGATCGAGACGATGTACGTCAGCTCGGGCACGAGGATCAGCTTGAACTCGTCGGCTAGCTTGCGCAGCTCGGGGCGCGTCATGGGGACGTAGCCCCAGTTCTCGCTCCAAGCGTCGTTGAAGATGTCCATCACCAACTCGATCTCTTCAGTGATGCGCGATTTGTCGAGGTGGCGGGCCGTGACCTCGGGCAGCGCCTTGATCTGCTCGGACGCCTTCTTGGCGCGGGCAGGTAGACCACCGACGACGTACTTCCAGGCGTAGACGTCCTTGGCTTTCACGAAGCCGGCCGCCTCGATGAGGGCTCCCTGGTAGGCGCGATGATGCGGCATCATCACCATGGGCGGCATGTCGAAGCCGTCGACCAGGCAGCCCATTTCTTCGTTCGAGCCCAGCGACATCGGGCCAAGCAAGCGGCTCATGCCGCGGCTTCGCGCGAAAGCTTCGGCGCGTTCGAGCAGTGCACGCGCGACCGCTGCGTCGTCGATCGTGTCGAAGAAGCCGAAAAAAGCCGTTTTCTCGTGGTAACGATCGTTCCAGGCGCGGTCAATCTGCGCGGTGGCGCGCCCCACGCACTGACCATCCTTGTACGCGGTGAAGATCGTGCCTTCGGCATGTTGGAAGAAGGGGTTCTTCTTGGTGAGTCGACCCTTGATGTCGAAATCGAGCGGTCGGACGAAACAACGATCGTCCGCATACACGCGGTCGACGACATTCAAGAAGTCGTCGAGCTTACCGCCCAAGGGAATTTCACGAACTTCGACGCTCATGGCTGGCTTTCGGCAAAAGGGATCAGGAGATGACGCCGTACTTCTTGCCGACCTTCTCGAAGGCTTCGAGGGCCCGGTCGAGATGGTGGCGTTCGTGCGTGGCCATGTAGCTGGTCCGCAGCATGGCGCTCTTGGGCGGCACGCCGGGCGAAATGAAGGGGTTGGTGTAGATGCCGTAGTCTTCGAGCAAGTCGCGCCACATCAAGATCGTGCGCAAATCTTGGCGAATGTAGATCGGGATCACGGCGGTTTCCGTGGTGCCAAGCTCGAAGCCCAGCGCGCGCAGCTGATCGCGCATGTAGGTGAAGTTCTCGTGGAGCTTCTCGATGCGCCACTCCTCTTCCTGCATCACTTCGAAGGCAGCCATGGCAGCGGCGATACTGGGCGGGGCTGCGGCAGCAGCGAACATGAAGCTGGGAGCGAAGTGACGGATGTAATCGAGCACCTTGCGCTCGCCGACCAAGTAACCGCCGATCGAGGCGAACGATTTGGAGAACGTGCCGCCGATCAGATCGACTTGGTCCGACAGTCCGAAATGGTGGGCAGTGCCGCGACCACCCGGGCCAATCACGCCGAGTGCATGCGCGTCGTCGACGAAGATGCGGGCGCCGTGCTTTTTGGCCACAGGCACGAGCTTGTCCAAGTGCGCAATCTCACCCTCGGCGCTGAACACGCCGTCGGTGATCACGAATGCACCTTCGTCGGCGCCAATGCCGCTCAGTGCCTTGTCCAGCGACTCGGAATCGTTGTGCTTGTAGCGAATCTGACGGGCACCGCTGGCCATGCCCAGGCGAACGCCATCGTAGAGAGAGGCATGGACGTTGCGGTCGATGACGGCGACCGAGTGCTTGTTGGAGAGCAGCGCCGACAGGCTGGCGATGTTCACTTGGTAGCCGGTGGTGAATACGAGCGCCGACTCCTTGCCGAACCAGGTGGCCAGCTTGCCCTCGAACTCCTCGTGCATCTTCATCGAGCCGTTGACGAGGCGCGAACCCGTCATGCTCGTGCCGAAGCGGTCGATGGCGTTCTTGGCGGCATCGCGCACCTTGGGATGCGTCGTCAGGCCGAGGTAGTTGTTGGAGCCCAGCATGATCACGCGCTTGCCGTCGATCTGCGCTTCGGGACCGTCGTTCAAATCGAGCGGACGGAAGAAGGGATAGATGCCGCGCTTGCGGGCATTGTCGGCTGCGGTGAACTTGAAGGCCTTGTCGAAGACGTCCTTGCCGCCGATGGTCGCCAGCGAGCGCCGCTCCTGCATGGATTCCTCCATGTCGGACGAACCCTCCGGCGCGGCCTGGGTCGCGTCGTCGTCGTCCGCCGTGGGGCTCGGCGAGGTGTGGACGCGCACGCCGTTCGAGGACCCGTTGGTAGCGCCGTTCGACGAAGCCGAGGGCTTCTTCACCGAAGCCGGACGGTCCTCGTCGAGCGCCGGATCGACGTTGGGCAGGCCGTAGCCGTCGCGCAGGATCTTCCAGGCGCCGGACAAGCGCTGGGGCGCATCCATCAGCCCTTCGGCGAGCCGCATGACGCGATCGTCCGTGGCGTAACGGAGCACCGCGGGGTTGTTGAGGACACGAGTGCCCTGTTCGACGAGTTTGCTCTTCCAGCTCATGAAGGCTCCAAAGTTCCTGGCCCCCGATGCCGCGAAGCGCGGTCTATCGGTCGCCCGAAAGCGCGGCGAAGCTAGCGCGGGGGCCCGGGAAGGGAAATCGCTCGGTTGCCTTTCTCGCCGATGGGGGTGCGTAAGCCGATACGCCGCTCGAGCACGCGAAAGTCGGGGTCAAACCGGCGCGCCGCCAGCTCGATCGGGCCAAGCATCGTTGCCCCAGACGTCGAGTTCGACGTGTTCGAGACAGAGTCCGGCAGAAGGCGCCGTCATGCCGAGGTCGATTCGACTCAGTGACGCCAGCGCTCGTGAAACGGCCCCCGGTGCCAAACGGCCTCGTCCGACGTCGACCAACGTACCGACGATGATGCGCACCATGTTGTATAGGAATTTGTCGCCTTCGACTTCGATGTCGAGGCAACGCGGATCGCTCGCGACAGGACTCAATCTCACGCGCCGGATGTGACGCACCGTGGTCGTGCGTTGATCGCCGATACTGCGGAAAGCAGCGAAATCGTGCCGTCCCACTAGTTCACGCGCTTCGCTTTCCATCAGCTCGACGTCGAGTCGTTGCCCCACGCGCCAAGCGCGATCCGTCAGCCAGGGGTCTTCGACCTGGCTGCGCAAGATTCGATAGCGGTACCTTTTCCACTGCGCATGCCTGCGGGGATCGAAATCGATATCTACTCGCGCCGCGCGCAAGATGCCGATCGAGTGCGGCAAGCGAGTCGTCAGCGCCAGGACCCAGCCGCGCGAAGCGATCTGCTTGTGCGAAGTGAAAGCGACTGGTTGACAGCGCGCGTGCACGCCGCTGTCGGTCCGACTCGCGCCGACGATACGAGTCGCGGTCGGATCGATCTCGGCGATGGCGCGATCGATGGTGCTGGCGACGGTGGGCGCGTTGGTCTGTTGGGCAAAGCCGCAGAAGGGCGCGCCGTCGTAGGCGACGAGCAACAAGATGCGCGACAGCACGGGATCCACGGTGGGCTCTCGGTCGCTCAGTTCGAAGCGCCCGCGCCACCGCCGGCACCACCCAGAGCGTCCTTGGAGTACGCAGCGGTAGCGCAGCCCTTGGGAACGGCCTCGGCACGCCAAGCCACGATCTCGGCCGAGTTGGGCCCGTCATTGGTGATGGGCATGGGCGGGCAATCGGGCGTGTAGCCCGGCGACTCGCAGCCGGGCGCCAGGCACGCAACGAACATCGCGAACGAGAGCGACAAGATGAAAGGGCGGGTCTTCATGGCGAAACGCGGACCGAGCAGATGACCTTGAAAGGCAGACTACTTGGAACCCCAGCTGACTTGGAGACCCATCATTTGGAAACCCATCACTTGGAAACGAAGTTCAGGGGCACGCTGGCGTCCACGCAACCAGCCTGCGGGGCCGGATACTTACCGGAGCGGAAATTTTGAAGCACGCAGGAACTGACCCCAGCGTCTCCGAGCGTGTCACCCGAGATCGATGCACCACAGACGGCACCGGTAGGGCTCAACTTGAGGGCGACGCTCATCTTGCCTTCGAGCGCGGAGTTGACGCGCAGCGCACGCTGGTAGCAACCGCGCGCCTGACCGCCGCGAGCCGCGAGCGCGGTCTTCAGATCGGCGCCTGCCGTACCCCCACACTTGCTCGAGCAGCCAGCAGGACCGCTCGGCTTGGAGCCAGCAGCTGCCGCGGGCTCGTCTTTCTTCTCGAGCGCTGCCAACTCTTCGTCGGAGGGCGGCGGCGGAGGTGCTTCGTTCAGCACGGCCGTGGTCGCGGCGGGCGTCGGCAGCTTGATCGTTTCTTCTACGACGGGTGCCGAGTTGCCTTGCGAAATCTTCCAGAAGACGCCGCCACCTGCAGCGAGCAGCAGCAACACACCCAGAACAATCAGGCCAGCGCTACTCTTCTGCGTGGGCGGCAACGACTCCGACATGGTGCGAGTCTAGCCAACCTCGGTCCCATCCGCGAGACCGTAGAAAGTCGCGGCCGAATCGCCCCAAGCGCGCTGTTTCGCTTCCACGAAACCTGCGTCCTCGCGCAGCATCAGCGGACGCTTGCGCGGATGTCCGACCACCAAACGTCCGTCCGCCGTGAGCAGACTAGCGTCGAGCAAACGCGCCAAATGCCTCTCGGCCTCGTCGATCGCGGTCCAAGGTGGATCCGTCAGGATTAGCGCGAACGGAGCCGAGCGTAGGATCAGGTTCTTCGAAGTTTCGATCGAACTGCCGATCAGCACGACACGCTCGCGCACGCCGAGCGCGTCGGCATTCTGCAGGATGGCCTTCTGTGCGGGCTTGTCGTTCTCGACGAAGACGACGCGCGCCGCGCCGCGCGACAGCGACTCGAAACCGAGAGCACCGGTGCCGGCGTACAAGTCCAGCACGCAGCCTTCGAGCGGCCCCAACATCGAGAACCAGGCTTCGCGCACGCGATCGCTGGTCGGTCGCGTGTGGAGACCAGGGGGCGCGGTCAGGCGACGACCACGTAAACTGCCAGCAATGATGCGCATGATTGGGCTTTCAGGTCGTCTCGATCTTGGTCCACATTTGGCGACGCAGCTTCTGACGGCTGCGATCCTTCTTGGTCAGGATGCGTGCCGCACTCCATGCGGCCAGCACTTCGCCTTCTTGGCCGAGCGCCGGCAACACGGAGGGTCCGACCAGGTACGTACCGACGATCGGTCCGCGCACGGGCTCGCCCGCGATGCCGAGGTAGCCCAGCGGCGTCACTTCGAAACGCCGCTCCATCGGTTCGGGCCCCGTGGTGGCGTCGCGCAAGTGCACGCGATCGAGTTCCCGTCGACGCAGCTTGCCGTTCGGAGCTGACTCGTAGAGCCAGGCCGGCAGCCCATCGTGCGGGCTGTCGATCAAGACGACGTGTTCGTCCAGGAACGGTAGGTAGTGGCGCAGCGTGCTGAGCACGGCTTCACGGGCGCCGAGCAGGTGCACCCCCCCGATTGTCGGCAAGAGCATCTCGCAAACCAAGAGTTCGCGCTCCGGCACCGAATCGGGCTCGGCCGGAGCGTCGAGGCACGGTCCGCGCTTGACGTGCAGGGTGGGCAACGACGCTTCGGGAGCGGCCAAGAACGACTCGCGCGGCAACGGCGTGGGGATACCCAGGGAGCGGGCGACGACGCTGACGACGAAACGGCCGCCAGTGACCGCGATTTCGGGCCAGGCATCGCGAGCCTTGCGGGTGATGCCCGCGCCAGCTGCCAGGTCGGCTAGCGCTTCGCCGGTCAGGTTGGTGACGACCGCTTCGGCACCGGTCGACCATTGCTCGCCGTCCTCTTGCACGCCGATGAGGCGTCCGCGCTTGATCAAGAGCGCGCTGGCGCGCGCGCGCAAGCGACAAACGCCGCCATGACTTTCGATGCGTTCGACCAAGAAATCTTCCAGATCTTGCTCGTCGCGAGCGAGCGAGTGCACGCCACGCGTCCAAGAGCCGTGCAGGCGCGCCATGGAGAAGGGCGAGAGCGCGCCGGCATCGGTTCCGAGGTGCGAGGCGAACAAAGCCGGGATCTCGACCACTCGGCGGAAGCCGTGACCCTCGGGCATGCGTTCGAACAGCGATGTGGGGCCCCTGCTGGACTCGATGAGCGGCAGGCTGCCCGACACGCGACCAGTCTCCATCCGCTCCCAGAGCGTGCCCGGTGGCCAGATGGCGTCACGCTCGAAGGCCTGGTCGATCCGCGAATTCGCTTCTGAGATCAGCGCGTAGAGTTCGGCGACCTGTTGCTCGACTTCAGGGTACTCGCGCCGAATTTCGCGGGAAAACAGCTCGACGTCGGGGGGGATCTCGAAGCGTGTGTGGCCGTCCAGCAGAGCGAACATCGGATCGAGCGGGCTCGTCAGGCGCCGAAAGCGCTGCGTCTGCGCCAGCTCCTGCAAGATGCGGCGAAAGACGGGCGACGTAGCCGACAAGAGAGTGAACGAGCGCCGCGCCAAGGTGTGTTGCTCGACCTGGTAGAGCGGCGAGCGCTGTCCTTGACCGAGCACCAAAACGCGAAGCTCGCGTCGCGCCAGCAGTGCGGCCGTCAACAACGTGCCGATGCTGCGACCCAAGAAAACGACGTCGTAGTGCCGGGCACTCACGGGGGCGACGGCGCTCCGGATTCTATCAGTACGTGCTTGCCGTGTGCATCTGCGACCAGCCGCGCGCGACCCGCCGCGACCAGCGACAGGGCTTCGACGAACAGCTCGTGCTCCTGCTCGAGGATGCGCGCGCGCACGTCGTCTTCGCTGTCGGTCGAGTGGATCGGGACCTTGCGCTGGAGCACGACGGGGCCCGTATCGACGCCCGCGTCGACGAAATGCACGGTGCAGCCGGTCTCATGCACCCCGGCGCGGAAGGCCTGGCCCTGGGCATCGACGCCCGGAAATGCTGGCAAAAGAGACGGATGGATGTTGAGGATTCGCCCCGAGAAGGCGTCGAGAAAGAGTGGCGTCAGCACGCGCATGAAGCCGGCCAAAGCGACCCATTCGACGCCGGCCTTTCGCAGCTCGGCGACGACGGCTTCGTCGAAGGCCGCGCGCGAAGAGAACGGCTTGTGGTCGACGACGACTGCGGGGACGCCAGCTCGACGCGCGCGCTGGAGGCCGAAGGCGTCCGGTCGATTGCTCAGCACCACGCGGATGCGCGCGTCGAGGCGTCCATCTCGAGCGGCGTCCAGGAGGGCTTGGAGATTCGTGCCGCTCCCCGAAACCAGGACGCCGAGCTCCAGGGTCACGCCCGCTGACCCTCGGGATCGTGTACGTAATGCACGACCGCGGGACCCGCAGCTTCGGTCAGGTGCCCAATGCGCCAGACCTCTTCGCCGGCTTCGGCCAGAGCATTCGTTGCTGCCTGTTCGCTGTCCCGATCGACGACGACGAGCAAGCCAATGCCCAGGTTGAAGGTGCGGCGCATCTCGGCGAGTTCGACGGGGCCGCCGCGAGCCAAGAGCGAGAACAGCGGCGACCAGGCGCGGCAGCCGTCCAAGATGGCGTCGACGCCTTCGGGCAGCACACGTGGGAGGTTCTCGGGCACACCGCCGCCGGTCACATGGCAGAGCGCGTGCAGTCTTTCTCCCAATGCTTCGCGCAGCTGCTTTACGCTCTTGGCGTAGATCTTGGTGGGTTTGAGCAGGACATCGCCCAGGTTCCCGCCCAGCTCCGGCACCTCGGCGTCCAGCGCTAGACCGAGTTCGTGCTCGATGACACGCCGTGCCAGGCTGTAGCCATTCGAGTGCAGGCCCGACGAGCCGACCGCCAAGACGACGTCGGTGCTTTTCACGCGAGCCGGTCCGAGCAGCTTCTTCCGCTCGGCGACGCCGACAGCGAAGCCAGCCAGATCGTACTCACCGTCGGCATACATGCCAGGCAGCTCCGCGGTTTCACCGCCGAGCAGCGCGCAGCCCGAGAGGCTGCAGCCGTCGGCGATACCTCGGATCACGTCCGCAGCGGTGTTGGCGTTGAGGCGCCCGGTTCCAAAGTAGTCGAGAAAGAACAAAGGGTCCGCGCCGGTGGTGATGATGTCGTTCACGCACATGGCCACGAGGTCTTGGCCGATCGTGTCGTGACGGTTCAATGCGAACGCGACTTTCAGCTTGGTGCCGACGCCATCGGTCCCGCTCACCAGCACCGGCTCCTCGAGCCCCGAGGGCAGACTGCACAAACCGGCGAAGCCGCCGATGCCTTCGAGCACGAAGGGGGTGCGCGTGCGCGCCGCCAGCGGTTTGATGCGCTCGATCAGGGTGTTGGCTTCATCGATGTCGACTCCAGCCTGGCGATAGGTGACGGCCATGGGCGCGCTCTTAGCATTCCTTCTCCGTGGGTCGAAGGGCGCGGGAAAGATCGAAAATTACCGCGCAATAGCCGCTACTAGTGCTGGTGGACGAGGGGTAGCAGTTTCTCCGAGTAGAGCTCGGAAAGAGGCCGCAAGCCTGATTTGCCGAGCGGCCGGTAATGCATGGCTCAGCCTAGTGAGACGGGTAGCGCTTCAAGTTGCAGCGACGCTGCTGCGCGCTGGATCGTAGGGAGCGAGGTCGAGAGGCGGTTTGCGCCCGAGCGCCAGCGCCGTCACGACGTGCGCGGTGATCGGCGCGAGCAGGATGCCGTTGCGGTAGTGGCCGGACGCCAGAATGAGCCCGGCGATGCTCGTCGTGCCGAGCAAGGGCAGGTGGTCGTTGGTGTACGGGCGAAAGTTCGACCAAGTGCGGCTCAGTTCGGCGTGGACGAGGTTGGGTACCAAGCGAATGGCGCCGTTCAGCAGATCGCGCACGCCACCCGCGGTGACGCCCTTCTTGTAGCCGACGAACTCCAACGTCGAGCCGATCAACAGCCGGCCATCTTTGCGGGGAACGAGGTAGACGCCGCTACCCAGGACGACTCGATCGAGCAATGGCACGGCAGTCTCCAATTCGACGATTTGGCCGCGGGCAGGCAAAACAGAGGTCTTGGCCAGGGGCAAACCTTCGATCCACGGCGTCCAACTGCCCGCAGCGACGACCACGACGTCGGCCTCGATCGTGGTTCCACCGCCCACGCGCACACCGCTCACGCGCCTCTTGCTGTCCCGATCATCGACCAGAACACGCTCGACGGCCACGCTGTTCAAGAAGGCGACGCCGGCGCGCGTCGCTGCGATGTGCGTGGCGCGATAAAGCAACGGCGGGGTGACGCGCGCGTCGTCCATGAAGTGCAGGGCACCGGTCACGTCCGAGGTGAGTTCGGGTTCGAGCTCGCGCACCGGGCCGCGTCCCAACTTGAGCGCCTTGCCCATTCGCAACTGGAACGAGCGGCGACGTCCCAGTTCGGCGAGACTCGCGCGATCGAAGCGAAGCTCGAGCGACCCACCTTCGGCGTAGCCGACGTCGATACCGGTGCTTTTCGACAGCTCGCGCACCCAAGCCGGATAGATTTCACGGCTGGCCCGGCACAACTCGAGCAGCGGCCCCGGCTCATCGCACTCGACCTCCGCCCCCAGGATGCCGGCGGCAGCGCTGCTGGCCTCGGCACCCGGGATGGCCTTTTCGAGCACTGTGACGGCCGCACCTGCGCGAGCCAGGAGCAGGGCCGACGAAGTTCCCATGATGCCGCCCCCAATGACCAGAACGCGTGGCGGGGCTTGGAGGGCGCGAGACTTCATTTACCGAACACTTTTGCCGCGCCGAGCGACGTTGCGCAAATCGGGGCCTAGCCCCCTTGGGACTCGCGCCCGTACAAAGTAGGCTAGTGGGTCGCCTCTGCCTGGCGACGACGAGAGGGACGATGGCCGAGCCGACTACCAATCCGATCATCATTTGCCCGAGCTGCGGGTTCAAGAACACCAGCGCGATGACGGGCGACCGTTGCGTCTCGTGTGGCGCGCGAATCGACGACCTCACCGGCAGCGTCAGCTTGGGAGACGGCGGCAACAACTTCCAGCAGCAGACCTTCAACCTGAGCTGGTTCGGCATCGCGCTGGGTGTGATGGCGGTCATGACCGGAGCGATCGTGCTCGGCCTGCCCGCCGTCATTCCCGCCTTCGACTTCGAAGGCTCGGCCGGCATGATGGTGGCCATTCCCGTCTGGTTCTTGGGCGGAATGTTGGTGGGTCTGATCTCGCCGGGCCGAACGTTCATCGAGCCCGTGGTGGCCGTGTTCTTGGTGGCGCTGCCCACGGCGTTCATTCTTCACGAGGGTCAGACAGTCAAGACGATGCCCGTGTTCATGTACGTGCTGCTGTCAGCGCTCGGTTTGCTATTCACGTTGATTGGCGCCTACGCCGGCGAACGCATCCAAATGGGCCCGGGCGGTCAGACGGAGTGAGTTCGATCCGTTCGTGCTCGAACGAGGCGATCTTCCACTGGAGGATCGCTTTTTTCTTGGCTTTGGGAGCTTCCGCCTGCGACGACGAAGGGGCCCGAGCCGAACGCCAGGAATTGGCGGGGCTCACGCGGGCCATCGATGCGTTGCGCGACGCGGACAACGGGCGAAAGGCCGAGCCGTTGGCGCAGCTCGAAGAGCACGGCTGCCTGACGAGCTGCGAGCTGAAAGCCATCTGCGTCGGGGCCTATCGGGCGCAAGTCGCGGCTACTCAGTTGGTTGGCGAATTCCGCAAGAGTTCCGGTCCAAGGGGGCGCTCTGCCAGCGATGCCGAGCTGAGTGCCGCGCGGGTGGCGTTCGAAGCCGCACACCAGAAAGCAGAAGTCTGCACCGAGGCGGAGTTCGCTGCGAAGAAGCGTCTCGGCCTCGACTAGCCGCGGCCGCGCGGCGCCCTCGCGCGGACTATTTCCGCCCCTTCTTGCGGGCGCTCTTCTCGTTTTTGCGCGCGTTCTTGCGGGCGTTCTTCTCGGACTGGCTCAGCGTCTTCATCTTGGGAACGTTCGAGGTTGGTGCGCCGCCACCCATGCCTGGAAAGCCACCCATGCCGGGGATTCCAGGAAAGCCGCCCATGCCCGGGGGCATACCTGGGAAGCCGCCCATGCCCGGGGGCATACCTGGGAAGCCGCCCATGCCCGGGGGCATACCGCCGCCCATCATGGCGCTCAGATCGGGCATTCCGGGTGGCATTTTGCCGTTCTTCATCGCCCGCCGCACGTTGCGCGCCATGGCCAGGTTCTTGAGTCCTGGGATGTTGCCCATCATGCCGAGGTCGCCGCCGAAGCCGCCCATCATTTGCTGCATGAACAGGAACTTCTGCACCAAGTCGCCGACGGCTTGCTCTGTGTTGCCCGAGCCTCGCGCCACGCGCTTCACGCGGCCGGGTTCGCGCACCAGAGCGTTCGGATCGATCTTCTCCAGCTTGGTCATCGACTGGATGATGGATTCGATGCGGCCGAGCTCACTGTCGTCCAGACCGGCTGCCGCTCCGGGCGGCATCATCTGGCCCATGCCGGGGATCTTGTCCACCAAGTCCTTCAACGAGCCCATCTTTTGAATCATGCGGATCTGATTCAGAAAATCGTCGAGCGTGAACTTACCCTGCATCATGCGCAGGGCGTCTTCTTCGGCCTGCTTCTTGTCGATGACCTGCTCGAAGTCCTGCATCAGGCCGACGACGTCGCCCATGCCCAACACACGACTGGCCATACCGTCGGGACGAAAGGGCTCGAGCTTGTCGGTCGTTTCGCCCATGCCTACGAAGGCCACGGGCGCGCCGGTGATTTCCAGCACGTTCAAGGCGGCGCCGCCGCGCGCGTCACCGTCCAGCTTGGTGAGGATGACGCCGCTCAGATCGAGACGCGCATTGAAGCCGCGCGCTGTCTTCACCGAGTCTTGGCCGATCATGGCGTCGATCACGAGCAGCACGTTTTCGGGCTTGGTGAGCGCGAAGATGGCCGCAAGCTCGTCCATCAGCGCTTCGTCGATCGCGAGACGGCCGGCGGTGTCGTAGACGATCACGTCGGAGCCGAGCCTCGTGGCCTCTTCGCTTGCCGCGACGCAGATCTCGACGGGGGATGCGCCTGCGATGTTGAAGACCGGGACGTCGATCTGAGCGCCGAGTACCTTGAGCTGCTCGACGGCAGCGGGTCGTTGCATGTCGGCTGCGACAAGCAGTGGCTTCTTGCCTTGGGCTTGCAGGAAGCGGGCGAGCTTGGCAGAGGAGGTCGTCTTTCCGGAGCCTTGCAGGCCAATCATCATGATGCCGGTCGGACCGCTGCTCGCGAAGCGCAGTGGCTCGCGACCGTCGCCGGCCATGAAGGCGACGAGTTCGTCGTGACAGATTTTGACGAACTGATCCGAGGCGCTGACCTTGTGGACTTGGCCGCCGTGCTTGATCTTGGTCTGGACTGTCTGACCGAGCGCTTTTTCCTCGACGCTTGCGAGGAAGCGCTTGACGACTCCCAGCTCGACGTCGGCTTCGAGCAATGAGCGCCGCACCTCGCCGAGAGCGGCGTGGATGTTCTTCTCGTCGAGCGAAGAGAGGCCAGCCAAGCGATTCTTGGCCTCACGAAAACCTTGAGTCAGAGCTTCGAACACGGGCGATCCCTAGCTGCCTTCCTCCTCGGTTTCCAAGGCAGCCTTCGGGGCAGCCAAAAGCACCAGGGTGTACACGTCGCGGCGGCTCATCTTTCGACCAGCGGCCGCGAGCTCGCGACTCAAGAGCTGGGCGGTTTCGCGCGCCGAATGGCCTTCGGCGATCAACGCCCGCGCGCGCCCCTCCAGATCGTCCTGCTCTTGTTCGGGTGGTGCTTCATCGCCGCGGCCAGCGATCACCAGCGTGAACTCGCCCAACCACTCGCTGCGAAAGTCGGCCGCGCTGACGACGTCGAGCGTGCTCGAAATCACTTCTTCGAATTTCTTGGTCAATTCACGGCAGAGCGCCACGGGCCGCGGACCGCACACCTCGGCCAAGTCGGCTAGCGTCTCGGTGACGCGATGGGGCGACTCGAACAGCAGCGTAGGGATGGTGCTTTCTTGAACGAGGCGCAGCATCTCCTGTCGATTTTTACCGCGGCGCGGCAAGAATCCGAGGAAGCTGAAGGGTCCGTCAACCAAGCCCGAGAGCGCGACTGCCGACGTCACGGCGCTGGGCCCAGGGATGACCGTGATGGCAACCCCCACGGCGCGGGCTCGCCGGACCAACTCCGCGCCGGGATCGCTCACTCCAGGCATGCCGGCATCGGTAATCAGAGCGATCGAGGCACCTTCGAGGAGCGCTTGGACAGCCGCCTCGAGTTCACGCTCGGTCGAATGGGCGTGGAGTGCGAGCAGCTTCTTGCCGTGTACGCCCAGGTGATTGAGAAGCACGCGGCTGTGGCGCGTGTCTTCGGCGTAGATGCGCTCGACGGCTTGAAGTGTCTGGATGGCGCGCAGGGTGATGTCGCCCAAATTGCCGATGGGCGTTCCGATCAGGTAGAGCTGGCCCGCCATGGGCGGACGCTCGCACGAGGCGTCTGGCCTCGCAAAGTACGGCGTCTCCGGGGCGACCGTAGAGCACTCGCCTGCTCGGCAACTGCTCAGCGCCGTTGACGTCGGCTCGTGCCGTGCCGCTCGCTCGACGGCACGAGTGGCAGCGGCCCATGATCGTCGAGCGGCGGAATGTCGTCGTCGGGGCCGAAGTCATTCGGCGCGTCGGGGAAGATCGAGGTGGGTTCGAGTTCGATCTCGGTTTCGAACGCGCCCGGTCGGGGTCGCGCCACCGCTTCGGCTGGGCGCGGCGAAGTCGTGCGACGTGCCGCCGTCCTGCGGCGCAATTCGCCAGGACTGCTCGAGCCGTCGTGTTCGAAGTCGAGCGGCGGGATGAGGAGATCGTGGTTCGCGTGCGCGCCGGGCGCTGGCAATACGGGCGAGAGACCACTGCGTGGGTCGTTCGGATAAAACGGAGCCACCATTAAATCTTCAGCCAGCGTGGCCTCGAGTGGCGCCGGCACCAGCATTGCCGGCAGGCCCGGCACCGGCTTTTCGACGTCGACTCCGCGCGACGACGATGCCGGAGGCGCCCAAGGTGTGGGCGCAGACATCGGCGGCAAACCAGAAAAGCTGGAATTCTCGATGCGAATGCGGCTCTGACTGCTGGCGCCCCCGACCTTCATGGCCTCGCGCAGGGCGTTCCAAAAAGAGCGGACGCTCTGGTAGCGGTAGCGGGGATCGACGGCCAACGCCTTGCCGAAGACAGCTTCGACCTCGTCGGCCACCTCGACGCCTTCGTTGCGCGGCGTGGGTCGCACCTTGTCATCCAGTGCCGTCCCCATCATGGCTTGGTGATCGCCGGAGATGACGGCATCGCCCTTGATGATTTCAACCAGTGTGAGAGCGAGGCCCCAGACGTCCGTCCACGCACCTGTCTGGCCGTAGCGCTTGGGTACCCATTGCTCGGGCGCGCCATAAGCGGGTGAAAATGGCGCTTGCCCACTCGTCTGGCTGAAATGTCCGGCAAGCTGCTCGGCGGACCGACGGATCTTGGAGATGCCGAAATCCAGGATCTTCACGGTCTGTTCTCCGCCGACCGTGCACAGGAACAGGTTGTCGGGCTTCACGTCGCGATGGATGATCGCCAAGGTTTCGGCGGGCTCGCCGGGCTTGCCACCGGACGCCTTGAAATCATGCGCCTGGTCGAGCGCGAAGGCAGCCGGCGTGAGCAGCTCGACCAACTCTTCGAGACCCAGCGGAGGGCGTCCGGCGAAAGCGCGCTCCTCGATGATTTTCTCGAAGCTCTGCCCCTCGAGCCACTCGAGTGCCATCACTGGCACGAACTCGCCGCTCGGCGTGTGAACGGCATCGACGTGCAGAGGCCTGACGATGTTGGGCAAGGAGCCGGAGAGCCGAAACATGATCTCGGCCTCGGAACGAAACTGCTCCAGGAAGCTGCTGCGTTCGTCGTCCGAGAGCTCGACCGGAATCTTGAGGCACTTCAGAGCCACCGGCGCGCGAAAGTGAAGATGGAAGGCGCGGTACACGACGCCGAAACCACCTTCGGCCACGACTTCGTCCACCCTGAAGGTGCTGGCAATCGTATTGCCGACGAGTCCGAAGCGATCCTTTCTGCTCATGGTCCAACCTCTGCGCGCTCGCAAAGTATACGCACGCTTTCTGGCGCATCGAAGGTGACAGTTGGGATGCGCTGCACCCACATCTGCCCACTCGAATGAAGGGGTGTACGGCAGCGGGTTGGCGGACAAACGACGCCAAAACGGCTGGCCGGTCGAACCCGGTCATTTCGCGCTTCAGGCCATCTCGACTGCGTCGCCCAGCCGTTCAGTCAGGAAGGAACGCAGCTTGCCGGTTAGACGCGCTTCGAGCTGACGCACGCGCTCGCGCGATACGCCGAACTGATCTCCCAAGTCTTGCAGCGTGCGCGGCTCGTCCGCGACCAAGCGCTCGTCGAAGATGATCAAGTCTTTGCCACCCAGGTGGGTTCGAAACTCGTCGAGATTCTGACGCACCAAGTGACTGAGCTCGGCGCCTTCGTTGAGGCTGTCGGGACTGCTGCTAGCCGAAGGCAACAGCTCCACGCGAGCGGTCTGCCGGCCGTCCGACTCGTTGACCGGCGTGTCGAGTGAGGCGTCGCTCCGTGACAGGCGCTTGTCCATCTCTTCGACTTCTCTTTCGGTGACGTCGAGTCGACCAGCAATTTCGGCGTTGGTCGGCTCGATGCCGAGCGCGGACAGGCGGGCCCGCTCCTTGTTCAGATTGAAGAACAACTTGCGTTGAGCCTGGGTGGTGCCGAGCTTCACCATGCGCCAATTGCTGAGGATGAACCGCAGCATGTAGGCGCGAATCCACCAGGCCGCGTAGCTCGACAGCTTGACGCCGCGGTACGGGTCGTACTTCTTGACCGCCTGCATCAAGCCCATGTTGCCCTCTTGCACGAGGTCCATCATGTTTCGGTAGGCGCGGCGGTACTCGTAGGCGAGCTTGACGACCAAGCGCAAATTGGCCGTCACCAAGCGCGCAGCGGCGTCGACGTCCTGCGTCTCGGCGTAGCGGACGGCCAGTTCCTTTTCCTGCTCTGGCGTGAGCAGGGGATGCGCTTGAATTTCTCGCATGTAGATCTCGAGCGGGTCGAGACGACCGAGACTCGCCGTCTTCTTGTCTCGAACGAGAGCTTTCGAAGGGCGCGGCGCGGAAAACGAATTGTCGTCGGTCGCTTCGCCTTCGGCGTCGATGTAGGCGTCCGAGCCGGGCTCGATGTCGTCGTCGCCTTCGCCGTGCGTCGTGACCTCGACGTCGCCATCGTCTTCCAGCGCGTCCTCCTCGTCCTCGTCCTCGTCCTCGTCGTCTTCGACCGAAGTTGCTGCAGGGTCACCAGGGTCGTCGTCGTCATCCGGGCTCGGAGCGGATTCGCTCGACTTCGACGCCTTCCGCGTTGCTGCGCCCTTGGTCCCCACGGGCTTTTTTTTGGAGGTTTTTTTGGCGGCCAAGGTGCTGTCCGGGAGAGCGGCGACAACCCTGTGTCCCACTGGCCCAATCGTCAAGCGGGCGCACGGGGGTCACTCATTGCGAACGGCAGCGCCGCTTGGGGATTTGCTCACTCGAGCGTGGGAGCCCCCTTGGTAGCTCTTCTGGGTCAGCCACGTGGCCCCCAGGTCCTGGCACCTGGCCAATTCCGCGGTCGACTCGGCCTGGCTGGACGCCACACCAAATCAGTCTTGAATGGACTCGGGTTGCGCGTTCTAGTCGTGCGTGGAGATTGGGGTAAGCGTGCAAACCAGAGTGGTGGGCCGAGGGGGAAGTGTGGTGGAAAAGGAACCGCCGGAATCTGCGGCGCGTCGGTGTTCCGAAGGCGCAGCACACAGGCCGCGTGTGCTGGTCATCGATGACGAATCGCTGCTCGGGCAAACGCTGCAGCTCGGTCTAGAGGAGAATCTGGACGTCGAACTCGAAGTTTCGGGCCAGAAGGGCCTCGATCGCCTGCTCGCAGGCGAGGGGTTTCAGCTGGTGCTCTGCGACCTCAGCTTGCCCGACGTGACCGGCGCCGAGATTTATCGGCGCGCCATGGAACTCCGCCCCGAGCTCTCTCAGGTGTTCGTCGTCATGACGGGTGGCGCAGTCACCGCCGCTTCGCGCGCGTTCTTGGAGGCTTATCAAGGCCCCCTGTTGCACAAGCCGTTCAAGCTGAGCGAAGTCGAAGCTCTGGCGCTGCGGCTCCTCGGTCGCGCACTCTGAGGCCTCGCGCCTCAGTAGTCGAGCACGACCGGGCGACCCAACGTCGGACGGCGGTGGGGCACGGCGGCGCGCCGGATGCCCGCCTCGGGCAGCGCGACAGCCGACGCGGCGAAGTCGTAGACCGGTCCCCACTCGACGCCTTCTGCGCCGTGGACGAAGAACACGTCGCTTTCGCACTTCTTCTTCAGGCTGAGCAGAGTGTCCGAGGTGATGCTGAAATCGGGGCCGCTCATGCCCTTCTGGCGCTTGCGCGCGGTGCCGCCCGAAAGGCGCCAAAGCGCAGTCCCGCGATCCTCCGTGATGCTGCCCACCAAGCTGCACGGGTCCGGCTTGTCGAGCCGCGACGCCGCGTAGAACGACACCGTCGTCGGAAAGTCGCCTCGCGTTTCGGTCGTCACGTCGACGCGAGCTGCGCCGAGGGCGCCGAGTTCTTCGACGTACGTGCTGACCCAGTCGGGCTTGGCCATGCGCTCGACGACGAGCTTCACTTCTTTGCCGTCGATGAACGTCTTGACGGCCGAGAGTTCCTTCTTGAGTTGCTCGAGTCCGAGTGCGTCGGGACTTCCGTTCGCTTGGACCAACGTGGCGCGCGTGATGCCCACCTGAGGACCGACCTCGTCGATGGAGAAGCTGGGAGCCTGCTTCTTCACGTAGGGCTCGGGTTCGGGCTCCTCGACGGGAGCCGGCGCAGGGGCCAAAAGCCTTTTTTCCGGCTTCGCCTCGTCGCAGGCGACCATGGAGCCGACCAAGAGCATGGCCGAGAGCATGGCCGAGAGCATGGCCGAGAGCATGGCCGAGCAAAAGCGACGTGGGATCCGGAACTCCATCTTGAAGGCCTGACTTTGCCAGCGGGCGCGAGACGGGGCAAGGTCGGGCTGAAGAGGTAAGGTGCGACGAAACCAAGCCAGAGTTTTAGGCGCTGGACTGGCTCTGGGAGCCGTGGTCGTCGCCGGCGCCGCTCTTGCCCAAGACACCGCGGCGCCGCCGGCGAGTGACTCCGCCGAAGAGGCGGCCGTCCCGGACGAACCGGGCCCACCCCCGACGCCCGACGCGCCGTTGAAAGTGCAAGCCCCCACGACAAAGCCGCAGACCGAGTCTCACTCGCCCGTTTGGGTCACGCGCCTGTTCGCTGGCATTCTCGGGCTTGGTGGCGCCGCGCCTCGCGCGTTGCTCGCGGGCATGGCAGGACTCGACCTGCACCGTGATTCCAGCGGATTTCTTTCGCCGCGTTTTCGCTTCGCTGGGCTGTGGACAGAAGAGCGTTCGTTCGCCTCGGAGCGAGGCAGCGCGTCCTTTCAGCATGCGGGCGCCGTGCTCGAAGCGTGCCCTGTCGATCTACTCGGTCCACTCGCGCGCGCGACCGCGCACCTGTGCGCTGCAGGGGAGGGCGGCGCGCTGATTGCGCGGGGCGGCGGTGTGGACGAGGCAGCCAGTCACACAGTCGGTTTCATCGCGCTAGGCGGAAGTATGCTGGTCGGCACGCCGCTTGGCGGAGCGTTTCACCTCGATTTGCGCGGTTCGCTGTTGGCGCCTCTCTTCCGCGATCGCTTCCTCTTCGACGGACGGTTGGTCCACGAGATTCCCGATTTGACTTTCCGCGCAGGCGCCGAGCTTGGCGTCGACCTTGATTTCTGAACCGCAGGCATCAAATTGCGGCCGTTTCCGAAAAGTGGGGCCTCAGCGCGTCACTGGCAGCGCGCTGTGCCGACGTAAACGTGCACGCCGCGATTGGAGGGCACGACCGAGTTCAGGTGCGCGGTGACGTGCGGGTTGCCAGTGAACACGTCGACGTGCTCGCCCTGCACCTTCATGCCGCGGTCTTCGGCAACGAAGCAGCCGTCGTGCGGCGCGCCACCTGGGCTTCGCAGCGCGCCATCGAACTCGGCGATGTAGATGTGCGTGCCCAGGGCGATGACGTTGCTGTCGACCGCCACCGTGCGCAGCGGTGTGATCGCTTTGCCCAAAGCACCGCGGCCCCACGGAAAAATCTTCTGATCGAGTTCGTCGAAGCAGATCTTCTGACCCGTGCGCGGACAAACCTCCGCGCAGCTGCAATCGCGCTTGGCGAAGCTCACCGTCGAACCGGTGAGCAGCGTGCCGCTGCCCTGGACGCACAGCGCTTCGTAGAAGCCGCGCGGTACTTTGCGCAGCGCTTGGCAGCTCGAACTCATCACAGCCACAGGAGCACCGCTGAAATCGGCCTCCGCAGGGAAGTCATAATAGGTGTTGCGAAACACGCCCAAGAGGCGCGCGTCCGGAGGAGCATCGGTGGGCAAAGCGTCCTTCGATTCGAGCGAAAGTACCGGACGCTTTCCGGGTGCATCGGCCAGCTCGCTCTCGCCCAGCGGCCCCCTTCGTGCGCCGCCGATGGCGGTGGGTCGCATGGCAACCGGTGAACTCGCGCTCTCGCCGTTGCCTTTCGGTTCCGCGTAGAGCCGCACGCCTTGGGCGTCCGATGGATTGATGGGCTCGTTCACCCAATTGGTGCCCGAAGCACAGGCGGCCAAGAGGACAGGCAAGAGCAGTCCGGCCTTCATGTGTTGCATTCGTTGCCTCCCGTGATCACGGCTCGCAGGCTCTCGTCGTGAGCGAGCCAGGCTCGACGCACACGCGGCGAGATGTCGCGCTCGGCCAATACCTGGTCCAAGATGCGCAAGCGCCGATCGAACTGTCCACCGAAGATTCCCGACGACGCGTGCGCGGCGCGCAGCGGTCGACCCTGGTAGACGACCGGGCCCCCGAGGTGCTGGGCCGCGAACTGGTATTCGAGCTCCCGGAGGCGCGTCACATCGACCTTGCGGAAAAAGAAACCGATCATGGTGTCGCCGACGACGCGATCCACGAAGCAGTTCACCAGCTCCCGCAGCGGGCCTTCTCCGCCCAACTCCTCGAAATCGGTCGCCACGGGCCCGAGTCTTCCACAACTACCGAGGGCGCGAAAATTTTCTGGCGTCGAGCCGCGCCTCAACCGCTCAGGCCGCTGTACCGTGACACTTCTTGTACTTTTTGCCGCTGCCACAGGAGCAGGGGTCGTTGCGGCCGACCTTGGGTTCTTCGCGGCGGACCGGCGGGCCGGCGATCTGAGCGCCATCGACGAAGAACCACGTACCGTTGTGTTTGCGGAAGGTCGCACGCTCGCGGTGCTCGAGCGGCGCGCCCTTGACCTTGTACTTGGCCACGAACTCGACCGTGCCGGCCATGTCGTCCTCGCCACCGCCTTCGGTCGAGAGGATCTCGAGGCCGAGCCACTCCGACTGCTTCGACCAGGCTTCGGTGCTATCGCGGTCGATCTGTTCGACGGTGTCCGGATCGTGCGACTTCATGATGAAGTCGACGTCGCCCAGCTCGAAAGCGCGGTAACGCGCCTGCATGAGCTCGACGGCTGTTTTGGCTTTGGCCTTGCCAGCAAGGATCTGATCGGCGGCTTCGTTCGAGAGTGGCTGGGTCACGGCAATTTCTCCGGCCGCGTGAATGGCACCGAATGGGCCGCCCGACAAGCGGCCCGCCCAGGGGCGCTCACTTTCCTTCGGACTCGGCCGGAACGTCACGACCCAAGGCGTGAGCCAGCTTGTCTCGAGCGATACGGGCGTCGGCGTGTGCGAAGACGAGTTCGAGGCGGACTCCCGTGAGCGAGTTCTGAGCGTCCGTCACCTCGAGCGTGGTAGCGCGGCCAGCCTTGAACAACTCGGTGCGAACGCGGAAGCCCTCTTCCGCGCTCTTGAGAGCCTCGCGTGAGGTCTTCACTGCGGCCAAAGAGTTGTTCAGCTCGCTGATAGCAGTCGCCACTTCGACGCGCAGACCCTCCTCCAAGGCGCGGCGCTGAGCGGACAGTTCGGCGGCTTTGGCCGTGGCGGTGCCCGCGTCCCCCATGGCTTTGGGGATGTCGGTTGGCGTCCAGCTCAGCAGGACCGATGCGTCCCAGGTGCCGTGCCATTGGCCATCGTTGTAAGGGAAAACACGGGTGTTGGGGTTGCTGTAGAGCGCGTTACCCTGGAGATCGATGCGTGGGTAGTACGCGACCTTGGCCAAGGACGCTTGGTTGCGGGTCGCTTCCTCTAGCGAGGTGAGGGCGCGGAGCTCGAGCCGCTTGCTGCGAGCTTCCTCATAGCCGGCCTCGACAGACGGGACGTTTGCCACCTGGATGTCGTCGAGGATGGGCTCGCCCACCAAGTATTCTTTTGCGGCGGTCTCGTGCATGACTGTCCGCAGGTTCTCGGTCATGACTTGTACGGCCTGCTGGGCTCGCATGAGCCGCAAGTCGGTTTGAAAGAATTGCGCCTCGGTGCGCAACACGTCCGCCTTGGATTGCGTCCCCATGCTGAAGGCAAGCTGCACGTCGCGCAGCGACGCTGCGACCTGCTCCTTGGCCTTGGTAGCGACGTAGAGCGCACCCGTGGCTTTGACCCACGTGTAGTAGGCTATGCGAGCATCCGTGGCGACGATGAGTCGCTCGGCGCGCGCGTTGAATCGCGCCGAGTCTTCGTTCTTACTAGCGCCGCTCAAGGCCGTCGACAGCCGCAGAATGTAGTCCGAGACCGGAATGGTGAGTGTCGCCTGGAGCGCGAATTGGTCGAATGGCGGGATGAAGGCCTCGAAGCCTACGGGAACCGCTACCGCGGAAAGACGCGTGTAACGGGCGGTGCCGGTGAGCTTCGGGTAAAACGCACCGAGCACGGCGTCTGCCTGCGTCTGCGCGCTAGTGACCGCTGCCTCTTTTGCCTCGACGCGGGGGCTGCCGGTGAGTGCGCGCTCGGCCACCTGCTGTGAGGTGAGCGCGCCTGGCTGGACGAAGGACGAAAGCTCGGCCTCGAAGGCAAGGGGCTCGAGGGACGTCGTAGGTAGGACTCCGGGATCCACGCCCATCCGTGGAGCTGGCTCGGCGCTCGAGGCCGGGGCGACTGCTGGCGCGCTCCCTTGGGCCAAGGCGGACAGCGACAGCGCAGTGAACAGCCCAAAGACCGAGGTGAACAAGAACGGAGATTGGTTTCTCATGGACATCTGAGGCTCGTTTTCCGAAAAATACTCTGCGAAGGTTTGCTTCATTCAGCGGGCGCGTTGGCGACCTGGGGGCTCGGCTTGAGCCAGCGTGCGAGCCGCGCCTTGAGGCCTTCGAAGCCCAAATAGACGACTGGAACGACGACCAAGCTCAAAAACGTGGAGCTGATTACACCCGCGATCACGGCGATGGCCATGGGTGAACGAAACTCGCTGCCATCGGAGTTGATCAGCGCCGTCGGCAGCATGCCGAGCACCATGGCCATGCTGGTCATGAGGATCGGGCGCAGTCGTTCCGGACCAGCCTCGAGGATGGCCTGAAGAGGTGTTTCCCCATGCTCGCGCACGCGTTCCAACGCGCGATCAAGCAGCAAGATGGCGTTTTTGGTCACCAGGCCGACAAGCAGGATGATGCCGATCATTGCGCCCATGGCCATCGTCTTGCCGGTGAGAAACAGGCCGACGATGCCACCGACGAGCGCCAGAGGAATGGTCACCATGATGGTGATGGGGTGGATGAAGCTCTCGAACTGCGAAGCCAACACCAAGTAGATGAAGACGATACCGAGCATGAGGGCGAGGCCCATGTTCGAGTTCGTTTCGTTCATCAGGCGCAGCTGGCCGTCGTAGAAGATGCTCGTCTTTGGGGGCATCTTGATCTTGGCAATCTCCGCTTGGAATTCGGCCGCGACGTCACCCAGCGGCCGACCGACGGGTGTCGCCCAGATCACGATTTGGCGCTGCCGATTCTCGCGCTCGATGACTTGCGGACCCGAGGCGCGCTCGAACTTGGCGATGTCGCCGACCTTCACCGGACCGCGCGGGCCGGGCACGCTCACCGATTCGAGGGAACGCGCGTCCTCGCGGCCGCTCGCTGCGAGGCGCACGAGGATGGGAATTTCGTCGCCTTTTCGGCGCAAGTCACCAGCGTCTGCACCGGCCATGGCCGTACGCAGACCCAGCGCTACGTCGGAGAGGGAAAGGCCGCGGTTGGCTGCGAGTTCGCGATCGACGTTGAGTACCAGCTCGGGACGACCGGGCGAGTAGCGCACCTGAATGTCGTCGATGCCCGGCGTCTTCTCGAGGATTTTCTCGACCTGGAATGCGACGTTCTCGATGTCCGGATACTCCTCGCCGCGTACGTTGATCATGATCGGCGCTTCGGTGGCCGCACCTTCGGCGAAGGGCGGATCGGTGACCGAGATCTTGGCCGACTCGAGTTCGCTGGTGGCGTCGCGGGCGGCCTGCTTGATGGCCTCGAGGCCGATGGTGCGTTCGAGTTTCTTGGTGGTCAGCACGCGCCAACGCACCTTGTTGATCTCTTCGTCCGGTCCGAGCGTCGTGAAGACGGTGCGGATCTCGGGGTGGGCGATCAGCTTCTTCTGCACGTGATCGACGGCGGCTTGGGTCTCGTTGAGCGAAGTGCCGGCGGGCAGCTCCACTTCGACGATGAACTGCCCCCGGTCCTCGGCGTTCACGAACTCCGAGCCCATCAGACCCATGACGACGACCATCACACCCAGGCTCGACAAAGCCAGGAGGCCGACGATGGCCTTGCGACGCACGGCCCAGGCCAAAATGCGCGCGTACGCCGCGTCCGTCTCTGCAAAGAAGGCGCGCAAGGGCCGCTTGATCGCCGCAAAGCGGTCGGGCCCGCCCACCTTGCCGCTGAAGCGCGACGAAAGCATCGGGTCGAGCGTGAAAGCCACGAACATCGAAATGACGACCGCGACGCTAATAGTCACACCGAACTGACGAAAAAACTGCCCCACCATGCCTTCGACGAATGCCACAGGCATGAACACGGCTACGATGGTGGCCGTGGTGGCCAGCACGGCCAGCGTCACCTCCCGTGTACCGTCGAGCGCAGCTTGCATGGCCGACTTGCCCATTTCCATGTGGCGAAAGATGTTCTCGCGCACCACGACCGCGTCGTCGATCAACAGGCCGATCGACAAGCTCAGCGCCAAGAGCGACATCATGTTCAGCGTGTAGCCGAGCAGGTACATGGCGAAGAACGTGCCGATGACGCTGGTGGGCAAAGCCACCGCGCTGATCAGCGTCGATCGCAGATCCATCATGAACAGCAAAATGACGAGGATGGCCATCAGACCGCCAAACACGATTTCGTGCTGAACCTGCGAAATATCGTGCTCGATGAACGTCGCCTGATCGATGATTAGCGACGTTTCCATGCCTTTCGGAAAGGTTTTTTGCATCGAGGCCAGCGCCGCTTTGACGCGTTCGGCCACGCCCACGGTGTTCTCGCCCGACTGCTTGAGCACGTCGAAGCTGACCGACTCGGTGCCGTTCAAAAACGTGCGCGTACGCACCTCGGCGTAGCCGTCTTCGACCGAGGCCACGTCGCGCAGGCGCACGACCGAGCCGTTGGCAGCGCTGGCCACGACCAAGTTGCGGATGGCCTCGACGTTCTTGAACTCGCCCGTGGTGCGAACCGTGACTTCGCGGTCACCTTCGTCGTAGTGACCTGCGGGGACATTGAGGTTTTCGGCCCGCAAGCGCTGCACGATCTGGCCGGGGGTCAGATTGAGAGCTTCGAGCTGCTCGCGCTTGAGGTCGACCTGGATTTCTTCTGTCGCGCCGCCGCGTACGGTGACTTTGGCCACGCCGGGCACCTGCTCGAGCGAGGTGCGGATCTCGTCCTCGGCGTACTTACGCAGCGCCGACAACGAGCCCTGACCGCGCACGACGTAGGTCATGATTGGCGCAGCGGTCACGTCGAAACGGCCGATGATTGGCTCTTTGGCGTCGTCGGGGAACTGGGCACGTGCCTGCGAAACGCGCTCGCGCACCTCGGTGGCGGCCTGGGCGACGTCCGTGTCCAAGGTGAAGAGCACGATCGTGGTCGACACGCCCTCACGCGAGAACGAGCGCACGCGGTCCAAGCCGTTGATGCCGACGACCGCGTCTTCGATAGGCTTGGCAATCTGCGACTCGACTTCGGACGGACTAGCGCCCGGGTAGGGAACCGTCACGGCCACGACCGGAAAGGAGACGTCGGGGAACAGATCCGAACCGAGGCGGCTGTAGCCGACGAGGCCCAGCACCAGGATGGCTACCGTGACCATCACGGTGAACACTGGTCGTTTGATGGCGACTTCCGAGAGAGTCACTGAGTTTTCTCCAGAGCCGCCGGCGTCGCGGCGGCGAGAGCCCCCGTCTTCACCTTGTCGCCGCTCCGCGCTTCGGGCCGCGGAGAAAGCACGATCTGTTCGTTACCCATGAGCCCACGACGCACCAACAGGTTGCCGGAGCGTGTGTCGACCGAGAACACGACGTTGCGTTCTTCGAGCTGGCCATTTCGTACGACCAGCACGACGTCCTGACTACCAGGGCGCAAGGCCTGTCCAGGAACCGACCAGACTGCCACGGGCTCATCGGTGTCGATGGTGGCGCGTACGAACGAACCGACGTGCAGACCGTCATGAGGTTCGACGTCGGCCTCGACGGGAATGCGACGTGTGCCGGCATCGAGCACGCCGACGACGGCGCGGATGTGGCCCACCGCTACGCCACTCGGCGTTTGGATCGACACGCGCGAACCGACGCGGGCTAGGCTGGCGTCGCTTTCGCCGATGCTTCCCTTGAGACGGAGCGCCGACATGTCGACGATCTCGAACAAGGCTTCACCCGGTCCGACCACGGCGCCGCGCGTCGACGGAGCCCGCGTGACGACGCCCGCGAACGGGGCCGTCAACGTGTGGTTGGACAAACTCGCGCCCGTGAGGCCGAGCTGAGCGCGCGCCGCGGCCGCCTGGGCTTCGGCAAGGGCCCTTTGGCCCTCCGCCTGCACGCCATTGGCCTCGGTCAACGCGCCGCTCTTCACCAGTTGCGCAGTTCGCCGCTCCGTGTCCTGGGCCAACATGACTTGTGCGTGAGCGGCTTCCAGCTGCGCCTTGGCCGCGCTCTGCTGGGCGAAGGCTTCGCCCGCGTCGAGTCGACCGAGGAGCTGTCCTGCCTTTACGTGATCGCCGAGCCGCACTTCGACCCCCGTCAACCTGCCGCCCACCTTGAAACCGAGCAGGGATCGCTGTTCCGCCTCTATTGTGCCTTCGAGCGAAACCGACGGGATCCAACTAGCGCGCACTGGGCCAACGACTTGCACTTGGAGAGTATCGGCATCGGCTGGCGGATTCGCAGCGCGCTTGGCTGCGATGTCCTTTTGCTGCGTCACGGTCGTGGCGATGCGCACTCCGAGCCACGCGACGACGAGCACACCCGCGATGCCGAGGACCCACAGGCCGTAACTTCCGCGAGAACTCGACTCGTCGACGGTGGAGGATTCAGAACCAGTTTCGTTGGCGACGCGGGTCACGATGATTTGGCTCCTGGCAGGGCGTCGCCGAATCTAGGCAAATCTGGCGCAAGCCGGCTGAATTCGTGGGGCAGCGGTGTGTGCGCCGCCAGCGCAGTCTTGGAGTTGCGCTGTCCGCTAGGGGGGATGTTGGTCGTGCCGTTGGCCAGCAATTGAACCAAGTGCGGCGCCATGATGCCGTGGGATACGAAGCTCTGGAGCTGCTTCAGGTCGGCGCGAATGTCGGGCTTCGTCTTGCTGGCGAGCAGGATCCGCGCGTAGCGATCGAAGCCGCCAGCGATGAAGCCGGCGATGATTTCGAGGTTCAGATCGTCGCGAATGCGACCCAGACGGCGGTCGATGTAGAGGATGCCTGCAATCTGATTCTGGATGCGAACAGCGAACGCCTCGATCAGGTGGCAGTGCTTGCTCGAGCCCGCGCCCTCGAACAAGATCAGCGCGAACGCGCGCTCGTTCCAGAGGAACTCCATCATTTCGACATCGCGATCGAGCAGTTGCAGTTGCAGCTCGGCGACGTCTTGCGCGCCCGAACCTTCGAGCATCGCGTCGAGGTCCTCCATCATTCGATAAAAGGTGCCAAAGAAGTCGCTGGCGACCTCCTCGAAGGCGTGTTCCTTCGTCTTGAAGTGCAGATAGAAGGCGCCTTTCGAGACGCCAGCCCGGGAGGTGATGCTGCTGATGCGCGCACCATCCAGGCCATCTTCGGAAAATTCCGTTCGAGCTGCTCGGAGCAGCCTACCGCGAATCGTGGGATCAGCCTTGCGTGCCATGGGATTTTAGGGGGGAGAGCGAGCTGGAATCTGCCCGCGATTTGTGAAGCAGCCGGACGCCAGAACGTGAAGAAACGTAAAGAAGGGCGGGAGTCTGTGGCTCCGATGGAATAAATGACCGTTCAGTCATTGACCGGCGAGTCATTAACACGACGCCCGAAACGAGCAACCGAAAAATACCGCGTTCTGGTCGTTCTGTTGGCGCTGGATTTCGATCCGGGAGCCCGCAGGGGCTGACGGCCAGCTCAGCCGGCTAGGGCCGCAAGCAGCTTGTCGAAGATGCCACCAAAGGCTCCGTTCGAAAGCACGAGCACGGTGTCGCCTGCTTCGGCCGTGGCGGCTGTACGAGCCACGATGGCGTCGACGTCGCCCGGCGCCTCTGCGTTCTTGCCCAGTACTCCGAGCGCTCGCGCCAGCTCCGCGACGTCCAGCTTCTCTTCGGCAGCGAGTTCGGTGCGTCCGACCGGCGCGAGCAAGATCACGTCCGCCGCAGCGAACGCGCGCGCGTAAGCATCTTGGTGCAGGCGCCGGCAGGCAGTGGCGCTGCGTGGTTCGAAGATGGCGATGAGCTTACCTTGCCGGTGCTTCTTGCGCAGCGCATCGAGTGTCGCGTCGACGGCCGTCGGATGGTGCGCGAAGTCGTCGTAGACGCGCACGCCACGGACCGTGCCGCGCAGCTCTTGCCGGCGCTTCACGCCTCGAAATTCCGCCAACGGTTCGGCGAGCGAACGCAGCGGTACGCCGTAGCCTTGAGCCGCTGCCGCCAGGGCCGCGACCGCATTTTTGAGGTTGTGCCGTCCCGCCAGCGGGGAAACGTAGCGCCCCGCCATCACGCCTCCAGCAAACAAATCGAAGGTGATGCCTGTTTCCGTTTCTTGCGCCGGAGCAGCCAACCAGTGCGGCGCCACACCGTGCGTGTCCTCGCCTTCGAGTGCGTAGTAGGCCACCTCGCACGCGGCGGTTTGGGCCACTTCGACGACCGCTTGCTCGCTCGCGCAGGCAATCAACAGACCGTTCTTCGGCAATCCTCGTACGAACTCGACGAAGGAGCTGCGATACGAATCGAATGTCGGGTAGATGTCGATGTGATCGTGCTCGATCGAGGTGATGATGGCGATCTCCGCGTCGTAGTGGAGGAACTTCGCCGTCTTCTCCCAAAACGCGGTATCGTACTCGTCCCCTTCCAGCACGAAGGGGGGGCGCCGCGTCCCGACGAAACTGCCGCTCGACTGCAACTTGCGCTTTCCGGCCGCGCGAAAGCTGCGACCGAGCGAGCTCGGTACTCCGCCGATTAGAAAGCCCGGGGCCAGACCGCAGCGATCGAGCAAGTGCGCGCACAGCGAGCTGGTGGTCGTCTTGCCGTGTGTGCCAGCGACGACGAGCGGCGCGGTGCCCGGCAAGGCAAAGCGGCGGAGCGCGTCGGCGATGTGCAGTCGCGGCACACCGAATTCGACGGCGGCCACGGCCTCGGCGTTGTCCTTGCGACAGACGTTGCCAATCACGACCAGATCTGGAGCGTCGTGCTCGGCTGTTTCTCGCAGATGCTGCTTGTCGAAACCAGTGAACAAATGAATGCCCCACTGCTCGAGAGCTGGACCCATCGGCGGGTAAAAGGCCACGTCGCTGCCGGTCACTTCGTGCCCCATCTCTTGGAGCAGGCCGGCGAGTGCACCCATGCCCGTGCCAGCGACGGCGGTGATGTGGATCCGCATGGCCCAACGTTTAGCGCGTTTGTGCAAGTGTTTTGAGCCCCGTTCGCGCCCTTGGGAGAGATTCGCCTTTTTGCTAGGGTCCGCGCCCTTCTCATGAAGATTGTCGACGCGCTGCTGGGGCCCGAGCCCGCCTTTTCTTTCGAATTCTTCCCGCCCAAGGACGATGAAGGCGTGTCGCGTCTCTTCGAGACCTTGGCTGAATTGCGCCACTACCAGCCGACTTACGTCTCCGTCACGTATGGCGCGGGCGGCAGCACGCGCAACCTGACGGTCGATTTGGTGCGTCGCATCAAGGCAGAGCTGGGACTCGAAGCCATGGCGCACCTCACCTGCGTTGGCGCAAGCAGTGACGAGCTCGCCCAAGTGCTCGATTCGCTGCGCGCAGCGGGCATCGAAAATGTCTTGCCGCTGCGCGGCGATCCGCCGCGCGGTGAATCCGCGTTCGTGCGTACCGAGGGCGGGTTTGGCAACGCTTCCGAGCTGTGCGCGTTCATTCGCGAGCGTTTCGATTTCTGTCTGGCGGGCGCCTGCTACCCCGAGAAACACCCCGAAGCGCCTTCGGCGGAGATCGATCTCGACCACCTGAAGAAAAAGGTCGATGCAGGAGCGGATTTCTTGATTACGCAGCTGTTCTTCGACAACCAGGACTATTTTCGGTTCGTCGAGCGAGCGCGCTCCCGCGGCATCACCGTACCGATCGTGGCCGGCATCATGCCCATCACCAACGTCGCGCAAGTGAAACGCTTCACCCAGATGTGTGGCGCAACCATTCCGCAGAAGCTGCTCAGGTGGCTCGAACGCGACGACGAGCCCGCAGCCGTCCGCGCCGTCGGCGTGGAGCATGCGACCGAGCAATGCCGAGAGTTGATTCGCGGAGGCGCACCCGGTGTGCACTTTTACACGTTGAATCGCTCGCACGCGACGCGTGAGATCCTCGACAATCTGCGCTGACCCAGGAGCGCATTGCGCACCCGCCGAGGGCCCGGCATGCTCGCGCCGTGCCGACGCCCTCCGAAGTGCTCGCCCAAATCCCCATGTTTGCGCTGCTCGACGACGGCGAGCGCGCGGCGCTAGCGGAGCGCGTCGACGCGGTGCGCGAACCCGCCGAACGCCAATTGTTCCACGCCGGCGATCCCGGGGGCGCGATGTACATCGTACTGGAAGGCGAAGTGGAGCTGTTCTTCAAGAACGCCACGGGTGAACGCTTCGTGCTGCAGCGCGCGCGGGCGGGCGATTTTTTCGGCGAGATCTCGCTGCTCGATGGTGGGGCTCGCACGACCTCGGCGCTGGTGACGGAACCCCTGCACGCGCTGGTGATCGATCGCGGAGACCTCGAACAGTTTTTGGCCGTATGTCCCACTGCAGCCGTCGATCTGATGTCCGCCATGGGCAAGCGCATGCGCGAAACGGCCGAGTTGCTCCGCGGCACTGCTTCGCGCAATGCCAACGTCGAGAGCGAAGACAATCGCAGTGCCGTGCAGAAATCAGCCGATTGGATTAGCGATTTCAGTGGCAGCTTGCCGTTCTTGTTCCTTCACGTGTTCGTGTTTGCGGTCTGGATCTTGCTCAACACCGCGCCGTTGGCGAACACGACCATCGGCGGCTTCGACGCTTATCCTTTCGGGCTTTTGACGATGTGCGTGTCGCTCGAGGCCATCATCCTGTCGGTGTTCGTGCTGCTCAGTCAAAACCGCCAAGTCGCCCGGGATCGCGTGCGCAACGACATCGAATACGACATCAACTTGAAGGCCGAGCTCGAGATTGCGCACATGCACGAGAAGGTCGACCACATCTACGAGCAGCTGACGGGACGCCTCGCCAACATCGAGCGTGCAATGCGGGCGACACCGTCACTCGGCGCTACCGTCGAGACGCGCTGAGCCAAGTCTCCGTCACTTGCGCACGTGGACGAGAGTCGGACGGGCCGCGTCGAGCGCTGCGCCATGCCAACCCGGTGGCATCTCCGGCGTCGCCCATTTCCACAAGCGCGCGCCATCGCGAGGCGAGACTTCGATGTCGCCGTCGGTGTGCTCGACTCCGAAGCGGTCGTGTCGCGGCGATGCCAACAGCCATTGCCCGCTTTCCAGTTCGAGCGCCCAGGGAGCGTCGAGCAGGGCTTCGTCGGGGGTCGACGGCGAGCGCCGCGTTACGTGCTTGCTGACGATCTTGAAGGTGCCGAGGGCAGTGGATGCCGAGGTCTTGGGGTCACCCAGTCGATCGCGACCGACGCTGACCAACGACACGAACACAGGTCGCTTGCCTTCGTAGGCGACGACCGCGCCGGTGATGACGCTGACGTCGAGCCACTTTTGGTCTTCGCTGGCGAACTCGGGGAACTCGTGACGCGGCAGAACGACGGTCGCGTCCTTGTGACGAATCCAGGCGCCGCTCTTGGTGGCGAAGAACTTCTCGTCGTCGACGGTGCGGAAGCGGCCGCTGAGTTCGAGCAGCTCGTGGTAGCCCACTTCGCCCTTCTTTTCGGGTGGATTCTGGTCGAGCGACCACAGGCGCACGCCCCGGCGGACGACGTAGGCCAAGGGCATCTCGGAGTGCTCGTTCAGCTCGACTCCGGCGAATTCACTGCCCGACGCGGACTCCAAGTCTTCGGCGCGCACGAACTGCCCGTTCATGCGCAAGCCGAGAAGAAAGGGCTCGTTCGACTCGTCCGGGGCGGTCCACGAGCCGACGATGGCCATGACCGTGCTCTTGCCGAGACGGCCACCGAGTTCGACGCCCTTGTCGTTCGCCCGATTGAACAGCGACGTCACCTTGGTCGTGCGCGCGTAGACGTACGGCAGCTCAGCCTCCAACTGGGGAGCGAGCGCCATGGCTTGGAGCGTGGGGTGATCCAAGTTGGTGGTGGCGACCTTTTCCGTACAGACGTAGCCGCGTGGCCAGATTGAATACCAGCCGTCGATGCAGTCGCTCGATTCGAAGCTCTTGGGGCTGCGAGCGACTTGCGCGCCGGCATGGAGGTAGCCGAGTTCGGCCGACTTTTTCGAGGCTGAGGCGAAAACGGGCGTGCGATCTAGCAGCGCGCCGAGGCGCGGACCATCGGGATTCACCCCGCCGAGTTCGGGCTTGTGTCCGACCTCGGTCTCACTCGACAGAGCGGGGCCCTTGTCACAGCCGGGAAGGAGCAGGGCGCAGGCCAACCCCAGTCTGCCGACCGCGCCAACGGGCGCCATTGCGCTGAGCGCGTGCCAGCCAAGCCGTGCGAGACCCATGGTCTGGGGCGTGCCACGACCTGCCTTCTTGGGCCCAATTTCTGACGGCTCAGCTCGCGCGGACCTGATGCGCCTTGCCACTGACTACGCGCTCCACGCCCGCGTAGTCCCGCGTGATTTCGAGCTCTCCGAAGCCAGCCTTCTCGAACAGGGCGCGCACGTCGGCCGCCTGCCCAAAGCCGACTTCGACGGCCAGGACGCCGCCGCGCGTCAGCCGACTGGGGGCCTGTTCGCTGATGCGCTCGTAGAACGAAAGGCCGCTTGCTCCGCCGTCGAGCGCCAGGTGCGGTTCGAAATCGCGCACATTTTCGGGCAAATCTGCGATTTCGTCGGCGCGAATGTAAGGCGGATTCGAAGTGATCAGTTCGAAGCGCTCGGCCTCGTCGACGGCCTCGAACAGGTCACCTGGCAGGAAGCGCACGCCCCACAAGGCTCCCAGGCGGTAGGCGTTGTCGCGTGCCACGTCGAGCGCGTTGTCGCTGGCGTCGGTGCCCGTGACGTGCCAGGTGGGGCGCGCCTTGGCGAAGCTCACGGCGACGCAACCCGAGCCCGTGCACAAATCGAGTGCCCGTCCGAATAGGCGTCGGGCCTCGGTGCGTCGCAGCCCGACCTCGACCAAGGCCTCCGTGTCGGGACGCGGGATCAACACACGCGGATCGACTCGGAAGATTCGACCGTAAAATTCCCGTTGGCCCAGGATGTACGCCAACGGCTCACCGCGCCGGCGGCGCACGATCGCAGCTTTGTAGTGTCCGAGTTCGTCGGCGTTCAGCAGCCTGGTTGCTTCGATCACCAGGCGCACACGGTCGACGCCCAGGGTCGCGGCCAACAACACTTCGGCTTCGAGCCGCGCCGATTCGAGGCCGCGTTTCTTGAAGTCGTCGGTCGCCCAGACCAACAGATCCTTGATGGACCAGCGCGGCCCTTCGCTTGCGCTTTCGTTCACGAACTCTGGGCCTGCAGCTGGGCCTTGGCTCGCGTCACTACGGCTTCGACGAGCGCGCGGACCTCGGCCAATCGCGCCTCGCTGGGCGCCTCGAAACGCATCACGATTATGGGGCCGGTGTTCGAGCAGCGGACTAGCCCCCAGGCGCCATCGGGCCAGGTCACTCGCACGCCATCGATCTTGTTCGAGCTTCCGGTTCCCTCCAGAGCCAGCGTCGCGGCTTGGACGACCTGGAATTTGAGCTCATCCGGGCAATCGACGCGCAGTTCGGGTGTCGAGAAGGTCACGGGCAGATCCGAAAGCAGCTCTCCGACGCTCTTGCCTTCTTGCGTGAGAATTTCGAGCACGCGCAGCGCGGCGTAGATCGCATCGTCGTATCCGAAAAAGCGATCGGCGAAGAAGAAATGTCCGCTCATTTCGCCGGCCAGGACGGCGTGCTCTTCCTTCATCTTGGTCTTGATGAGCGAGTGCCCGGTCTTGAACATGATGGGCCGACCGCCGTGACGGGCGACGTCATCGAACAAGACTTGCGAACACTTCACGTCGCCGAGCACGGCCGAGCCCGGAAGAGCCCGGAGCACCGTGCGAGCACACAGCGCAAGCAGGCGGTCGCCCCAGATGATTTCGCCGGTCTTGTCGACCACACCGACGCGATCGCCGTCACCGTCGAATGCGATGCCCACGAGAGCTCCGTCCTTTGCGACTTGGGCGATCAGGTGTTCGAGGTTCTTGGGTACGGTCGGGTCGGGATGGTGATTCGGAAAGCGACCATCCATCTCGCAGTACATTTCGGTGGCGACCAAACCGAGCTTGGCCAGCACGCGCTGCGCCAAGGGTCCCGAGGCGCCGTTGCCCGCGTCGATCACGAAAGGAAAGCGCGCGGGGCCCAGGGTCACGCGACTGGTGACGGCCTCCACGTAAGCGTCGTCCACGTTGGCGCGCACGACCGAGCCCGGCTGATTGGGCGTCGCAAACGGCGCCTTCACGCGTTGTCGCAGGGCCAGCAGATCTTGGCCAAAGAAGGACGCTTTTCCCTTCATGATCTTGAAGCCATTGTCCTCGGCAGGGTTGTGGCTGCCCGTGACCATGATGCCGCCGTCGGCGTCGAAATGGTGCACGCCGAAGTACATGAGTGGTGTCGGGCCCACGCCGACGTCGGTCACGTGCGCGCCACCCTGGATCAAGCCCTCGATCAACGCGCCGACCAAGCGCTCGCCGGAAAGACGACAATCGCGCGCCACGACCAGGCGGGGAGCGCGTCCCTGTGGCGCGAGCATTTCGGCAAGTGCTCGGCCGAGACGAAGCGCGAGATCGCTGGTGAGGTCGCGCTCGGCGACGCCACGGATATCGTACTCTCGGAACACATGGTCGGTCATGGGCTTTGCTCAATAGGGAGGGAGTAGCGCTGGAACCAGCTCAATTTTCTTCGCTCGTGTCGGCGCAGACCGGCGGTGGCTGACAAATCGCGTTCAGCGCCGTTTTTTCGTACCATTGACCCCGACTGTAGACGAGCGCCGTCCCCGCAGGCGTCGACTCGAAGCGCGTGTGGGGTGGCACGTAAAGGCATGGGGAATCACCTTCGAGCCAGGCGCCCTCGAGCCAAACCCACGCGCCGCCCCGGTAGTCCCACGAGCCGTCGAGCCACAAGCAGGTGTCGCGGCGGCGCAGCGGGATCACTTCGACCCGTGCGGGCGGCGGGGGAAAGGGAACGCTCACCGCTTTCTCGTCTCCATCGGGATGTGGTCCAGTTGGAACGGTCGGAGTCGTGGAGCTGCAACCTCCGAGCACCACGACGAGTGCGAGAGCGGCCACGTCCTGAGCTCGCGTGCCCATCCTCACGGCAGCGCTCCGTTCATCCAGACCGTGAAACCGTCTCGAAGCGGAGCCTCGAGCACCAACAGCTCGAGCAAAGCGAGCGACAGAAAGGGCCCGAACGCGATGTGCGCCTTGCCGAAGCTCGAGTTGGCCTCGGCACTCAGCACCGGATCTTCGTCGCGCGCACGCTCGAGCGCAGTCCGCTCCTCGCCTTCTGCCTGTTCGATGAGCAGGGCCAGCTCCTCGCGCTCGGCCGTCACCTGCGCGGGTTCACTCACCTTGCCGTGCACCAGCAAGAGCACCAGCGCCGCCAACGTGCCCTGCAGGGCACCGGCAAACAACGCAAAGAATACACCGAAAGGGCCAAACCAAGCGCCAGCCAAGAGCAGGAGCTTGGCGTCCCCGAGCCCCATGCCCGGATGCCCACGGAGCTTCTGATGTAGCCAGATGAAAGGCAGCCAGACGACGAGGAAACCACCGACTGCGGAGAGCGCCGACCAGCCGACGGCGAATCCCGCCGTGGCCGCGTCGAGCGAATCGCCGAGCGACATGCCGCCGACCGACGGGCGATAGGCCGCCGTCAGCAGGCCCAGCAGCGCGCCGCCAAGCGTCAACGAGTCGGGCAAGATCATGAACTCGAGATCGATGAAGGCCAACGCGATCAGACCCAAGCCGAGAGCCAGGTAGCAAGCGAAGGTCGCCACCGCCCCACCGACGCCGAGCTCGCCCGACAGCGGCATCAAGCGCGCCTCGACGATCACCCAGGCGAGCAGCCCGCCCAAGAACTCGATTGCCGGATAGCGCATGCTGATCTTCGTGCCGCAGCAGCGCGCCTTGCCGCGCAGCAGGAGCCAGCCCAGTACAGGCACGTTGTCGTAAGCGGCGATTGGCGCACTGCAGCCGGGGCAGGCAGACGGCGGGTAGGCCAGATTCAGGTCCCGCGGCAGCCGGTAGATGACGACGTTCAGGAAGCTGCCGAAGCAGAGGCCCACGCTGACGGCCGTGCCGATCACGAACCAAGGTGGCAAGTCGGACAGGAGCACGCTAGTTCGTCTTAGCAGGGCCGCTGGGCCTTCGCGCGGTCGTGGCGCCGGCCCGATGCCGTGCTCAGGGGGATCTGCGGAGTTCCAATCGTGGCGTTGCCCCGAATTCCCGTTGAGTTCTCGGGAGCTAGCGATCCAATGCAACAGCTCGCCCTTCTCTCAACCGAGCCGCCAGCTCCTCCCCAGCGGTACGACGCCGAGGCCGGCATCTGGCTCGCGGTGGGCTTCTCTGGTTCACGCCGTTGGCGCCCGTCCACTTCATCGCCGAGTAGTTCGTCACCAAATCCGAAAGCCAGCGATGATCCACGTCGATTTCGCCGGACGCTTCCGCGCCGAGTCTCTCGACAAAATCGAGACCAACATGTGCGCCACCGAAGCGATCGCGGCTCAGGTGATCAAGGCCACTGACAAGGTCGACTGCCTGGTCCCCTGAACCTCACCCCGCCAACCTGAGCAAGCACACCCGCAGCGGTGCCGTCGTTTGAAGATTCAGGAAAAACTTCCCATCTATAGGTGCTCGCTGCAAGCAAGGGGAGCGTTGCTGACAGCATCCTGTTCTCGCGACCGACCGACCGACCGAACGACCTAAGAGCGCTACGATGAAAACAGTCTTGTCATCTAACAAACCACCAATGCGCATGTGACTCCGAGTGTGAAGAAGATCGCAGACAGATCTTGTGATCCGTCGACGCGAAGTGACAGGAACACCACACTGACCAATAGTGGTCGGCTCACGAAGTTTTGGTGGGCAGGTTGGAGTAACGATTATGCGAAAAAGAACTGAAGCATCGCGCTTTTTGGGCCGACTTGAGGGAACCCGCTTTGGGTTTGTTTTCATGGCGGGAATCGCCGGGATCGCCTGCGGAGGCGTCGATAATCCAACGGGCGTGCTTGTCACATGCGAATGCCTATTCGCCGTAGTTCCGTATATTGGAGGGACATGCCAAAGCGAGGGGGAGACCATAGGCGAATCTTGTCAACGAGCGTGCAATTCGAACTTCCCATTCGGCGCATTTTTCGGCGACGCAGTCCTGGAGATCAGCGATTCGTGCACGCCCAACAACTCGAAAGGGCAATATTTTCTCCAAGTTCCGCCCGACTCGACTGAGGCGGAGTTGAACGCGGAGACCTCAATCTTCATTACCGTGGGGGACGAGGAGCCCGTGGAGGCGACTTCCACCGGTAGTATCGCCATCGTCGGCGCCGATTGCTCTGGCTCTTGTCCGGTGACGTTGACGGCGCTCGAACTCCACCCCTCCGACCAAACGTTGATGGGCAAGGCGCTGACGGACGGCTTCGTCACCACCGTTTCGGCGGTAGTCGGCACCAAAGACGCAAATGGCGACCTCACGTTTCCAAAGGAAACGTTCGGTCTGTACGTCATTGGCAACCTAGACACGGTCCACACGGCCGCCGAGTTCGAGGCTCTCTCGGACGTCACCGGTCACGTCGACATGGCGACGGGCGTAATCACCCTGGCCGGCTCTTTCTCTGGCAATGGCATCCAGTACACGATTTCGCTGAACGCCGACGTGACCGACACAGCTCCTTTTGCCGAGGCCGAGGTCGTTGGAAGCACGGTCTGCGATCCAGCTACCGGTACTGCTTCAATTCTGATCGATGCCGGGGATTCATCGGATCCGCTTTCCCGTACGCTCGGCTATACGTGGTTCGACGGCGAACTGACTGCAACGTCTACGCCCTCAGTCCTCGGCACCACCGAGGAATTGGTGTTGGCCCTGCCTCCCGGATCTAGGGACGTCACGCTCATGGTGCGTGCGGGCAACAAGCTTGACACCCAGCTAGTCCAAGTCGCTGTGCAGGACACCGCTCCGGCGATTGTCGATCTCGACGACCAGAACGTCATCGTTCGATGCGATCCGGATTCGGGAACGGTCGACATTCCAGCACCCACCGTCACCGACCTATGCTCCTCTGGCAGTGTCACGTTGGAGGGCAGCGTCATCGTTGCGAGCGGTGTGAGTCTAGGGACGCCGATTCCCGTAGTAAATGGCAAGGTCGAGCTGCCTCCCGGTGAAGCGACCGTTCGCTGGACTGCGACTAAGCCCGACGGTGTAGCGACGGTGGTGGACCAAGACTTCGTCGTCGTCACGAAAGCCGCCTTGGTGGCGGGAGGAAGCCTGCGAGTACGTGATCGCGCTCACGTTGAGACAACAGAAGGCAACGGTGCCGAGATCAACAACCTCGGCTCGGGCGTGACTCAACTCGGGGTCAGTGCCCTCACCGGGTCCATCTGGAGCAACGGTGCCGTGACCCTCGCCAATGGAGCTGTTGTGGAGGGGTCAGTCACGTCCGCATCGTCCGTTACCTCACGCGGTACGATTACGGGTACGATCCAGCAGTACGCGGAACTTTCGGTCCCGCCGGCTCTCCAGATCTCGCCTAGCTTCACGGGCAGCACAGCCGTAACTGTTCCCAATGACCACGCTGGCTATTCCCTGTTCCCTGGCCAATACGGCAACGTCATGGTTCGGGCACGAGGAAAGCTGATCCTGGCGGCGGGAACCTACTACTTCACGAGCCTGACCATTGAGCCAACGGCCTGGGTCTCGGCGAACACGTCCTCAGGACGCACATCGATCTTCGTGCGCGACTCGCTGTCAATCTATGACCGTGTAACCACGACGACCGGCGACTCGGAGGACCTCTTCCTCGGCTACATCGGCTCATCCGGCGTGACCATCGAGTCGAACTTCACCGGTGTTTACGTGGGGCCGAACGCATCGTTGACGCTAGGAGCCGGCTCGGGTCGGACCTACCGCGGAGAGTTCACGGCCGGCAGCATCGAGCTT
>Ga0105046_10000804_pt1 | contig 45981 bp, 42 predicted proteins | sample MAT03_FD_78385 | JGI IMG/M metagenome (GOLD analysis project Ga0105046, IMG submission 78385) | Freshwater microbial communities from Lake Fryxell liftoff mats and glacier meltwater in Antarctica - MAT-03 (megahit assembly) | ecosystem: Environmental > Aquatic > Freshwater > Ice > Liftoff... | reverse complement strand
CCGTGCGCATCGCCAGCGGGCACCCCTCAACCCTCAAACTGGGTGCCATGTTTGGCCCCATCACGGTCGAGAAGGTCTGAGCGAGATGTTCGACCCGCTGCACCAAGCCGCCAATGCCGCCCTGGGGCCCACGCTATGGCTGGTGGTTTGGAGTCTGATCAAGATCGTCGCCGTGGTGCTGCCGCTGATGATCTGTGTGGCCTACCTGACCTTGTGGGAGCGCAAGGGCATCGGCTACACCCAGATCCGCCTGGGGCCCAACCGGGTCGGCCCGGCGGGTTTGCTGCAGCCCATTGCCGATGCCGTCAAGCTGATCTTCAAGGAGATCATCCGGCCGACCGCAGCCAACAAGGGCTTGTTCTTCCTCGGCCCGGTGATGACGATCATGCCGGCACTGGCGGCTTGGGCGGTGATCCCTTTTGGCCCTGATGTGGCGTTGGCCAACATCAACGCCGGCTTGCTGTTCCTGATGGCCATCACCTCGCTGGAGGTCTACGGCGTCATCATCGCCGGCTGGGCCAGCAACTCCAAATACGCTTTTTTGGGGGCCATGCGGGCGTCTGCGCAGATGGTCAGCTACGAGATCGCGATGGGCTTTTGCCTGGTGGTGGTGCTGATGGTCTCGGCCAGCATGAACATGAGCGAAATCGTGATGAGCCAGGGCAGAGGCATGTTCGCTGATCTCGGGCTGGGCTTCTTGAGCTGGAACTGGCTGCCGCTGCTGCCGATCTTTGTGGTGTTCTTCATCTCGGGCCTGGCAGAAACCAACCGCCACCCCTTTGACGTCGTCGAAGGTGAATCCGAGATCGTGGCCGGCCACATGATCGAGTATTCGGGCATGTCGTTTGCGATGTTCTTCCTGGCCGAATACGCCAACATGATCCTGGTCAGCATGCTGACGGTGTTGCTGTTCCTCGGTGGCTGGTTGTCGCCTGTGGGCTTCCTGGATTTCATCCCCGGCTGGATCTGGCTGGCCATCAAGGTCTTCTGCGTGGCCACGATGTTCTTGTGGGTGCGCGCCACTTTCCCGCGCTTTCGTTACGACCAGATCATGAGGTTGGGCTGGAAGATTTTTATTCCAATCACGCTGGTTTGGCTGGTCGTTGTGGGGCTGTGGATTCAGTCGCCTTTCAACATTTGGGAGTGATATGAGACACACCCTGTCCATCGCTGTGCGGGCCGAGCGCCGGGCCGCTCCCAAGCCGGCCCGCATCCCCAGGGACACCAAGTGGACCCTTCTGGTCCCAGGGGATCGGGCGATCTACCCATCGCACGAGGGGCACCAATGAGCACACTCACCGCCGTCAAAGAAGTTTTCAGCAGCATGCTGCTGACCGAACTGTTCAAGGGCATGCGCCTGACGGGGCGCTACTTTCTGGCCAAGAACATCACGGTGCAGTTCCCGGAAGAAAAAACGCCGCAGTCGCCGCGCTTCAGGGGCCTGCATGCACTGCGCCGCTATGAAAATGGCGAAGAGCGTTGCATCGCCTGCAAACTTTGCGAGGCGGTGTGCCCGGCGCTGGCCATTACCATCGAGAGCGAAGTGCGTGATGACGGCAGCCGCCGCACCACGCGCTACGACATCGATCTGACCAAATGCATCTTCTGCGGTTTCTGCGAAGAAAGTTGCCCAGTGGACAGCATCGTCGAGACCCACCACTTCGAATACCACGGCGAAAAGCGTGGCGACCTGTACTTCACCAAAGACATGCTGTTGGCGGTCGGTGACCGCTACGAAAAAGAGATTGCCGCCAACCGGGCTGCAGACGCCAAATACAGATAAGGGCACGGGGATGCTGCTGGGATGCCCGAAGCGAGGCGTTGATGCGGCTGGCGCGAGGAGGCGTATCCCCCCAAGCACATGAACTCGATCACCGCACTCTTCTATGTCTTCTCGGCAGTGCTGCTGTTTGCCGCATTCCGTGTCATCACGGCGCGCAGCACGGTGCACTCGGCGCTGTTTCTGGTGTTGGCCTTCTTCAGCGCCAGTTGCCTGTGGATGCTGCTGCGCGCTGAATTTCTGGCCATCGTGCTGGTGCTGGTTTACGTCGGGGCGGTGATGGTGCTGTTTTTGTTCGTCGTGATGATGCTGGACATCAACGCCGACGAGTTCCGAAGGGGCTTTTGGAAGCACCTGCCACTGGCTGGCCTGGTGGGCGCCCTGATTGCGCTGCAGATGGCGCTGGTGCTGATGCGCGGCTTCGAGCTGGAGGCGCCGCCGGTGACCGCACGCGAGCTGGAAATGGGCAATACCAAGCTGCTGGGTATCGAGCTCTACACCCACTATCTGTACCCGCTGCAATTGGCTGCTGTGCTGCTGCTGGTGGCCATCGTGGCCGCGATTGCCTTGACCTTGCGTGAGCGCAAGAGCAGCAAACACATCGGCGCCAGCGAGCAGGTGCGCGCCAAGAAGGCCGACCGCGTGCGTCTGGTCAAGATGCAGCCCACGGTCGAGGCGCCACCGGCCCCGCCGCCTGGGAAACCCGCTGTTGCGCCACCCGGTGCGCCACCCGGTGCACCACCGTCCACCAAAGATGCAGGGGCGGCCTGAGCATGGGCACCATCACACTGGGCCACTACCTGTCGCTGGGCGGCATCCTGTTTGCGATGTCGGTCATCGGCATCTTCATGAACCGCCGCAACCTGATCGTGCTCTTGATGGCCATCGAGCTGATGCTGCTGGCGGTCAACCTCAACTTCATTGCTTTTTCGCATTACCTGCCGCTGGAGGCCGACCGCATGGCCGGGCAGGTCTTCGTGTTTTTCATCCTCACGGTAGCGGCGGCCGAATCGGCCATCGGCCTGGCGATCCTGGTCGTGCTGTTTCGCAGCCGGGCTTCGATCAACGTCGAAGAGCTGGACGAGTTGAAGGGTTAAGGCATGGCCACGACGATTTCTCAAGGCCTGCTGCTGACCGTGCCACTGGCGCCGCTGGCTGGCGCGCTGATCGCCGGCCTGGCCGGCAAATGGGTGGGCCAGCGGGGTGCCCACAGCTTCACGATCCTGGGCGTGCTGATCGCCTTCATCTGCTCGGTGATGGTGCTGTCGCAGGTGGGGGCCGGCGCGCGCTTCAACGCCACGCTGTACGAGTGGATGGTGCTGGGCAAGCTGGTGATGGAGGTGGGTTTCCTCATCGACGGCCTGAGCGCGATGATGATGGTGGTGGTGACCTTTGTCTCGCTGATGGTGCACATCTACACCATCGGCTACATGCAGGGCGATCCGGGTTACCAGCGCTTTTTCTCGTACATCTCGTTGTTCACCTTCAGCATGTTGATGCTGGTGATGAGCAACAACTTCCTGCAACTGTTTTTCGGCTGGGAAGCGGTGGGTCTGGTGAGTTACTTGCTGATCGGTTTCTGGTTCAAGAAGCCGACGGCGATCCAGGCCAACATGAAAGCCTTTCTGGTCAACCGGGTGGGCGACTTCGGCTTCATCCTGGGCATCGGCTTGATCGCGGCCTATGCCGGAACGCTGAACTACGGCGAGGCCTTTGCCAAAGCGCCAGAGTTGGCCAAGCTCAGCTTGCCGGGCACCGACTGGGCGCTGATCACGGTGGCCTGCATTTGCCTGTTCATCGGCGCGATGGGCAAGAGCGCGCAGTTTCCGCTGCATGTCTGGCTGCCCGATTCGATGGAAGGCCCCACACCGATCTCGGCGCTGATCCACGCCGCCACGATGGTCACTGCAGGCATCTTCATGGTGGCGCGCATGAGCCCGCTGTTCGAGCTGTCGGATGTGGCGCTGAACTTCGTGATGGTCATTGGCGCCATCACGGCATTGTTCATGGGCTTTCTGGGCATCATCCAGAACGACATCAAACGCGTGGTGGCGTATTCCACGCTCAGCCAGCTGGGCTACATGACGGTGGCTTTGGGTGCTTCGGCCTATTCGGTCGCGGTGTTTCACCTGATGACGCACGCGTTTTTCAAAGCGCTGTTGTTCTTGGCCGCAGGCAGCGTGATCATCGGCATGCACCACGACCAGGACATCCGCAACATGGGCGGCCTGCGCAAGTACATGCCGATCACCTGGATCACCTGCCTGCTGGGCTCGCTGGCGCTGATCGGTACACCGCTGTTTTCGGGTTTCTACAGCAAAGACGCGATCATCCTGGCGGTCGAGGCCAGCAACTTGCCGGGTACACCCTTTGCCGTCTTTGCGGTGGTGGCGGGTGTGTTTGTGACCGCGTTTTATTCGTTCAGGATGTACTTCCTGGTCTTCCACGGCAAAGAGCGCTTCCACCACAAGCCTTTCCCGCCTGAAGACGACCACGCGCACGACGACCATGGCGGCGCGCAGGGTGATGAGCACCACCACAGCGCGCCGCAAGAGTCCTCATGGGTCATCACCGCGCCGCTGATCCTGTTGGCCATTCCCTCGGTGTTGATCGGCTTCATGACGATTCAGCCGCTGCTCTTTGGCGACTTCCTCAAAGACGCGATCTTTGTGGATGCGGCCAAGCACCCGGCGATGGCTGAACTGACAGAGTTCTTCCAAGGCTCGGCAGCGATGGCGCTGCACGGCCTGCAGACTTTGCCGTTCTGGCTGGCGCTGGCCGGTGTGGTGACGGCCTGGTGGTTCTATTTGAAGCAGCCAGCGATTCCTGCTGCCATTGCACGCACCTTCTGGCCGCTGGTCCGCTTGCTGGAAAACAAGTACTACCTGGACGCCTTCAATGAGAGGGTGCTGGCTGCAGGCGCGCGCATGCTGGGCACCGGCTTGTGGAAAGGCGGCGACCAGGCCGTCATCGATGGCGCCGTCAACAACGCCGCCAGAGCCGTGGGTGGGCTCGGCGGCCTCGTCAGGCAACTGCAGACCGGGCGCCTGTACACCTATGCGCTGGTCATGTTGCTCGGCATCTTTGCCTTGCTGACCTGGCAGTTGTGGCCGTTCTTCATGGAGCAGGCTGCACGATGAGTCTTCAGTCAGCAGGTCGGGTGGGGGCGGCCCCGGCGATTCACCTCGCAAGAAAGAACAACAAATGGGTTTGCTGAGCATCGCGATCTGGCTGCCGATCGCCTTTGGCGTGCTGCTGCTCGCAATCGGACGCGAGCAGCAAAGAGGCATCACACGCGCCATTGCGCTGACCGGTGCGGTGGCTTCTTTTGTCGCCACCTGGCCGCTGATCAGCCGCTTTGACACCCGCACGGCGGCGATGCAGTTCGTCGAGAAGATGCCCTGGATCGAGCGCTTCAACATGCATTACCACCTGGGTGTGGACGGCCTGTCGATGTGGTTTGTGCCGCTCACCGCTTTCATCACCGTGGTGGTGGTGATTGCGGCCTGGGAAGTGGTGACCGAGCGGGTGGCGCAGTACATGGGCGCTTTTCTGATCCTCAGCGGCTTGATGATCGGCGTCTTCTCGTCGCTCGACGGCATGCTGTTTTATGTCTTCTTCGAAGCCACCTTGATCCCGATGTACATCATCATCGGCGTCTGGGGTGGGCCCAACCGGGTCTATGCGGCGTTCAAGTTTTTCTTGTACACGCTGCTGGGTTCGCTGTTGATGCTGATCGCGCTGGTGTACCTGTACTTCAAGAGCGGCGGCAGTTTTGACATCCTCACCTGGCACAAGCTGCCGTTGCCGCTGAATGCGCAGACGCTGCTGTTCTTCGCCTTCTTTGCTGCTTTCAGCGTCAAGGTGCCGATGTGGCCGGTGCACACCTGGCTGCCCGATGCGCACGTCGAAGCACCCACGGGCGGCTCGGTGGTGCTGGCCGCCATCATGCTCAAGCTGGGTGCTTATGGCTTCTTGCGTTTTTCGATGCCGATTGCGCCCGACGCTGCGCGTGAGTTTGATTGGCTGATGATCACGCTCAGCCTGGTTGCTGTGCTGTACATCGGCTTGGTGGCGCTGGTGCAGCAAGACATGAAAAAGCTGGTGGCTTACAGCTCGATCGCCCACATGGGTTTTGTGACCCTGGGGTTCTTCATGTTCAATGAGCTGGGTGTGGCGGGCGGCATCGTGCAGATGGTCAGCCACGGCTTTGTCTCGGGCGCGATGTTCTTGTGCATCGGCGTGTTGTACGACCGTGTGCACTCCAGGGAGATCTCATCCTACGGCGGTGTCGCCAACACGATGCCCAAGTTTGCCGCCTTTGCCGTGCTGTTTGCGATGGCCAATGCCGGCTTGCCCGGCACTGCTGGGTTTGTGGGCGAATGGATGGTGATCCTGGGCGCGGTCCAATTCAACTTCTGGATCGGGGCGCTGGCGGCCACGACCTTGGTCTTTGGCGCCGCCTACACCCTGTGGATGGTCAAGCGGGTCTACTTCGGCGATGTCGCCAACGACGCTGTGCGTGGCTTGACCGACATCAACGGTCGCGAGTTCTTCATGCTCTCGCTGCTGGCCATTGCGGTGTTGTGGATGGGCCTGTATCCCAAGCCCTTCACTGACGTCATGAACGTGTCGGTGGCTGAGCTGCTCAAGCACGTGGCGCTGTCCAAAATCCAGTGAACGGCGAACCCACATGCAGACGATGACCGAAATGAACTGGACCGTGCTGGCGCCGGAGATCTGGCTGTTGATTGCCTCCTGCGTGGTACTGCTGGCCGACCTGTTTGTGGTCGACAAGCAGCGCCGGCCCACGCTGTGGATGACGCAGTTGACGATTGCCGGCTTTGCCGTCCTGCACTTGCTGGGGCACCAGAGCGGGCAGACCGTGTACGGCTACGGCGGCATGGTGGTGGTCGACCCGATGGGCCACCTGCTGGCGGTGTTTGCAGCGCTGGCGATGATGGTCACGCTGGCCTACGCGCAGCCCACGCTGGCCGATCGCGACATGCTCAAAGGCGAGTTCCACACGCTGTCGTTGTTCGTGCTGCTGGGCATCTCGGTGATGTGCTCAGCCAACAACTTTTTGGTCATGTACCTGGGCCTGGAGCTGATGAGCTTGTCGCTCTACGCCTTGACCGCCTTGCGGCGCGACCACCCGCCCGCCACCGAAGCGGCGATGAAGTTCTTTGTGCTGGGCGCGCTGGCCAGCGGCTTCTTGCTGTACGGCTTGTCGATGATGTACGGCGCCACCGGCTCGCTGCAGATACCGCAGGTGTTCGAGAGCATCGCCACCGGCCGCATCAACCAGGAGGTGCTGGTCTTCGGCCTGGTCTTCGTGGTGGCTGGCCTGGCTTTCAAGCTGGGCGCAGCACCCTTCCACATGTGGGTGCCCGATGTTTATGAAGGTGCTCCGACAGCGGTCACGCTGTTGATCGGTGGCGCGCCCAAGTTTGCCGCTTTTGCGATCACGATCCGGCTGCTGGTCGAGGGCATGCTCGGCCTGGCGGTGGACTGGCAGCAGATGCTGATCGTGATGGCCGTGGCTTCCCTGGCGATCGGCAACCTGGCAGCCATCGCGCAAAGCAACCTCAAGCGCATGTTGGCTTATTCGACCATCGCGCAGATGGGTTTCATCGTGCTGGGCCTGAGCGCGGGTGTGGTCAGCGGCAACACGCTGTCGGCTGGCAATGCCTACAGCTCGTCGATGTTCTACCTGCTGGCCTATGTGATGACCACATTGGGCACCTTTGGCCTGATCATGTTCTTGTCGCACCGCGGCTTCGAGAGCGAGCAGATCAGCGATCTGGCCGGCCTGGCGCGGCGCAGCCCCTGGGTGGCGGGCGTGATGACGGTGTTCATGTTCTCGCTGGCCGGCATCCCGCCGATGATCGGCTTCTTCGCCAAGCTGTCGATCATCCAGGCGCTGGTCAGCACCAACATCACGCTGTATCTGTGGCTGGCGATCATCGCGGTGCTGTTCTCGCTGATCGGTGCGTTTTATTACCTGCGTGTGGTCAAGGTGATGTGGTTCGACGAGCCGGCATTGGGTGGCTTGCCGCCGCGTGGCCAAGGAGTGACGGCGCTGCTCGCGATCAATGGTGCTGCTGTGTTGCTGCTGGGGCCGATGTCAGGCGGTTTGATGGCGCTGTGCAGAGACGCCATCGTCAAGGCGTTGGCGAGTTGATGCAAGCTGCTGCGCCGCTGCCTGAGCTGAACGGTGCCGCGCAGACCGATGCCCATCTGAAAGAAACCCGCACTGGCGGCCGGACGCTGCTCAGCGGCGGCTTTCTGGAAGTCCGCAAAGATCAGGTCAGGCTGCCTGACGGCACGGCTGCCACACGCGAATACATCCAGCACGCGGGCGCGGTGGCCATCATCCCGCTGCTGGACGATGGGCGTGTGGTGCTGGTCAGGCAATACCGCTACCCGCTGGGCAAGGTGTTGCTGGAGTGGCCTGCCGGCAAACGTGATGCGGGTGAAAGCACGCTGGCCTGTGCGCGCCGTGAATTGCAGGAAGAAACCGGCTTTGTGGCGAGCCAGTGGGCGTTTGCGGGTGAGATGCACAACGCCGCTGCCTACTCGACCGAGAGCATCTGGATCTGGTTTGCGCGTGGCTTGCAGGCCGGGCCAGCACGGCCCGATGCGGGTGAGTTTGTAGAGACCGTGACGATGTCCTTGCAGGACCTCGAAGCACTGGACCAGCGTGGCGAGTTGCCCGACGCCAAGACCCTCATCGGCCTGCACTGGTGGCGCGCCTGCCGCGAAGGCCGCCGCCCCTGGCTTTGGCAGGATGATGCGGATGCGCAGGATCCGGCCCAGCTGGTCGGCTCTACTGTGCGTGAAGTTGCAGCGGGTGGGACCACGGTTGCCGCCGCGCCCGTTGGGGTGACTGGTACAGCCCTATGATCCACAGCCCATGAAGGTGCTCAATCTGCGTTGCAGCAGCGAACATGGCTTTGAAGGCTGGTTCGGCTCTGAAGACGACTATCTGAACCAGCAACAGCGTCAGCTGCTGCAGTGTCCGCTGTGTGGTGACCCGAGCATCACGCGCTTGCCCAGTGCGCCCAGGCTCAACCTGTCTGGCCGGCAAGAGCCCCGGCAGTTGCAGACCCAAGCCGCCGACAAGGGCGCCGACCCAGGCTCTGCCGAGGGCGCAGAGGGCTCCAGTTCAGGTGCAGTGACAGCGCCGTCAACTCCAGGTGGCCAAATGAGCGCCAGAGCCACCGACTTGCAGGCCGCCTGGATGCACGCGGTGCGGCAGCTGATGGACAAGACCGAAGACGTGGGCGACCGCTTTGCAGAGAAAGCGCGCCGCATCCATTACGGTGAAGAGACCGAACGCGGCATCCGCGGCCAGGCCACGGCTGAAGAGCGCGAAGCGCTGCGCGAAGAAGGCATCGAGACGATGGCCATACCGATCCCGCTGGCGCTGAAGGGGCCGCTGCAGTAGGTCGTCGAGGCGCAAACGGCACGCTCGTCATCCCCGATGGGCCGTGCTGTGAGGGCGCAGGGCAGCAAGCCTTGCAGCAAGCCTTGGCACTCAGCCTTGGCACCCAGCCTTGGCACCCAGCCTGGGCATCAACCAGGCGCGATCTGCAGCTTTTCCCCGCGCCATCCTGCGACCGCATCGTCAGCCATCGCGGTACCAGCTTCGGCGTCAATCAGGAAGACCTGGTGGGCTCCCAGGCCACGCAACACGTCGATCTCGTCAGGGTATTGCACGATGGCTGCGATGTGGCCAGCGAACTGGCCTGCGCTGGCCCGTTGCTGCAGCTGAGACAGCGCATAGATGTTGCCGGCATGCGACGGCATCGCCAGCAGCACCAGCTTGAGCGTGTCGCTGAGCACCAGTTTGTCCCAGAAATCGGAATCCACCGCGTCGCCTTCGATGACGTTCAGCCCAGCGGATTGGTGCTCCAGCAAGGTCTCTGGGTCGTTGTCCACGCCCATGACCTTCAGGCCATGCTGGCTGCTCAGCCGCTGGTAAGCACCGGTGCCGATGCGGCCCATGCCCAGCACGACGGCGTCTACCTCGCCCAAGGCGATGGGCTGGTCAGCGGCCAGCAGTTGGGGCGCTTCCAGACGGCTCAATGGCGCCTTGAAGCGCTGGTACAGGCGCTCACTGGCGGCATTGAGGGGTGCCGCCAGCACGAAGCTGCCGGCCAGTGCCAGCGAGATCACCACCAGCCACTCGGCAGAGAGCCAGCCGGCAGTGGCGGCGATGGCGGCCACGATGAGGCCGAACTCCGAGTAGTTGGTCAAGGCCAAGGTGGACAACACGCCGGTGCGGGTGCGCAGCCGAAAGCGCATCAACACCAGCAGATACAGGCCGCTCTTGAGCGGCAACACCAGCAGCAGCAGCAGCGCCATTGCGACCATCGACAGATCGGGCAGCGCCCCCAAGCCGACGCTGAGAAAGAAGCCGACCAGGAACAGCTCTTTGAGGTGGAACAGCGACTTCGCCAGCCCAGCGGTGGCCGGGTGCGAGGCCAGCAGCATGCCGATGATCAGTGCCCCCAGGTCGCCCTTGACACCCACCGCCTCGAACAGGCTGTAGCCCACCACCAGTGACAGAAAAGCGCCGTACAGCACCTGCAGGTCGCCATGGCCCACGCGGTCCAGCATCAGCTTCATGAGCTTGGCGGCCGGCCACAGCACGATCAGGCCCAGCGCCCAGATGCTGGGCAGGCTGCCGGAGGAAGCGCTGAGAAAGACGACCGCAAACACATCCTGCATCACCAGGATGCCGATGGCGATGCGGCCATACAGCGAGTTCAGCTCGCTGCGGTCTTCCAGCACCTTGACGGCGAACACGGTGCTGGAAAAGCTGAGCGCAAAGCCCAGCAGCACCATCGCGGTCCAGCCCAGTTCAGTGGCCATCGCCAGGCCAGCCATCTTCAGTAAAAACAGCACGCCCGCCAGCAACAGCGTCGAGCCGACGATGTGCAGTGTGGCCGAGCCCCAGACCTCGCCGCGCAGCAAGGTCTTGATGTCCAGCTTCAGCCCGATGGTGAACAGCAGCAGCGTGACACCCAGGTTGGCGATGGTGTCGAGCGCGGCCGTGCGCTCAAAGCCCAGCGCGTTGAGCGCGAAGCCTGCCGCCAGAAAGCCGATCAACGGGGGCAGCTTGACCAGCTGCGCAGCAAAGCCGGCAGCAAAGGCCAGCGCAATCATCAACGGCTCCATCGGGTCCCCACCTACAGCACCCTACAGCACCCGGCCGGGATTCATCAGCCCCAGCGGGTCCAGTGCGGCTTTGATGCTGCGCATCATCTGCAGCGCTACGGGCGACTTGCGTTCGGCCAGCGTGTCGCGTTTGAGCGCGCCGATGCCGTGTTCGGCAGAGAACGAGCCGCCAAAGCGGGCCACGGCGTCGAAGACCAGTCGGTTGACGGCCTTTTCGTGTTGATCCAGAAACTTGAGGTTTGCCCCCTGGTCGCTGCCAGCGGACGCTTGCACGTTGTAGTGCAGGTTGCCGTCGCCCAGATGGCCAAAGTTGACCAGCCGCACACCCGGAAAGCGGGCTTGCAGTGCGCCGTCGGTGTGGGCGACGAAATCCGGGATCGCAGAGACTGGCAGCGAGATGTCGTGCTTGATGTTCAAGCCTTCTTCAGCCTGCGCCAGCGGGATCGACTCTCTCACGTGCCACAGCGCCTTGGATTGCGCCAGGCTTTCTGCCACCACGGCGTCCTGCACGCAGCCCATTTCCAGAGCGGCTTCCAGCAGGCTTTCAAAGCGCTGGCGGGCTTGGGCCTCGCCTTCGACGTCGCTTTGCTCGAGCAAGACGGTCCAGCGTGCTTCGGGCAAGGGCTTGGGCAGCGCTGGGAAGTGCAGGGCCACCAGATCGAGTGCAAAGCGGCCCATCATCTCAAAGCCCGTGAGGCCGGCGCCCAATCTGCGCTGTGCCAGGCTCAGCAGTCGCAGGCAGTCCTCTAACGAGTCGCAGGCCGCCAGTGCCGTCGTGCTGGCGGCGGGTTGCGGCGCCAGCTTCATCGTGGCGGCTGTGATGATGCCCAGTGTGCCTTCGCTGCCGATGAACAAGTGGCGCAGGTCGTAGCCGGTGTTGTCTTTGCGCAAGCCGCTCAAGCCGTCCCAGATGTCGCCTTGCGCGCTGACCACTTCCAGGCCCAGACACAGATCGCGGGCGTTGCCCCAGCGCAGCACGGCGGTGCCGCCTGCGTTGGTGGCCAGGTTGCCGCCCAGTGTGCAACTGCCTTCGGCGGCAAGGCTCAAGGGCAGCAACAAGCCCTTGTCGCGGGCCGCTTGTTGCGCGTGTTGCAGCACGCAGCCGGCGTCAGCAGTCAGGGTCAGGTTGGCTTCGTCGATGGCACGCACGCGGTTCATGCGCTGCAGGCTCAGCAGGACCTGTTTGCCACTGCCGTCGGGCACGCTGCCGGCAACCAGACCGGTGTTGCCGCCTTGCGGCACGATGGCCGTGCGGTGGGCCACGCAGGCGCGCACCACGGCGGCCACTTCCGCGGTGTTGCCGGGCCGCACCACGGCCAGGGCTTTGCCGCGCACGCGTTTGCGCCAGTCTTCTTCGTAGGCGCCCAAGTCACCTTCGGTCAAGACCTGGCTGTGGCCAACGGCTTGGCGCAATGCCGACAACAAGGCAGTGCCGTCATCAGTAGGCTGTCGCATCGCTGGGGCCTTTGGGGTGACCGGGACTTGGCAAGACCAAGCGGGAGGGTTCGGACGAGTGGCAGAAACTTTGAGGGATGCGCTTGATGCGCTGCGCTCTGCGCGCTTCAGGCCACGGGCTGTGCTGCGACTCGGTTGGCCGCCGCGCCCCTGCGCAGCCGCCACCGGATGTACCAGGCAGCCACCGCAAACAGCAGCAGGCTCAGCACGATCTCCAGTACAGCCAGCATCTGCGAGATGCCGCGCTCAGTCATCGCACGCACCACGCCTTCCATGAAGTACAGCCACACCAGCAAGCTCAGCCAGCGGTAGGTCGGCATGCGGTGGCGATACAGCCCGGCCCAGCACAGCACCAGCGGCAGTACTTTCAACGCCAGCGTGCCGCTGCCGGTGGGCGCCAGCCAGAGCTCCCAGGCGAGGCCCAACACGATCATTGCGGCCAGCAGCGCCAGCGCCAGGGTGCGCGCCAGGCGGGTGTTGCTGTCGGGCAGGGTGGCTGGCGAATGGCTCTCGGGCAAGGGCGGGGTGGGTTCCATCGGGGTCATGCTGGCATGATAGCCCGCATGAAAGCCATCATTGCTCACGCTGCGGGCTGGTCCGCAGAGGTCGGCCAGTGGTTGAAAGAGTTTCGCCAGTGGCCCTGGATGCAGACCCTGAGCACGCTGCGCGAGCGCTTTCGCGAAGACCGGCTGGGCATCACCGCCAGCAGCCTGTCTTTCACCACGCTGATCTCGTTGGTGCCGCTGGTGACGGTGATGCTGGCGGTGTTCACCGCTTTCCCGATGTTTGCGGGGCTTGAGGCCGCGGTGCAGAAGTACTTCATCCAGAACCTGGTGCCCGACAGCATCGGCAAACCGGTGCTGCAAGCGCTGTCGGAATTTGCCGTCAAAGCGCGTGGCATGGGGACCGCAGGCTTGCTGCTTCTGCTGGCCACCGCGCTGGCCGTGGTGCTGACCATCGACCGCACCTTGAACCGCATCTGGCGCGTGCGGCAGGTGCGGCCGCTGGGCCAGCGTGTGCTGGTGTATTGGGCTTTGCTGACGCTGGGCCCGCTGGCTCTGGGCTTGAGCTTGTCGGCCACCGGCTTGCTGCTGTCGGCTTCGCCTGGGCTGGCGCAGGCTTCACCAGGGGGTGTGGCCTGGCTGCTCGATGCAGCGCAGTTTGCGTTGCTGGCCACTGCCGCCGCTGCGCTCTACCGTTACGTGCCCAACACCCATGTGCGCTGGAGTCATGCCTTTGGCGGTGGCTTCTTTGTCGCTGTGGCCTTCGAGCTGACCAAGAAGGGTCTGGCGCTCTACCTGGAGTGGGTGCCCACCTTCAGCACCATGTATGGCGCCTTTGCGATCTTGCCGATCCTGATGCTGTGGGTCTACCTGGTGTGGGCCATCGTGCTGCTGGGCGCGGTGGTGGCGGCCTACATGCCCAGCCTGCAGATGCGCGTGGCCAGCCATGGGGTCCAGGCAGGGTGGCGCTTTGAGCTGGCGCTGGTCTTGCTGCAAAGGTTACGAGACTCGCGCCAGACCCATCAACATGGTTTGTCGATGGCTGCGCTGGCGACCGCGCTGCGCATCGATCCTTTGCAGCTGGAGCCGGTTCTGGAGTTGTTGTGCGACCTGGATTGGGTCTCGCGCCTGAGCGAAGCCTTGCCGCAGGCGCAATCCGACCCGCGCTACGTGCTCTTGTGCGACCCGGCGAAGACGGCGCTGGCGCCGCTCATCGAAAGCACGCTGCTGGCACCAGGGCCGGCCACGGCGGCTTTCAGATCTGCCGGGGGTCTGGGCGAGTTGATGCTGTCTCAAGCCCTGCAGCAGCGCCAAAGCAGCGCCGCATAGCCACAATCACCGGCTGTCTGCTCAGAATTTGATCTTGCCACCCCAGATGTCTTTGTACATCACCCAGTCACCGATGAAGCTGTACAGCGGTTGCCTGAAACTGGCCGGCTTGTTTTTCTCGAACACGAAGTGCCCGATCCAGGCGCAGCCATAGCCGCACAGCAGGCCCAGCAACAGATAGCGCAGCTGTCCTGTGTAGACCACCAGAGCGAGGCACGACAGGGCCAGGCTGGAGCCAACAAAGTGCAAGCGCCTGCAGGTGCGGTTGCTGTGTTCGCTGAGGTAAAAAGGGTAGAAGCTGGCGAAGCTGCTGAAGCGCTGCGGGGCTGGGGTTGATTTCGAGGTGCCGCTCATGGGAGTCCTGGGGGGTCCTTTCATGCCTGTGTCGACAACGCCGGCATCGATAGCCAGGCACGCAGTGCATTCAACACGGGATCGGGCTGCTCCTGCATCAGGAAATGCCCTGCAGGCACGCTGTGGACTTGGGCCCGCAGCAGCTGGGCGACCGGTTGGGCCGCCTTGGGCAGGGTCATCTGATCCTGTTGCCCCAGCACCATCGCAGCGGGGCAGCGAACGGCTTGGGCGTGTTGCAAGCCTTGCTGGTAGTTGTTGCAGGCTGAGAAGTCGGTATGAAAGAGCAGGGCATCGCCCTGCGCGCGCATCACCTGGTGCATCAGGCCCCGTGCTGCACCATGCAGCCAGACACCCGGCCCGGGATAAGACGGTTTGGCGGCCAGGCCGGAAAACGAGAACGACACCACGCGGTCGACTGCGGCGGCCACGTCCTGCTTGGAAAGCGCCAGCAGCGGCTGTGGCACCGGCATCGGCACGCAGCTGCCCAGCAGGCCCAGGTGGGTGAAGCGGTCCGGCGCCTTGGCGGCTGCCGCCAGAGCCACCAATGAGCCCATGCTGTGGCCCGCCACGGCGGCTTGGGTGACGCCCGCAGCGTCCATCAAGGCCAGCAGCCAGTCGGCCATCTGCTCGACAGTCTTCAGCGCCGGGCCTTCGCTGCGCATATGCCCTGGCAGATCCACCGCCAGCACGCTGTGGCCATGGTGCGCAAACCAGCGCGCGAGCAAGGTCCACACCGTATGGTCGTTGACAGCACCGTGCACAAAGATCACGCAGGGCAGCTCGGGATCGAAGGGCTTGCCGCCGGTGTAGGCGTAGCCTTGCCTGCCATGCACAGTGAGCTTCATGCCGTCTTCTCCGCACGCGTGAAAGCACGTTTCAAATCGTCGATCAGATCCGCAGCATCTTCCAGCCCGATGCTCAGGCGAATCGTGCCGGGCGTGATGCCGGCAGCCTGCAGCGCCGCATCGTCCATCCGGAAATGCGTCGTGCTGGCGGGGTGGATGACCAGTGAGCGGCAATCACCGACGTTGGCCAGATGCGAAAACAGCTTCAGTGCTTCGATGAAGGCGCGGCCCTGCGCGCGTGAGCCCTTGAGGTCGAAGCTGAACACCGCGCCACAGCCACGCGGCAGCAGCTTCTTGGCCAGCGCATGGCTGCGGTGTGTTTCAAGCTCTGGGTAGCCCACCGCAGCCACCATCGGGTGTGCAACCAGAAAAGCCACCACCTTGCGCGTGTTTTCGACATGGCGCGCCATGCGCAGCGGCAAGGTCTCGATGCCTTGCAGGATCAGCCACGCGGTGTGCGGGCTCATGCAGGCGCCAAAGTCGCGCAAGCCTTCGCGGCGGGCGCGCAGCAGGAAAGCGCCGTCGGTGCTTTCTTCGCTGAACACCATGCCGTGAAAGCCTTCATAAGGCTGGTTCAGCTCAGGAAAGCGATCGGACTTGTGCCAATCAAAGCGGCCACTGTCGACCAGCAAGCCCCCGACCACTGTGCCGTGGCCGCACAAGAACTTGGTCGCTGAGTGGAAGATGAGGTCGGCACCGTGCTCGAAGGGCTTCATCAGCCAGGGCGTGGTGAAGGTGCTGTCCACCAGCAGCGGCAAGCCGGCCTCGTGTGCAATGCTGCTGAGGGTGGGAATGTCCAACACATCCAGGCCAGGATTGCCCAGGGTCTCACCCAGCAACAGCCGCGTCTCGGGTCGGATCGCAGCGCGCCAGCCGTCGATGTCGGCGGGTTGCACAAAGGTGGTCTGGATGCCGAAGCGCTTCAGCGTGTAGTGCAGCAGGTTGTGGCTGCCGCCATACAGTGCCGACGAAGCCACCACATGGTTGCCGGCGCCCGCCAAGGTGCAGATCGCCAGATGCAGCGCAGCCTGGCCGCTGGCGGTGGCAATCGCGCCGCTGCCGCCTTCCAGCGCTGCGATGCGCTCTTCCAGCACCGCGTTGGTGGGGTTGCTGATGCGGCTGTAGACATGGCCGCTGCGCTCCAGGTTGAACAGGCTGGCTGCGTGTTCGCTGTTCTCAAAGACAAAGCTGGTGCTCAGCACGATGGGCACGGCGCGTGCGCCCGTGGTGGGGTCGGGCGCTGCACCGGCGTGCAGCGCCAGCGTGTCGAATCCAGGGTCAGAAATGCCGGCCATTCGTTTCCGTCCTCGTTGCAGTTCTCGTTGCAGTTCTCGTTGCTGTTCTGGATGCAGTTCTTCTGCTTGGGCCCGCCGTCCAGGCCATATTTGGCATGTTCCGGATTCATTGTGGGCTATATTGATCCGTGGCTCGAATGCTGGGCGCCCTACAAAGAATCACCGATGAAAGTCACAGACATCCTGCGCGTCAAGGGCAACACCTTGTACACGGTCCAACCTGATTCTGCGTTGGCAGATGCAGCCCGCAGCATGGCCGAGCTGGACATTGGCTCACTGGTGGTGATGGAGCACGGCGACCTGGTGGGCATGCTGACATTCAGAGAAGTGATCAGCGCCGTGGTGGCCAATGGCGGCACAGTGGGCGAGCGGCTGGTGCGCTCGGTGATGGACGACGCACCGCTGACCTGCACGCCCGAGACCGAGATCGACGAAGTTCGGCGCATGATGCTGCTGCGCCATGCGCGCTACATGCCGGTGCTGGAGAGCCGCACCTTGATGGGTGTGATCTCGTTCTACGATGTCGCCAAATCGGTGGTCGATGCGCAGGACTTCGAGAACCGCATGCTCAAGGCCTACATCCGCGACTGGCCGGCTGAAGGCACACCGGTGGCCAAAGAGTAGCTTCGGCTCCAGTCCCGCCGTGGTTTGCTCAGGCCTCTTCGGAGGGGCTTCAGAAATGAATGCCCTTCATCATTCTCGAGATTGCCAGCGCTTGCGCTGACAGCTCCTTGGCTTGCTCCTGGCGGCCTGAATGGTTGGATGCAGCAGCAGCGCTTTCCGGGAACATGCGGAAGGTGGCGTTCATGATCGCCCGCGACAGCTTCGGCGCAGCCGCGTACAGCACCTCGCCCAGCACCCCCAGCGGGGTGGCCACGCGCGAGGGCTTCTCGATGCAGGCTTGCACCACCATCTCTGCTGCTTCTTCCGGCGACAGCATCGGCGTGCTGTCGTAGATGCGGGTGGGCGCGATCATGGGCGTGCGCACCAGCGGCATGTGCACGGTGGTGAAGCTGATGCCGCGGTCTGCAAACTCGCTGGCGGCGCAGCGCGTCCAGGCGTCCAGTGCTGCTTTGCTGGCAACGTAGGCGCTGAAGCGCGGTGCGTTGACCAGCACGCCGATCGAACTCAGATTGACGACATGGCCACCGCCCCTGGCCACCATGCCAGGCAGCAAACCCAGCGTGATGCGCAAGCAGCCAAAGTAGTTGAGCTGCATCGTGCGCTCGTAGTCGTGAAAGCGGTCGTAGCTGCTTTCGATTGCACGCCTGATCGAGCGGCCGGCGTTGTTGATCAGCAGATCCACGCCGCCATGCTTGTCTTGCAGCGTTTGCACCAGCGTCTGGCAATCGGACTCACTGGCAATGTCAGCGCTGTAAGCAAACACCTGGGGCTGGCGACTGCCCTTGCCCTTGCCGTTACCCTTGCCCTTGCCCTTGGCCTGGGCTTTCGTGCTTTGGCCGGGCTCGGGCGGCTCAGCGTGGGTTTTTACACTGGCCTTGATCTGCTTGACTGCAGCCGCCAGTTGCGCCTGGTCGCGAGCGCAAATCACGGTAATGGCACCGGCCTGCGCAAATCGGCAGGCTGAAGCCAGGCCAATGCCTGATGAGCCGCCCGTGATCAGCACCACCTTGCCTTCGACTGCCCCTGCCAGGCTGTGGTCTTCCAGCAGCGCGGGGTCCAGGTGGCGCTCCCAGTAATCCCACAACACCCAGGCATAGCGCTTCAGCGGCGGGCACTCGATGCCGCTGCCTTGCAGCACGCCATCCAGCTCGCGCCGGTCATAGCGCGTGGGCCAGTTCAGAAAGGTAAAAATCTGCTCGGGCAAGCCCAGGTCTTGCATCACGGCATCCCGCACCCGGCGCAGCGGCTCCAGTTGCAGCAGGCTTTGACCGATGCCGGCGGGCAGGGCGCTGAGCATCGAGTGGCTGAGCGTCAGTCTGAGCTTCGGGCCATGGGCGGCCTGGCTGAAGATGTTCATCAGCTCCGAGACGCGGTGGTCCTGCTTGTCGACCAGATGAAAGCAGCGGCCCGCGATGTCGCCATCCAGGTGGCTGATGTGGTCCAGGCAGCGCACCACGAAGTCCACCGGCACGAGATTGACGCGGCCGCCTTCCAGGCCCACCGCCGGCAGCCACGGCGGCAGCAACTGACGCAGTCTCTGGATGGTCTTGAAGAGGTGGTATGGGCCGTCAACCTTGTCGATTTCGCCCGTGCGGCTGTCGCCCACCACCATCGCCGGGCGGTAAATCGTCCACGGCAGGGTGCAACGTTCGCGCACGATCTTTTCGCTTGCGTGTTTGCTGCTGAAGTAGGGGTGCTCCAACCCCTCGGCCTGCTCGAACATGTTCTCCCTGAAGACACCCTCAAACAGGCCGGCGGCCGCGATGCTGCTGACGTGGTGCAGATGCTTGGCACCGATGGCGGCGGCGAACTCGACCAGGCGTTGTGTGCCTTTGACGTTGACTTCGAGCTGGCTGGCTGCATCGGCTTGCAGGTCGTAGATGGCGCCCAGGTGGTAGACGGCATCGATGTGGCCTTGCAGCAACTTGCGGCATTCAGCGCTGACACCCAGCCCCTCACTGCGCAGGTCGCCGCCGATGGCGATCAACCGGGTCTTGCTGACGCCTGCAGCAGCGCGCAGTGCGTTGAGCTTGGCCGCGCTGCCTGGCCGCAACAGACAATACACTTTGCTGCCGCGTCGGGCCAGCAAGGCATGAACCAGGCGGGCGCCGATGAAGCCGGTCGCGCCGGTCACGAAGTAACGCATGTCGTCTTTGAAATTCGCAGTGTGGGTGGGCTGGCCTGCCGGGGGAAGCTGAAGCGCTTGCCCCTGCTGCCTTTGAGTCTGCAAGCATAGAGCCGTCTCACTAGAACTTTAGGCTGCAGTCTCCACGTAGGAACCCTACATTGACGAGCAGGGTGCGGGTTGCAGTGGCCGCACCGGCTTGCCCATCCAGCGTCGCATGCTTGCACGCCACCGGGATCTTTAATCGCAGATCGATTGCCACTCAGGCGCAGAGGAACACACCATGGTCGAGAAGATGAAAAGCACTGCCGCAGACGCAGCAGGCAAAGCCAAGAAGTTCAGCAGCAAGGCTGGCAGCAAGGCATCGGGTTTGCTGGACGCGGCGCTGGCCGGCTCGGTCAAGGACTCTGCACAGCACATCTGGTTGGCCGGCATGGGCGCTTTCAGCAAAGCCCAGGAAGAGGGCACCAAGATGTTCGAAAGCCTGGTCCAGGAAGGTCTGCACTTGCAGCGCAAGACACAGGGCCTTGCCGAAGACAAGATCAGCGAGGTCACCGGCAAGATGAGCGCGATGGCCGGTTCGGTGTCGTCCAAGGCCGGTCAGAACTGGGACAAGCTGGAAGGCATCTTCGAGCAGCGCACCGCCAAAGCGATGAACAAGCTGGGCGTGCCGACGGCCAAAGACGTCGATGCCCTGGTCAAGCGGGTGGAAGCCCTGGCGGCAGCGGTGGCCAAGCTGTCGCAGACGGGCTCAGTGGGCAGGTCAACGGACAGATCGACGGGAAAGAACGTCCCCGCAAAGACCAGCAAGACCGCCAAGCCGGCAGCGGCCGGCAAGGTGGCCGGCAAGTCTGCCAGCCGTACGCGTGCAGCGACAAAGGGCAGCGCCAGTGGGGCTGCCGACAAGACGGCCACAAAGACGGTCGCAAAGACTGCCGCAAAGCCAGCAGCCGCAAAGTCAGCAGTCACAGACTCCATGGCGCCGCGCAAGTCGGCCCGCAAGGTGGCGGTGGGCGCCGCAAAGACAGCGCGCAAGCCCGGCCGCAAGGTGGCCAGCGCCGCAGCCGGTGGTCCGTTCCGTCAATGAGGTTACACATGAAATTGATGCATTCGATCGTCAGGCTGGGCGCAAACCACAGCCATAGCTGTCGCTATGGCGCGGATTTGCAACGACGTATGGCGGGCGAATGCGCGATTTCATGTCATCGGTTTGGCGGAACGGACCGCTAGCTCCTGATCGGCGCTGCGACCCCAGTGATGGCTCTTGCCGCTGCCAAGCCGGCCTACCGACGCGCCGGAGCAGCGAAGTCGCGCAGCCGTCCTCGCGTGGGTCTGGCGCTGGCCGGGGGTGGGCCGATGGGTGCGGTGTACGAGATCGGCGTGCTGTGCGCGCTGGAAGAAGCCATTCCCGCGCTGGATCTGAACGCGCTGGATGGCTATGTGGGTGTCTCGGCCGGTGCCCTGGTGGCTGCGGGCCTGGCCAATGGCATCACGCCGCGCCAGTTGTTCAATGCCTTCATTGAAAACGACGGCCCCCGCGTAGACATCGTCAGGCCCAGCGTTTTTGCCCAACCTGCGTTGGCCGAGTATCTCCACCGACTGGCGATGCTGCCCGGCTTGATGGTGCAGGCGGCCTACGGTTTTGCACTGCAAGGGCGCAGCACGCTGGCGACACTTGAGCATCTGGCGCGCGCTTTGCCCACCGGCATGTTCAGCCACGCGCCGCTGCAGGCGCAGTTGCAACGCATGCTCAATGAGCCCGGGCGCAGCAACGATTTCAGGCAGTTGAAGCGTCGCCTGGTGTTGGTGGCCACCGATCTGGACAGTGGTGAATCTGCGCCATTTGGATTGCCGGGTTGGGACCATGTGCCGATCTCTGAAGCAGCGGCTGCCAGCGCTGCGCTGCCGGGCATGTTTCCGCCCGTGCGCATTGGCGAGCGTTTTTATGTAGATGGTGCACTGAAGAAGACCTTGCATGCCCGCGTGTTGCTCGACATGGGGCTGGACCTGGTGTTGTGCCTGAACCCTCTGGTGCCCTTTGACGGCAGCGGTGCGCGGCGGCACCGCGTGCTGGGCGGTGCGCTGACGCCCATCCCGCATCTGGTCGATGGTGGTCTGCCGGTGGTCTTGAGCCAGACCTTCAGAACCCTGATCCACTCCCGGCTTGAACTCGGCATGCAAGGCTATCGCCACAGCCACCCCGACACAGACTTGCTGCTGTTCGAGCCAGAACACCATGACCCTGAGCTGTATTCGGCCAACACCTTCGCCTACTCAGGGCGGCGGATGCTGGCTGAGCATGCCTACCAGCGCACGCGTGCTGACCTGCGGTCCAGGCGCGGTGTGTTGGGCCAGCAATTGGCCCGCCATGGGCTGAGTCTGGACGATGCCGTGCTGGACGACGTCAGCCGCCACCTGGTCCGCCGCCGCCGCCAGCGCCACCACCACCCATTGCCCAAAGGCACCGCAGCATCGCGCAGCCTGCAGCGGCTGGACGAGGTGCTGGACGATCTGGACCGCTGCCTGCAAGCCTGGCCCCAAGAGCAGATCAAGCGCCGCTGAGTTGGATCAAGCAGGGCAGCCCGCGGGTCATCGAATAGCTGATGGACAAGCCTCGAGTTCGCTCGGCCTCAAGTCCGATGGCAGCGCGCCGATACCGTGCATATACCGGCAGTCGGGTCTTCGAACATTGAAACTCATGACGCAGTCTTCCGTCCCCCCATCCGCCCGCAACCCGGCGGCGCCAGCACCTTCTGCAGCCACCCAGGCGTATCTGGAAGCTGAAACGGCTGCCATGCTGCGCAGATCCAAGGCCATGCGCCAGTCTTTGGGGGCCCTGCTGGACCAGGTGCAGGGTTCGCGCAGCGCCCTGCCGCATCTGGCAGCGCTGGAAGTGTCGCTGTCACGCCAGGGCATCGTCGGCATCGACACCCTCTCCGCAACGGTGTTGACCAAGATCTGCAGCCAGTTGGAGAGCCTGCCATTGCCCAAAGACGACAGACCCCTGCAGGCTTTGCTGCTGCTGCTGATGGACGCCCTGGAGTCGCTGCAGCCGCCTCGGGCCTACCCTTCAGAGTTCATGACCGACAGCCGGCTGATGGTCGAAGAGGCCAGCTTCACCGACTTTGCCGCCGCCGGCGGTGATTTCGCAAAAACGCAACCCGGCCGTCTCTGAGTTGTCTGGTTCGCGATCCACGGCCCAACGGCCCAACGGCCCAACGGCCCAACGGCGCGCCGGTGTTGCTCGGGCCACTGGCAGCGGGCCGCAGGATCGGCAGCAAATCTGCATCAGAGGTACCTGGCTTGCAGATGCGCTTTCAGGTGCGCCGGGTTGAGCAGTTCTCCGCTGGCGCGTCGTGCCAGCTCGTCGGTGGTCCACCGACTGGCCTGGGTCCAGATGTTCGTCCGCAGCCAGTCGAAAACCGGTGAAAAGTCGCCAGCTTCAATGCGCTGGTCCAGCGTCGGCAACGCGCGACGCATGGCAGCAAACCACTGCGCTGCGTACATCGCACCCAGCGAATAACAAGGAAAGTAGCCAAACAGCGCTTCTGGCCAGTGCACGTCCTGCAACGGCCCGTCCTTGAAGTTGCCGCGCGTGTCCAGGCCCAGCAGCTCCATCATCTTGGCATCCCACAAAGCCGGGATGTCTTCGGCTTCGATCTCGCCTTCGATCAGCGGTTTTTCGATCTCGTAGCGCAGGATGATGTGGGCCGCATAGGTCACCTCATCGGCATCGACGCGGATCAGCCGGGGTTTGACGCGGGTCATCAACAACAGCAGGTTGTCCGGCTCAAACGCCGGCTGTGCGCCAAAGGCTTGTGAGACCAGCGGCGCGATGCGGCGCACGAAGCCAGGGTGGGCACCCAACTGCATCTCGAAGCTCAGGCTCTGGCTTTCATGCAAAGCCATTGAGCGCGCGTCAGCCACCGGTTGGCCCAGCCATTCACGCGGCAAGTTTTGCTCGTAGCGGCCGTGGCCGGTTTCGTGCACGGTGCCCATCAGGCTGCCCAGAAAGTCGTCGCTGCAAAAGCGCGTGGTCATGCGCACGTCTTCGGGCACGCCGCCACAAAAAGGATGGGTGCTGACGTCCAGCCGGCCGGCCTCGAAATCAAAACCCAGCAGGCGCATCGCCTGCTCGCACAACTGGCGCTGGGCCGGCAGGGCAAAAGGCCCGACGGGCTGGATCGGCTTGTCGCGGGTCTGCTTGGCCAGCACTTGCTGGATCAGGCCCGGCAGCCACTGGCGGACTTCGCCAAACACGGCGTCGACCTGGGCGCAGGTCATGCCCGGCTCGAAACGGTCCATCAGCGCGTCGTACTTGGGCATGCCGCTTTGTTGCGACAAGCGCTCGGCTTCTTCGCGCGCCAGGCTCAACACCTCGCGAAAGTTGCCCAGAAAACCATGCCAATCGTTGGCCGGGCGCTGGCGGCGCCAGGCATGCTCACAGCGTGAAGTGGCCATCTTCTGGCGCTGCACCAGCGACTCGGGCAGCGCATTGCTGCCCTGCCACTGGCGCCGCATCTCACGCAGGTTGGCGCGCTGGTGGTCCGACAGCGCCTCTTGCTCGGCTTGCTGCATCTGGCCGGGCAGTTGGGCATCGGTCTGCATGCGATGCAGCAGCGCAGCCACTTCGGCCAGCGCTGCTGCGCGTGCCTCGTTGCCTTTGGGCGGCATGTTGGCGGCCTGGTCCCAACCGGCGATGGATTCCAGGTGGCCGAAGCGGTGCATGCGGGCCCAGGTTTCTGCCAGGCCGTTGTAGGCGGGGGTGTTGTTCGGCAAGATGGTGTTCAACATGGGCTTGAATCCTGGAGTGAGGGCAGACGGTGAGTGCCGGCGTGTTTGCCGGCGTGAGTGCCAGCGTCTGTGCCAGCCTGGGTGCCAGCGTGTTTGCCGGCATGGGTGCCAGCATGAGTGCCTTGCATCAGTACGAACGTCAATGCGGCAGCGCCTCGCGCCGTGCCAGGCGGCGATTGTCAAGCCTGCTGAGCAAAGGGCAAAGAAGCGGACCGTCGGTGGGCCCTCAAAGCGACAACTGCCCAGGGAACCACCACAACAAGACACCGGTCATCGTCAGGTAGCGCAAGAATTTGCCAATCGCCATGTAGACCACACAGGGCCAGAACGGCAACTTCAGCCAGCCTGCAACCGCGCACAAGGGGTCGCCCACTGCCGGCAGCCAAGACAGCAGACAGGCTTTGGGCCCGAGACGCCGCAGCCAATCCAGCGCTTTGGCTTCCAGCTTCTTGTGTTGCGTCTTTTCGTACAGCGTTTCGGCACCCAGACCCATCCACCAGCTGATCGCGCCGCCCAACGTGTTGCCCACCGTGGCCACTGCGATGGCGGGCCAGAAGAGATGGGGGCTGAGTTTGATGAGCCCAAAAACCGCTGGCTCGCTGCCCATCGGCAACAACGTGGCGGACACCAACGAGACCACGAACACGGTGGACAAACCGTATTGCGGCAGCGACAGTGCGCTGAGGACGGAGATCAGCCAGGCTTCCATGGTGCGGGCAGATTATGGCCAGCACATGGTTCGAGCTTGCAGATCGAGCTTGGAGATCGAGCTTGCAGATCGAGCTTGCAGATCGAGCTTGCCCATCGAGTTCGAATTCACGAGCCTGCGGCGGGCTGCAAGGACACGATCGGTATACTCGTGCCTCATTTTTAAGCAGTCTGCTCGTCCAGCCTGCTCCTCCGCAAGCCCATGCACATCGGACCTTACGCCTTTCCCAACCGCCTGTTCGTGGCGCCGATGGCCGGGGTCACCGACAGGCCGTTCCGCAGCCTGTGCAAGAAACTCGGCGCCGGCTATGCAGTCAGCGAGATGGTGACGAGCAAGCGCGAGCTGTGGGACAGCCTGAAGACCTCGAGGCGCGCTGACCATGCAGGCGAGACCGCGCCCATCGCCGTGCAGATCGCTGGGGTGGATCCGCAAGAGATGGCCGACTGCGCCCGCTACAACGTCGACCGTGGCGCCCAGATCATCGACATCAACATGGGCTGCCCGGCCAAGAAGGTCTGCAAGGTGTGGGCAGGGTCGGCGTTGATGCGTGATGAACCCTTGGCCCTGCGCATCATTGCTGCGGTAGTGCAAGCCTGCGCGCCGCTGGGGGTGCCGGTGACGCTGAAGATGCGCAGCGGCTGGAGCTCTGAGGAGCGCAACGCGCTGTCGCTGGCCAGGGCTGCTCAAAGTGCTGGTGTCAGCATGGTGACGGTGCATGGCCGCACCCGTGACCAGGGCTACGGTGGGCACGCCGAGTACGACACGGTGGCCGAAATCAAGTCTGCGCTGCAGATCCCGGTGGTCTGCAACGGTGACATCGACAGTGCCGGCAAGGTCCGCGACGTGTTGGCTTACACCGGCGCAGACGCGGTGATGATCGGCCGCGCGGCGCAGGGCAGGCCATGGATCTTTGGTGAGATCGCGCACTTTCTGAGCTCTGGAGAAATGCCGCCGCAGCCCACCGTGCGTCAGGTGCAGCAATGGCTGCGTGAACATCTGCTCGATCACTACAGTCTGTATGGTGAATACACCGGCATGCGCAGCGCGCGCAAGCACATCGGGTGGGCCGTCAAGCCACTGCCAGGTGGCGTGGCTTTCAGGGACCACATGAACGCGCTGCAAAGCGCCGCTTCGCAGCTGCAGGCCTTTGACCACTACTTCGAGACCCTGGCACAACGCCACCAGCGCATGCCCGAGCCGAGCGCGCAAGCTGCAAACCAGGCTGAAGCCGAGCCCCACGCCCACGTCGAGCCAGCCCCTCAGTCAGCCGCTCAGTCAGCCGCTCAGTCAGCCCCTCAGCCACTGCACATCCGCACAAACTTGTGCCGACACGCCAGCGGCGCAAACCAGGCAGCGTGGGCATGACCAAACAGGCGATCGACGACTGCATGCGCCAAAGCGTCGATCAGTACTTGCACGACCTGCAAGGCGAGCGGCCGCATGAGGTCTACGGCTTGTTCATCCAGGCAGCCGAGAAGCCGCTGCTCGAGACCGTGATGCGCCACGCGCAGGGCAACCAAAGCCTGGCAGCCGAATGGCTGGGCATCAACCGCAACACCCTGCGCAGCAAACTGCTGAGCCACCGACTCCTGAAGTGAAAGATTTGCCCGTGCCCACGACCTCTGCCCACGCCTCAGGTGGCATGCCTGCGCCCCCAGGGGCCCGCACTGCCTTGATTTCAGTGTCCGACAAGACCGGTGTGGTTGAGTTTGCGCGCCAGTTGCAAGCCGCCGGCATGCGCCTGTTGTCCACCGGGGGCACAGCGCGGCTTCTCGGTGACGCAGGCCTGCCTGTCACCGAAGTCGCAGAAGCCACCGGATTTCCTGAGATGCTGGACGGTCGGGTCAAGACCTTGCACCCAGCCATTCATGGCGGCTTGCTGGCGCGTCGCGACCGCGCAGAACACATGGAAGCGCTGCGCGCCCACGGCATCCACACCATCGATCTGCTGGTGGTCAACCTGTACCCTTTTGCGCAAGCTACCGCGCGTGCCGACTGCACACTCGAAGACGCCATCGAAAACATCGACATCGGTGGCCCGGCCATGTTGCGCGCTGCGGCCAAGAACTGGACCGACGTTGCAGTGGTCATCGATCCGGCCGACTACGCGCAGGTGCTGGCGGAACTGCAGGCGGGCGCCGTCCAGGCCCAGACGCGTTTCAGGCTGGCGGGCAAAGCCTTTGCCCACACGGCAGCCTACGACGGCATGATCAGCAACTACCTCAGTGCGCTGGCCGAAGGCGCCGAGGCGCACCCGGCAGCAGTGCCGGAGAAGTCGGTCTACCCGGCCGTTTTCAGCTTTCAGATGCGCAAAGTGCAGGACATGCGCTACGGCGAGAACCCGCATCAAAGCGCAGCTTTCTACCGCGATGCAGCGTCGGCGGCGGCAACAGCACCTGTCGCCACCGTGGCGCCAGCCCAGCTGTCAACGTCCCAGGCAGCGCAGCACAACCCGATGGCCGGCCACGATCCGGCAGTGGGCCCGGGCTTGCTGGCCGGCTGGGACCAGCTGCAAGGCAAGGCGCTGAGCTACAACAACATTGCCGACGCCGATACCGCCTGGGAATGCGTCAAGTCCTTCGAGGCAGCGGCCTGCGTGATCGTCAAGCACGCCAATCCTTGCGGTGTCGCAGTGGGCAGCACCTTGGCCGAAGCCTACGGCAAAGCCTTTCAGACCGATCCGACCTCGGCCTTTGGCGGCATTCTTGCCGTCAACCGCGTGTTGGACGCAGAGACGGCGCGTTGCATCAACGCCAACAAGCATTTCGTCGAGGTGCTGATCGCCCCCGCCTTCGATGCGCAGGCGCTGGCATTGCTGGCGGGCAAGCAGAACCTGCGTTTGCTGCGGGTGCCGCTGGGCCAGGCGCAGAACAGTCTGGATTTCAAACGCGTGGGAGGCGGATTGCTGCTGCAATCACCCGACAGCAAGCAAGTGGCCGCAGCCGAGATGCGTGTGGTCAGTCGGCTCAAGCCCAGCCCACAGCAGTTGGGTGACCTGATGTTTGCCTGGAAGGTGGCCAAGTTCGTCAAGAGCAACGCCATCGTGTTCTGCGCCCAGGGCATGACGCTGGGTGTGGGGGCTGGCCAGATGAGCCGCATCGACAGCGCGCGCATCGCAGCCATCAAGGCGCGCCATGCAGGCCTCTCACTGGCTGGCTCGGCTGTGGCAAGCGACGCGTTCTTCCCTTTCCGAGACGGATTGGATGTGGTCATCGACGAAGGTGCTGGCTGCGTGGTGCAGCCTGGCGGCAGCGTGCGCGACGATGAAGTCATCCAGGCCGCCGATCAACGTGGCGTCGTGATGTTGTTCACCGGGACGCGGCACTTCAGGCATTGAGTTGCCACACCACCTTGGCGCATCGCTGGCCAGGGCTTTTTGCCAACGGCTGGGTCTGGGCAGCGCAAACGCCTGCACGCCCCCGACCTATCCAAAGTCGTGTTTGCCAGATGCAGCGGGTGCCGTACGATGATCGGGTTTCTCAACCGGGTCTTGCACGGGTGTCTTGCGCCCAGGCGACAGCGGCCCGCATCAACCAGGAGTGAGCGATGGCAGAGTATGTGGATGACGTGAAGAAATTCAGTGGCGATGTCAACGAGGCTGCGGTGGCGGCCATCGTCAAGTACTGCGGCATCGCGCTGCGCAACGCCGATTCGTCGCTGGTCTCGGCCTCCGACCCCAAAGAGCTGGCCACCGTGCGTGACGGCTTTGCGGCCAAGAAATTGGGGTTGAGTGCAGAAGCCGCCGACGCCGGCATCCAGAAGGTGGTGGCCAAGATGAAAGACACGCGCCAGAAGAGCCGCGTGACCTTCTACTACCTGCTGGCCGAGGCCACCGGCACGATGGGCAAGCTGGTTTGATCGGCTGAGCTGCCGCCGTCGGCTGGTGCTGGCGGCTGCTTGTCCTTGGCTGTTGCGCTTGCGGTGCATGCAGCGGCTGATCCGGGGTGCCGCCGCCCCTGCCGCAGGCACACGCCACAATAGCCGGCAATGATCGCGCAACGCACCCTCAAGTCCACCACCCGGGCCGTCGGCGTGGGTGTCCACAGCGGGCAGAAGGTCGAACTGGTGTTGCACCCCGCCCCTGTGGACAGTGGCATCGTCTTCAGGCGCACCGACCTGGCGCAGCCGGTCGATATCCCGGTCAATGCCCAGGCGGTCAGCGATACGCGCATGGCCAGCACGATCAGCGTGGGTGGTGACCCCACGGCCGCCAGGGTGCAGACCATCGAGCATTTGATGTCGGCCTGCGCCGGTCTGGGCGTGGACAACCTGCGGGTGGACATCAGCGCCGAAGAAGTGCCGATCCTGGACGGCAGCGCTGCCAGCTTCGTGTTTCTGCTGCAAAGCGCAGGCATCTTGCTGCAGGACGCCCCGAAGCGCTTTTTACGTGTCAAGAAGACCGTCGAGGTGCGCGAGGGCCAGGGCGTGCAGGAAAAGTGGGCGCGCCTGGAGCCGCACCACGGCTACAAGCTCAGCTTCGAGATCGACTTCAACCACCCGGCCGTGGATGCCACCGGCCGCCGGGTGCTGTTTGACTTTGCCAGCGGCCAGTACAAGCGCGACATCGCCAGGGCGCGCACCTTTGGCTTCGCGCGTGACGTCGAGCTGCTGCGCGCCAACGGCCTGGGGCTGGGGGGCAGTATGGACAATGTGATCGTGCTGGACGATTACCGCGTGCTCAATGCGGGTGGTCTGCGCTACGACGACGAGTTCGTCAAGCACAAGATCCTGGACGCCATTGGCGACCTGCACATCGCGGGCAACCCTTTGCTGGCCAGCTACGTGGCTTACAAGAGCGGCCACGCGCTCAACAACCGGCTGCTGCGCACCCTGCTGGCCGACGAGAGCGCGTGGGAGCTGTGCAGCTTTGACAACGACTCAGAAGCGCCGCCAGGCCTGGCAGCGCTGGCACCTGCCTGGTAGAGGGTCAAGGGCAAACGGCAAACGGCATACGGCAGACGGCAGACGGCATACGGCATGAAAGACAACACAAGATGATGGTTGGGTTCAGGATTGTTTTTGGCTTGCTGCTGGTATCGGGCTTGCTGTGTTTTGCGGCCTACGCCTACAGCGGTAACGCCGCTTGGCGTCGCTGGGGCATCGTGATCGTCAAGTGGACGGTGTTCGCGGGTCTGGCGTTTTTTGCCGTGCTGATCGTGCAGCGGTTGATTGAGCTGTCGTAGCTGGCCGGCTGCCAACCGTCTCAAGCTGCCTCAGCGGCCCTGCGATTCGCCTTGTCGCAGCGTTGGGCGCTCGCCCACTTTCAACTCCAGCGTGCGCCGCTCGTCGCCGCGCACCACCACCACCTTGGCGATGCTGCCCGGAGACAAGGCCGCGACGCCGGCGAAAAGATCCCTGACGGCACTGACCGGGCGCTCGCCCACCTGCACCACCACATCGCCGGGGCGCAGCCCTCCTTGAGCTGCAGGGCCGTTTTGCAACACACCGGTGATCAGCACGCCGCTGGAGGTCTTGAGTGCCAGGCTTTCGGCCAACTCGGCGTTGAGCTCGCGGGGCTCGACACCGATCCACCCGCGTTTGACGTTGCCGCCTTCGATCAGCGCCGTCATGACCTGGCGCGCGGTGTCGACCGGCACGGCAAATCCGATGCCCAGGTTGCCGCCGCCACGCGAGAAAATCGCGGTGTTGATGCCCACCAGATCGCCGTGCACGTCAACCAAGGCGCCGCCCGAGTTGCCGGGGTTGATCGCGGCGTCGGTCTGGATGAAGTTCTGGAATGGCGAAGAGCCGGTCTGGTTACGGTCCAGCGCGCTGACGATGCCAGCGGTCACGGTCTGCCCGACATTGAAAGGGTTGCCGATGGCCAGCACCACATCGCCCACCTGCAAGCTGCGCACATCGCCCAAGGCCAGCACCGGCAGCTTGTCGAGGTCGATCTTGAGCACAGCAATGTCGGTTTCGGGGTCGCTGCCGATCAGGCGGGCGCGCGTACTGCGGCCATCGGCCAGCTGCACCTCGATGTCGGTGGCGCCATCGACCACGTGGTGGTTGGTCAGAAGATAACCTTCGGGCGCAACGATCACGGCCGAGCCCAGGCCCAGTTGCTGTTGGTTGCCGCGGCCGTCGCCAAAGAAGAACCTGTAGCGCGGGTCGTCGGCATGCGGGTTGCGTGCCATGCGTGTGGCGGTGACGCTGACGACCGCCGGCGTGGCGCGCTGCGCTGCCGTGGCATAGCCGGCCATGCCCGGCTGCCCTGAGCCGGCTACGCCTGCGCCGGCCCCTGAGGCCCCGGTCCCGCTTGCCGGCACGCTGCGTGGCGCCACCTGCACCAGCGTCGGCCCCGGCAACAGGCCGGCCACGCCCTGGTTGCCCGGCAGCCACTGGGGTTTGAGTGTGCTGACTACAAACAGCAAAGCCAGCGCCACCGTCACGGCCTGCGCAAAGACCAGCCAGAGACGGCGCATCATCAGCGCTCGCTCTGGCCACCCGGCGTGGCCGAGAGCCCGGCAAAGCCCGATGGGCTCAAGCCGCCCGAAGCCACGCGGCGCAGGGCCTGCGTTGGCAAGGCAGCACACAGTAATGGGGGAAATGAGGCAAGAATGCGGGCCATGGCAGACACAAAGGACATCGAAACGAGTTTGCAGACCTTGCTGCAACCCCACCTGTTCAAAGATTATGGGCCGAACGGCTTGCAGGTGGAGGGCAAGCCGCAGGTGCAACGCCTGGTCAGCGGCGTGACGGCCAGTCTGGCCTGCATCGAGGCCGCGGTGGCCCAGGGCGCAGATGCTCTGCTGGTGAATCACGGTTTGTTCTGGCGCGGCCAGGATGGCCGGCTGACCGGATGGCTGGCGGCCAGCGTGCGCCTGTTGATGGCCCATGACATCAATCTCTTGGCTTACCACCTGCCGCTGGATGCCCATGCCGGCGAGCGCGTGGCCCAAGCCTTGCGCCGCCAGCCGCTGTGCCTGCCTGGCGACGGCCGCCCGTTGCGCCGAGTGGCCTGGTGCACGGGTGGCGCGCAGAACTATTTCGAAGCCGCCATCGCTGCCGGCGCCGATGTGTTCCTGACCGGTGAGGTCTCAGAGGCTGAGAGTTTTTCGAGCGGGCATGATCGAAAGACTCTCAGCCTCTCAGAGCCCCAGGCCCACCTGGCGCGCGAAACCGGGGTCGCGTTTCTGGCTTGTGGCCACCACGCCACCGAGCGTTACGGGGCGCAGGCGGTGGGCGCGTGGTTGGCTGGCCAGTGGGGCCTGGAGCACCGCTTCATCGACGTGGACAACCCGGCATGACGCTGCTGCTGACCCAGGGTGATGCGGCCGGCATCGGCCCTGAAATCATCGTCCAGGCTTGCCGCCAGGGCCATTTGCACGACACCGTGGTGGTCGGCGATCCGCAGGTCTTGCGCCGTGCCGTGCAACAGGTGGCAAAGGCGGTGACGCCCGCCCGTGCAGCTGCCGACGACGGGCTGCTGCGGCCGCAGGTGGTGGTGCTTGAAGCGCTGGCCGACCTTCGGCATGTGCCACCAGGTTGTCTGCCCGTGATTCAACCTGCAAACTTGCCGGCGGGCCTGGCCGATCTGCCGCAGGGCCAGATCGACGCGCGTTGCGGCGCGGCGGCCGCGCGCTGTATCGAGTTTGCTGTGCACGCGGTCAGCGCAGGTCATGCGCGCGGGATTGTCACAGCGCCGATTCACAAAGAGTCGTTGGCCGCCGCCGGAGTGCCTTACCCGGGCCATACCGAGATGCTGCAGGCGCTTTCGCATGCAGCATCAGGCGCAGCCGCCGCAGCCCTCGGCGCAGCCGCCGCAACATCACTGCCACCCCCCGTGCGCATGATGCTGGCCAACGAAGAGCTGCGGGTGGTGCTCGTCACGATCCACCTGTCGTTGCGCAAAGCCATCGAAGCGCTGGACTTCGACGCCGTGCTGCAGACCCTGCAGATCGCTCACCAGGCTGCCGCCGGCTGGGGCCAGAAGCAGCCGCGCATCGCGGTGGCCGGGCTCAACCCGCATGCCGGCGAGGGCGGGCTGTTTGGCGATGAAGAGATCCGCTTCATCAGCCCGGCGGTGGCGGCAGCTCGTGCTTTGGGCATGGATGTCAGCGGCCCCTATGCGCCCGACACCGTGTTCATGCGGGCGCGGCGCGGTGAGTTTGACCTGGTGGTGGCGATGACCCATGACCACGGACTGATTCCGGTCAAATACCTGGGCGTCGAGCAAGGCGTCAATGTCACCCTGGGCTTGCCATTTGTACGCACCAGCCCGGACCACGGCACGGCCTTTGACATCGCGGGTCAGGGTCAGGCCGACCCCTCCAGTTTGCTGGCTGCGTTGCGCATGGCCAGACGTTTGCTGGTTCAGGCTGCTGTTCTGGACTGACTGATGACCATGTTCATCGTCGTGCCGCTGGCCAGGCTCGCCAACTGGCGACGGGCGCGTGCGGTCGCGCGCTCCAGCAGGCTGGCCGTTTCGATCTTGCGCAGCCGCTCTGATTCGCACAACTTGACCAGCATGCGATAGGTCACCGACAGCGTGCGCCGTTGCTGCGCACCCCAAGTGAAAATGAAGAAACTGCGCCCCGGGCTGACGTGCGACAGCCGCACCTTGTGCCAGCCGCCCTCCAGGTGCATCTTGTAGGCAAAGCCCACTTCAAGCTGCTCGGCCAGTTCGCGGGGTGCGCTGCTTTCCGCGCCACTGGCCAGGTTGGGCAATCCTGGCACCACGATCTGCGCCGGCTGGGCTTCGGCTTCGGCCTCGGCGTTGACTTGGTCGAGGTCGATGTCGAGCCGGCCTTTCCAGTCGACCTCGCTTTCTTGCATCAAGCCCACCTGGGCGGCTTCTTCGGCAGAGAAGTCGATCGGCATGACCGGGTCCGCTGCCGGCAGCGGTGGCTGCAATGTCTGCTGCGCCTGGGGCAGGTCTTCTTGGGTCGGCAAGGGCCTGGCCAACGCACTGTCCACCTGGCGCGCCATCAGATTGGATTCCAGCGGCCGGGCGCCGCTGGACTTCAGGGCCTCGGCATGGGCAGGCATCAATTCGCCGAAGAAGGATTGCCGCTGCGGGGCCGGCCAGGCCACCAGGTCCATGCCCTCGGTCAAGGTCCGCATCACCTTGGGCAGTTCACCCAGAAAGGCTTTGCGCAGGGCGGGTGTGCCCTTGGGCTGCACGCTCAGCAACAGATCGCGGCCGACCTGGCGCATCCGCGTGCTCAGCTCGCCGTGGCCACCGTCACGCTGGGCCGCGCGCAACAAGACCTGGCTCCAGACGCGGCTGAGGAAATTGCGCAGGAACAGCGGTGCTGCGATGTCTTTCAGCTCGCCAGCCAGCCGATCGGCATACAACTGGTGCAAGCGCTGCTCGTCTTCCTTGTGGGCCAGCACCGAGGCCGCTTCCCGGCTCAGGGCACGCAGTTCTTCGGCGCTCTGATCGGCCACAAAACTCTCCAGCGCGGCCAACTGCTGTTCGTACAGCGCCACCTGCTCAAAATCGCCGTCGACCACGTCCTGCACCAGCGTTTTGACGCGGTTCAAGAACGCCTGCGCATCGGGCTGCGAAAAATCGTCGAAAGCAGCCCCCAGCGAGGCGATGCGGTTGACAAAGCGCCGCACCGGGTGACGCCTGGACGAGAAGAATCCCGGGTCCCCCAGAGCTGCGCGCAGCACCGGCAACTGCAAGCGCGCCAGCAGCCGCGCCATTTGCGGCGCCACCTTGGGGTCAGCAAGAATCTGGTCGAAGAGGAAACCGATGACGTCGATCACCATGTGATCCACGCCGCCCTTGCTGGCCTGCCGCAGCTCTTCGCGGTGTTGCAGGATCAGGTTGGCGGGCAGCACGCCAAAGCCCGCAGGGTCTGACAGGCTGTCCGATGGCCCTGCACCTTCACGCTGGAAACCCGTGAAGTTGAGGGCGGCCTCGCCTGGGCCTTGCACACCGCGACCCGCCGAGTGCAGTCTGGAGGCGAGATTGGAGCCGGGATTGAAGTCGGCGGGGGCGTTCTCGAAGCCACCCAGATGGCTGCTGCCCGCAAAATCAGCCGGCCCTTGCCCGCTGCCGCGAAAGCTCAGGCGGCGGATCACCGACATCAGGTTCGGATCGATGTGCCCCAGCAGTTCGCCTGCGCCTGTGTATTGTCGGGTGCCCACTGAGCGGCTTCCTGAATGGCCCCCTAAACTGCCCCGTTCAGAAGGCCAGAAGCGCCCTGGCGCCGAGCCCGAGGTACGCCCTGCCGACGGGCCGTTGCCGCCCGTTCCTGCGCTGTGGTGCCTGCCACCGCTGTGGGCATCGTCGGGGTCTGCCTGCGCTTCTTCAGACGGATCGGTCTTTGGGTCGGCGCTGGCTCTTTTGCCTTCTCGGGCGACTCGGTTGCGCACGCTCAAACCACTGGGGCGCAGGCCCGCCTGGCGCCAGTCGGCCACGATGCTGGCGTAGACGCCGCGCAACATGCCTGCCATCGAGCGGCCCAGCTCGGTGCTCAGCACCTTGCGCACATCTTCGTTTTCGCTGACGGCTTGCACGGCGCCGATCATCGCCAGGCCCAACAAGTCCGGCCGCAGTGGATTGCGTGCTGGCTCGCCGTCCACCTCGGGCAGCAACGTGCACAGGTAGGCGTCAATCTCTCGCAACTCCCACTCGCAGGCGTGCGCTACATCCATGCCAAAACGGTCGGCCGCGATCTGCGCTTCGATCTCGCTGTCTTCGACCAGGTGCAGTGAATCCCAGTTGCTCTTCGGCACTGCAGCACGGCTGGCAGCGCTGAACGAAGCGTCGCTGCCGGCAAAGCCCGGGTACTGGGAGGGCTCGGCACCCGGGGCCTGGCTCGGGCCTCGATGTGGCTCGGCGCGCGCTGAGGCCGGAGCCGCCAGATGCAGCGCCAGTTCACGCTGCAGCCGCTGTGCGTACAACTCCTTGAAGTGCTGCGCAAACTGGGACGCGCGGCGATTCAGCTCAAACTGCGCGCCCAGCAAGCCATCGCGCTGAAAGGCATGGGTGGCTGACAAAGCCGCCAACCCCAGGCTCTCCACCGTACGCTCGGCAGCTTCCCGCGCCACCAGCATCAGACGCTGGACAGCGGTTTCTAGCGGTGCGGGCAGATGGAGAGGTGCAGCAGGCATGGGCAGTGGAAAAGCGCCGACCGCCACATTGGCAATCGGCCCTTGAAGTATGCGTCACCAGCCCCTGTTCAGGGGGGTTCGGTACCCGTTCTAGCCGCGAATCAAAGGCTCAAAACGGGTGCTTCTCCAGGTGAGCCGCCCGCGCTGGTCGAAAGTTTGGGCATGAAGGTTGGCGCGCACCGGGATTCAGGCGTCTGCCCTTCACTTATTCAGTGAATCACGAATCTCACGCAGCAGCACCACTTCTTCAGGCGCTGCGGCAGGTGCCGGCGCAGGTTCTGCACGGCGCATGCGGTTCATCTGTTTGACCATCATGAAGATGATGAACGCCAGGATGATGAAGTTGATCAGGATGGTGACGAAGTTGCCGTAAGCCAGCACGGCGCCGGCCTTCTTGGCCTCTACCAGCGTGGTGGCAGTCTGCCCCGCCAAGGGGATGAAGTAATTGCTGAAGTCCAGCCCGCCGAAGATCTTGCTGACGATGGGCATGATCACATCGCCGACAAAGGAATCGACGATCTTGCCGAAGGCTCCGCCAATGATGATGCCCACGGCGAGATCCATCACGTTGCCCTTGAGGGCGAATTCCTTGAATTCCGAGGTGAAGCTCATGTCTTGGAAACTCCTGTTCGTGGTCCAGCCACTGATTTGATTGAGTGAACAAAGGGCGATGCGCCCTGCTCCGGCCAGCCAGGCAGGTTGACCTGCTGTGAGACGGACGTGCGCAGCCGGTACGCGCAGTGCCGTCCCAGGGCGGGGCGAGACGTTAGTGCTTGTTCTAGGCCGAGTCAACCCGGCCGCAAGTCTGGCATCGAGGCAGGCGCCGCTCCCTCTGTGCTCGCAGCTTGCTGGCGCAGTCAAAGCCAGGCCCGCGTCGCTCAGACAGCCCGCTTTTCCGACCTCTGCCGAGCCAGCGCCGTTGGTCTAGAATCATGGGCTTGTTGCGCAGTATCCAGACCAAGAGGACAAGAATGAGTGAGAAGGCCGTCAAACCCGGCACCGGACCTGGTAGCCAAGGCAGTTTCAGTACCCATCCCGGCGTAGACAAGAGCCGGCGCACCTGGATTGCCATCACTTGTGGTGCGGGTGCCTTGGGCGGAGCTGCAGTCGCAGTGCCCTTCGCCAGCACCTTCGCGCCTTCAGAGCGCGCCAAAGCAGCCGGCGCGCCGGTGCAAGTGGACATCAGCAACCTGGCTGCAGGTGAGATGATGACCGTCGAGTGGCGCGGCAAACCGGTGTGGATCATCCGCCGCACGCCCGAGCAACTGACGGGACTGAAGGGCTTGACTTCGCAGCTGGCCGATCCAGAGTCCAACCGCACCGCCTACCCCACGCCCGACTACGCCAAGAACGAGTACCGCTCGATCAAGCCTGAGTTTTTTGTAGGCGTAGGCATCTGCACGCACCTGGGTTGCTCGCCGACTGCCAGGTTCCAGACCGGCGCACAGCCATCTTTGCCCGATGACTGGACAGGCGGTTTTCTTTGCGCCTGTCATGGCTCGACCTTTGACTTGTCAGGCCGTGTTTTCAGGAACAAGCCTGCGCCTGACAATCTCGAAGTGCCACCGCACATGTATTTGTCCGACACGACGATTCTGGTCGGCATGGACAAAAAAGCTTGAAGAAGCCTTCGGAGCTGCCCGCGTTTCCCAGACGCCTCGCAGCTGCTCCTTCGAGCGACTTTGCAGTAACCCCCGAAGTTTGAGGATCACATGGCTGAATACAAGGAAGCGCCCGCCGGCGCGCCACTAGGCACCAAGCTCATCACCTGGGTCGACAACCGCTTTCCGGCGACCCAGCTGTGGAACGACCACATGGCGAAGTACTACGCGCCAAAGAACTTCAACTTCTGGTACTTCTTCGGTTCGTTGTCGTTGTTGGTGCTGGTGATCCAGATCGTCACGGGCATCTTCTTGACGATGCACTACAAGCCAGACGCCGCCAAGGCTTTCGAGTCAGTCGAATACATCATGCGTGATGTGCCTTGGGGCTGGCTGGTGCGCTACATGCACAGCACCGGCGCCAGTGCATTTTTCATCGTCGTGTTTCTGCACATGTGGCGGGCCATGATTTACGGCAGCTACCGCAAGCCGCGTGAGTTGATCTGGATCTTTGGTTGCGCCATCTTCCTGTGCCTGATGGCTGAGGCCTTCATGGGTTATCTGCTGCCCTGGGGCCAGATGTCCTACTGGGGTGCACAGGTCATCATCAACTTGTTTGCAGCCATTCCTTTCATCGGCCCCGACCTGGCGCTCCTGATTCGCGGCGATTTTGTGGTGGGCGACGCCACGCTGAACCGCTTCTTTGCGCTGCACGTGGTGGCGGTGCCGCTGGTGATCCTGGGTCTGGTGGTGGCGCACATCATCGCTCTGCACGAAGTGGGCTCCAACAACCCCGACGGCGTGGAAATCAAGAAAAACAAGGACCCCAAAACGGGTATTCCGCTGGATGGCATTCCTTTCCATCCTTATTACTCGGTGCATGACATCATGGGTGTCAGCGTGTTCTTGTTGTTGTTCTCAGCGGTGGTGTTTTTTGCGCCCACGATGGGGGGTTTCTTCCTGGAGTTCAACAACTTCATTCCTGCTGACCCACTGAAGACGCCTGCGCACATCGCACCGGTTTGGTATTTCACGCCTTACTACTCGATGTTGCGGGCCGTCACCGATCCGATGGTCAATGTGTTTGCGGTGCTGGTGGCCCTGGCTGCGGCGCTGGCGGTGCTCAAAGGTGGCCTGTCCAATAAATGGAAGGTCGCCGTGCTGGTAGGCGCGCTGGTGGCGGTGGTTTTGCTCAAGGCCTTCGACGCCAAGTTCTGGGGCGTGGTGATCATGGGCGGTGCGGTGTTGATCATGTTCCCACTGCCTTGGCTCGATCGCAGCCCGGTCAATTCGATCCGCTACCGTCCGAGTTGGAACCGCTGGCTGTACGGCATGTTCCTGGTCAACTTCTTTGTTCTGGGCTACTTGGGCGTGTTGCCGGTCACCGATTTGGGCACATTGATATCCCAGGCGGGTACCTTGTTCTATTTCGGATTTTTCCTGCTGATGCCGTGGTGGAGCCGTCTCGGCGAATTCAAGCCAGTGCCCGACCGTGTCACTTTCCAGCCTCATTGAGCCTGGCGCTCGAACGGGATCGGAGTCAATCAGATGATGAAGAGATTGCTTGTTTCATTGATGGCGTTGGGCCTTTGGCTGTCGGCCGCTGGTTGGGCGCATGCTGCAGCCGGTGGTATCGCCTGGGACAAGTTTCCCAAGGATCGTTTGACCGACATGGCGGCGCTGCAAAACGGCGCCAAGATATTTGCCAACCACTGCTTGAACTGCCACGCGGCCGGGTTCATGCGCTACAACCGTTTGCGCGATATCGGGCTGACTGAAGAACAAATTCGCGAGAACTTGCTGTTCACCGGCGCCAAGGTGGGCGACACGATGAAAAACGCGATGGACCCGGTGGATGCCAAGAACTGGTTTGGTGGTGTCCCGCCCGATTTGACCTTGATCGCCCGTTCAAGAGCCGGTTTTGGTATGGGGGCTGACAGCGGAGCTGACTATCTCTATACCTTCTTGCGCACTTTTTATCGTGATGACACCAAGATCACAGGCTGGAACAACCTGGCTTTCCCGACAACCGGCATGCCGCACGTGTTGTGGCAGCTGCAAGGCCAACGGCGGGCCATCTACGAAGAGGTCAAGGATCCGCACGATGCCACCAAGACGACTCAGGTCTTCAAGGAGTTTGAGCAAATCACCCCCGGCACGCTGAGCCCAGCCGAGTACAACCTGGCGATCGCCGATCTCGTGGCTTACCTGAAGTGGATGGGCGAGCCGAACCAAAACGATCGTGCCCGACTGGGGGTGTGGGTGCTGCTGTTTCTGGCGGTGTTCACCGTCATCGCCTGGCGTTTGAACGCGTCCTACTGGAAGGACATCAAGTAGTTGGTAGTCGCCGGCCCGACGCCTGTCAGGTGTCGGCCCAGCAACGCAGTGGGAATGCTTCGAGCACCCACTGCGTTTTGTCATTTTTCGGTCGCACGGTTTGCTGATGGAGCCGCCGACCTTTTCAGTCTGAACAGAAAGGCCTCACGCCATGATGGTGCTGTATTCCGGAACCACCTGCCCCTACTCGCACCGCTGCCGGTTTGTGCTGTTTGAAAAAGGCATGGATTTCGAGATCCGTGACGTCGACATCTTCGCCAAACCCGAAGACATCGCCTTGATGAATCCGTACAACGAAGTGCCGATCCTGGTCGAACGCGATCTGATCCTGTACGAGAGCCACATCATCAACGAGTACATCGACGAGCGCTTTCCGCACCCGCAATTGATGCCGGGCGACCCTGTGGCGCGGGCCCGCGTGCGCTTGTTCTTGTTCAACTTCGAAAAAGAGCTGTTCAGCAACGTCAATCTGCTCGAAGGCCGAGGTGTCAAAGCCAACGAGAAGCAGCTTGAGAAAGCGCGCGACCAGATCCGCGACCGCCTGACACAGTTGGCGCCCATCTTTCTGAAAAACAAGTACATGCTGGGCGACGATTTCTCGATGCTGGACGTGGCCATCGCGCCATTGCTGTGGCGTCTGGACTACTACGGCATCGATCTGTCCAAGAACGCAGTGCCGCTGTTGAAGTACGCCGAGCGCATCTTCTCCAGGCCCGCCTACATCGAGGCTCTGACGCCTTCTGAAAAAGTGATGCGCAAATAATGGCGCCTTTGGCTGAACCCCGAGGCAGCGCGAAACGGCGCTTGCAAGATGCCTGAGAACCAGGGCAACTCGACACGGCCCTATCTGTTGCGGGCTTTGCATGAGTGGTGCACCGACAACGGCTTCACGCCTTACATCGCCGTGCATGTGGGCGCCGACGTCCAGGTCCCGATGGAGTATGTGAAGAACAACGAGATCGTGCTCAACATCGGTTTCGAGGCAACTTCCGGGCTCAAACTGGGCAACGAAGCGGTGGAGTTCCGGGCCCGCTTTGGCGGCGTCTCGCGCGACATCATGGTGCCGGTGGGCCACGTGGTCGCCATCTACGCCAGAGAGAACGGCCAGGGCATGGCTTTCCCGATGCCAAGCCTGGCTGACGCTGGCGGCGCAGCGGCCACCCAGGCACCTGCTGCGCCAGCCTTGAGGCTGGCCACTGTGGATGGCGCCGGCAGCGCCCCCACTGCCGTCAAGACCAGAAGCAGGTCCGCTGGCCCCAGGCCCATCGGTGTGCAGACATCAGCGCCGGGTGCAGGCTCTGATGCATCCGGCAAGGCCGGCGCCCAGGGCCCCAAGCCGGCACGGTCGCTGCACAGCGCCAGGATGCAGGCGGCCCCTGGCCCAAACCCAAACTCAAGCCCAGGTTCGCCATCTGCCCTGGCCGATGCATCGATCCGCAAGAGCGCCGACAAGCCCAATGACAAACCCAACGACAAACCCCCTGCAGGCCCGCGCCCGACCCTCAAGCGCGTGAAGTGATTCACCCAAAGCCCGGGGCCACAGCCAGCATGCGCCTCCAAGCGCAGGCTGAAACACCTTCGCAACAGGGTTTGCTTGTGCTGCTCAGGCTTCTACAATCGCCCCTCTTTTGAAGCTGAAGGCCGCTGAATGCCGGGCGGGGCAAAGTTGGCAATGCGCCATGATCCTGGACAGCGCGCCCCGCGTCACGAAACTGGATGCACCGATGAAATCATGAATGGACAGGCCGGCTTAGCTCAGCTGGTAGAGCACCCGCCTTGTAAGCGGAAGGTCGTCAGTTCGACTCTGACAGCCGGCACCAATGGCCTCGAAAGCAACAATCCCCACGCACGGCATGATGCCTCCCTGCGCGCCTGATCTCCCAGCATCCGCAGCCGCTGTGGCTGCAGGCTCGGCTGCGGGCTCGGTTGCAGCTTCACTTGCAGCTTCACTTGCAGCTTCAGTTGCAAGGTCAATTGCAGGCTCGGTTGCAGGCTCGGTTGCAGGCTCAGTTGCGGCGCATGACCCGCAGCTTGATCTGCAGCGCCGGCCAGCCTTTGTGCTGCAGTGCCTCTTGCAATTGCGGCAACATCTGCCGCAGTTTGGCAGCAGCAGACGCATTGGCCACCGTCAAGGTCCAAATCTCGTCGTCCAAGGGTCCGGCCTGCACCGCACACTGCAAGCCAGGCGTCAGCAGGTGGCTGATGTCTTGCAGCCTGGCGCTCGACTGCTGCACCCGTTGCAGCAAATGGCTCAGAGTGGCGTTGTCCTGCAGCGCCTGTGCCAGCTTGTGTTGCCCACTCAGGCCGCTGTTGGCGCGCGCGCTGCCGGTGGCTGCGGCCGGGGTGCCTGTTTGCGTGTTGCTGTTGCGCCGTCCTGAGACCATGGTCGTAGTGTCTCGCATCGCAAACGGACGCATGAATTTTGCTGCGAGCGGCACGCCATGCAATTGCTGCTGACCAGCAGCCGCAGCGCCCAGGTCAGGGTCTTGCAGGTCAACCGCTGGCAATTGCTGCTGTGGGCTCTGGGGCTGACAGCATTGGTGCTGGCCTTTTCAGGGTCGATGTATCACCTGGTGTTCTTGAAGGCAGCGCGTGAGGGCTGGCCGGTGGTCAGCCCGCTGGTGCGGCTGATCGTGCGTGATGAGGTGGCTCAGCGCGACCTGTTCATGCGCGAGAATCTCGACGCGATGGCGCAACGCCTGGGTGAGATACAGGCCAAACTGGTGCGCCTGGAAGCCATGGGCGACCGCGTGGCCGGGCTGGCGAACATGAAGCCAGAGGACATCAAGCCGCTGCGCCGCGGTGCTGTTGACGCTGGCGGCGAGCCGACGGCAGCCGCTGCGCAAGCAGTTGGCCAAGATGCGGGCAGGGCGGGCGGGCAGGCCAGTGACAGGGCCAATGGAAAGGCCAGCGACAAGGCCAGTGACAAGGCCGGTGACAAGGCAACCCACAAGTCAGGCGAGAAAAGCAGCGCCTTCAACCCGGACATGGGTGGCAAAGGCGGGCCCTACCTGCGCCTGAGCGAGCCTTCTTTGGCGCAGTTGCAGGCCTCGATGCGCTTGCTGGACCAGAGTGCCGACTTCAACATCGATCTGTACACGCTGTTCGAGTCGCGGCTGTTGCAAAGCCGGCTGGTGGCGCTGATGATTCCCAGCCAGGCGCCGTTGGACAGCCCGCCCACCTCGGGTTTCGGCTTTCGCAGCGACCCCTTCACAGGGCTGCCGGCCTTGCACACGGGGCTGGACTTCCCGGCCGAGCCCGGCACACCGATACATGCTGCGGCTGGCGGCATCGTGGTGCGCAGCGACAACCACCCGGCCTACGGCCAACTGCTCGAAATCGACCACGGCAACGGCGTGGTCACGCGCTACGCCCATTGCTCCAGCATCGAAGTGGTCGTGGGTGCGCTGGTCAGGCGGGGCCAAATGGTGGCGCGCGTGGGCAATTCGGGTCGCTCCACCGGGCCCCACCTGCACTTTGAAGTGCTGGTCGAAGGTGTGCCGCACGACCCAGCGCGTTTCCTGGCCCGCGCCCCCCCGGTGGCTTTGCCTGAGTTTGCAGCGCGGCCAGCACGCCGCTGATGCCCCGGCTGATGCCCCGCTGGGTTCTGGGCCGAATGCTAAACTGACGCGCTTTGCCTGCAGCAGTTCTGAGCTTCGCTGACCGTGTTTGAAACGGAGCTTGTGCTTGGCCGGACTTGTGCTTGACTTGTCCGACTTGTCTTTGAGTTGTCTTTGACTTGTGCACGAGCTGGCGCATTGCCCTACAAATTGCAACAGCTGGCCCGCAAGCAGGGCCATAGCTCCCTGGCCGCTGGCAGCCATCCCCATTACTTGAATCGACCCTGACGCATGTTCCCCAAGATCCTGACCCAGATTTTCGGCAGCCGGAACGAGCGTGTGCTCAAAGGCCACCGCAAAGTGGTCGAAAAAGTCAACGCGCTCGAGCCTCAGTTCGAAAAACTGGCAGACGCAGAGTTGCGTGCGATGACCGACACCTTCCGCACCAGGCTGACCAGCGGCACCGACCTGGACGCTCTGCTGCCCGAAGCTTTTGCCGTGGCCCGGGAAGGCAGCAAGCGGGTGCTGAAGATGCGCCACTTCGACGTGCAGCTGATCGGCGGCATGGTCTTGCACGAAGGCAAGATCGCCGAGATGCGCACGGGCGAAGGCAAGACGCTGATGGCCACGCTGCCGGTGTACCTCAACGCGCTGGCCGGCAAGGGCGTGCATGTGGTCACCGTCAACGACTACCTGGCACGGCGCGATGCCGAGTGGATGGGCCGGCTGTACCACTTTCTTGGCCTGGCGGTGGGCGTCAACGTGCCCGGCATGGACCGCATCGAAAAGCAGGTGGCTTTTGCGGCCGATGTCACCTATGGCACCAACAACGAGTTCGGTTTTGACTATTTGCGCGACAACATGGTGCAGTCGGTGCAGGACCGTGTCGCCCGCCCGCTGCACTACGCCATCGTCGACGAGGTGGACTCGATCCTGATCGACGAAGCGCGCACGCCGCTGATCATCAGCGGCCAGGCCGAAGATCACACCGAGATGTACGTGCAGATCAACCAGATCGTGCCGGCGCTCAAGAGGCAGATCGGTGAAGCCGACCTGCGCACCGGCGAAGGCGTGATCGATGCCGGCGACTTCACGATCGACGAGAAAGCCAACCAGATCTTCCTCACCGAATCGGGCCACGAGAAGGCCGAAGCGATGTTGACGCAGGCCGGCCTGCTGCCTGAAGGCGCGAGCCTGTACGACCCGGCCAACATCTCGTTGATGCACCATGTGTACGCGGCGCTGCGGGCCAACAACCTGTACAACCGGGACCAGCATTACGTGGTGCAAAACGACGAGGTCATCATCGTCGACGAGTTCACCGGCCGCCTGATGACGGGCCGGCGCTGGAGCGATGGCCTGCACCAGGCGGTTGAAGCCAAAGAGGGCGTGAAGATCCAGAGCGAGAACCAGACCCTGGCCTCGGTGACTTTCCAGAACTACTTCCGCATGTACGGCAAGCTGGCGGGCATGACCGGCACGGCCGATACCGAAGCTTTCGAGTTTCAAGAGATTTACGGCCTCGACACGGTCGTCATCCCGCCCAACAAGCCCACCATCCGCAAGGACGACAACGACCTCATCTACAAGACCACCAAAGAGAAGTTCGACGCTGTCATTCTTGACATCCGCGATTGCCACGAGCGTGGTCAGCCGGTGCTGGTGGGCACCACCTCGATCGAGAACTCCGAGCTGATTTCCGATTTGCTGAAGACGGCCAAGCTGCCGCACCAGGTGCTCAACGCCAAACAACACGCCAAAGAGGCCGAGATCGTGGCCCAGGCGGGCAGCCCGGGGGTGGTCACCATTGCCACCAACATGGCGGGTCGCGGCACCGACATCGTGCTGGGCGGCAGCGTCGAAAAGCAGATCCAGTTGCTGGAGGCCGACGAGAGCCTGCCGGCCGAAGAAAGGGCCGGTCGCGCCAGTGCCCTGAAGGAAGAGTGGCAAAGCCTGCACGAGAAGGTCAAGGCCGCCGGTGGCTTGCGCATCGTGGCCACCGAGCGCCACGAGAGCCGACGCATCGACAACCAGCTGCGCGGCCGCTCGGGCCGACAGGGCGACCCCGGTGCCAGCCGCTTCTACCTGAGCCTGGACGACTCGCTGATGCGCATCTTTGCCGGAGAAAAGGTGCGCTCGATCATGGACCGCTTGAAAATGCCCGAAGGCGAGGCCATCGAAGCCGGCATCGTCAACCGCAGCATCGAAGGCGCGCAGCGCAAGGTCGAAGCACGCAACTTCGACATGCGCAAGCAACTGCTGGAGTACGACGACGTCGCCAACGACCAGCGCAAGGTCATCTACCAGCAGCGCAACGAGATCCTGGAAGCGGCCAACCTCGACGCCCAGATCTCCAACCTGCGCAAGAGTTGCATGACCGAGGTGGTGCACGGTTTCGTGCCTGCCAGCAGCCT
>Ga0105046_10000798_pt1 | contig 46130 bp, 38 predicted proteins | sample MAT03_FD_78385 | JGI IMG/M metagenome (GOLD analysis project Ga0105046, IMG submission 78385) | Freshwater microbial communities from Lake Fryxell liftoff mats and glacier meltwater in Antarctica - MAT-03 (megahit assembly) | ecosystem: Environmental > Aquatic > Freshwater > Ice > Liftoff... | reverse complement strand
GTGCTCGACGATGAGTCTGTCGCACCGCGCCACTTCATTGGGGTCGCGGAGCACGACGATTCGAAGAGAATCCAGGACGTCTTGCTCGGAAGCTTGCAGGCGCACGCGCTTGGATTTTCCCATTCGCGAAGGGTAAAAATCTTCGGGGCGGGTGTCCCGCAAAATCGATCATCCCTCTCTGCCCCAATCCACTATTGGTTTTGAAGGGCGCGTCCTGCCGCATGAATCCAGGGAACGACCGAAGGAAGCCTCTCTCCGAGGCGCGGAGTCGCCTAAGCCGCGCCGAGTAGGGACCGGGGATCGACATACGGCAGACCGTGGGCGTCGGCCACGGCGCGGTGGGTGATTTTGCCGTTGCAGACGTTGATGCCGCTGGCGAGGGCGGGTTGGCGTTGCACCGCGTCGCCAAGGCCGCAGTCCGCCAGCAACTGAACGAAGGGAAAGGTGACGTTGGTGAGGGCCTGGGTCGCGGTGCGGGCATAGGCTCCCGGCATGTTGGCGACGCAGTAGTGCATCACGCCTTCCTCCGTGAAGACTGGATGATCGTGCGTGGTGGGGCGGGACGTCTCCGCGCAGCCTCCCTGGTCGATCGCGATGTCCACCAGCACGCTCCCCGGCCGCATGCGCCGCAGCATTTCCCGGCGGATCAGTTTGGGAGCGCGCGCCCCGGGAACCAGCACCGCGCCGATCAGGAGATCGACGGACGGCAGAATGTCCATGAGATGGGCGTCACTGGAATACAGCGTGTGGGCGGTGTGCAGGGTGATGTCGAGGAACCGCATACGTTCCAGGTCGACCTCAAGGATGGTGACATCGGCGCCGACCCCGGTGGCCATGCGGGCGGCGTTGATGCCGGACGTTCCTCCGCCAAGGACCACCACCTTGCCGGGCAGAACGCCGGGCACGCCGCCGAGCAGAACGCCGCTGCCTTCCTGGTGTTTGGCGAGGAAATAGCCTCCGACCAGCACACTCATGCGACCGGCGATCTCGCTCATGGGCTCGAGCAGCGGGAGGCGTCGGTTGACCTCGATGGTTTCGTACGCGATCGCGGTGATTCCGGATTGGAGCAGGGCGTCGGTGCAGGGGCGGTTAGCGGCGAGGTGCAGGTAGGTGAAAAGCAACTGGCCCGGGCGCAGCAGGGAGTATTCCGATTCCAGGGGTTCCTTGACCTTGACCACGAGGTCGGCCTTTTCGAAGACCGAACGGTGATCGGCAAAGACCTTGGCATCGGCGGCTTCGTAATCCGAATCCGGGTAGCCCGAACCGATGCCGGCGCCTTTCTCCACGATGACCCCGTGACCGCGCCGGGCGAGTTGGTAGGCGGCGGAGGGCAGCAGGGCGACCCGATGTTCCTGATCTTTGATTTCCCGGGGAATGCCGATGACCATGCCGGATTGATGGCAGAGGTCGGGTGGGCCGGAAAGCAATTCAGCCAGGAATAGGCTGAGATCAATCCGCCTGGATGACCTCGATGCCGCGGTCGCGCAGATCGGCGAGGAGCGCGGCGGGCGCCTGGCGATCGGTGACCACCACATCGATTTCGTCGAGCGGACAGAGAAAGGAGACCGAGCGCCGGTCGAACTTCGAATGGTCCAGACAGAAGATGACACGCTGGGCGGCTTGGATCATCGCCCGCTGGATGTCGATGAGCAGACCGTGAGAATTAGTGATGCCGTCCAGCGTGATGCCGCCGCTGCTCATGATGGCGACATCGGCGTGCAGCTTGGAGAAGGCCTCCACGGCCAGGGGGCCGACCAGGACGCCCAGTCGTGGATAGATCATGCCGCCCGAGACCAACACCTCGACCCGGGGATTGGAGGCAAGGAGGTTGGCGACCGGCAGAGAATTGGTGATGACCTGCGGTGATTTCGATTCGAGATGACGGGCGACGTGGAAGACCGTGGTGCCAGCGTCGAGAATCAGGCTCTGGTTGGACCGGATCAAGTGGGCGCAGGCACGGCCGATCGCCTCTTTCTCGTCGAGTTGATGGGTGTCGCGGGTGGCGAAGGTGAACTCGTCCGACTTGGGTGAGACAACCCGGGCGCCGCCGTGGGTACGCCGGACGGTGCCTTTCGACTCGAGGATGGTGAGGTCGCGGCGGACGGTGGAAGGGGAGACATCGAGGAGTTCGGCGAGTTCGTCGAGGGAAACGAACTCGGCTTTCTGCAGGTGCTCTTCGATGCGGAATTGACGTTCCTCAGCCTGCATATGGGCTTGGTTGTGGAAGATTTTGGAAGATATTGCAAGAACCTGATTGACACTTTGTGGGTGGCTTGGTGAACCTATCAACGCTTTCGAGCATTCATGGCTACCGCCGCGCCCACGCTGCATCGTGCTGTTGTTGAACATTGGGTCCGCCAGGAGGTGTACCGGCGGATGGGAAAGCCGTTGCCCCGGATGGCGGGGGCGCCAGCGCCGTTGCTGGTGAACATCAGTGCCCGCCATTGTCATCTGACTCAGGCGGCGGTGGAGGCGCTCTTTGGGCCGGGGCATCACTTGACGCCATTCAAGTGGCTGTACCAGGACGGGCAATTTGCGGCAAAAGAGACCGTGACGCTGATCGGCCCGCGGAGTCGGGTCATTTCGAACCTTAGGATTCTGGGGCCGTGTCGGACATTGAATCAGGTGGAGTTGGCGTACACCGACGCCATTGCGTTGGGCTTCGAAGTTCCGCTGCGCAGTTCCGGGAACATTCAGGGCACGCCGGGATGCATGCTGATGGGGCCTGCGGGCTTCTTCGAGATGCCGGAAGGTGTGATCCGGGCGTTGCGGCACGTGCATATGCATCCGAACGATGCGGCTTTTTATGGGGTGAAGGCGGGTGATTCGATGGCGCTGCGTGCGGGTGGCCCCTGCGCGGTGACGTTCGAACAGATGCTGGTGCGGGTGGACGCGAGCTTTAAGCTGGAGGTCCACATCGACACGGACGAAGGGAATGCCTGCGACTTGCAGCCGGAGACGCCCTGCGAGTTGACGAAATAGAGAGCACGAGGCGCGACACCGGCAGGGGCAGTGGAATGTCTTTTTCCCCGGCGCACCGGACCAATTTGGCCGTAGACTTTACCGACAGACACCACGAAACCTTGCGAATCGAGAACACGTTATGAGCGAAGCGATCGGAATGATTGAAACAAAGGGCTTCACCGGCAGCGTCGAGGCAACCGACGCGATGGTGAAAGCCGCGAATGTGAGCGTTGCGAAGTCCATCCCCATCGGTGGCGGCATGATCACCATCGTGGTGCGGGGCGACGTGGCGAGCGTCAAGGCGGCGGTCGACGCGGGGGCGCGGGCCGCCTCCAAGGTGGGTGAACTGGTTGGTTCGCACGTCATTGCGCGGCCGCACGACGACCTTGTGAAGGGATTTCTGGGCGAGGCACTGGTGGTCCCGGTCAAGAAATAACCCGAATCCCCCTCGAACCGACGAAACACTCAGGCGATGAACGGAGAATTCCCATGGTAAATCAGGCAATTGGCATGATCGAGACGAAGGGGCTGTGCTCCCTGCTCGAAGCGACGGATGCAGCGTTGAAGGCGGCGAACGTTTCCTTCACCGGCTGGGAGAAGGTCGGGTCCGGATATGTGACCGGCTTCTTCCGCGGTGATGTGGCGAGCGTGAAGGCCGCGGTCGACGCAGGCGCAGCGGCAGCCTCGGTCATTGGTCAGGTCGTGAGCGTGCAGGTGATTCCGAGGCCGCACGAAGGACTGGCCGGGCTGGGCAAGTGGCTGGCCTGAGTGTGACCGCCGGGTCGGCCCCGTGCCGCGGTGGGTCACCATCGCTGCCGGATTCTGAAGACCCGCGCTGATCCATGAAGATCCTCGTCGCCAATCTGGGCAGCACGTCACTCAAGTGGCGTTTGTTCGATTTTTCGAACGGCGCTGAACGCATGCTGCACAAGGGCGGATTTGAGCGGGTGACCGACCACACCACCGCGATCGGCGATTGCCTGAAGCAGTTGCAGAACTCCGGAAGCATCGCCTCGGAAGGGGACATTGCTGCGGTGGGCTTCAAGACGGTCGTGGCGCGAGGCGTGAGCGGGTGTGTCCGCTTGAATGAGGCGGCGGTCGCGGCAATGGAGTCCTTCAACTCCCTGGCTCCCGCGCACAACCCGCCGTACATCTCGGGAATCCGGATGTTCGCCAAGCGGATGCCGGGAACGCCTTTGGTGGGCTTGTTCGAGACCGCCTTTTACCAGTGGATCCCCGACGTCGCCCAACGGTATGGCGTCCCGGAGGCGTGGTTCGAGGCGGGAGTGCGACGTTGGGGATTTCATGGAGCGAGCCATAAGTTCGTCGCCGAACGTTCGGCCGAACTGCTGGGGCGCCCGGACGTCGCGGAGCGCGTCCGACGCCTGTACGTGGACGGCGGGGCGACGCCAGTGAAGGAACCGGCCCTTCGGGTGATTTCCTGCCACCTCGGTGGAAGTTCCAGCATCACAGGCATTCGGGACGGCGTGGCGATTGGCAACAGCCTGGGCATGAGCCCTCAGTCGGGCTTGCCGCACAACAACCGGGTCGGCGACCTGGACAGTTTCGCGATCCCGTTCGCCATGCGGCACTTGGGGTTGTCCTTGGACGAGGTCGAACGCCAGTTGTGCCAGGAATCCGGGCTCAAGGGCCTCAGCGGACTTTCGAACGATATTCGGGACATTGACGCCGCGGCGACCAAGGGCGATCTGCGCGCCCGGCGGGCCTTGGATTTCTTCGTCCACGAAGCGCGGCGGTGGATCGGGGGTTATCTGCTCGAACTCAACGGATTGGACGCCTTGGTGTTCACCGCCGGGATCGGGGAGAACCGCTCGGAACTGCGCGCGGCGATTTGCGCGAATCTTGATGCCCTTGGCATTGAGGTGGATCCGGTGGCGAACGCGGCCTTGCGCGCCCAGGAGGGCGTCGTCAGCGCGCCCAACTCCCGGGTGAAGGTGATGGTGATACCGACGAACGAAGAATTGGTGGTGGCACGAGAAGTGCAGCGGCACCTGTTGGCGGCGGCTGGAAGATGAATGGCACCCGCGAATGAATTTTGACACGGCACTGAATTGAATCGAATCGAAGACGGACAACCGAATCTGGAAACGAGTATGGCTCAACAAGCAATCGGACTCATTGAAACCCGGGGCCTGGTGGCTCTGGTGGAAGCGACGGACGCGATGCTGAAAGCGGCGAACGTCGAACTGGCCGGACCCATGACGCAGGTCGGCAACGCCATGGTAACGGCGATTGTCGTCGGCGACGTGGCGGCTGTGAAGGCGGCGACCGATGCCGGAGCTCAGGCCGTTAAGGCTATCAAGGGCGACCTGGTGAGCGTTCACGTCATAGCCCGTCCGCACGCCGACACGGAATCGGTGTTGCCGAAGAGGAAGTGATTCGAGGGGAACGGACGCGACCCAGGTGCGCCCCGTGGGCGCCCCCACCGGCCGCGTTCGATCCCATCGAGGACATTTCACGTTTCACGAAGCATCATGTTTCTGGCCCGGGTAGAAGGATCGGTGGTCGCCACCAAGAAGGACCCCGCGATGAGCGGCAGGAAGCTGCTACTGTTGCGACCCCAACTGGTGGACGACAAGGACCCCACCCGGTTCAAGGCCGGATCGAACACCATCATCGCCGTCGACAGCGTCGGGGCAGGGCTTGGGGAGATGGTGTTGTTTTGCCAGGGCAGCAGTGCCCGACTGGCGCCAGGCATGCGGGAAACGCCGGTCGATGCGGTGATTATCGGCATCGTGGATTCGGTGGACGTCCTGGGTCAGCAGATTTTCTCGGCCCGCACCTCCTGAGCGGGCGCTGAAGCAATCGGCGGATGGATCGAAGGCAGGAACGGCGGTGGAGGGTTCGATGGTGATGGTGGATGCAGTGAACTGGGGTTCCCAACGGGACCCGGAAGCGTATAGCCAGCGATGAGTTCTCCAGTGAATGAAGCGTTGATCCGCGACGTCGTCGCGGAAGTCCTTGCACGATTAGGACAGGCGGCGAAACCCCCGGAGGGGTCGTCGGCGTCCTGTTCCGTCACCACCGGCGGTGGTCGGCCGGGTGTGTCCCGGACCGGGTTCCGCGGGAAATTCGGGGTGTTCGCGGACGCCGACGAGGCGTGTGTCGCGGCTCACGAATCGTTCCTGCGGCTTTCCGAGAAGGGTGTCGCCGGGCGGGTGAAGGTGATCGAAATCGTCAAACGACTTTGCGAGACGAACGCGTCCGAATGGGGTCGCATCGAACTCGAGGAGACCAAGATCGGCCGCCTGGACCACAAGATTGAGAAACTCAAGGCCCAGCGTGGGATTCCGGGGGTTGAATTTCTGAACCCGTACGGGCTGAGTGGCGATCACGGGATCACGCTGGAAGAGTACGCTCCGTTCGGCGTGGTGGGCGGGGTCACGCCGAGCACGCATTCCATCCCGACGATGGCGTGCAACATCATCAGTCTGGCGGCGGCAGGAAACTCGGCAGTCTTTAATGCCCACCCGGCGGCGTACAAGTGCGCGGTCATGGCGGCGCGGGTCTTCAACGAGGCGATCTACCGCGAATTGGCCATCGAAAACCTCGCGTGCATCGTTGAGCCCCCGACGCTCGAGTCCTTCAGTGCCATCGGAAAGAACGAGCACGTGAAGCTGCTCTGTGTCACGGGTGGTCCCGGCGTGGTGAAGGCGGCGATGGCGAGTGGCAAACGCGCGGTCTGCGCCGGGCCGGGAAATCCTCCGGTGCTGGTGGACGGCACCAGCTGCCTGACCAACGCGGCCAAATGCGTGATTTTAGGCGCGTCCTACGACAACAACCTCCTCTGCATCGGCGAAAAGGAGGTCTACGTCCTGGAAGCGTTTTTCGACAAGTTCATGGCGGCGCTCGAAAAGAACGGCGCCCACCGTCTGAACGCCTCCCAAGTCGAGGCGCTGACGAAAGCGGCGTTCGTGTTTCCGCCAGGGCAGGGCGCCGGATGCCCGCACCCGGTGGTCAACCGGGATTTTGTGGGACGCGATCCCCAAGTGCTGGCGAAAGCCGCCGGGGCGACCCTTCAGCCCGGCACCCAGCTTCTGGTGGCGGAGACGTCGGCCGACCACCTCTTCGTGGAGGAAGAGCAGATGATGCCGTTCCTGCCGATTGTCCGGGTGAAGACCGTCGAGGAGGGCATCGCGCTCGCGAAGAAGGCTGAGCACGGATACAAGCATTCAGCCATCATCCATTCCCACGACGTCGCCAACATGACCGCCATGGCGCGGGCGCTGGATACGACCCTCTTCGTGAAGAACGGCTCTTGCCTGGCGGGGCTCGGTTCTGGCGGCGAAGGCTATGCCAACTTCTCCATCGCGACCACGACCGGGGAAGGCATCTGCAATCCGCGGACCTTCACCCGCGTGCGCCGCTGCGTAATGGTCGACAAGCTTCGTATCTTCTAACCCACCACCGAGACACCCCCTCCCACTCCAACGCGCCTTTCATGTTCCTTGCCCGCGTCGAAGGCAATCTGACGGCCACCCGGAAGCATCCGAGCTTCGAGGGCTGGCGCCTCGTGATTTGCCAGCCGATCAGCCGGGATGGAACGGCGGAAGGCGTGCCCCAGGTGGCCATCGATTCGCTCGGGGCGGGGATGCACGACAGGGTGGTCATCTCCAGTGACGGCGCAGCCGCTCGTAAGGCCGTTGGCGACGAACAGAGTCCGGTCCGGTGGATCATCGTCGGAATCGTGGATGAGGTCTCGCCGGGAACAACCTCCCTGAAGGACGCCGCGTGAGACTGGGAAAAGTCATCGGCCGGGTCACCTTAAGCCGCACCGTGGCTGGGCTTGAGGGTGCGCGCTGGTTGGTGGTGAACCCCTTCAACCGCGAGCATTTTCCACAGGGCGAAACTTCCCCGCCGGGACTGACCCGCGAGCCCAGCCTGGTGGTGTACGACAATCTGGGCGGCGGCATCGGCGATGTCATCGGATTCGTCGAGGGCCGTGAGGCGGCCCAACCCTTTCCCGTGGCGCCACCGATCGACGCCATCAACGCGGCGCTCGTGGACCACGTGTTCCATCATCCCCGCTGACGCGGATTTCGTTTTTCCAACCACACATTTCCATGGCTACCGTCATCACTGCGAAGGATATCGAAGCCCTGATCGCCCGGGGCGAGGACCCGAACCGACTACCGGCCGATGCGTTGCTGACGCCGTCGGCAAAGGATGTCCTGCGCGATTTTTCGAACAAGCGAACGCTCGGGCCGAGCTCGCCTGTGAGCCAGTCGGCGGCGGTCTTCGCCAAGCCGGTATCGGCGTCAAGTTCGCCAGCGGAATTTGAGGCGTTTTTCAATTCGCCCCAGATGAAGGTCCTGAAGGAGCAGATCTGCGAAATTGGCCGGCGCCTATGGCAGCGCGCCTACGTGGACGGCAACGGTGGCAACATCGCCATCCGGGTGGCGGATGATCTGGCGCTTTGCACGCCCACACTGGTGAGCAAGGGGTTCATGAAGCCCGAGGACATGTGCCTGGTGGACCTGGAGGGCAATCAGAAGGCGGGGTGCAAGAAGCGGACCAGTGAGATTCTGATGCACCTTCAAATCATGAAGCGCCAGCCCCGCGCCAAGGCGACGGTGCATTGTCATCCTCCTTACTCCACCGGATTTGCTGTCGCGGGTGTCGCGCCCCCGACGTGCATGATTCCCGAGTACGAAGTGTTCGCGTCGGTGGCGATCGCGCCCTACCGAACTCCGGGCACGCCGGAGATGGGCCAGTTGGTGGCGGACCTGGTCGACAAGCACAACACCGTCCTAATGGCGAATCACGGCGTTGTGACTTGGAGCCATAACGACGTCGAGGATGCCTACTTCAAGATGGAGATCCTGGAGGCTTACTGCCGCACCGTTCTTGTCGCGGCCCAGTTGGGCAAGCCGCCGCAGACGATGACACCGACCCAGTTGAAGGATCTTCTGAAGATCAAGCAGAGCCTGGGAATTCCCGACCCGCGGCACGGACTCAAGGAATGCGAACTCTGCGACAACGCAGAATGGCGCCCCGGCGTGGTGTGCGGCATTCCGCCCAAGGCCGGGTCCGGGTCCGACGGAGTTCTGGATGCTGACGCCGAGGCATTGGTCAAGGCGGTCACCGAGCAGATCCTGTCGCAGAAGCGATGAACAAGTCACTCGACGCCAAGCTCGCGGAGGTCCGTTCCAACCCGCGGTCACGCGCCTTCATCCTCGCGGATGCGAAGGACGCGGACATGGCGTTTGGCGTTCGTGCGCCGGGGCCCCGGGGTTACCTTGCCCGGCCTGGTTCCAGACCCGCCCAGTTCTCCCCGGAAGTATGGTCGAGGGAGGAGTTCGGGTATCGGAACCTTCCTGAGTTCTTGGACATCATTCGGGAAATCGTCCATCAGGGCATCGTCGACATCATGCTGATGTCGGCGTACGTCAGCGAACAGCTGGCGATCAAGGACGGGCTGTTCCGGGAGAGCCTCGTGACGCCGGCTGCTCGGGCGAACGACACGACCGATGTCTGGGCCGCGCGCCACGGCTGCTACACCCGCGAGGCATCCCAGCCGTTCCGAAGCGCCACCATCGACCAGATCCAATGCGGTGAGGTGGAATGCGATCGCAGCGTTGACGAATTTCCGGGCTCCAATCTCGGCCTGTACTCGGTGACGTTCGTGAACGAACTCGATCAGGACCGCGAGGCCTTGCTCTGGTACAAGGAATTCCGCGAGGAAGCCGAGCGGAAGACCTTCCGCCATTTCTTGGAGGTCTTTGATCCCAACGTCGGCAGCGGCATTCCCCCGGAGAAGCTGGGCGAATTCGTCAACGACAACATTCTCCGCACCTTGGCGGGAGTCCCCGAGGCCGGACGTCCGGCGTTCCTGAAGATCGTCTACCACGGCCCCAAGGCGATGGAGGAACTCGCGCAGTACGATCCGAATCTCGTCGTGGGCATTCTCGGAGGCAGCGCCGGGACGAACTATGACGCCTTCCGGCTGATCCACGACGCCCAAAAACACGGGGCGCGCGTGGCGTTGTTCGGCCGCAAGATCAACAACGCCGAGCACCAACTGGCCTTCATCGAGATGCTGCGGCTCATCACCGATGGCAAGATTTCGCCGGACGAAGCCGTTCGGGCCTACCACGGCATTCTGCAGGGGAAAGGCATTCGGCCGCATCGCAGCCTGGAACAGGATCTCGAGTTGACCGACCAGTCGATGAGCTACGACGGGGCCCCGGCCCGGCGCGCGACGGTAGGGGTCCAGGCGAACCCATTGGCGAAGTCCGCAACGACGCCTGGCGCGTCGGTCCCAACCAAACCTGTGGAACCTGCTGCGGCGGAGGCCAAGGTGGAATCGGGAGGTTGGCCCAAGCGCCCGGACGGATCGCCCGATTTCGCCGCCATGAAGAGCGAGCACCGTCTCGCGTTCGACCATTGGCGCCTGACTCGCCGGTACGGTTGAAGACGTCGAGGGAGGTTGTCCGCTTTCGGACGATAGCCGCGGTAGTGAACCAGCTTATGGGTTGATTTGCTAAACCCCTTCGGTTAGAGAACTCGAGCTTTCGTTCCCCCAATCAACCAAACTCCTTCAGACCTCTAATCCCCATGAAGCGTTCGATCGTTGGTGTCTTGCTTGCAACCCTGGGCGTCGTCGGTTCCGCACAGGCCGATTTGTACAAATTCGTCGTCCCCCTGGAGGGGGCTCAGGAAGTCCTTCCCAATGTCGGAGACCCCGATGGAAGCGGAACGGCCATCTTGTTCATTGACAGTGATCTGTTGTCGATCGATTGGAACATCTTCGTTCAGGACATCGTCCTCCCGCCCACCGGCGCGCATATCCACCAAGGCGTCGCTGGAGCCAACGGGCCCGTCCGCGTCGATTTCAGCTCCCAGTTGAGCGGTTCAGGGCTCGTCGACGCCGACTTGGCGTCGGTGTTGGCCAATCCGTCGGGCTGGTATGTGAACATCCACAACGTCGATCATCGCGGCGGCGCCATCCGCGGCCAGCTTGGCCCCGGGGAACTGGTGCCTGAATCGTCGACAGTGATTGCCGGTTTGGCGGTGTGTGGTCTTGGAGCGGGGGCCTGGCTGCGCCGGCGTTGCCATGCAGGCGTCAGTCCGCAGTAAATAAAGGCTCCCGGGAGACGGCACAGGGACTTGTTGCGGGCGGGGGCGTGGATTCGTAAGCCTTGGGCATGCGCGGATCAAGCGATCGGGAGGGGACGAACGGCGTTTCGACACGGCGGCGGTTTCTGGCACGCGCCATAGTGGCGGGGGCGTCGATTGGGGCTCGTTCGGCGCGGGCGGCCGAAAAGGAGAAAGCGCCGAAAATGATCCTCACCCGGACCGCCGACAAGGTGACGATTCGATACGGGACGAGGGACCTCTGCGGTTATCAACTGACCCAGCCCTTTGGCAGCGGCATTTCGGTGGCCAGCGCGTGTTATTTCCATCCCTTGAGCACACCGGGAGGGACGGTGGTCACGGCGGTGGGTCCCGAGGATCATCGGCATCATCGGGGCATCTTTTTCGGTTGGGTCGAAATGAACGGGGCGCAGAAAGCCGACTTCTGGGGTTGGGGCGAACACGCTCCCACAAAGGGGCGCCAAGTGGTGAACAAGTTGGTGGAGACCTCGCCACCAGGATTTGGATATCTCCGGTTCCGGAGCGTCAACGAGTGGCAGGTGGATGGCGTGCGCCTGGTGGGGGAGGACCTGCGGGTCGGCTTTGGAATTTTGGATGGCGTGTCCGCTCTGGAATTGACGGTCCAGTTCTCGGTCGATGCCCCCGTCATGCTGGCGCGCTGGGGATTTGGTGGATTCGCCATACGGCTTCGGAAGGAGGCTCAGATTCAGGCGATCGGACCGGGCGGTGTCGTGACACGGACGCCGCCCAAACACACTGAACCCGACACCAATTGGCCGGACGCACCCTGGTATGGACTACATTCCAAGTATCCGGATGGGAAGGAAACGACCGTCGTGGTGGTTGGAAGGCACACCCACCCGCCGACCAGTTGGCATGTGGTCCCGGGCATTGGCCTGATCAACCCGAGTATCACGGGTCCGGGGCAGGTGGTGTTGATGCCTGATAAACCGTTGGTGCTGAGGTATCGGGTGATGGCGTTTGACGGGGCGCCGAAGCCGGCGTTGATCGCGCGATTGGGAGAGAGTTGGTATCACGGCCGTCAGTAGGGAAGTTGGCGATGGCGTGGGAGACGGTGGTTCCTGCCAAGGAAGTCACGTAAACCACGGAAACAGCAGATGTTGAAGCAGTCGCGCCCCTTACTCCACGAGGGAGGCGCTTGGTTTTCGATGGGTTGTCTCAAACTTTCGCAAGCGAGGTGACTGTACCGATTCCAAAGCAGTCACTGGGACGATCCCTGGCTCACGAGGGTGAACTAGATGCAACTCGCCGTGGGTTAACCGGGTGGAAGGGCGTGTGCCCAAACTGGTTTGGGTCAGGTGACGACGAACCCGAATAATTTCGAGGACTTTATGAGGTCCTATCAAGGTATGGTCTACTCGACCGCGTACCGGCTGCTTGCCAACAACGCGGAGGCCGAGGACATCGCGCAGGAGGTGTTTCTGCGGGCCTTTGATCACTACGAAGACCTACGGTCGAGCGTCACGGCGGGAGGGTGGTTGAAAACGGTGACCCGCAACCTGTGCATCAACCACTTGCAGCGATATCGAGCGCGTTGGCGGTTCTTTTCCGAAATGGCGCCCGACAATGGTGAGCGGGACGACCGTGTTTGGGATGTTCCGGTGGAAGACACCACGGTCCACGACGCCACCGCAATGGATCGACGCGAGTTGTTGGATCGGGCCTTGGAGCGCCTCCCAGCCAGCCAGCGGGTGCCGTTGGTCCTCTATCACTTTGACGACTTGAGCTACGAGGAGATTGCGGCTCGATTGAAGATTTCACTCAGCAAACTGAAGACAGACATTCATCGAGGTCGGGAGACCCTGCGGAAGAAGTTGAAGTTGGGAGTGAATCGGGAGGAATTCGCGGACACCACGGGATCCGCCAGCACCCTATGAAAATCATCCGCCATCCATTGTTTATGAGCCCCCATCCGGATGAGGAATTGGAGCACCTGATCGACCGGGAATTGCGCCGTCTCCCGGATCGTCCTGCACCGGGCACGTTGATGCCCCGGGTGATGCAGGCGATCGCTGCGAGGCAGGCGACACCCTGGTGGCAAAAATCGTTCGTGCATTGGCCGCTGCCGGCACGCCTCGCCTTCCTGACCGGCAGTTCCACGCTCGCGGCCCTGCTGGGTTACCTGGTGTGGGGCCTCTCGAGCGGTGTGACCTTGGGGGCCTTGGGGGCGGAAATCCGGCCGTGGCTGTCAGGGCTGAGCGTGATCCGATCCATTCTGGAGACCCTCGGATCGGCAGCGCTTGTCTTGGCGAAATCAGCCGGCCCGTGGTTGATGTGGGCGGCCATCACGATCGCCGCGGTGAGTTATCTGACCACCATCGGTTTAGGAACGGTTTGTTGGCGTCTCGCGACGCGTCGAGAATGAATTCGAATTTCGAAGGAGGTACGATGAAGCATCATGGCAAACTCCGGCCGGGTTCCGCGGTTGCGGCACTTGTTGCGGCCTGGATGATGATGGTGATGGGCGTTGCGCCAGCGTTGGGCGCTGATCCCGCGCGTGAGCCCGACCCCACGCCCGAGGTGACAACACCCGCCCCGGCGGTACAACAACCGCAAGAGGCCGAAGATACGCCGTCCCGTGCCGAGGCCCTGCCACCAGCACCCGAATCCCGACGCCGGCAGCGCCTCAATGAAGTGGTGTCGGTGGGATCAAGCGCGGTGGTGAATGCCGAACAGTCGGCCAGCGAGGTCGTGGTGGTTTACGGCGACGCCACCATCCGGGGTGATGTGAGGGGGGACGTTGTGGTGGTGTTTGGAAAACTCCTTCTCGAAGGCAAGGTGCGGGGCGATGTCGTTGTCGTGCTGGGTGAGGCCGAGATCCATGGCGAGATCGATGGGGATACCTCCCTGGTCATGTCCCGAAGTCACTTTGGATCCAATGCGGAGGTGGACGGCGACGTGATGGCGGTGGGGGTCGCTCCGGAGATCGATGACGGGGCGTCGCTGAAGTCGAGTCCCGAGCTGGTGTCTCTAGGACCGCTGATGGGGTATTTCGACGGTGCGAAGGAGTATCTGTTCCAGGGGGTTCTTTTCCTTCGGCCCTTTCCGCCGCGGGTGGGCTGGGTGTGGATCGCCGCCGGAGTATTTCTGGTGTTCCACCTCATGCTGGCGCTCATCCTGGCTCGGCCGCTGGGGCTTTGCATGGAGACGGTGCGGGAACAGCCGGCCCGATCGTTCCTGGTCGGATTGATCGTCTGCGTGCTGGTGGGGCCGGTGTCCTTGCTCCTGAGCTTCACGGTGATCGCTCCCCTGTTGATTTGGATTGTGTTCTTCGCCCTGTGCATTTTCGGGCGGGTGGCGGCGTATGGTGCGGCGGGTGCCGCATTGGGGCGCGCCGCGGGTGTCGTCGGTTGGGCGCATCCCCTCGGTGCCGTCCTGGCGGGATCCGTCGTGTTGTACCTCAGTTACATGATTCCGGTGGTGGGATTGATCGTCTACGCACTGGCTCTCCCCTTGGGTCTTGGTGCGGTCTTGATCCGGGTCTTCGATGCAATCAACAAGGAGCGGCCTACGAAGGTCGCGTTGCCGCGCCGGGACGGATTGGCGGCGGCGAGGGCTCTGGCGTCGGGGGCGCCGGGTCCCGCGAACCACGGATTCAGTTCGTCGGGGCCAGTCGCGGACGTTCCGGTGGGAACTCCGCCGATCGGAGAGCCGATCGCGACGGGCACGGTGACGGATTCGGCGCCGCCGAGCGCCACGCCACCCCCCGCCACGCCGGCTTCGCCCCCGCCGTACACGTCGATTCCGCAGCCGCCGCGGGTGATTCCGTTGGTTGGAATGGATGACCTGGCGATGCCTCGGGTGGGGTTCTGGCCACGGTTTGGAGCCTCGTTGATCGATCTCGTTCTGGTGGCCGTGGTCAACATGGCGACGTTCCAAAGCGCGCAAAGTTTCTGGACCCTCTGGGCGGCATATCACGGGCTCCTTTGGGCGTGGAAAGGGACGACCCTGGGAGGTGCGGTGTTAAATCTTCGTTTGGTGCGTCTCGATGGACGTGCGATGGACTGGCAGACCGCGGTGGTTCGTGTGCTGGGAGCGGTGGTCTCTTTGGTGCCACTGGGGCTAGGCTTTTTCTGGGCCAGTTGGGATCCGGAATTTCAGTCGTGGCATGACCGGATCGCAGGCACGACGATCGTAAAGCCTGAGCGGCGGGTCAGCTTGGTGTGAGAGGGAAGGGGAGGGGGCGAATGTTCCCTTTCCCAGGAGGTGCTCCTGCGGGTGTCTGCCACGTCCATACAGCGCCAGGGAAGTTTTAACCGAGGATTGGAGGAGGTCGGGCGTGGCTGGACAGTCCCATTCCGGGCGCCTAGGTTCGCCCCTCACAGAATTACGATCCATGCCCAAGACCTATTTTCCCGGCATTTCGTCGATCCGTTTCGAAGGAAAGGACTCCCGGAGTCCGCTCGCGTTCAAGCATTACAACCCGGAGGAAGTGGTCGAAGGAAAGACCATGAAGGAGCATCTCCGCTTCGCGGTGGTGTACTGGCACACCATGCGGGGAACCGGCGCGGACATGTTCGGGTGGGGAACCGCCCAACGGCCGTGGCAGGCGGGGGAAGGCACGGTCAAGGAGGCGATTGCGAGGGCCCGCGCCATGTTCGAGTTCGTCGAGAAATTGGGGGCTCCCTACTATTGCTGGCATGATCGGGACGTTGCGCCGCACGGCCGCACGCTGGCGGAATCCCACAAGAATTTTGATGCCGTCGCCGGCGAGTTGAAAAAGCTCCAGGGGGACACGGGAATTCGTTTGCTGTGGGGCACCGCTCAGAATTTCGTGCATCCCCGGTACATGCATGGCGCGGCGACCAGTTGCAGTGCGGACGTATTCTGCTTCGCGGCAGCCCAGGTCAAGAAGGCCATCGAGTGGACGCACGAGCTGGAAGGCGAGGGTTACGTGTTTTGGGGCGGTCGCGAGGGGTATGCAACGCTGCTCAACACCGACCTGAAGCGGGAGATGGATCATCTGGGGCGCTTCATGCACCTCGCGGTGGATTACAAGAAGCAGCTCGGGTTCAGCGGGCCGTTCTACATCGAGCCGAAGCCAAAGGAGCCGACCAAGCACCAGTACGACAGCGATGCCGCGGCGTGCCTCAACTTCCTCCGCGAATACGACCTCCTCCCGCATTTCAAACTGAACCTCGAAGTGAACCACGCATGGCTCGCGGGCCACACGTTCGAGCACGAACTCGAAGTCGCCGGGGCCGCCGGCGCCTTGGGTAGCATCGACGCCAACATGGGGGACACCTTCCTGGGCTGGGACACTGACCAATTTCCGACCGATCTTTACGTCACCACGAAGGCAATGCTCTCGATTCTCAAGCACGGCGGCCTGTCGACCGGCGGCGTGAATTTCGATGCCAAGGTCCGCCGCGAGAGTTTTCAGCTCGACGACCTCTTCATCGCCCACATCGCAGGCATGGACTGCTTCGCCCGCGGTCTCAAAGCGGCGGCGGCGATCCGGAAGGACGGGCGACTCGATACCTTCGTGAAGAACCGCTACCGAAGCTGGAACTCCGGTATCGGCGCCAAGATTGAAGCCGGCAAGGCCTCCCTGGCGGATTGCGAGAAGCATGCCCTCAAACTAGGCGAAGTGACCGACCTCGAATCGGGTCGGCAAGAACTGCTCGAGGCCATCGTCAACGAATACATTTGATACGGGGTTTTGGAGCCTTACCCCGAGAGTCCGGCCGCGCGGGATCGATGGATCGTGGGGAAGCGACCCGCGCGGCAAGTCCTTGATCCGCGGCGCCCAGCAGGTTGGTTTGTGGAACAAGAGGCTGCCGTAGGCGGCAGGCTTTCCTCCGTGCTGACGGTGTTGCTCACCAACCGTGAGTGTCCCTGGCGTTGCGTCTTCTGCGATCTTTGGCGCCACACCTTGGCGGACCGGGTGGCCCCCGGAGATATCGCCGCGCAGCTGGACCTTGCTTTGGGCGATCCGGTGATCGAGACCGAACGCCCCACGGAGCTGAAACTCTACAACGCCGGAAGCTACTTCGATGCCGCAGCGATCCCTCCAGACGAGGATCCAGCCATTGCGACCCGAGCCGGGGCATTTCAGCGGCTGATTGTGGAAAGCCATCCGTTGCTGGTGGGGGATCGGTGTTGGCGCCTGCGGGATCGACTGAAGGCTGGGAGGGGCGGAGTCGGAACAGGTTTGGAGATCGCGATGGGGCTGGAGACCGTGAATCCCGAGGTATTGGAGGCGCTCAACAAGCGGGTGACCTTGGAAGCCTTCGACGAAGCGGCGATGGCGCTTCGCCGTGGTGGGGTCTCCCTGAGGGCCTTCGTCCTGGTTCAACCCCCGTTCGAAGCGCCCGGTGAAGCCGTGGAGTGGGCTGTGCGATCGGTGGAGCACGCCTGGGACGTGGGGGCTCGAGTGGTGTCGTTGATCCCGGTGCGGGGTGGCAACGGGGCGTTGGAAGCGTTGCAGGCGGCTGGCCGGTTTCGTCCGCCGAACTTGGCGACCCTGGAACATGCGCTGGAGGCAAGCCTCCGGTGCGCGCGTGGGATCGTTCTGGCCGACACCTGGGACTTGGAGCGGTTCGCGGATTGCGTCGTTTGTTTCGAGGAACGAAAGGAACGTCTGACCCGGATGAACCGCTTGCAACGCGTTCCGTGCGGTGGGCCGTGTCCCGCCTGTGGATGGAATGGGCGGCCGGGAGAATAAGCGGTTGGTAGGTGCGTTGACACACGGGGGATCCGGGTCGGAGGATGCGCGATCCCGATGAATGCGATGGCTCTTCTACGATGGCTCGGACTGGGTTTGGGAGTGGTTTCGCTCGGCTGGGCCGGGTGCTCGGTGTCAGACGATCCCATGGGCCTGGCCATCGGGGTCGCCCGAATGGACGTGACCCCGGAGTATCCGATACGGCTGACCGGGTATGCCGCGCGCTCGGACCCGTCGACCGGGGCGGCCCAGCGACTTTGGGCTAAAGCGCTGGCCATCGGAAGTGACCGCCAAGGGGCGCGGGTGTTGGTGACGGTCGACAACTGCGGCGTTTCCCGGCTGATCATCGATGAGGTCGCGTCGCGTCTTGAGCGACGGGCGGGGCTGAAGCGGGAAAATTTCGCGGTGGCGTCGTCGCACACGCACTCCGGGCCTATGGTACGAGGTTTTGCCGCGAACATTTTTGTGCGAGATCTGACGTCCGAGGAAGCATTGGCGATCGACCGGTACACGGCGGAACTAACCGACAAACTGGAAGCGGTGGTTGTGGCGGCCTTAAAGGACCGGCGATCAGGAACTCTCCATCGGGGCGAAGGCCGGGTCGGTTTCGGGGCGAACCGAAGGACTGCCGGCGGTCCCGTGGATCCAGCGCTGTCGATATTGGTGGCCAAGGACACGGACGGAAGCGTGAGGGTGGTGGTGGCAAACTACGCGTGCCACTGCACGACCTTGGGGCACCAGATCAATGAGCATCACGGCGACTGGGCGGGATTCGCCCAGGAGGCGCTGGAGCAGGACCATCCGGGAGCGGTGGCCATGATCACGATTGGCTGTGGTGCGGATTCGAATCCGTCGCCGCGGGGAGGGGAGGACTTTGGCATGGCTTTGGCGAAGGCCCATGGCCGGGCGCTGGCTACCGAAGCAGGGCGAGTGATGGCCGGGGAGTTGAAGCCGCTTCCGAGGTTGCCGCTCACGGCAATGCGCCGCTTTGACCTGCCCTTTCAAGCGCTGCCGACCCGGGAGGAGTGGGAGAAGCGCGCCAAGGAATCGGGCATCGTCGGGTACCACGCACGGAAGAATCTGGCCCGGCTGGACCGGGGCGAAGCGCTGCCCACCACGCTGCCATATTCGGTCGTGGCCTGGCGGTTTGGCGACGGCTTTTCGATGGTGTTCCTGCCGGGAGAGGTGGTGGTCGACTACGCTTTGCGGCTGAAGGGCGATCTGCCGGATGACGCACTGTGGATCACGGCCTACGCGAACGATGTGCCCTGCTACATTCCCTCCAAGCGCATCTTGAAGGAGGGTGGGTACGAAGCGGAAACTTCCCTTTGGTATTACGATCGCCCGGCACGCCTGGCCCCGGAAACGGAGGATCTGATCCATGGAGCCGTAATGGAGTTGGTGCGGGGCCCCGCCAGCGGATTCAAGTGAAATGACCATCGTCGGTTGACGAAGGACTGCGGCGGCGGTGCATCGCGGTGACACGCGGGGGGAGTCTTGATTGGTGTTGGAGGTGGGATGCGGGCCGGGGTTCGCTCAAGGTGGGTGAGTGGGAGCACGTCGTGGGTGATTTAGCGACAGTTTTGCCGCAGAATTTCTTCTGTGGTCCCATTGCGAATACGGGTTCCTGCATAAGAATTGACCGCCTTTCCTTCAGGCAAACCGAAATCATCGTCCTTCATGAAAACCAAACCAAACCGGCTGTTAGCTTGCGCGGTGGCATGTGTTGCTGCGTCGTCTGCAGGCACGTTCGAAATCCGGGCCCAGGAGATTACACCTGTCTGGGTGCAGCACCTTAATAAGACCGACAATCTTCTCCCTATTCTGCAGAAGAAAGACGGGGATACGGAAAGAGCGGACGGCACCAGTTCCTTCGACAACTATGTCGCCTTCGTCCGGTATGATGCGACACGCCTGCTTTTGGGTGTGCGCGAGAACGGCATCAACGAATCCGATCCCGCACTTTCTGCGGCGGACAGGGCCTTGGCCACCCAGTATCCGGATCGCAGCATCCTTTGGATCAACCCGACCAACGGCACCCCGATGGGCGTGGCCCACAAGGTTCCCGTGTTCCCGGTGGAACTCGCTTCGGATACCCAAGGGAGCCCGAACGACTTCTTCTGGAATTGGGGCATTGATGAGGGCGCCGAGGGCCAGCGAGCCATCTACACCACCTACAAACACATCATCCTGCGCTGGGCGCCGGTGGCCGGTGGCGGATGGTCAACCACACCCACGTTGGCCTGGACCGAACCGGTGCCGAACGAACCGACCGGGGATGGGAGCAGCGGCGGGGATGGTTCGAATGGCTGGCGTTGGCGTACCTTCCGCGTCGCAGGATCTGGTCTGGATACGACCCTCTACGCGGGCGGCGCCACCTGGCGGTCCAGCATGCACGTGCAAAAATTCATCACGAAGGATGGAGTGAAGTTCGAGTCAGCGGCCCGGGTGAATGACCGCGATGGCGGCGTGAAGGGCCGGTACAGCTGGAGCGGCATGAACACCAAGGCGGTGAAGTACGCCAAGGATCCCAGCCGACCCAACCTTGAATTGTTCTTCTCGCCGTCCTTCCCGGCGTCGGGTCGCGATTTGAAACCCCGCCGGTACTCCCGCAATCCAGACAGCACCCGGTCAGGAAGCTTCACCGAAGCCGCACCCGCGGCCCAGCAGTTCAACCGGAACAACTTCTTTGATCCGGACAACGCAGCATCGGGCGGACTCCCGGCCTTCCGTTGGGAAGGCGACGAGGCACCATTCCCGAGCGGAACCCAGTTCTACGATGGTAACTGGAGTTTCGCCATGGATACAGCGAGCGGGCTGGATTACCTCGTGAACTATTCCGGACCGAGCTGGAACAACCAGTATGGCGCGAACGAACGACGCCCCGGCTGGTTGGGTATCCATCGGTTGAGCGGACGGGTCGCCTCCGGCAACAGCGCCTACAAGTTTGACTTCGACGAGCAGACCGAGGTGACGCTGGACGCGGTAGGCTCCGGCAACAGTTACACCTACGACGGCAACATCAACGTCTATTCCGACCCGACGTCGCCGGCGAACGTTCAGAAGGCGGAAGTCCTGTGGGCTGGCGGCAGCTTTGGATTTGGCATTTTCACCGTCCAGAACACTCCCGCCACGCTGGTTGCCAGCCCGGCCAGCCAGGCCGTGACGGCGGGTGCGACCGTGACTCTCACGGCGGATGTAACGGGAAGCCCGAACGATTTCCAATGGTACCGCAATGGGCGACCGCTGCCGGAAGCCTCGTACTCTAAGGGCGCCACCAAGGTGGTCCTGACCATCACCGGTGTGACGCCGGCCGACCAGGGCAGCTATCAGTTGCGATGGACCAACCCCATCAGCGGCGCCGGACAGACGGCCCCGGCGACCTTGACCGTGAGCGGCAATTTCGTCCGCTGGATGGAGGCATCGCCGATCACCCCCGTGGGTGCAGAGGTCATCGCAGGCGAAGTGGTCACCAACGCGACCTCGTTTGTCCTCAAGACGGGCGGCGGACCCGCCTTCGACAAGGTGGATGATACGGGCAATTCCACCGGCGACGGACTCTTCTTCCGGTACGAGAATGTGACGGGCGACTTCGACAAGAAGGTCCGTCTGGTAAGCCTCTCGACCGACCCGGCTCCTACAGAGACCGCAGATCGGTTGGCACGCGCGGGTCTTCTCGTTCGCGAATCCAAGGATTCCCGCGCCCAGGCGCTGGAAATCGCCGCGGCTCATCCCGAAGGAAACAACCTGGTGCGCGTGGCGGGCCGCGCCCGGTTCAACCAAATCTACTCCCGTCGCCTGAGCCGGGACTACGCTGGGGTGAATGCCAACCTGCCCAGCCAGTGGCTGCGGGTCCGACGCGTGGGAAACGCCTTCGCCTTCTACGTCGGCAAGGACGGCCAGAACTGGTCGCTCATCGCCGAACAATACCAGGCGCTCCCTCAAACGCTCCTGGTGGGTACGTTCGCCTCGACGGACAACCCCGACGGCGCCTCGGTGGTGAGTGCCGAGTTCTCCGACTACGGCGATTTCGTGGTATCCGAAACGGTGGCACCGACCCTCGTGTCGGCGGGGACCATCGACAACAAGACGATCGGCGTGAAGTTCTCGGAGCCTGTGGATTCGCGCAGCGCGACCCGACTTGAGAGCTACTCGATCAGCTCGGGGGCACTCCTGAACGTGCGGGTCGGCATCAGCGGCAACACCGTTTACCTCGGTGTCACCGGACTGACGGCCAATGCGTTTGACCTGACGGTGAATGGCGGCGTGGTGGATTTAGCGGGCAACCTGGTTGCTGCTGGATCCAAGGCGACCGCAAAGAAGTCCGACTGGACCTCGACCGACATCGGTTACATTCAAGATTCGGCCAATCGTCCGACGCCGGGTGATGACCCGTACCCGGTGGGTCAGGCAGTGGCGGTCTCATCCGATGCGAACCCCGAGATCGAAATCGTCGGTGGCGGCTCCAACGCCTACAACATCGGCGACTACATGCACTACCTGTACAAGTCCTATACTGGCGACTTCGACGTCGCGGTGGCGATCGATCGGTTTGATCGGCGCGGGATCGCGGGCGGCTATGCCAACGCTGGACTGCACATCCGCGCCGGGATCTATCGGACGGATAACACTGAAATCGGAGAAACCACGAAGGTCCCGTCCTACGTCAACATCACCTACTACGAGGGGTCGGATCCGAACCGCGCGGCGATTGAATTGAATCGTCCCGCTCCGGGCGACAACTACGGCAATAGCGGTCCGTACGCCAACACCACCGAAGTGGGTGGGTTGCTCGGGTACTTCACCGGCCTCCGCGCCATCAACGCCGCTGGGGACCTGGATCCGCTCTCATCGCCGACCCAGGCCAAATGGCTTCGGGTGAAACGCGTCGGCCAATCGTTCACCTCGTATTTCTCGTACGACGGACTGACCTGGCAGGAACAGGCTGAATCCACCCGTGTCATGGCGAACCTTCCCGCGACCGTGCTCGTGGGGGTGGGCAACCAGAACGACTCGGGCTACGGCATTCCTCCGAACAACACCTACGCCGGCAACGGCACGGTCAACGCTGAAGGATTGCCGACCCAGAACGAATCGAATTACGGCGTGGTCCGGATTCGCGGTCTGGGCAATTATCCGCCGCCGGCCGGTCTGCCGACGTTGTCGGTCGCGCGGAGCGGCGCGACGGCAGCCATCACGTTCGAGGGAACGCTTCAGTCCGCCGCGTCGGTCGCGGGACCCTTCGCGGACCTGGGTGGTGCGACGTCGCCGTACACGCCTCCGGCCGGAGCCGCGGCGCAGTTCTATCGCGCGCGCCGGTAGGCGGGTCACATGAATACGTTCCGAATGGAACGTATGGCGCTTGAAACAAAAAAGACCGAGCTTCGGCCCGGTCTTTTTTTTGGGTGCGCCCGGCAGGGCGCACCCAAGAAATGGGGCGGCCTCCTTTCGAAGGCCGCCCTCTTGAGTGTGGATGGGAGCCGGTTACAGGCCCTTGCTGAGGATATAACGAACGAGGTCCGCCACCCGGTTGGAGTAGCCCCACTCGTTGTCGTACCAGCTCACGAGCTTGAAGAAGCGCTTGTTCAGTTCAATGCCCGAGCCCTTGTCGAAGATCGAGCTCGACGGGCAATGGATGAAGTCCGTACTGACGACCTCATCCTCGGTGTATTCTAGAATGCCCTTGAGATAGGTTTCGCTTGCCTTTTTCATGGCCGCGCTGATCTCCGCGTAGCTGGTGTCCTTGACCGTCTTCACGGTCAGGTCGACGACCGACACGGTGGGTACCGGGACGCGGAAGGCCATGCCGGTGATCTTTCCCTTCACCTCAGGGATGGCCAGGCCGACGGCCTTCGCGGCGCCAGTGGTGGACGGGATGATGTTCTGGGCGGCGGTGCGCCCACCCTTCCAGTCCTTCTTGCTCGGGCCGTCCACCGTCTTCTGGGTGGCGGTGTAGGCATGGATGGTGGTCATGAGGCCTTCCTCGATGCCGAAGCCTTCCTTGAGCAGCACATGAACCACCGGTGCGAGGCAGTTGGTGGTGCAAGACGCGTTGGAGATGATGTGATGCTTCGCGGCGTCGTACTTCTCGTGATTCACGCCCATCACAACCGTGATGTCCTCATTCTTGGCCGGGGCCGAGATGATGACCTTCTTTGCGCCTGCAGTGATGTGCCCGTGCGCCGACTTCGGGTTGTCCTTGGCCGCATCCGTGAAGAGCCCGGTGGACTCGATCACGATGTCGACGCCCATGGCCTTCCAGGGCAGGTCGGCGGGGGAGCGGCCGCTGACAACGCGGATATCCTGGCCGTTCACGACAAGAACATCGTCCTCCTCCTTCTCCGGGGTAGATTTCTTGGACCCGACAGTGCCGTTGAAGCGGCCCTGGGTGGAGTCGTACTTCAGGAGGTAGGCGAGATTGTCAGCGGGGACGATATCGCCGACTGCGACAACGTTGATTTCCTTGCCGACGAGGCCTTGTTCCACCATGGCGCGGAATACGAGGCGGCCGATACGGCCGAAGCCGTTGATTGCGACATTGACTGGCATCTTGGTTCCTTTGGGGTTCGAGTTCCGAAACAACCGTGGGAGGCATGCTACCGGGGGGGGCCCAAGCGTCAACGCGCAATTCCAGTGCCTTATTCATCTCTGCGTTTGAAAACAGTCCGATTTATGGGTAGGGTCCGCCATGCGCGAAGCCTCCCTGGAGTTTCTCAAGACGCTGATCAATACGCCCAGTCCTGTGGGGCACGAGGCCCGCGGTCAGCGCGTCTGGCTCGATTACGTGTCGGAATTTGCCGACGAAACCTTTTCCGACCATTACGGAAACTGCGTGGCGGTGCTGAATAAGGGAGGCTCGCCCCGGATGATGCTCGCGGGGCACGCCGATGAGATTGCGTTGGTGATCAGCTACATCGACGACAACGGGTTCATGTACGTGCGGAGGATGGGAGGGGTGGATCCCGTGGTGTCCAAGGCTCAGCGGGTGCATGTCCATACCGCATCCGGGCCGGTTCTTGGGGTCATTGGGAATGTGGCGCCGCACCTAACGAAGTCTGACGGCGACAAGAAGTACCCGAAGCTTGAGGAACTTTTCATCGACATCGGGGTGGGCTCGAAAAAGGAGGCGGAGAAGGTGGTGCGTATTGGGAACCCGGTGACGTTGGTGGATCAATTCGAGATGTTGCGTGGGGACTTGGCGGTGGCACGGGCATTCGACAACCGGATTGGAACCTTCGCGGTGGCCGAGGCGTTGCGCTTGCTCAGCGAGGATGGAAAGGGGTTGAAGGCCGAGGTGTGTGCCGTCTCAAACATCATGGAGGAGATCGGGTTGCTGGGCGCTCGCCAGATCGCTTACACCTTGAAGCCGGACGTTGCCGTCGTGGTGGACGTCACACACGCTACGGACTATCCGACCGTTAGTAAGGCCCTGCACGGAGACGTGAGGGTGGGCGAGGGGCCCACCTTGACCCATGGCGGCGCCAATCACATCGAAGTGGTCCGCCGGTTGGAGAAAGTCGCCAAGGACTTGGAGATCCCCCTTCAACACGAGGCGCAGTCAGGGACTTCAGGAACGGACACGGACGCGATTTTCTGGACACGGGGAGGGATTCCGAGCGCGCTGATATCCCTGCCAAACCGCTACATGCACTCGCCGGTGGAAGTCGTCAGCCTGAAGGATTTGAAGCGGATTCCCGAGCTGATGGCTGGGTTCGCCCGCAGCTTGAAAAAGGGTGAGGAGTTCAAAGTACGGATCTGAACGCCTAAGGGACGACACAGTCATTCACGGACGAGTGGAGTGGGGGCTAAGTGACGCGCGTCCTGCTTCCGACCGGGAGACGTTTGCTTCGGCCTGGCACTCCCCTCTGGCTCAGCGGCCGAGTACGTCGAATGGCCGGGCGTGCGTGCCTGCGGTCGGGGTCACAAGGGAGGGTGAGCGGCGGCGACGGCCTCGTGGCTTGCGGCGCCTTGGAAGAGCCAGAAGATGCCGATGGCGATGGCGGCGAGAGAGGAGACCGTCATGAGACCACGAAGCCAGCCTACGCCAGCGCGACCGGCGCGTTGAGACGCCATGCCGACGAGGGCGGTGAAGGAAACCATGGCGACCACGGTCCCCAGGCCGTACGAAGCCAGGTAAAGGACGGCGTCAGTCGTGCTCAGTGCGAGGGCAGGGAGGACGCCGAGAAGGTGGGAACCTCCGGCAAGGCCGTGAAGGGTGCCCACGGCGAGAGCGGCATGTCCGTGGCGATGAGGGGTGCTCGCGGTGGGAGGGTGGGCCTCCACGGCGCTGTGCACATGGACGTGAACATGTTGATTTCCATCGTGTTCATGGACGTGGGCATGCAGGCGCTGGGTGAAAGTTTTCCGTAGTCCCCAGAGCCCGATTCCGACCAGCACAACGCCCACCAGGCGTTCCGACCATCCCGAGAGTTGCGCGGCTTCAAACGGGGTCACCTCCCGGAGAGCTATCGCCACCAAGGCGATGATTCCGGCTCCCCCGGCATGCCCTAAGGCCCAGTTCATGCCCCCGTGCCAAGCCGCGGCACGGTCGGTCACCGCCAGAGGAGCCACGGCGGCTAAATGATCCGGGCCTGTGACGACGTGATGGAGTCCGGCAATGAATCCTGCAAGGGGTGCGAGCATGGGCGCAACGGCTGCGAACCGCAGGGGGACGGTAGAGAGGAAGACTCGATCGCGTCCATCGGTTTCCGCCTCAGAACTGGGTCCACGCCTCGAGTTCGGCCACCCGTCGGTCAATGTCGGATCGTTGGACTTTGTCGATACGCGTGAGCCCGAAGCCTTCGCAGCAGAACGAGGCGACGACCGAGCCGTGAATCATCGCGGCCCGCAGGTTCTTGTCGATGGGGCCTTTGGCGGAGGCGAGCCAGCCCATGAGACCGCCGACGAAAGAGTCACCCGCTCCGGTGGGATCGACGACCTTATGGAGGGGATAAGCTGGGCAGAGGAAGAGGCCAGCCGGGCCGCTGAGCACCGAGCCGTGGGACCCGAGCTTCACGATGACGTGGGAAGGGCCGAGCTTGTGAAGCTTCTTGAGGGCGACAAACACATTATCCTCGCCGGTGATGGCCTTGGCTTCGCTGTCATTGAGAACGAATCCGTCGATTCGCTTGAGCAGCCGCAGGAGGGAGGGCAGCGCGATGTTGATCCATAGGTCCATGGTGTCGGCGACCACGAACTTCGGCTTTTTCATTTGATCCAGCACATGGTGCTGGAGGTCCGGGCCAATGTTGGCCAGGAGAACATAAGGGGTGTTCTGATAGGTCTTGGGAAGGTCCGGGGAGAATGTCTCGAACACACCCAACTCGGTGGCCAGGGTCCGGCGGTTGTTCATGTTGAGCTCGTACTCGCCAGCCCAATGAAACGTTTTGCCCGGCTTGGTCTGGAGACCTTCAAGGTCGATCCCGTGGCGGTCATAGAGTCCGACGTATTTCTTTGGGAAATCGTCCCCCACAATGCCCACCAGTCGCACCGGCGCAAAGAAACTGGCGGCCACGGCGGCGTGGCTGGCGGAACCTCCGAGGAGGCGTGGGTTTTCGGCTTTCGGAGTTTTGATGGAATCGAGGGCGGTGGATCCAACGATAAGTACGCTCATGGGTCGGGGGTCAGTGGACGGTGGACGGTGGACGGTGGACGGTGGACGGTGGACGGTGGACTTTCAGCTTTTCGTTCACGCTCCGAGGGTTTTGGCGAGTAGGACCTGGGCTTCCTCGACGATGGATCGGAGGTGGTCGTCGCCGAGAAAGCTTTCGGCGTAGAGCTTGTAGAGATCCTCGGTGCCTGAGGGGCGGGCTGCGAACCAGCCGTTGGCCGTTTCGACCTTCAGGCCTCCGATGGCGGCACCATTGCCAGGGGCGTGGGTGAGTTTGCGAAGGATCGGTTCGCCGGCCAGTTCGGTGGCGGTAACGGCGTCGCCGGTAAGGCGTTTGAACGCAGCTTTTTGGGAGGCGGACACCGGAGCGTCGATCCGGGTGTATTGGGGATTGCCGTGGAGGGCGGTGAGTTCCTGGTACTGTTGCCCGGGATCCTGTCCGGTGGTGGCGGTCATTTCGGCAGCGAGCAGCCCCAGGATGAGTCCATCCTTATCCGTGCTCCAGGCGGTGCCGTCGAAACGTTGGAAACTGGCACCGGCGCTTTCTTCACCGCCGAAGACCAACGAGCCATCGAAGAGTCCTGGGGCGAACCATTTGAAGCCGACGGGCACTTCCAAGAGGGAGCGTCCCAGGGATTTCACCACGGCATCGATCATGCGGGAACTGACAACTGTTTTGCCGATTCGCGCGGTGGAGGGCCATTGGGTGCGGGTGCGGACGAGATACTGAATCGCGACGGCGAGGTAGTGGTTCGGGTTCATCAACCCGGCGGAAGTCACGATGCCGTGCCGGTCCGAATCCGGGTCGTTGCCGAAGGCCACCCGGTACTGGTCCTTGAGGGCGATTAGGCCGGCCATGGCATAGGGGCTCGAGCAGTCCATGCGGATCTTTCCGTCATGATCGAGCGGCATGAAGGCGAACCGAGGATCGACCTTCGTGTTCACGATGGAAAGATCGAGGCCGTAGATCTGTTGGACGGGTTCCCAGTAGCCGATCGCCGCACCGCCCAGGGGATCGATCCCGATGCGGATTCGGGCGTCGCGCACGGCGCGGAGATCGACGACGTTCTCGAGATCTTTGACGTACGGAAGGACGAAATCGTGGGACAACGTGGTGGTGGCGCGGGCGGCCTGCTCGTAGGGCATCCGGCGAACGGATCGGTTGTCTTCGCGGAGCAGTTGGTTGGCGCGGTCCTGAATGGCCTGGGTGACGTCGCTGTCGGCGGGACCGCCGTACGGCGGATTGTATTTGAAGCCGCCGTCCGTGGGTGGGTTGTGGGACGGCGTGATGATGATGCCGTCGGCGAGCCCTTGGGTGCGGCCCCGGTTATGGGCGAGGATGGCGTGGGAGATGGCGGGGGTCGGAGTGAAGCCGCCGTTGGTTTGGACGCCGACCTGGACGTTGTTGGCCGCGAGCACTTCGAGGGCGGAACGTTGGGCCGCGGCGGAGAGCGCGTGGGTGTCCATGCCCATGAACACCGGGCCGGTGATCTGATGGGTGTGGCGGTATTCGCAAATGGCCTGGGTGATGGCGAGGATGTGCGCCTCGTTGAAGGTGCCCTGGCTTGACGTGCCGCGGTGGCCGCTGGTGCCGAAGCTCACCGCCTGGGACGGGTTCCCGAGATCGGGCGTGCGCTCGTAATAGGCGCGCTCGAGTTGCCCCACATCGATCAGGGCTTCCTGGGGGGCTGGGCGTCCGGCGAGTGGATGCAGCGGCATGGCGGGGAGGATGATGCCGATCGGAGTGGGACTCGCCAAGTGCGGGGAAGGCCGTGTCGTCGACCGCAGGCAGGTGGCACGATTTCTTCACGATTGAGATTCGCCTCCGCAGGACCGCAGGGCCGCAGGGGCGTTTCCGGTTTCACCGTTGCCGCCTCGCGTGTTGGACGCCACGCTTGGAGCGGCTGAAGTGATGTTCGCATGTCCAAGAAGCGCCGCCCCCCCCCGTCCTCACCACTCAAGCCATCTGGCCACCGACAGCCCAGCGGAGGCGACGTTCCGACCTGGCTGAAGGCGGGGATTGTCGGGGCACTGGTGGCGACGGTCGCCTGGATCTGGTGGCCGCGTCCGGCTGGAGTTTCGAGGAACACACCCGCAGTCGCAGCCTTGGGGATGGAATCCGGAGCCGCCGCGAAACCCTTTGTACTGGAGCCGGAAGCGGAGGTTTTCGGGCGCTATGCGGGGTCTGCCTCATGTCAGGAATGCCACGCGGCGCAGCACGGTTCATGGCACGGTTCGAATCATGGCATGGCGGAGCGACCGGTGGACCCGGCGTTGGACCGGACGACGTTCGATCCACCCCGCACGTTCTCCCATGCGAGCCAGACGACGGAAGTATCCTGGAGGGACGGTCGTCCCGCGGTGGAGGCGAACGGATTGGCTGGGAAGCGCGAGCCCATGCCGATCGTGCGGGTGATCGGTCACCATCCGCTCCGTCAATACCTCGTGGACGCGCCCGGGGGTCGACTCCAGACCCTGGAGGCATGCTGGGACCCGCGGACAAACGAGTGGTTCAACGTCTACGGAAACGAAGATCGGCAGCCCGGTGAGTGGGGTCATTGGACGGGTCGGGGGATGACTTGGAACATCATGTGCGGCACATGCCACAACACGCGCTTCCGCAAGAACTACGATCCCGAGACGGACGCCTACCGCACGACGATGGCGGAGCCGACGGTGGGTTGCGAGGCGTGTCATGGTCCCATGAAGGATCACGTCAGTTGGCAGCGGGCCTGGAAGAACTCTGGAAAGAAGGATCCGACCCTGGTGAAGCCCACCCCGGCCCAGCACATGGAGAACTGCGCTCCGTGTCATGCCCGACGTGGTGAGTTGACCGGCGATTTCGTACCTGGCGACTCGTTCTGGGATCACTTCCTCCTCTCGATCGTGGACGAGACGGACATCTATTACCCGGACGGACAGGTCCGTGAGGAGGACTACGAGTACGCGGCATTCCTGGGGAGTCGCATGCATGCCGCCGGAGTGACGTGCATGGACTGCCATGACCCGCACGCGGCCAAACCCAAAGTGCAAGGCAACGACCTCTGCATGCGATGCCATAACGGGACGCGGCCGGGATCGCCGATCATCGATCCGGTCGCCCACAGTTTCCATCGGCCTGGCGAAGCGGGCAGTGGTTGCGTTGACTGCCACATGCCGCAGACGGCGTTTATGCAACGCCACAACCGGCACGATCACGGCTTCACCACCCCCGATCCGCTGCTGACCAGGGAATTCGGGATTCCGAATGCCTGCAACCGGTGTCATGCCGACCACGACGCCGAGTGGGCTTTGGCGGCCTGTGACAAGTGGTATGGGCCCCGGATGAACCGTCCGGCACGCGCCCGGGCGGCGACGATGGCTCGTGGGCGTCGGGGCGACCCGGCTTCGCGGGACGGGTTGTTGGGGATGTTGGCGGCGCCGGAAGTGCCCTATTGGAAGGCGTCGGCGGTCGGGTTGCTTGCCCGATGGATTGAGGATTTTCCGGTGCGGGACGCGTTGATCGGGGCCTTGAGTCATGAGCATCCGCTGGTGCGGAATCGGGCGGTTCAAGCGTTGGCGCCGCGGGTGGAAGCGCGGGATCCCGTGGCAATGGAGGCGGTGCGTGGAAGGTTGACCGACGCGTCGCGAGGCGTCCGGGTGGCGTCAGCCTGGGCGTTGCGCGGGGAAGGGCATCTTGAATCCGGCGCCGGGGCCGAATTGGCGCACATGCTCCGATTGAATGCCGATCAGCCGACCGGACAGGCGCAATTGGCGGTGGCGGCGACGGCGCGGGGGGGCGCGAACGAGGCGATTGCGCACTACCTGCGGGCGGTGGACTGGGATCCGGGTTCACCGGGATTGCGTCAGGACCTGGCGGTTGCCCTCAGTCTGGCGGGGCGTTCCCGGGAGGCGTTGGAGCAGACCCGCGCCGCGGTCAAGTTGCAGCCCGACCAGGGAGAGAACCATTATCGGCTGGGGCTTGCTTGGGCCGAGGTTGGGGATTTGGGGCAGGCGGTGATGGCGTTGGAAGAAGCGTTGCGCCTGGAACCCTCCAACGACCGAGCGGCCTACAACCTCGGCTTGGCGTATCAACAACGGGGCGACACCGGGCGGGCGTTGGCGATGCTCGAATCGGCGGAACGCTCCAATCCACGCGACGCCCGGATTCCCTACGCCCGGGCGACGGTCCTGATGCAATCGGACCGGCATGGGGAGGCCCGGGAGGCGGCGAGGCGTGTCTTGCAGATTGAACCGGAGCATGCGGGTGCCAGGGAGTTGCTGAGGATATTCAGCCAGTGAGTCGCGTCGTGGAGCCCCCTGTTTTTCACCCGGGGCGGGCTTTTGACTTGGCCTTGAATCCCTCCTAGCGTCGGTGGCACATGAATTTGCTCCGACAATCGGACGCCACATTCGTTTCGCAACTGGCGCGTCTGGCGAGTGGCTCAAGTCTTTTTGACGCCACGATCGAGAAGCGGGCGCGGGCGGTGTTGGACGCTGTGGCGGAGCGTGGAGACGAGGCGTTGTCCGAGTTGACGGAACGTTATGACGGTGTGCGGTTGGAGGTTGGGAATTTTGCGGTGGGCAAGGCCGAATGGATGGCGGCGTCGTTGCAGGCCGATGAGGCCTTGCGTGCGGCGGTGAAGGAAGTGGACCGGAACGTGGCGGGGTTCGCGAAGAAATCGTTGCGCCGCGGCTGGCGTATGCGCAATTCCCATGGCGGGAGTGTGGGGGAGAAGTTTGATCCGTTTCAGCGGGTGGGGATTTATATCCCGGGAGGAACGGCTCCGCTGGTTTCGACCGCGCTGATGACGGTGACCTTGGCGCGGGTGGCGGGATGTCCCGAGATCGTGCTCTGCACGCCTCCGCGCAAGGATGGGACGGTGAATCCAGCCCTGCTGTTCGCGGCCCGTTCGGCCGGAGCGACCGAGGTTTACAAGCTCGGTGGTGCGCAGGCGATTGGCGCGATGGCGTTCGGGACGAAGACGATTCGGTCGGTGAGCAAGGTCTTCGGGCCGGGCAATGGCTACGTGGTGGCGGCGAAGCGCCTCCTGTTCGGGCAGGTGGCGGTGGATCTGTTGCCGGGTCCGAGCGAGATGCTGGTGCTGGCCGATGATTCGGCAAACCCGGTGTTCGTGGCGGCTGATCTACTGGCTCAGGCCGAGCACGGCTCCGGGCACGAACGGGTGTGGCTCGTGACGCCTTCCGCCAGGCTGATCCAAGGGGTGAAGCGGGAAGTGGCCCGGCAATTGCCGAAGCTAAGTCGCCGCGACTTCATCGAGACGGTGCTGAAGGACAACGGCTGGCTGATTCACATGCGCACCATGGAAGAGGCGATTGCGGTGACCAACGAACTGGCGCCGGAGCATTGCGAAATCCATGCCCGCCAAGCGTCGAAGATTGCCGCGGAAATCCGGACTGCGGGTGCATTGTTCCTGGGGCAGTGGTCGCCGACCGCTCTGGGGGACTACGTCGCCGGACCGAGCCACGTGTTGCCCACCGGGGGGGGCGGACGGTCATTTGCCGGGTTGACCGTGGATCAATTTCAGCGGCGCACCAGCGTGGTGGAATACGACAAGGCGTCGTTGCGCAAGGCGCTGGGGGGCGTCCGTACATTCGCAACAATGGAAGGATTGGACGCTCACGGGCGTTCGGCATCGATCCGACTGGGGAAGGATTGATCGACCCGAGCGTTGCCGCCCTCCGCCACCTCCACTTCCCGAAATCATCCGCCCCTCATGGCGACCTCAAAGAAGACCGGAACCGGCCCGGCCCGGTGGATACGCCCGCTGGTGCGGGATCTGCATGCGTATGTGCCTGGCGAGCAGCCCAAAGTCCGCGGGTTGATCAAGCTTAACACCAACGAAAACCCGTACCCGCCGTCACCGATGGTACTGGATGCCGTGCGTGGCGCGGTCGACGGGCGGCTCCGACTGTACCCGAATCCGACGGCGGAACGGCTTCGGGAGAAGCTGGCGCGATTGCATGGCTGCGGGCCGGGGCAGGTGATCGTGGGGAATGGGAGTGATGAACTGCTGGCGATGGCGGTTCGTTGTTTTGCGGAACCGGAAGCGGGACTGGAAGCGACTGGCCAGCGGGGCAAGGCGCGGGCGGGTCGGTCGACAGTGCAATACTTCACTCCGAGCTACTCCCTGTACCCTGTTCTGGCGGACACCCATGGGGCCGCGAAGAACCCGGTGCCGTTGAAGGCGGACTTCGGAATGCCGACGGTGACCGAACTGAAGCGGGGCAAGGCGTGGGATTTCGGGGCGGCGCTGACGTTGGTGACGACGCCGAATGCGCCGAGCGGCCGGGGATATTCGGTCGCCGAACTGGAGGCGTTGTGCGCCGCGACGCGGGGCGTGGTGGTGCTCGACGAGGCGTATGTGGATTTCGCGTGCGGGCATGCGATGGAGATCGCGTTGCGGCGGGAGAATGTCCTGGTGGCGCGGAGCTTTTCGAAGGCGTACTCCCTGTGCTTCCAGCGGGTGGGTTACTTCGTGGGTCATCCCACCCTGATCGAGGGCCTTCAAAAGATCCGGGACAGCTACAACGTGAACGGGCTGGGACAGGTGGCGGCGGAAGCCACTCTGGGGGATCTCGGGTATTACCGGGCCAACTTCCGCAAAGTGATCGCCACCCGGGAACGGTTGGCGGCGGGGTTGGGTGGCGTGGGATTCGATGTTTTCCCGAGTGAAACAAACTTCCTATTGATGACACCGGCCGGACCGCCGGCCCGCGAATGGCTGGAACGTCTTCGCGACCGGAAGATTCTTGTGCGCTGGTTTTCGAGCCCGGGACTGGATCACTTTCTGCGGATCAGCATCGGCACCGACCGTGAGGCCGACGCGCTGTTGCGCGCGGTGCGGGCGATTCTCGGGGAGAGACGTGCGGGCCACGGGAGACCCCAAGCGTGAGTGGGGTTGAACCGAAGCGCCGGACGGGAACGGGATGGTTGGCGTTGATTGCCATTCCAGCGGTGGTGGTGGTGGTGGGACTGGTGGTGTTTTTCGTGTGGCAGGTGCGCCAGGGCAAGGTCAGTCCCAAGTGGAAACCGAAGGCGACGATGACCAACCAGGTGATTGAACGTGGGACATCGCGCTGAATTGAATGAAGGATCCCTATGTTGGATGAGGTCAAAAAATCGCCCCTGCTGGCACGTGTGGTGCCGTTCGTGGTCTTTCTGCTGATCACGGTGACGTTTCAATCGGGCAGCGGGGAGACATCGCGATATTGGTGGTATCTGGTGAAGACCGTGGTCGGGGCCTGGCTCGTCTGGGAATGCCGGCATGCCGTGACCGAATTGAAATGGGAGTTCAGTTGGGAAGCCGTCGTGGTGGGTGTCTTGGTATTCGGGATCTGGGTTGGGTTGGACCCGTACTATCCGAAGCAGGATGAATTGATGTTCCGGCTCGGATTCGGGGAGGACCCGGCGAAGAAGCCCGTGGTGATCTGGAATCCGTTCGTGGCGTTCGGTGCCGGCAGCGCGATGGGGTGGTTTTTCGTGGTGGTGCGAACCGTCGGTTCCACCGCCCTGGTTCCGATGCTGGAAGAGGTGTTCTATCGTTCGTTCCTGTACCGGTACATGATCAGCCCGGAGTTCGAGCGGGTGCCGTTGAACCGGCTTCACTGGGTCTCGATGGCTCTGACTTGCGGAGTGTTCGCGTTCACTCATCACCAGTGGCTGGCCGGAATTCTCTGCGGCGTGGCCTACCAAGGCCTCGTTCTCCGCAAGAACCGCATCGGTGACGCGATGACGGCCCACGCCATCACCAATCTTCTCCTGGCGATCTGGGTGGTTGCGCGCGGGGATTGGATTTTCTGGTGAGCGGGATGGCTGCGTTACCGTCGGATTGGGGCCCGTTGATTCTGCACGAAGACGAGGACCTGTTGGTGGTCCATAAGCCCGCGGGCATCAACACCCATTCGTCCAGCTTCCATGCCGGCGAGGGAATCTATGAGTGGTTGAAGCGCCGCGAACCGCGATGGTCTGAGTTGGCGATCATGCAGAGGTTGGACAAGGAGACCTCCGGCGTTCTGGTGTTCTCGAAGACCCGCCGCGGCAACGTCTCCTTGTTCAAACAGTTCTCCCGACGACGAGCTGAGAAGGAGTACGAACTTCAGACCGACCGTGACCCAGGGCGGGACGCATGGACCGTCCGCTCCTTCATTCGAAAGGTCTCCTGTCGGTTCGAGAGCGTCGACGATCCGGACGAGGGACTGGAGGCGGAGACACGGTTCACGGTGCTTTCGGGAGGCGGGGGGCGCTGGAGATTGAAGGCCCAGCCGCTGACGGGGCGTACGCATCAGATCCGGATTCACGCCGCCAATCAGGGCATTCCCATTCTGGGCGACACATTGTACGGCGGGTCGCCGCATCCGCGCCTTTGCCTGCATGCCCGTTCACTCAAACTGAGGCATCCGGCGACCAACGAACCCGTCGAGTTCGTGGCGGAGCCGGACTTTGACGCCCCGCCGGGCGCGGCCCTTCGTCGGGCCTTCATGGACCCGGCTGTCACGACGGCCTATCGGCGGGTGCATGGGGCGGGGGATGGTCGTCCGGGCTGGTACGTTGATCGTCTGGGATCCTTTCTCCTGGCGAGCCGGGTGGGTGCCGAAATCGAACCCGGTGTGCCGGAATGGTTGTGCGAGCTGGCTCGAGAAACCGGCGCCTCCGGGATCTATCGTCGGCTTTTGGACCGGCAGGTTCGCGGCGCGGAACCCGAATCTGTTTCGCCGCGTTGGGCGTGGGGGGAGTCAGCTCCCGAGGAATTTGAGGTTGTGGAGAACGGCCTGAGGTTCCGGCTGAGTTTTGGGGAGGGGTACTCGGTGGGCCTGTTTCTGGACCAACGCGACAACCGGCGGCGGCTCCACGCGAACTGGGTGGGCCCAGGGTTTCCGGTGCGCTCGGGAGGCATGGCCGGGGCGGAAGTGTTGAATGTGTTCGCCTACACCTGCGGCTTTTCCGTGGCGGCCGCCGCTGCCGGAGCGCGGGTGACGAGTCTGGATCTGTCGCGGAAATACCTGGATTGGGGCCGGCGGAATCTGGAGGCCAACGGGATCGATCCTGCGGGGCACGACTTCATCTACGGCGATGCATTTGATTGGATGCGCCGATTGGCGAAGAAGGGCCGTCGCTTCGATCTGGTGATGGTGGATCCGCCGACCTTCTCGCAATCGAAGGAGCGGGGCGTGTTTCGGGTGGAATCCGATTATGCCGAACTGGTGGAGGCTGCGGCGGGAGTGCTGGTCCCGGGGGGTGTGCTATTTGCCTCCACCAATGCGGCGCGGCTGGAACCGGAGCCATGGTTGGACATGGTGAACGCGGGGTTGACCGCGACGGGACGCGGAGCGGAGCGGAGCCTGTTCATTCCTCAACCACCGGATTTTCCGACCAGCCGCGATGAGCCGGGCTATCTCAAGACGGTGTGGATGCGGGTGCCATGAATCAGGGTGGAAGATTGCGCTGGAGGGAGGGGGCTTGGCAGGGTTTCGGGATGCTGGATTCGCTGCTGGTGCCGGCCGTCGACAAGGATTCGCGCTGGCTGATGGTGGTGTTGCACGGGCTGGGGGACAGCCTCGCAGGTTACCGTTGGATGCCGGACGCGCTGGGTTTGCCGTGGCTCGGCTATCGCCTGGTCAATGCTCCGGATCACTATTTTGGTGGCTATTCCTGGTACGATATCTCCGGCGTGCCGGGTCCGGGAGTTGAGCGGAGCCGGAAGCAGTTGACGGAGTTGTTCGACCACCTGGCGGCGCAAGGACAGCCTGCGAACCAAACCTTCCTGCTGGGCTTTTCCCAAGGCTGCCTGATGACGCTCGAGTTCGCCCTGCAATACCCTCACGTGTTGGCCGGTTGCGTCGGGATCAGCGGGTATGTGCACGACCCCGACCGATTGCTGAGCCGCTTGTCGCCGGTGGCGCGGCAGCAGCGATTCCTGGTAACCCATGGAACCGGGGACCCTATGATCCCCCTGGACCCGGTGCGCCAGCAGATCGAGACCCTCCGGAAAGCGGGCATGGACATCGATTGGCGAGAGTTCCACAAGGAACACACGATCGCCGGTGAAGAGGAACTCTCCGTGATCCGAGAATACCTCGTCGCCCGCCACCGACTGGCCGCGGTTGCGCCCTAGCCGGAACCCGGAATGGAGACCTCAACGCCCCGGCCCCGGCGACGGGGTGGGGTTGCGATCCTGGTCGATGAGGCGCAGGTAGGTTTCGGCCGGGCCGTAGGGCGGATAGCCCTGGTCGATTGAGCGGAGGAACCATTCGCGCGCCTGGATCGGGTCTCCGCTCTGCAGGTGGTGCCACCCGATGTGGAAGCTGGTGATCCGACCCTGCGGATCCACTTTCAGGGCGGCATCGTAGAACGGGGCGGCGTCGTCGTGGCGTCCGATCCAATCCAGGCACATGCCAGACCGAAAGTGGGGGATGGGGTTGTAGGGGTTCAGGATTGCGGCCCGTTGGAACCAGCCATGGGCTTCCTCGGCGAGTTTCTGGAATCCCTCAGCGCCGGCCCAGCTTTGGACACGGTAGGCTTCGCCGAGGTACAGGGCGGTGATGGCGTTGCGTGGCTCGATTTTCCACGCTTCCAGGAGTGCCTCGATCTGTTCGTTTGAACCGTCTCGAGCGCGACGGCCTTTCAGAAAGTGCGAGGTTTCCTGGCCCCGATGCCACGCGTCCCACCCGAGAATGGCGGCGAGCGCCAGCACCAGGAGACTGATCAGCGGGCGCCAAGGGACTTTCGAGGAGACCCACCCGTCGTCGGTCGCGTAACGTGAGAATCCTGTGAGCAACGCCAGCAGGGTCACGGCGACCATGGCGTTGGCGGGGATGTGCAGGTTGAAGTCGGTGAAACTGTGGGCGAGCAGGGCGGCGAGACCGCAGAGGGCGCCAAGGACGAACGTGTAACGGCTGCTTCGCTTGGCCTCGAGATTCCCAGGGTCGCGTCGGACCGTGCGAAGGGTACCCAGTCCGCCAACTGCGAAAAGGACCCACGTCGTGCCGACCAGTGCGGCGCCGGCGAGTCCCCAATCGGCGAGGCCGTCGAGGTAATCGTTGTGGGCGCGCTCGGGCTCGGCGTAGACCCAGTGAGTTCGGTACTGTTTGAAACGCTCGGAGAAATGGGCGGGGCCGACTCCGAGCCAGGGGTGATCGCGCCACATCCTGGTGGCCGCGGACCAGATCATGGGGCGCGTGTTGCGGGCCTGGGGATTGAGGTCATCCGCGGTCGCGAGGCGTTTTTGCAGGGAACGGGTTTTGGTGGCGACGGTGGCGCCGACGATGAGCAGGAGGGCGATGGAGGCGAGGGCGGCCCATCGGTAATCCCGGTGACGGGCGAGGGCGATGAGGACCAGGAAGATGCCGAATCCGCCGGCGATCCAGCCGCCGCGGGACAGGGTGAGGGCGAGCCCTGCGAGCATGGCCAGGGCGGAATACGCGAGCAGGATGCGTCCGACGGGCTTGATGCGTCCCGCGACCACGATGGCGAGGGCGACGGGGATCAGCATTTCGACCAACCCGGCGAAGTGATTGGGGCAGACGTACGATCCGGACGCCCGATGGGAGTAGCCTTCGCCACGGTCGAGCCCCCACACGGTGTTGCTGGAGGAGGCGAACTGCCAGGCGCCGTAGAAGCTGAGCAGGGTGGCCAAACCCACCATGAACCACGTCAGAAACTGGGCGGTGCTTTGACGATGCAGATTGTTGAGGGCGACAAAAAAGAGGGTCGTGTAGGTCAGGATTCGAAGCAATTCCCCCCAGGCTACGTATTGAATGTCAGCCTGCCAGGTACGCCAGACGGCCCAACCGGCGAACGCCAGGACGGCCCAGCAGACAGGGGGCCAGAGCAATCGGTGGTTCCGGACCGTCCAGATCCGGATCAACCAGACCACCGCGGAGGCGCCGACCAGTCCTTCGACGATCAGAAACTCCTGAATCCGGACTCCCCCGAATGCCAGCACGGCAAAGCCCAGGGCCGCGGCGACGAGGCCCAGGATCGCGCGCTCCAACCAATCGTCCCAACGCTCCTCGTCCACGGGGCGCGGACGGTAACAGGGGGTGCAGGGCCGGAACAACCGAAACTCTGAGTGAGTTGAAGTCCGCAGGCTTGCGCGATTGGGGTCGAACCTGCGGATACTCCCCCCGCCGTTCACCGCACGCATGAGTTCCGAACCTCTTTCCCCAGCCGGTAGCCGGCCTGCCGGGCCCGTCCGCCGTCGAGGGCGACTATTGCCCAAGCTCATACTTGCGTCGGGCAGTCTCGCGGTCTTCCTGTTGCTCGCGGAAGGCGTCCTGAGTCTGGCGGGGTTTGGCAACGTCGAGATCTATGAACCTGATCCCAAGCTGTTCTGGCGGCTGAAGCCCAATCAGGACTGCTTCACGAAGGTCGACAACAAGCCTGTTCACATCAATTCGCGCGGAACCCGGGGTCCTGAGTTCGAACTTCCCAAGCCCAAGGGCTCGATCCGGATCTTGTCCCTTGGCGATTCGAAGACCTTCGGCTGGGGCCTCTCCGAATCGGAAACCTACTCGGCCCGGGCGGAGGCATTGCTTCGGGAAAAGAACGCCGACGGCAAGAGGATCGAAGTCATCAACGCCGGGGTCAACGCGTGGTCGTATCCCCAGATCAAGTTGTACCTTCAGGATCACGGCCTCGGTTTCGAACCGGACGTCGCCATTCTCGCCGACGCCAACCTCTGGACCCAGTTCAGCGAAGACAGCGATCCGGCATTCGTGAAGACCATGCTGTCCCGCGTCCGATTAAAGAACCTCCTCCGGCGCTCGGCGATCTACCACTGGCTGATCGAAGTGCAGCTCAACAATTTCTATCAGCAGGCGCGGACGCGTTTCATTCCGATCGATCCGAAGCAGGATCAATTGTTCAAGGAACAGCAAAAATCCGATCCGGATGCCTTCTTCAAGAAGGCGATCGAGGAGTTCTGCACAGTGGCTGAGTCCAAGGGTGTGCGGCCGGTGGTGATTTTCATTCCCATTCTTTACGACCTCACGGCCGGCACCGTCACCAACGTCCAGAAGGCCAAGCGTGAGATCTGCGAGCGGCTTGGCGTGCCGTTCATCGATTTCACCGACGACCTCAAGGAGGACGCCGACAGCTATTATCTCGAGGCGGACCCGGTGCATTTGAACGCGAGAGGCAACGAACGGGTGGGCCGGCGATTGGCTGATCTGCTGGCGGGTGTCATCGCTCGGTGAAGCCAGTTGAAAGAATTGTTCTAAGAAATCAGCTCCAGGCGTGTCGTAGAGGTGGAGTGAGCTGACGGATGCACCCGCAGCCAGGGCCCACGACGGGCAATGACGCGAAGGATACACCGCTGATGGCGTCGGATCGACCCAACGATTTGAGTCCTGAACCCGGGCGCGATGGAGGGTTGGAGGTTCTGTTTTTAGCGCTCGAGGGTTCCCTGATGGCCTATGCCGTCCGCCTGCTCCGCAATCACGAAATGGCTGAAGATGTTGTCCAGGAAGCGTTTCTCAAGCTCCACGAACAAGGCGATGCCGTCCGGGAACCCCGCGGCTGGTTGTACCGGACGGTTCACAATCTGGCGCTGAACCAACTGCGGACCGAGATTCGGATGGTTTCCTTCCCGGGTGTGCCGACTGCCGACGGATCGGCCGAGGACGAACTGGCTGACCTTCAGCCGCTTCCGGACGAACAGTTGGCACGTTGGGAGGCGATCGGAAGAGTTCGGTTGGGCTTGGAAGGGCTGGACTCGCGCAGTCGTCAGCTCGTCCATCTGAAGTTCACCGAGAATCTATCGTACAAAGAAATCAGTGGCCGGACCGGTCTGACCATCGGGAATGTCGGTTACCTCCTTCATCACGCATTAAAATCACTGGCCGATGACCTCACCCAGGCCGGCCTCCTGCCATGAACGGCGATGACTTGAAACCTGGCTCGAATGCAGTGCCTTCCGAGGGCGGATGGGAGGCGCAGGTGACGGCGCGACTGCTCGGAGAGCTTTCCGAGACGGAGTCTAAGGCCCTCGACCGTGCGATGGCCGGAGATCCGGAATTGGCCAGACTGGAGGATCGCCTTCGACAGACGGTCAGCCATGTCCGCGAGGCCGCGGCTGAACCGGTTGAACCCGCCCCGGGAGCCACTGGCTTGCCGCGAATGTCGCAGGGACGCCGCGAAAAGCTTCTTGAAAAGCTGCGTGTTGGGCACGTCCCCAGTGGGGAAGCATCCGACGGACCGGCGAAGGCGCCTGAAGCTTCCACCAAGACCGTGATTCCTGTGGAGTTCCCGGGAGGTGACGCACCGACGGCTCAGCCGATGGGAGGTTCCTGGCTGACCTTGGCGGCGTGCTTGGTGGGCTTGCTGTTGTCGGCGGTGTTTCTGATGGAAGGCACACTCAAGTTCCCGGCCAGGATTTCCAAGGTTTCCATCCTTTCCATCCGTACGTTGGTGGAGAGCGATTCACCCTCCCTTGGCGGTAATGCCCCCCTCGCCTCCAGTTTAACGGCTCCAGGCGCATCGACTTCGCCAAGGGGTGGAGTCGCGGTTTTCAACGACACTCGCGCCCGGGGAGAGGGAGTGCCGGGTGGCCCCGCCACAGACCCGGATCCGTTCCGGATGAGCCCCGAACTGATGAGACGATATGGTTTGCTGGCGGGAAATTCCGGACCTGCGGCGCCGCCTTCGGTCCCGGATGCGGCCGAGCAATCCATCCAGCTCGAGCGGGCTTTGGATCGGGCTCAGCCGGCAACGACGCCAGCCGTTCCGAAGTCCCAAGATGCACCGCCTGGTCCCCAAGATGGAAAGTCTGCACAATGGATGTTCCGGGTGAACGATTTCGGGGTGGTTCCTGAGGCACCCGCCGTCGGCGCGAAGCCGCCAACACCGGCCTTTGCCCTCCCGCCTCAGTCCCCGGCCCCGGCTCCGGCTCCGGCGGCGCTCCCACAGGGCGCCCTCTGGAACAAAGCCAGTTCGTCAGCCGGGGTGACGGCCTTTGCCGTGAGCATTGCACCAACCAAGGGTCGGCTGGCTGGAAGTGGGGGAAGTGGAAGCGGTGGAGCCGGCGACGTGACAGTCGACGAATCGCGTCGGACAATGACGGATCCGGGTTCCGTGAACTTCCGCCGCTTCGGGCAGAACGCGATGCCGGGAGCGGTTGGCAACCGACACGCCACGTTCTTCGTGAATGGAGCCGTGCGGGCGGCCAACGAACCTTTATCCCAGACCCGGGGAGTCGTGGGATTGGGGACCAACCGGCCGGCGGTCGAATGGGAGAAAAAGTTGGCAGAGGCCGAGTTGGGTCAAGTCCTCGCTCGCGAGAGCAAAGACAAACTCTCGGATCTTTCGTCGGCTACCCCCCTTCCCGCAGTGAAGGCCCGGTTGTCCGAGGCCGACGACGTGGTGTTCGGGGATGTGCCGGTCCTTGGAAAGACCTTCGCGAAGCGGATCGAGGATTCCTCCGGGGTTCCCGCAGCGGGAGGGATTCCCGCAGGGGCCAAGCTCGACGCCTTAGGTCTCGACGTTGCCGAGGTTGTCCAATCTGAGGCCGAACCGGCGAACAAGGCCACCGAACAGGAGAGCGTCAGGGTTCTGACGATGGAGCCCTTGGTCGACACTGGGACGGCCCTTGAATCCGCCAAGCGCAAGATGGCGGGACCCCCCGAACCTGCGGCGCTCCGTCCAGCGGAGCCTTCCGCCCCGGTCCCGCAGCCGGAGGTGGCCTCGGCGGAAAACAGCGTGTCGACGTTTTCGCTGAACGTGAGCGACGTGTCCTTCAAGTTGGCCGGAGCGAGCCTGGACAACGGGCAGTTGCCTGGGCCGTCGACGATCCGGACCGAAGAATTTCTGAATGCGTTTCACTACCGGGATCCGGATCCCTCGCCGGGACGTCCGGTGGCGTTTGCCTGGGAACGCGCCCAGTACCCGTTCGCACAGCAGCGGGATGTGATGCGGTTCTCGGTGCGAACGGGTGCGAGTGGCCGCGAGGTCGGACGCCCGTTGAACCTGGTGCTCCTGCTGGATTCCTCCGGCTCGATGGAACGAGCGGACCGAGTCGCCACGATTCGGGAAGCGCTGAAGGTACTGGGCAGACAATTGCAGGAAGCGGACAAGGTGAGCGTGGTGACCTTCGCACGGACGGCACGCCTGTGGTTCGACGGGTTGCCCGGGAATCAGGCGTCGGAAATGGCCAACCGGATGGGCGAACTGGTCCCGGAAGGCGGCACGCACCTGGAGGAGGCGCTGAAGGTGGGCTACGAGACCGCTCTGAAACACTTTGCGCCAGAAGGCGTGAACCGGTTGGTGCTCTTGACCGATGGCGCGGCGAATCTTGGGGAACTGCGCGCGGACGCGTTGAAGCAGGTGGTGGAGTCGAATCGGAAGCGCGGCGTGGCGTTGGACTGCTTCGGAATCGGCTTCGACGGTTACCAGGATGAGTTGCTGGAGGCGCTTTCGCGAAACGGCGACGGGCGCTACGGCTTCGTTAATTCACCGGAGGAAGCGGCGACGGGTTTTGCGAATCAACTGGCGGGTGCGCTGCACGTGGCGGCCTCGGACGTGAAGGTTCAGGTGGAGTTCAATTCCCAACGGGTGAATGCCTGGCGGCAGATCGGCTACGCTCGCCACCAACTGACCCAGGAACAATTTCGGGACAACATGGTCGATGCCGCGGAAATCGGCGCGGCGGAGTCCGGCAATGCGCTCTATGTGATCGAGCCTAATGCCCGCGGCAACGGCCCGATCGGAACCGTGCGCGTCCGGTACCGCGATCCCGCCTCCGGCCTCTATGCCGAGCACGAATGGGCGGTGCCCTACGAGGGTGCCGCAGCACCCCTGGAGCAGGCGAGCCCGGCGTTGCGCCTGGCAACCGCGGCGGCGGCCTTCGGGGAGATGCTTTCGATGAGTCCTTATGCCAGCGAGGTGACCAACGACCGCCTGATCGCCCTGATGAACGGTGTTCCCGAGAACTTCCAACCGGACCCGCGCCCCGAACGGTTGGTTCAGATGGTGCGGCAGGCGCAATCGATCCTTGGCCGATAACCGCGAGCGGCAGATCTCCATCCCCCATGAAGAAACCTATGAACCCAGAAATGGCGTTTCTAACCACGGAAAAGACGGATCACACGGAAGCCGGAGAGGTGGGAGCAGGGAAAGGATTCCGTCCACACACGCCGTCAAATGGCCCCTTGGCTCCCCTGATTTCCGTGTGTTCCGTCTTTTCCGTGGTTGTCCCTCCGGTATACCGGCTGAAGCCGTGGTTGTCGTCAGGGCTTCTGGCGGGTTGGTGTGTCCTGGGTCTGGCGATGTTGATGATGGCGAGCATCGCCCAGCCGGTGACCACTCCCGCGGCCGTGGAAGTGAAGAGCGCCACCGTTCAGGGCAATATCGACGGCGAAACCGCTCGTCTGGTGATCCAGGCCAACCTGGGTGGATGGCCTGGTTCCAAGGAGGCGACGCTGTGGAGCGCCACATTTCAGCATCGGGTGACGGTGCAGCGGCCCTATTTGAAACATTTCGTGGTCGTGAAGGTGGAGGCCATTCGGGGCGGGCTCCGGGAAGTGGTCCTGCCCGTGTCGGGGACGGGTGAGATCGGGAGCGTGTCGGGTGAGGGGTTGGAGGATTGGAGTCTGCGGAAGGACTCCACCGGGTCCCGATTCCTGATCCTGCGGGTGAAGGCGGGCGAAAAGCCGGTGACGTCGATCACGGCAACGGTGATGGGAGAGACGCGGATGGAAGGGCTGGGATCGGTGGTGAAGGCGATGACTTTTGGCGCGGAGCAGGCCGCCTTGGGGAGTGGGTCGCTGGTGTTGGAAACGCCCGCAGAGTTTGCAGCCGAATTGGTGGACCCGGAGGGATTGGTGCCGATTGAGGCGTCGTTGTTGCCGGAAGGATTGCGGCCGACGGTCGACGCCGTGGGCAGGAGTTTCAAGGCCTATCGTTTTCTGGGGACCGCCTATTCGCTGCCGGTGCGGGTAACGGCGTCCGATCCTGAAGCGGGGCAGGTGACGCTGTCGGACTTCCTCCTGGAGGGCGACCTGCTGGAGGAGAGCGCGGCGTTCGTGCTGACGGCGACAGCGAAGGTCAGGGAGCCGCGGGGTGGGCGACTGGAATTGCTTTCCGGGGATGTGGCGCTGTCGGAGTCAGCGGAGCATTCGGGGTGGCGGCTGGTGACCGAGGGTGGGCGGTTTGCGGCGGTTTTTCCCAAAGCCGGAGAATATGCGATCCGGCTTCGATTCCAGGCGGGTGTCCGGGTTTCGAACGAGTGGAATCGGATCGCTTTCCGGGTGGCGGGTGGAGCGCTGTCGCCGGTGGTGTTGAGGGGACTGGCGGCGGACACGAGTCTGGAACTGGCGGGCGCGGCGCGGCCTGAGCGGGTGGGTGAGGTCTTCAAGAGCTTCCTGCCGGCCTCGGGGCAGATGGAGGCTTCGTGGCGGCAGGCGCGACCCGAGGCGGAAGGTCGGCTCTTTTATTCGGCGGAGGCAGTGACCCAGGTGGCGGTGAGCCCCGGTTTGCTGCGTCAGACGTCCTTGCTGGAATTGCGGGTCATGCAGGGCGAAATGACCCGCGTGACGGTGCTGTTGCGGGGGGAAGGCGAAGTGACCCGCGTCCAGGGGCCCCAGGTCCTGTCGTGGGCGGTGGAACCCGGGCCGGTTGCAGGGGAGCGCCGACTCCAGGTTCAGTTCAACCAGCCCCAGCGGGAATTGGCGTCCGTACAAATTCAGATTCAACAGGCGCTCGGCGCCTTTCCGCTGTCCTTCGAAGCCGTTCAGCCGATACCGGACGGGGCGACG
>Ga0105046_10000797_pt1 | contig 46182 bp, 33 predicted proteins | sample MAT03_FD_78385 | JGI IMG/M metagenome (GOLD analysis project Ga0105046, IMG submission 78385) | Freshwater microbial communities from Lake Fryxell liftoff mats and glacier meltwater in Antarctica - MAT-03 (megahit assembly) | ecosystem: Environmental > Aquatic > Freshwater > Ice > Liftoff... | reverse complement strand
CGCTCTCCTCACCGAAATCTCCCAAGATTGGGAGACCGGAAAAATTTACCTCAGCATGGCCTCCTCCAACCCTCCCACGACCTAATGCCCGCTGAAATTACAGAAAGAAAATTGCGCGGCCTCCTCCATGTTTCGGCCACTGGGGATGCCAACTTGATTCGCCCTATCATCGCATCCACGCTGGATGGAGATTTTGTACCGAATGGTGTGAGTCTTAGCGAAGTCCGCTCTTCTCTATTCTCTATTTTGGCAACGCACGCCAGACCCCTTCCTGTCGGAAGGAATTGGCGGACACCAGGCGCGCAGGATGCGCACACCGGTTGTACACCAGTCCGGCACTCGCATGCGCACTCGGGCGGACACTGGCGTGCGCACCGGAGCCGACACGCGTGTGGACACGGGTTTGGAAAGGACCGCGCACGCTGCGGTGTGCCTCCATTCCGACTCGATTCTTAACCCGTGCGCGCACCCGCGTGCGCAGGGGGTGCGTCAGCCGATGGATTATCACGTGCACAAGGTGCGGATTCGTTGCGCATTGCGGCGCGCGCCTGGATTGGGCTCGGGATCGCGCCGTCCTGTGCTCTTCGTGATCCACACCGGTGTGGGGCGCCAAGCGCCCAGCAGTTGCGCTCGGGCGTGCACACCGGTGTGTGAACCTGACCCATGGCGCCATGAGCGTGGAGATTCAGAGTTCCAGGCGCTCGATCAGTTCCGCCACCGTGATCTGGTGATGCGCGGCGACACTTCGAAGGATGCCGCGCAGAGTTCCAATCTTGATCGGGCTATGGTTGGGAATGACTTCGTGGTGCTCGCCACCCACCAGGGTCGTCACCCGGAGATGGGATCCCGTCTGGCGTGTTACTGCATAGCCCAGAACCCGGAGCGCCTTGGCAAGGTCGGCTCCGGAAAGGTCCCTCGGCGTCTTCATCGCGCCAGAACTTCGTCGCGGACAAAGTGCAGACGGATAATCGCGGGTGCCGTTGAGGGATCCTCGAAATAGCAGTTCACTGCGTCCCGCACCATGGCGCGAAGTTCCTCCCGGGTCTCACCTTGGGTGTGAATGCCGTACCCGAGGGCTGAAGCGGAGAACCCGCCTTCGTCGGCTTCGGTGACCTCGAAGATGATCTCGGATGCCATGCCGAGAGGATGGGGCCCGGCCCGCCGGACGTCAAAACCCGGATTGTTGTCCCGGATTTCTGTCAGACAATGTCAGACACCCAACCGTCGGAAATTTGCGCGAACTTTCGCGGCGGCACTTTTGGGTCGACCCGCAGATCGCCCTTTATTGACGCGGTAATCGCGAAGTTTTTCCCGGATTTTCCGCAGCGGGGATCTCGGTCTTCAAAACCGCTGTGAGCCGGTCCACCCGGCTCAGGAGTGTTCGATTCGCTCCCTCTCCGCCAGCCGGGTTCGGGAGAGACGCGATGCAGGCTCCACGAGCGCGATCTCACGGAGCCGGTCTTTAGGCCCTCCCTTCTCACATCGTGACATCGCTGCGGGGCGCCGTCGCGGCGCACCGGGTGGGTTCCTTGACGCGATTTTGTGAAACATCCACGATTCACGCATGGACGAAGGAATCGCTACCATTCGCGAACTCGGGACCGACTTCCGGGCCGTGAAACGCAAGATCGAAAGGCACGGAAAAATAGTCATCACCCGATCACGGTGAACCCGCCTATATTCTTCAACCGTTACCCGCCCGTCCGCCGTCCGTCGGGCCCCTCGCGATTACTTCAGGCGGCTCCTCCGACGCCAACCCGCGCCGCTTTCGGCTGTGCAAACCCGACGGCTTTGGGAGGAGGAACGGGATGACCGCTGAGCGGGTGTCCTTTGGCGATCCACCCTGAACCGGGCTGGCGATCTCAGCCGACTGCATACTCCCGATCTGGGCACCCGCGTGATCGATGTCCTGCACGTCGCCTGCGCCTTGGAACTTAAGCTTCCCTGCTTCCTGACCTTCGACGAACGACAACGCCGCCTGGCAACGGCAGTCCGGTTGAAGCTTGTCCGTGTTTAATTCAGCCGCCGCCGGCGTAACGAGGCGGCAACGTTAGCTGCCTTCACATCAGCGCCTCCAGAACTCCAGCACCAACCCTGAGATGGACCCCAGGCAACTTCCCATTTGGTCGCTCCACGAGTCGATCGTGAAGGCCCTCCGCGGCCACGGACGCCTCGTGCTGGTCGCCGCTACCGGCTCAGGCAAGACCACCCAGGTTCCCCAGATGCTGCTCGATGCCGGGGTCGCCGGTGGGAAACGCATTGTGGTCCTCCAACCTCGCCGGGTGGCCGCCCGGACCGTCGCTTCCCGTGTTGCCTGGGAGCGCGGCGGGAAGCTCGGCGGCGAAGTGGGCTATCAGGTCCGGTTCGAGGACCACATTGCACGGGATACCCGCCTCTGCTTCGTGACTGAAGGCATCCTGCTGCGGTGGTTGCAGGATGACCGGACGCTTTCGGACGTGGGCATCGTTGTGTTCGACGAATTCCACGAGCGCAACCTCCTCAGCGATGTCGCGCTGGCCCTGGTGAAGGAACTGCGTCGGACCTTCCGGCCCGACCTCGGGATCGTCGTCATGTCGGCAACCCTCGAGGCGGAGCCGGTGGCGCAGTATCTGGGGACGGAAGTACCGATCCTGGCGTCGGAGGGACGCACGTATCCGGTGGAGGTTCGGTGGGCCGACTACACCGATGCGCGGCCGGAGTGGGAGAAGGCAGTGTCGGCGGTCGAGGAAATCGTTTCGAACGGGTGGGAGGGGGACATCCTGGTGTTCATGCCAGGTATGGGCGAGATCCAGACCACGATCCGGGAACTGGGCGCAGCGCGCCTGGGCGAGAAGGTGCACCTGATGGCCTTGCACGGGGACCTTCCACCGGAAGAACAGGATCGGGCATTCCAGCCGAGCGATCGGCGGAAGATCGTGGTCAGCACCAACGTGGCGGAAACGAGCGTGACGATTGATGGCGTGCGTCACGTGGTGGATTCCGGATTGGCCCGGGTGGCGCGGTACGATTCCGAGCGAGGGATCCAGACCCTGCTGCTGGAGGAGATCAGCCGGGCCTCGGCCGATCAGCGGGCGGGTCGGGCTGGCCGGACGGCTCCCGGCACCTGCTGGCGCCTCTGGACCGAGGGCGGGCATCTGAGCCGTGCGGCCCGCAACACCCCCGAGATCCGGCGGGCGGATCTGGCGGAGACCGTTCTCCTGCTGCATTCGCTGGGGGTGGTGCGAGCGGTGGAGTTCGACTGGCTGGACCGACCGGACCGCGAGGCGGTGGAACGGGCGGAACGGTTGTTGATCACGCTGGGGGCGCTGGCCGCGGGCGATGCCGGGCACGGGAAGTTGACCGAGATCGGACGTCGGATGTTGCGGCTGCCCATGCACCCGCGGTTTGGCCGCATGCTGGTGGAGGCGGGGATGCGGGGATGCGTTCCGGAGGCAGCCCTGTGCGCGGCGTTGGTGAGTGGTCGCGATCTGCTGGTTCGCATCGGTCGGGACGAGGGACATCTCCAGGATCGACGGGAAGCCTTCGAGGACGGTGGGACGAGCGACTTCCATACCCTGCTGCGGGCGCATCAGTTCGCCCGGGAACACGGGTTCTCGGCGGATGCATGCCGTCGGAACGCCATTCATGGGCAAACCGCGCGACAGGTGGAGGATACCTACCGCCAGATCCTAAATCTGGCCGGGCGTGAGGGGTTGGTTTCGGGGAGCGCCGAAGCCATGGACGAGCGCAAGCAGGAGGCACTGGAGCGCTGCCTGGTGGCGGGATTCATCGATCAAGTCTGCCTCCGGAAGGATTCGGGGACGCTCGATTGCGAGCTGACGGAAGGCCGGACCGGAACGTTGGTCCGCGAGAGCGTCGTCCAGAAGGCAAGGATGCTGGTGGCGGTTTCCGTGCGCGAGGTGAGCAGTCGGGGCGGGAAGCTGACGTTGCTGTCGCAGTGCACCGCGGTGAAGCCGGAGTGGTTGCGCGAGATGTTTCCACAGCACTTCAGCTCCCGGTTGGAACATCTCTACGACCGGACCCACAAACGCGTGGCGGCGATCGACATCATCCGGTTCCTCGATCTGGTGGTGGATCAGCAGCACCGGCGCGAGGTGGATCCGGTCGCGTCCGGCCTGTGCCTGGCGGACGCATTCTCGCGGGGCTGGCTCGACCTGCCGAATCTCGACCACGGCGTGCAGCAATGGATCGGCCGGGTGGAATGCCTGCGGGCGGCGGTCCCGGAACTCGAGTTCCCACCGATGCGGACCAATGGACAGCGTCAGGCCCTGGAGAGGGCGTTCCGCGGCCTGACGCTCGGGCGCGAAGCACAGTCCGTGAGCCTGCTGCCGGCCTTCCGCGGAGTGTTGTCGAAGGATCAACAGGCATTCGTGGAGGAGTTGGCCCCGTTGCAGGTGCCCGCCCCGGACGGCAAGAACTGGAAGCTGACTTACGCGGCGGACCGTGACGAGCCGGAGGCTCCTCCGGTCCCGGAGGTGCAGGCCAAGCTGCTGGATTGCATGCCCATCCAGGAACATCCGCGGATCGCCGAGGGACGCGTGCCGATCCGGATCTGGCTCCAGGACCCGGCCGGCAAGCGTCTGGTATCGACGCGGGATTGGCCCGCGTGGCGGAAGGGGGAGTACCCGAAGCTCCGTGCGACGCTGAAGTCGAAGCACCCGGGGTTTCTCTGGCCGTAGGACCGACGGTGCGTGGCGCCCTCACGTTGTCTCGCCCGTTTTGCTCCGACGGCACGGGACGGCGGCTTCAGGATTCGCTCAGGAGCTTTTGGCTTTCAGCGTGTCCAAGAACCGGGCGGGCGAGAGCACGGGAATGCCGCGGACATCATCGGTCGCCCGATTGAGGCCCCCGTCCACTCGGCTCCCAGTTCCAAACCGCTCGTGCTTTCAGCGTCTGCGATCGGTCAAACCCCATCAGAAACGATGAGGGCATCAGGGTTCGGAACCTTGTGGTTGTGAAATTGTGAATAATTATTCACCGGCAGGACGCACGGATGTCACCTGCTGACCATCAAACTTGGATGCGTGAAGGTGCTCATCCTGACGGCGAGTTTCGGGGATGGTCATAACGCGGCTGCGCGGAATCTGCGCAGTGCTTTGGAGAGATTGGTTCCAGACGACTGCCAGGTTGAAGTGTTGGATCTCCTGGACGCCGTCTACGGCCGGCTGAACCACTTAGCTCGCGCCGCCTACCTTGGCCTGGTCCGACACGCTCCGACACTTTGGCGCACGGTATATCAGTTGGTGGATGCCTCGCCGAGTCTTTCAGCCGCCGGTTCGTGGAGCCGATTGCGCCGGGCGTTGGGGGACATCCTCACCGAGGCGCAGCCTGACGTGGTGGTCTCGACTTACCCGATCTATGCGGATGTTGTCGCCGAACTCTACCGGGACCATGCCGAGCGTCCGTTCCGATTCTACACGATCATCACCGACTCGATCTCCATCAACTCGGCCTGGTATCGAAGTCCGAGCGACCGACTGTGCGTGGCCAATGAGGCGACCGCGGAAGTCCTGATCCGGGGCGATGTGTCCAAGGATCGCATCACGGTCACCGGGTTCCCGGTGAGCCCGATGTTGCATGACGAGGAGGTGGAGGAGATCGAGCCACCGGTGGGCCGGGCGGACCAGCGCATCCTCTTCTTGGTGAACGCGGGACAGCCGAAGCTTGGGCGCACGCTCGAAGACTTGCTCGCCATTCCCCAGGTGGGCCTGACCGTGGCCGTTGGACGTGACAACGACCTGAGGGCACGACTTCACAAGCGCCTGGATGTGTATGGTGACCGCGTTCGATTGCTGGGCTGGACCAATCTGATGCCCCGACTCCTCCTGTCGCATCACCTCGTGATCGGCAAGGCTGGCGGAGCCACGGTGCAGGAAGCCATCGCCGCCCGCTGCCCCATGATCGTGAACCAGACCATCCCGGGGCAGGAGGAAGGCAATGCTCGGTTGATCGCAGACGAAGGTTTTGGCTGCGTGGTCGACGGGAATCGCGAAACCGTGGCGGCCGTCCAGCGAGCATTTGCCGACCGGGCTCGTCTTTGGAGCACGTGGCGTGAAGCCCTGACGCGGGCGAGTCGGCCAGGAGCGGCCTACCGCATCGCCGAATTGGTGTTGGCCGAGGGCACGAACGGGATCGGCCGTCCATCCTTCTGCGGTTGGGATGCCAAGGGTTGGGGTATGCCTGCGGTGGTTCGACCGTCGTCCCCATCCGGGCCGCTGCTCTGTGATTTCCACACCCACACCAACTACTCGGATGGAAAGCTTACGGTGACGGAGTTGGTGGACTTTTACGGTCGGCACGGCTTCGACTGTATCTGTATCACGGACCACCTCACGGATCCAAGGCGGCTCATTGGCAAGCTGAGCCGCCTGAGTGGCCTGACTCTCAGTCCGGTCCAGGTGGAGGAGTATTTCGAAGTCATCGCCCGCGAGGCTGCCCGGGCTTGGAGTCGCTACGGGATGATCGTGATGACGGGTATCGAGTTCAACAAGGACGGCTGTCGCGCCCGCAGTTCCGCACATCTGCTGGGTATTGATCTCCGCGAGCCCATCCCTGCCAACCTCGATCTCCAGGAGACCATCGCAAGAATCCATGCGCAGGGCGCACTTGCGGTGGCCTCGCATCCGCACGTCATGAAAAGCGAGTGGGGCAAGAACACGTTGTATCTCTGGGAGAACCAGGAAACCTTCGCCCCGCTTTTGGATGCGTGGGAGATCGCCAACCGGGACAACATTTTTTCCCCGGTCGCACTCAAGCGATTGCCCTTCATCGCAAACAGCGACTTTCACAAACCGAAGCACATCTATTCCTGGAAGACCGTGCTCGATTGCCCCAAGGACCCTGAGGCCATCAAGAATTGCATCCGGCGCAACGATCGCGTCTCCATCACCCTCTACCGTCGCGATCGGCCGCTCAGGCAGGATCCGTGGAGTGTCCCCGTGCCACTTCCGGAGGCGGAGAATCGCGGGATTGCCGTCGCCTGATGCTGTCAGAGAATCCCCGCTGCTCATGTCCACCACTCTCGTTCCCGCCGCGCTGCCTGGCCATCCGAGTTCCGGCATGGCTGGTCCTCATCGCGGCAACCCGCACGTGGTGCGGCAGCGGTCGCGCATGAACGGTTTGCCGAAGCTCGGGCAATGGGCGGATGACCTCGTCTTCCGTGGAAACCACAGGCATCGGCTGGTGTACAACGCCTGCTGGGAGGATCCGGCCCTGGATCGGGAGTTGCTCGGTCTCGATGCATCGAGTCGCGTCGTGATGATCACAAGCGCAGGGTGCAACGCGCTGGACTATCTCCTCGATGACCCTGCGGAAATCCACGCAGTGGATGTCAACCCGAGGCAGAATGCGCTGCTTGAGCTGAAGCTGGCGCTCATCGCTGCCGGCAGCTTCGAGGATTTGTTCCTCGCCTTCGGGGAAGGGCGGCACCCTTGCTTCTCGGAGGTGCTTCGGGGGTTGCTCGATCGCCTGTCAATGGAGGCATCCCGCTTCTGGTCCGCCAAAGTGCACTACCTTAACGGATGCCATTTCAAGCGATCCTTCTATTTCCACGGATCCTGCGGGGACGTTGCGTGGATCCTGCGGACGCTCGTGTTGCGGCGCTTTCCTGGACTTTGGAGGGATCTTATTCGGCTGCTCGAGGCCGACTCACTGGCCGAACAAAGGGAGGCCTTTGGCCGGATCGAACCCCGGTTTTGGAATGTGTTCACCCGTTGGCTTATCCGGCGGCCCGCGACTCTGTCGCTCCTCGGGGTTCCCGGCGCTCAAGCGGCGCTTATCGCCGAGCAATGGCCGGGTGGAATCCTGGGGTACGTGCGGGACAAACTTCGGCGGGTCGCCACCGAACTGCCAATGCGGGACAACTATTTCTGGCGGGTTTATATTCAGGGCTTCTACACGCGAGCGTGCTGTCCGAGTTACCTCAAGCGTGAACACTTCGATCGCCTGCGCGGCCGGGCGCATCGTGTGCGCACTCACACATGCTTGTTGGGCTCATTTCTTCGTGAGAACCCCGGTCGGTATTCGCATTACGTCCTCCTGGACCACCAGGACTGGCTCGCTGGCCACGATCGGGATGCGCTCGCCGACGAATGGCGTTTAATCCTTGAGAACAGTCGGCCGGGAACCCGTATCCTTTTCCGTTCGGCGGCGCCGGAAGTCGATTTCCTGCCTCCATTCGTGGCTGAGCAGGTGAGGTTCCAGCCCGAGTTGACCGCCGTTCTGCATGCCCGCGACCGGGTTGGGACTTATGGGAGCCTGCATCTCGCCCAAGTCATTTGAGGCGTGCCAAGGTCATGACCCGCAGCGAAACCCTTCAACAGTACTACTCGCTTCATTCCCGAATCTACGACGCCACCCGGTGGAGTTTCCTTTTCGGCCGGGGACGCTTGCTGCGCGAGGTGGCACTCCGGTTCTCTCCCGCTCGAATTCTTGAGATTGGCTGCGGTACCGGGGTCAACCTCCTCCGCTTGGGGCGGTTGTTTCCACGGGCCCAATTAACCGGCATCGACACCAGCGCCGCCATGCTCGGGATTGCCCGGCGGAAGCTCCGTGCCTTCGGGGATCGCGTCGAGTTGCGCGAAGGTTACTACAGCGCGCCGTTGGGGGTGAGCCCTGCTCCCGAGCTCGTCTGCTTCTCCTATTGCCTATCGATGATCCACCCTGGACTTGATGAGGCGATTGCTGCAGCGACCGCGGACCTGGCCCCCGGAGGCAGTATTGCCGTCGTCGACTTCCATGGCTCGCGCCATCGATGGTTCCGAGCTTGGATGCAAGCAAACCACGTTCGGATGGAGGAACATTTGCTGCCTGTGCTGCGATCCCGGTTCGATGCGGACCTGGCCAGCGTCGGTACGGCCTATGGTGGGCTTTGGCAGTACTTTTACTTTCTGGGCCGACTCTCGAAGGACACGACGCCAGATCCTTCCGCGCAGGGGACGAGGGCATGGCCTCGGGATCCACGATCGCAGACATCGCCTGCCATCTGACCTGCTCCAGCGTGGGTATTCGTTGCGGGTTTGGGCCAGGTGTTACGGAAGGCGGCATTCGGTGAACTCGGCAAGGCGCGGGGGTTAAGATCCCGTGGGAGGGGATTTCGGGAACGGGTGGAGGTGGCCCTTGCCTCCGGAAGGCACGAGATTCTTGTGAGCGACATAGGAAGGACGCCAATTCGGCGTGCAGTTGATATCCCTGAGAACGGGACGGCTTCGGAGGAGATCGTTTTGGGGTTTGCTTCGCGCATTTCCTTCGACGTCTCTGATGCCAAGGGGCAGGGGATGCCGCGCAAGGTCGAGTTTATCGGACTTGGGGAAACTCCCTCCCCGGATCTTGGCCCGGCGTTGCGCGCCCATGGGTGCCTGCACCGGCATCATTCGGAGAAGGCACGCTTTGACGTCGCGGTGCCTCCCGGACGGTATCGAGTGGTCGTTATTCGGGGCATTGAGTTCAGCCACGTTTCGCGGGAGGTCTCCATCGACGCGGGCGAACGCGTGTCATTCGCGGCCATTCTGGAACGTTTGGCTGATACATCGGGCTGGGTGAGCGCCGACTACCACAACCATTCCACCGAGAGCGGTGATAACACGTGCGGTACCCGAGATCGGATCATCAATCTGGCGGCGGAGCATATTGAGTTTGCACCGACCACCGAGCACAACCGCCTCTTCGACTGGCGACCCGAGATTCAGGAGCCTCTCGGGTCTCATTGATGGCGTTGAAACGGAGAACGTCTCGGCACAGGACATCCTGGGAGACGCCCCTTTCCGGGTCGTGCGAGGCGCGGGCGGTCGAGAACGGGTGGCGTTCGATTCGACGAAGTCGTCCCTCTTGACCTGGCTGAGGATGCCTCCGTTGTTGTCGTGGCGATGGGTGAAAATTCCAACCCGAGCGTGGGCTACGGGAGCAGCACTCGGGCCAAACTCAAACCATGCGCCTATCACAACCCGATCTTCATCGACATCGACGGCAACGGATTCACGCCCAACGGTGACAACCTTGGGTTCGATCTCCTGACCGGAAAGCTCTCGGTGGAGGATGCCTAGCGAATCCTGGCTGAGAAGAGGTTGCCCTAAGTGACCTTCAATCGACCATGCCGTCGTCGTCGAGCGGGTGGAAGGCGAAGGTGAAGGCGAGGGCCTGGTTCGGGGACGGGATCGCGGGCGCCAGCAGGATCGAACCGTCGCCGTCCGCCTTCGGCAGCGTGTCCGTACCGGTGGTCGGCGTGGAATAGTTCGCAGTCTGCAGGATGCTGCCGTGAGTGGTGACGCGCCATGTGCCTGCCGCGTTGCCCGTCCGCGTGGTCGGGATCCAAGACCGCGAGCACGAGTTCCCGGTCGGTGTCCCAGGCCGGCGGCTTGGCGGCGGGGTTCCGGCGTTTCCGCTCACTCCAGGCACCGGAGTCCAGTCGGCTGCCGCTCCCAGCGCCGCGGAAGACTCTAGGGTAAAGCCCGTCACAGAGCCGGGCCAGGTCAGGGTCAGGGTCAGGCCATTGCGAGCAATCTGGAGGACCGGCGGCGGTGCTTGGCCGAGCACGTCGATACCTTGCAGACCCTGCTGGTACAGGGTTGCCACTTCCGCGGCGAGGAGCACGCGGCGCCAGATGGCCACGTCGTCCAGTTGGCCGTCGGTCATGCCCACCGCCCCATTGTCGGTGTAAGAGCCCTTGCCGTCCTGGACGATGTTAGTGGCCAGGCCCGCCGGAGTGTCGATCGAGTCGAGGTCCGGGATGAGGGAGGCTTCATTGACCTGCTGGCCGTCGAGGTAACTCCGGCCCATGCCCTGCCGGTCGAAGGTCACCACGACATGATGCCATCGGCCGTCGCTGATCAGTCCCGGCGGGGAATCGTAGTCCGCCCGCTCGCCGACCTGTTCTTTGAAGTTCCACTGGAAGCGACCATCGGACCCGATCGCCAGCGCGTAGCCGATGAGGCTTCCGCTGCTGAACCAGCTCTTGTTCGCGATCAATACCGGGTCGCGCGTCCACTGGCTGAACTTCAGCCAGAATGAGAATGAATAGTCGGCGTCGGTTCCGAAATCGAGGTCGGCAGGCGAGCCAAGGGTCACGTAGTTGATCGAGCTTCCGTCCGCCTTGGTGGCGAAGCGCAACGCCTTTCCGCCAACCTTGCCTTCCATCAGGGTCGGTTCACCCCGCGATGTCCCGTGGTTGCTTCGCCCCGTACCGTCCTGGCCAAGGTTTGTCGCCAATCCGGGTGATGTGTCGACGTTGTTGAGGCTGGCGGTGATGTCCCGGATATCCACCTCGCGTCCGTCGAGGTAGGTGATGACCTCGCCGGCGCGGAGAAAGGTGACCGCCACGTGGTGCCAAGCCCCGTTGCTGACCGTTCCCGCTGGTCCGTCGTAGTCCTTTCGCAGTCCGGGCGCGCCGCCGAAGTTCCACTGCAGCCGGCCGTCGGTGCCGGTAGCGATCATCCAGCCTTTGTTATTGCCGCTGAGCCAGTCCTTGTTGCCGACGAAGGGCGGATCGAACGTCCAGGTCGAGAACTTGGCCCAGAAGCTGATAGAGAAGTCGGTGGCGGTTCCGAAGTTCATATCGGAAGGTGTCCCGAGGGTTACGTAGTGGAACCCCGTTCCGTCCTTCCGGGACTGAAGGGCGGCCGCGTGGGTTCCGATCTGTGGCGGAACCACTCGAACTCCATGCGCACGCCCGGATAGAATCCTGCCAGGCGCTGTTTCCATTGCGTGAGACACTCCGAGTAGCCGGGCCACAACCCCAGCCAGTCCTCCGGCCCTTCCATGCGTTGCTCGGCCGAATCCTGCGCGAAGATCGTGGTCGTCGGGTTGGCAATTGCCGAGAGCTTGCGCGGACGCGGCGGTGCCGTGTCCGGTGCCATGATCGCGAACTGGTTGATCCCGTAACTCGAGTTCAGCCAGTACTCCCGCGGAAACCGCAGACCAGTCTCCCGCCACTCATCGACGATGCGAGCGCTCGGACACCGGAATGTCCGGCGTGTTCCACTGAAATAGTCCAGGTAGGGGCGCCCCCAGTACATGATCTCCCGGTGCGCCCACTGCCCAGGATCCAGCAGGGCCTGGTGCCCCGGTGACAACGTCCACTGGCCGTGGTTCGGCACCGTTGGCGTTCCATCGCGATCGAGATAGTAGTAGAACGCCCCGTCGTGATCGTCGGCGTACATCTTCTTCCCCAGCCCGATCTGGCGCAGGTTCCCGATGCAGTTCGCCTGCCGCCCCTTCTCCTTCGCCCGCGCCAGGGCGGGCAACAGCATCGATGCCAGTATGGCGATGATGGCGATCACGACCAGTAACTCGATCAAGGTGAACGCGCCGGCGGCTGATCCCGCAAAGCGCCGCGCACTGGGGCCGTCCGGCAGGGAGGGCATCGACCGGGGTATTCCCATGACTGGAGAACGGCGCATGAGGGGGGCAATGTCGTGGCTTTGCCGAGGCAGCGGCCTCCGGCGGGTTTGGGTGGCGTCTACTCCAGCAGACGATAGAACCGCACCTGCCCACTCGGCGGGGACGAATCGACCACGGTCTTGACTGTTCCATCACCGACCACCTGGCCTGCGTTCAAGCTCCCCCACGGGCCTTCAAGCGAGGACGCGGCCTCCACGCGAAAGGTCCGTCCGAGAATCGAAAGCAGCCGAAACTCGATTCCCGCGGGCGTGGACCGGATCCCGATGAACCGGGGAGCAGCGTCCAGGGTGCTTGCGATTCTCAGATCGAAGGGCGCCCGAGTGTCCACGGTCGAGTAGGGCCACAACCCGTGCCAAGCCAACAGGTACTCCGCCATCGCGTCTTGCTCGCTTCCCCCCTTGGCAAAGGTGGCCGCCCCAGGCGTGTTGGCCAAGGCGTTCACCAGGTCCACGCGGCTCCGCGCGCAGGCCGGGAAGGGATAGCCGTCCCCGCCCAGACCGGGAGTGGACGCCGTCGCGTTAACCATGAAATTCAGCGTGACCACCCGGAACGGCCGGTCGGGATCTCCCAGCACCGCCCCGTTCTCTACCACGGCATCTTCGACCTCACCATCCAGCCCGGTCACGCGGAGGTAGCGAATTCGTTCGCCGGGGACCAACACGTTGCCGTTGGTGTCAAAGCGGACCGCGGTGCGCGCGGGGTCGTACTGGAACTGCAGGCCGCCGACCTGGGCGAACTGACCCGGCGTGCCTCCCGCCCGGGTGGCCGCCACGCCGTGCTCGAGCACGTTCTTCAACTGCTCGGCGGTAAGCGTCACCAACGAAAGCTCGTTGTTGAAACGGAGAGAGTTTTCCACGTCGAGCTGCGAGATCTCACCCGCGTTCTTTCCCGCCAGCGGATTGGCCGCGGTTGGCTTCAATTCGCCCGTGTACCCGTCCACGACCCCGATCTCTGCCCGGATACCTCCCCCGTTCTTGATCGAAGCGAGAGCGTTCGGATCGATCTGCTTTGCCTGCCAGAGATTCGCGTCGGCGGTCAGGCTTCCCAGGTTGCTCTCTTCCGTCCGCACCACCAGGCGACGGCCTTCAAGGAACACGTCCGATCGGCCCAGAATGTTGCTCTCCTTGCCAGTCACAATCCCTTGGACGCCCGCGGTCAACTGACGCACGAGCACCCCGCGAGTTCCGGGGGCGAATGGCGCGGCCAGGTCTCCCCACACCGCCATGACCCCCGCCTCATCCGTCCTATAGGGGCCGGACTGGGCTAGCGTCGCGCTGTTGGTCAGCAGGCGGCCGGCGGAATCGAACTCAGCGATCAGGCGACCCACATACTTGTACTGACCTTCCGTGCTCACCACGTAGGCGGGGTCGCCGTCCGCGTTGTGGGTGATGATCGGGTACGGACCCGCAGCTTCATCGCCTGGACGCAGCGGGTTTGTCGGATTGGCGAGGATCGAATCCGAGCCTCCGGCGATCGCGATGTCGACCCCGCGCAGGAGCGGGACCAACTCCCGCTCGAGGGCCAGTTGCTGCAAGTGGGTCACCAGGATCACTTTGTTGACCCCCCGCTCAAGCAAGCGGTCCACGACCGGTTGTAGGATCGTCGCTAAGTCCTTCATGCTATCCGATCCCGCCACGGGATTGTTTACCGTGGTCGCCCCCGGCGAGGAGATCCGTCCCAGCATCGGCGTCGTCGCCCCCACCACGCCAATCACCTCGCCTCCGCGGGCGATCAGGGTTGCCGCCGCAATCTTGGGCGCCAGCGCCGCCCCGGCGAGGTCTGACGGCGGCGATCGGAAGGCCGTGCTGGGCAGGAGAGCGTTCGTGAACACCGGGTTGAGATTCGAATCTCGAGAGAAATCCAGGTTCGCGGAGAGATAGGGGAACTGCGCCCCCAGCCAGCGCACACCCCCCAGTCCGGGTCCGGAAAAGCTCGTGCCGAGGATCTCCCGGATGGTCGCCGTCCCGGCGTCGAACTCGTGGTTGCCGAAGCACGACGCGTCGAAGCCGATGATGTTCATGATCGTGAGATCGGCTCGACCCGTCGCCTCCCGGATGCCGAGACCCGCTGTCCCGAAATAGGCCTCGTTGACCGCATCCAGGGTGTTCCGGATCGCCGGGTCCGCCGCTGCGTTGAAGAACGGACCGGAAATGTAGTTGTCACCAGCGGAGAGGATCACGGTGTTGGCCTCCGCGGCCGCCAGTTTTTCCGCCACCGCCGCAAAGTTCGGCGCATCCCCGATCGAGTCGACACCGCCTTCGAGATCCGACGCGTGCAGGACCTGCAGCCGGAAGGTGTTGGCGGGCGAAGGTTCGGCCGCCAGCGTCAACCGACCCTCCGACCGGGTCACTGCGTAGACCGACTCCGCGATGAGCGCCTCCCGGACGGCCGCCGAGCCCTCGCCGGTGAGGTCGGAGTGCACGTTGCCACCAGGAAGATGCCGGTACACCGCCCGCAAAGCGTCGGCGTTGGCCTCCACGATCACGTATCCGTGATCCGTCGAATTCAACCCTGCCAGGTCCAATTCCGGCAGCTTTGCCACCGCATCCCGGATCAACACGTCGGTCGCCGCCACCAACTGGTCGATGCCCGGCACCTGCGCCGTCGCCGGGTTGCCGTGAACGATGTTCGCGATGGCTTCCCGGAAGCTCTCCGACGACACCGAGGTTCCGGTGAATTCGGGCACGATCCGGCCGCCCGCCGCGGTGTGGCGGCTGATGAAGGACCCGTGGATGTCGCCCGAGATCACCGTCGCTTCGTGCTGCGCCAGCAGGTCGAGCACCGCCTGTCGTCCCCGTGGAAAACCATCCCAGTGGTCGGCATTCAGTTGGATCTTGCCGCGAAGGTCCTCGGGGAATCCGGGCGGCAGCGGGAACGGCGGGGCCGCCAGGTCGAACGTGATTGGGCAGAAGGACACCGAACTTCCCACCACCTTCCAGGTCGCCGTGTTGGGCTGCAACGCTCCGGCCAGCCAAGTGGTCTGGGCACTGCCCAGGAGGTCCTGGCTGGAGGGGTCCTCTCCCAAACGTTTTCCCGCCAAGACGGCATACGGGCATCGTTTTTCCATATTAGCACTACAGCGACACTTCCGGCCAAAGAGCCTTCCGGGCTCTTCCAGCGTGGCAGCGGCTTCCAGCCGCTGTGTCAGTCCGCGATCCATTTCTTCGAAAGTGTCGCTGTAGTGTTAGAATGTTCCGGGCCGTCGCCAACGAGGACCAGTCTGCTGTTCTGCTCGACGGGGCGCATGGCTTCGAAGGCAGCTCCCAGGAGTACCAGGTTCTTTTCGGACGCCAATCGCCCAACTCCAATGACAACGAGCGTGCTTTTATCAGCACCCCAGGCCTGACGGAGCGATTCGGAGCGGCGGTCCCCGGAGAAGCGAATGGAGTCAACTCCCCTCGGCACCACGGTGAGCGATGCGGAAGCCGAGGAAAACTTCATCCAGAATCAACACGATCCAATTGTCGGTGCAGACTTGGCGGAGTTTTCGGAGCCAGTCCGAGTAGGCAGCCCGATCGAAATGTGCCTTGCGGCTGCTGTCGACGAGGGTGGAATCCCCGGCAGCGGCGGTGTTGGGGTGCAGGGCCTGGAGCGGATTGACAAGCACGCAGGCGATATCGCTTCGGGTCCGGAGGACACGAAGCGTTGCTTGGTCCATTTCCTTCAAAGTATATGTCTTGCCGGGGGGCATCGGGTTTCCTGGGCCGGGCTGAACATCATCCCACCACCCGAGATAGGCGCCGCAGAAGCGGACGACGTAGTGGCGGCGGGTATGGTAGCGCGCCAGTCGGACGGCCTGCATAACGGCCTCGGTGCCGGACATGTGGAAGGAGACTTCATCTTTGTCGGAGATTCTGCAGAGACGTTCCGCATTCCAAGCGGTGGCGGGATGCAGGCTGCCGAGCACCGGCCCCAGTTGCTTGGCGCGCTCATGACCCTCGGCCATGCATTCCCGGTAGAAGTCATATCCAAAGACGTTGACTCCGTAGGAGCCCGTCAGATCAATGAACCGCCGCCCGTCCAGATCGGTCACGGTGATTCCATCGCTCGATTGGACGAAACTTCCCAATTTGAGGTGGTCGCGGAGGTAGCGGCTGAACGGGAAGGGAACCCGATAACACCGGGTGATATCAATTTCCTGGTGACGAACCGTATTCCCCGGCGCTTGGCCACGCTCTGGATGGGCTGGTTCGCCGGCGTTCGGAGCCCGCTTCTGACCCGTTGGTCCATCGCCGTCTGGCGTCTGTTCACCGACCTCGATCTGTCGGAAGCGAGGGACACCCGCTTTGAAAGCCTTCGCGACTGCTTTACCCGGGAACTCCGTCCGGGTGCCCGGCCGATCGACCCTTGCCAGTCGTTGATGGTGAGCCCGTGCGATGGCATTGTCGGCGCGTGCGGGAAGGTGGAAGGGAATCGACTTTTCCAAGCCAAAGGATTCCCGTACACACTCGCCGACCTCTTCGGCAACGAAGACGCTGCGGCTCCCTATCAGGACGGCTGCTATGCCACCCTTCGACTGACATCGTCCATGTATCATCGGTTCCATGCGCCGGCAGCCGGGCGGGTGAAGCACGTTACCTACATCAGCGGTGACACTTGGAACGTAAATCCCATAGGCATGCAGTTTCCTCAGTGATTCAAGGGTGTTTCACCCGACTGTTGCGGGAGCGTCACTTCCATTTTGCTGCCTCGAGCCGGAGGCCACGCTTTCACGCACCACGAACCTCGATCTCCCCGCGGTGACTAAGGACCGTTGGGCGGGCGGCGGGTCTCGTGGGCTCCCGATACGTGGTCCAGCCGGGGACCCTCGGCGATGTGCACATAAGCGGGAGGGAAGTTGGCCCAAACCGTCCGGCTGTCACTCACATGGTGGAATCGCTCCCGCAGGGCACCACGCATCGCGCTGACCCGGCCAAACATTCGACTGTGCAGGTAGTGAAATGTCACCAAGCGAGCTCCCGGGGCAAGGTGGGGAAGAAGCAGATCCAGGACGAACCGCTGGCGTTGCTCCCGCCACAGCGCCCATGGCAGACCGCTACCGTGATCCACCATGGCGCGGGCCAGAAACCGGCTGGAAGGAAGTATGGCTCCCATTTGGAGAGGGAAACGAAGCGCATCCTTGAAGAACATCCAGGCGGACATGGGTTGGGAGTGGCGATGTTGCCCGGGGTCAATTCGGCAACCCAAGGCGGAGGTGTCGCGCCGAGAGTGGACCTTCCCGAAGTGGCGGATGTTCAAGAGCGGGGATAAGTCAGGCGGAAGATTGAGGGGGGGCTTGAAGTGTGCACCATGTGGCCCTTTTGGGCTGGTAAGTCCGACGACGGCGAATCAGCCCGGCCAGCGGAAGGTGACCAGAGACTTGGGGTTCAGGGTGGTGGAGAAAGTCCATTGCCTCCAAAAGACGGAAAAGTTCCGAGGGCGGGAGTCCGGATTGGCGGCGATCAGGACGAGGGAACCGTCGATGTTTCGAAAGGCGACATTTCTCGGCAGCGATCGGGAGGAAGTGGATTGGATACGTAGCGCTCCGGGACGGACGAACTTTGAGAAGTGGCCGTACATGAAGAAGTCGAAGCGATAGTCGAGTTCGAGGGTGGTGCTGTTCAGAACGATGGCGGTGGGGTCGCAGTCATGGAATCCGGAGACGTTAGGTTGACCCTGATGATCGATCAGGGTGACCCAGGCGTTGTAGCTGCGGGAGCCGTTCCTGAAGTACTCGATGATTTCGGCGGCTCCGACGGCGCCGTAGGTCGAGCCTTCCGTGAAGTACAAGTGCTTGTCGGGAAAGCGGCGCTGCAGCCGGGCCATGGCGGAGGGTTGGCCTTCGTAGAGGTGGAAGGCGGTTCCATCGATGAATCGGGCGGCCTCCGGATCGCTGAGCATGGTGGCGGGGTAGCCGGGGTGATTGAAGTTGTGGTCGTAGGCCCAGATTCGGGTGGGAAGATTGCGCCTTTGAAACAGAGGGCCCAGGTGGTCGCGGATGAAGTCACGTTGCTGGGCTGCCGACCAACGGCAGGTCGGATAAGCCTCGGGTGCGAACTCGGGCTCGTTCTGCACCGTGAGAGCCTGGATCTCGATGCCTTCGGTCCGATAGGCCTCGACAAATCGGGCGAGGTATTCCGCGAAGTGCGGGTAGTGCTGGGACTTCAACTCCCCTCCGCCGATCCGCCCATTTGTTTTCATCCAGGCCGGCGGGCTCCAGGGGGAAGCGAAGAATCGAAGGTCGTTGCAATGCCTCAGCGCCGCCTTGAGCACCGGAAGCACGGTGTCACGGTCATTTTCAATAGAGAATTGTCTCAGTTGGGCATCGGTTTCGCCCGGCGGCAGGTCGTTGTACGTGTAGAACGGGCCGGGAGCGAAATCCGAGGTCCCGATGCAGATGCGCATCAGACTCATGCCGATGCCTCGGGTGGGATGGACCAGGGATTCGATCACCCGATCGCGGCGGTCCGGGGGGAGGAGTCCGAGGTTGTGGCAGGTGCTATGTTCCAGAGAGCTTCCGATCCCGAGGATGCTCTGAAAGGTGATGGAATCATCGATCCGAAGGGCGGCCCCTATCGGGCGGCTTGCAGATCCGAAATCGATATTGGTCTGGGCGGCGAGACGGTCGGTGCCGCCTTCGGACGACGACCACCATTCCACAGCGGGTTGGGCGGTGACTGCGACGATTCCGAGCCAGGCGATGGTCGTCCAAGCGGCCAAGCAAGAGGCCCAGCGGGAGCGGGGGTGCGTCTGTGCCTCGAGGTGGTGGTGGATCGGCGGCTTTGGCATGGGATGGGAAGGGAAAAAAGGAGAAAGAGAGGATGGCATATCTTTGACTGGCAAGGACAGCTCAACCTTCCTTCCGGGATCTCAGGAAGCAGAGGGTTGTGATTGTCCATCAACACCCAAGCCACCACCTGCATGCCAAGACGCTCTGGCATCTGGGCCAGCAGTCCGACGAAATGTTGCCCGTCGACGTCGTCCCGGAAGATCCTCCAACCCTCGTTACCTCGAGCCGTCAAATGATGCCGCGCGCTCGCATACTCCACTCTCAACGGCCTCGCCATACCACCCCATCTCGTTCTCGGGATCACAATTTATCAAATCCCGGTTCTGCGGCAAGGAGGGGATTTTTTCAGCGGCGTGGACATTTGACAATGGAGCAGTGTCAGTGCTTGGGGGCCTATCTTTGGGCCTCGCGGACACGCACCGACAGCAAGCGTTCTCTACTCGTCCTCCGCCATTCTCAGCTCAAACCGCTTCACCGCCTGCGCTGCTCTAGAATGGGTCAGAACTTGGCAGCGATCTTGGCACGCTGTTTCTCGAGGACTTCACCGATGTCGTCCTGGAAAAAGTACGCGTCGCGTGAGGCTGTGTCCCAGCTGTGGAGGTAGAGCATCTGGCGGAAGGGAATCCAACGGACGGAGCCATCCATGAAAACTTGGTTGCCGCCGGCGGGCGTGCTGTTCGCGGCGTTTCGGTGGGGAGGCATTCCCTTGAACGCGGTATCGCGTCCGGCACCCCAGCGTCCGTCGATCTTCATGACCGCGTCAGCAGCGAGGGCCCAACCGGGTTGGGAGGCGGTGGTCTTGACCGGACTCCGGGAGGGCATGGTGCCGATCGGGTTCATCCAGGTCTCGATTCCGCCGAAGTACTGGAATCCGATGATCCACTGGTCGTACTCCCGCTCAAACTGCGGAAAGGTGGGGCGGCTGGGGCAGGTCCAGATCTGACCCTGTGCATTGCTCACAACGAGGCCGAGTCGCCCGGCCTCGCGCTCCTCCACAGGAGTGAGGGCGATCTGCACCGAGCCGCCGAGCGCGGGCAGGAGCTTGTCGGCATTGTCGTCCGCATAGAGAAACATGCCGAGCCCAATCTGGCGGAGGTTGTTGAGGCACTTGGTGCGCTTCCCGCTCTCCTTGGCCTTGGCCAGCGCAGGGAGAAGCATGGAGGCCAGGATCGCGATGATGGCGATGACCACCAGCAATTCGATGAGAGTGAAGGCGACATGCCGGCGGGGGGAAAAAGAGTAGGATCGAGAGTTCATCGCGCGCCGTAGAAGTTTTCTCGCGGCACCGTCAGTTCAACCTCCTCGTCCTGCCCGGGCAAGTGACGTTTGTTTTCCGTATGTGACAAGAGTGCGTCGGGCAGATACCTATGGCTTCGAAGTCCTTCACTCTTTAAAGATGCTTCCGATAGGCATATTATTATCAGCAGCCCTCGCAATCTCGCCCTCGGCCGGAATGGAATTGTGGCGGTGACGGGCTCGTCGGGAGGAAATATATATTCCGATTTTCTCCGGTGGTCTGAAATTCTTCCGTATCGCGGCCGAGTAGTATTCTACTGGCACGCCTAATCGGTTCGGTGAGAGCCACGTCGCAATTGTATTTCGCGGTCCGCCATGGTGGACCGCGAATCGTCAGGCTGTTTCGAGAGGCCTGACGTCAGACGTCCGGAAAAAGGAATTCCGCATCGGTCCACGCGGCGAGGCGGCGGCGGTCGTTCGTCAAATGTCGGATGTCCAGAACGGCCGCTTGGGCCCGGATCAGGAAGTCTGGCAACACCGGGGTGTCGCCCTTGGATGGGCGGTGTTTGCGGAACGCCCGTCCCGCACGCCAGGAAGCGTTGAAATCGAGGTCGACACGATTACACCAAGTCCCCAGAGGTTCACGCGGCACGGGGGTCGGACGGAAGGTTCGATGGGACCGAGTTTAGCGGTGATCGAGCGCCACTGTGATTTACCAGTTGGTCAGGGCCTTGAATCCCCCGGCGATCGGCCCGCCTATAACGGAATAGGAGGGTTCCTCCTCAGGACTTCACCTTGAAAGTCGGCGCGTCTTCGGGGCGGGTGGAGCGTTTGGCCTGGGCGTAGGACGTTTCATTGCAACGATCCGAAGTGCCTGACGGGCCCCGTTCGCGTTGTGGACTTCCCAAGCCATAGAGAACCCAGCGGACTCGGGTGGTCGAACTCCGTGAGAAAACCCTGCGAATGGACGCACCCTCGGACTCAGGAGCGTCGACGGTTCGCTCAAACCGCAGATCCACCAGTGCGCCTTTGATGGTTGCCCTATCGCGGTGTTCCGGCCGCCTCCACCTTCCGCAGCGTGACGGTCAGGCTGCGCAGATATCCTGGATGACCAGGCTGCAAAAGGCCGCGCGACCTGGCCCGTTCACCCCAAGCCAGGGATTCGTCCAATCGCCCCTGCCGCCAGCAGGTTTCCATCGCCCGTTGCAGCATTAGCGCCGGGAGGATCCCGTCCAGGTCGAATCGCCCGGGACGATCCGGTGTCGGCGATCCCAGTTCCTCCTGGACCACCTTCCAGAACACATCGTCCTGCCCCTGGTCCCATGCCAACTCGGCCCGGCGCAATCGATACACCTCGCGACGCCCGGGGTCCATTTCCTCCAAACGCTGCAGCATCGCCTCTAGCTCTGTCACCGGCGGCTGGTACACCACCGAGCGCACTTCCCGATACCAGGCCATCCTTTGCCCCGCATACTGACGCAACGGACCCGGTTCCCGGTCCGCCGCCTTTATCATCGAATCCAACAACCCCGCACCGCGCCGGACATGCAGTTCCGCCAGACCCGGCGGCGTGCGCATTGCTGACCAATACTCGCCGGCAATCAGCGAACCCGGATCCAATTCCTGCCAACGCTCGGCCACCGACCGCATCAGACGCGCCAATGGAACCCGGTAGGTGCCGTGCAACACGGCGAACGCCTCAGCATCGACCACTTGCAGAGGTCGGTTGCGCAGATACTCGGCCAGCAGCAGCGTCGACCTCCGCGACACTGATTCGTCGACATCCCGGATGAGTTGCGTGCCGCGCTGGGCAAAGAACGCCCGCTCGGCCACATACTCCAGTCGCGGGTGGTAGTCGCTGTGCCGCTCTGTCTCCGGCGGAGCCACAAACGCCGCGTTGGGCTCCGACAACCGTTGGAGGCCCAGCAGTGCCGGCAGGCTGAATAGGTCCACACGCCGTAAATCCCGCGCCACACTCGGCTCCTGGAACCGACGCTCCATACCGGCCAGATCCCAGGGAACCGGTTCGGTCATGCCCACCAGCAGCAGATCACCCGGCAGCGTCTCCCAGATCGAGAAGAACGGAAACACGGACCCGAAGGTCGCCAGCACCATTTCCACCGCCGCATCATTTGTTTCGTAAAGCTGAACCCACTGCGCCACCACTCCACCCGGCCGCAGCCGAGCCCGACAGCTCTGGTAATACTCCAAACTGAACACCCCGGATACCCCCGCCATCCACGGATTGGACGGTTCTGTGACGATCACGTCGTACATCTGATCCGCATTGCGCAGAAACGACTTAGCGTCATCCACGATGATCCGCGTCCGCGCATCCTCCAGCGCCTGCCCATTGTGCGGGCCAAACCAGTGCCGGGCCGCCTCGACGACTTCACGCGAAATCTCAACGAGGTCGACGTGGCGGATGCCAGGATGGGTGAGGATTGCCCCCACCGTGATGCCGCTGCCCGCTCCCACGACCAAGACGTCGCGCGCACCTGGATGCTTCAGCATGGGAAGATGGCCGGACAATAACTGGGTCGGTAGATCCGCCCGGCTGCTTGCATCGGTCTTCCCATTCACCCGCAGACTGACCTCGAGCGGACCCGGCCGTCCCGAGTCCCAACCTTCCACCACGACCGTGGCTGCTGCCCCATCCCGGTGAGACCGCAGGTCGAACCGCCGCAGACGTTCCTCGAACTGCTGCCAACTTGGGGCCTCCCCGGGCTCCCGCCATAGTCCGAGCGCGAAAGCTCGGTCCCACGCCGGCGACAGTACCGAGCCTGCCAGGGCCACCCATGCCGCCAGGAGCACTGGCGCCACCACCCACACCCACCTGCGTCGATCCCGACCTCTCCGCAACAGAACCACGGCGGCAATCCCCGCGTTGATCGCCACTCCCAACGCCATCGTCCGCGCCAGTCCCAGCCATGGCATGAACCACAGGCCGGTCAGACCTGCGCCCATCACCGTGCCCACCGTATTGACCGAAAACACCAACCCGACCCGACGCCCGGTCTCCGATACCCGCGACGTCGCCACCCGGCTCGCCAGGGGCAGCGTCATGCCCAAGAGCACCGCCGGCCCAAACATCACTGCAAAACACACGCCCCCCTGGACCAGTTGATACAGCCAATGATTCTGGGGAGTCCTCGCCACCCATCCGCTGAGCCGGGCGAAAATCCACGGCAACCATTGATAGCCAAACATCGACGCCGACAACACCACCGCCAGAGCCAGTTCCGCCCACCCAAACGCATCAAACGTCCGCCGCAATCCAGTCCACCTCGCCACGATCCACGCGCCCACCGCAATCCCGGAAATGAAGGTGATCAGCATGATTGAGAACGCGTGGGTCGACGACCCCAGCGCCAGCGCCAGCAACCGGGTCCACACCACCTCGTATAACATCGCCACGAATCCCGACGCCCCGGCCGCCAAAACCGCCAGTCGCCATTCGTAAGGCTCGTACACCTCAATCGGACCGGTCGAATCAGTCTCCGATCGCTTCTCTATCTCCGCCAACCCGCCCCGCCGATCCAGCCACTTTTCCATCCCCACGGCCAGCACGCCCACGCACAGGTTCAGAAAGGCAGCACCCCAAACCGTCACATCCAATCCCAAGGAGGGAATCCACCAGAAATCTCCCACCCAAACCCCGATCACCGCACCTAGGCTGTTGATAAAGTACAACCCCGCCACCCGCGTCCGCAGTTCTCCCAAGTGCTGCGTCACCAACCGAATCAGCACGGGCAAAGTGCCTCCCATCAGCGTCGCCGGCACCAGGATCGCCACCACGCTTGTCATCAGCTTGAGCACCGTCAGCCACGAACTTCCTGGCGGAAAATTCCGTGCCATCCCGTCGTACACCGCCTCGCATGCTCCGAAATACCAAGGAAAAACCAGGCCAAACGCTGCAATCCCCAGTTCCAGCACACCATACCAGGCCAATGGCCGCTTCAACCGGTCCGCTCGCCGGCCAATCCACGCATTGCCTAGCGCCAACCCGCCCATGAACGCCACCAGCACCGCCACCACCGCGTGACTTGTATGCCCCAGCAGGAGGGTCAGATACCGAGTCCACACCACTTGGTAAATTAGCCCTGCCATCCCGGAAACCAGGAGGCACAGGCCGGCCGTCAGGACGAACCACGTATGCGGCGAACGCATGTCCAAAGCCTAGCGGGAACCTCGCGTTTCGAGAACCGCCAATAGTTCTCACTTTAAATTCCCTGCCCTCGATCCACCTTCCGACCCTCGACTCGATCTTCAAGCCGTGAGAACCAACCAAACGCCCCAAAAAATCGCGGGCATGTCGAAGACTGTGGTCTTGCGATATCAGGGCCGGAACGTGGACTCGGACGAGGTGACGTTCATTCGCCAACTGATCGCCGAGCATCCGGATTTGAGCCGTCGTCGTCTCTCGTCCCGGCTCTGCCAGGCGTGGTCCCCGGCTCCCCGACATTTGGCTCCGCGCGATCCGTTCATCGGCTGGACCCAGGAGGAGCGGATTCGAGGGCTTCATCGATCCCGCTCCACCGGAAGCAGGAACCAGCAAATACGACGAACGCGTCGGCCGGCGGCGCAGGGAGTGTGCGGGTTCGTGGGCTCCTGCATGTCGGGGCAGTAGGGTCAATTCCCCACACGTGACATGAGGACTGGCCCGGAGCGCTGGCATCGATGGCTGGGAGGCTTCGGGGGGTGGTAGCGGGTGGTTGGTATATTGCTTGGCCGCCCGGTTGGCCTTACCTGCCTCATCGCCTGATGCGCACGGCTGGAGGGTCGCCAAGGGCTTGCTACCGGATGACGGATCGCGATTTGGGTTTCGCGCCGGCCGTGGCCTTGGGTTTGCGGCGCGCGGCCTTGGGTTTCCGGGGGACCGTACGTTGGCGAGGCTTCGGTGGGGTGGCGATGTCGGCGGCTGGAGCCGGCGGCGGGGTCGGTGGAACATCGCTGTCGAGTTCGATGCCAAAGACGGCCGAAAGGTCCGCGTCGCCGAGTCCGGTCTTGGCGTCTGCGGTCGTCGCCGGGCGGACCGCGTCCGCCCCCGAAACCCCGGCGATCAGGTCTTCTGGGTCCACGCCGCGGAGTAGAAAGAGCAGTTCCGGGCGGGTGTCGAGCCGGGCTCCAATGCCGTACAGCGTCGCGGCGACGTGCTTGCACATGGTGGCCCAGTCGGGACAAGAGCACTTCATTTCAATCTCCCTCGGCGCTGGGAAAAGGCCTTGGTCGTGACGGGTCACGACCTGCATGACGGCGGCGGAGAGGCGGCCCTGGAGCAGTTCAAGAATGGAATCGATCTTGCCGGCGCACTCCTTCCGAACGGCCTGCCAGAGTTTTTCCGGGAGGGGGCGAATGGCGATCTCGACGCGATAGAGTTCGGAACCGGCGACCCGGGCGGTGATCGATCCTTGGGCGATCTGGAGGTCGACGACGGAGCCGTTGCGGACGTAGGTGCGTCCCCGGGGGAGGCGATTTTCGAAGTCGCTGTAGGCCTCGAGGTTTTCGCACCAGGCCTTGCCCCAAAACGAGGAGGCGATGGTCCGGCCCACGAGAACGACGGGGTCGGCCCGTTGACCGTTCTTCTTCGCGAGTTTTGTCAGTTCGCGTGCGGCCTTGGCCCGTCGTTGGGCGACCGGCACGTAGGGTCGCCATCCATTGCGCCAGCTCATGATGTGGAAGAATGGGAGGTTTTGGGACTGGCCGGGCGACGTTGCACGGCGACGAACCGGTGCTCATTCCGCGGCGGCAGCTTGGAGGTCGAGAGACACGAAGCGCAACAGTTCCGTGTTGTCCATGGTGGTCAGGACTTGTTCCGCACCCCCCGCGAGGATGTCATCCGCGAGGGCGCTCTTGGAGGTGATCAGGTCGTGAATGCGTTCCTCGACCGTGCCACGGCAGGTGAACTTGTGGACCATCACGTTGCGTTTCTGGCCGATGCGGAAAGCACGGTCGGTGGCTTGATTCTCAACCGCCGGGTTCCACCAGCGGTCGAAGTGGATCACGTGGGCGGCGGCGGTCAGGTTCAGACCTGTGCCTCCCGCTTTGAGGGAAAGCACGAAGAACGGCGGCCCGTCGGCGCTTTGAAAAGCGTCGACGAGTTGTTTGCGGTTCTTCACCGGGGTCCCGCCGTGGAGGATGAGGCCCGGGCGGCCGAAGGCTGCAGCGAGTTCGCGGGCCAGCGGAGCGGTGATTTCACGATACTGAGTGAAGACGAGAACTTTTTCCTGGCGAGCGGCGATGGATTCGCAGAGCTCGCGCAGGCGCTGAAACTTGCCGCTGTCGGCTGGGGCATAGGCGCCGTCGGCAAGCCACTGGGAGGGGTGGTTGCAGATCTGCTTGAAGCGGGTAAGGAAGGCGAGGACGAGGCCGCGTCGCCGGATCCCTTCGACGGCGGGCTCCTCCAGGCGCGCTGCCAGTTCCCCGACCGATTGCTGGTAGAGCACCGCCTGGGAACGCGTGAGTGGGCAGAACGCGATCAGTTCGGTCTTCTCGGGAAGGTCCGCGATGATGCTCCGGTCGGTCTTCAGCCGGCGGAGGATGTAGGGGCGAACCAGGCGGCGGAGCGGGGCGAAGACCGGGCCGACCATGTCCTTTCGGCTGCGGATGAACCGGGCGAACTCCTGGGCATTGCCTAGCAGGCCAGGACAGAGGAAGTCGAAGAGCGACCAGAGATCACCGAGGCGATTCTCGATGGGGGTCCCGGTGAGGGCGATACGGCATCGGCTCCGAAGCTCCTTCACCGCGCGGCTCTGGCGTGCGCCAGAGTTCTTGATCGCCTGCGCCTCGTCGAGGATGGCCAGGTCCCAGTCGAGGTTCCGCAGCCAGCCGAGCTTCGCAATCATCGTGTAGCTGGTGATGACCAGGTCCGCCCGGATTACGGCCACCCGCCAGGCCTGCTCGGAGTCGGTGGCGCCGGCAGGAGGGCTTTCCGAGGGATGCACGACCACCACCGAGAGCGAGGGGGTAAACCGGCGGATTTCCGCCTTCCAGTTCCCGATCAGGGATGCCGGGACCACGAGCAGGCTCGGGGAACTGGCGGTCGGCTTCTTGCCGGCTTGTGCGGCGGCGCGCCGGCGGACCAGCAGCAGGGCCAGTACCTGGATCGTCTTTCCCAGGCCCATGTCGTCGGCGAGGCAAGCCCCCAGGCCGAGCTCGGTCATGAATCCAAGCCAATGGACGCCTTGGCGCTGGTAGGGGCGCAAGTCGGCCTGCAACTCCGGACCCGGATCCGAATTCGGCGAGGCACCGGGGCGCGTCATCCGCTCGAGCAACTCGCCAAGCCCTTTGCCCGCGATGATCTCGGACCATGCGGCCTGGGTTTCCGTCGCGTCCGCGGTCGTCGTGGCGACGGCTTCGGGCGCGTATCCGGAGAGCAGGCGAAGCCCATCCAAAAGCGATATGCCGTCGGGCCCTGCTGCGGACTGAACCTCGCGCCAGTGGTTGAGAACTTCCCGGAGTTTTTCCCGGTCGACCTCTACCCATCGGCCCTTGAGGAGCACCAGGCCGTCAGCCCGATCCAGCAGAGCCTGCATTTCCTCCTCGGAGAGCGTTTCGCCGTCGAGGGCCACCTGGATTTGGAAATCAAGAAGACCCTTGGTTCCCAACGATGCCGGGTTGGATTCGCCGAGGCGAACCACGACTCGCGGGCGGCTGGGCCGGCCGGCCTTCCACCAATCGGGAATGCGCACCATGACGCCGCATTCCTCGAGCGCTGGAATGGATTTGAGCAGCGCATGAGCTTGTTGCGGGTTCCATGCCAGCGGCTGAAACAGGGCACGGGACTCCAGCAACTCGCGCGCCAACAAGATCTTTTCGGCCGCGCGTTGCACCGGTTGGAGCAGTGCGGTCAACGCCGCCCGATTCCGCGCTCCCGCAAATTCTTCCAGGGCACGCCCCAGCGGCAGATGCCGAACCTTGCCCGCTTCCGAAACGCCATGGGTGTAGGTCGCGAGGAAGGCGAACGGGTATTCCGGGTCACGCTTGTTCTCGGCAAGGTGAAACGTGACCCGACCAACGGCATTCCAAAGGGGATTGAGGCTGTGCAGGTAGGCGGCCGCGCCTCCCTCGGTGGCGGCGATCCGTTGACGAACATGGGCGTCGAGCGTCAACCAAATACGACCGAGAACCTCCGGGGTCAGGTACTCCAGCCCCTTCATGGGCGGGGCGGCGTCGACCAGCGCTTCCAGCTCTGCGATCCCGGGGACAGGTTCTTCGGGCAAGTCCTGAGACTCCGCGGACGGCCGGTGGCAACGCGCTGTGAAATAGCGCCGAGCCAGATCGCGCCAAAAGCCCAGGACCGGGGCTAACCCAAGGTGAAGGCCCTCACCCGCTAACCGTTCCAAACCGGAAGCGTTGGAATGAGCCAATGCCGACTCCAGCCGTTCCACGAACGCTCCGTCGAGCCCGGGTTGGGCGTCCTCGTCCGTCTCGAGTTGCAGGTGCCCGGCAGGTGTGAGCACCGCCGAGACAAACCGGCTGGAGCTTTCAGTCGAGTTGGGAGGTGGCGGCACCCGGAGACACTCCCGCCCGAGGGCACGGCCGTCAAACGCCACCCGGGCATGGGAGAATTGGTCCTGTTCCTCAGAACCCGAGCCTGGAAAAATCGGTCCATGGGTCTGCTCAAAGCTTTGGTTGCGCTCCTTTTGATTCGGGTGGGCGGAGATCTTCTCACTTGGGCGGCGGTGGTGCCTGGGGCGCATGAGGCCGGGGGACCGTGGGCAGGGAGAGAGGGAAAGATCCTGCCTGTGCCGGTTCGCAACGTGCGGCTGGAAGACGGCTTTTGGGCACCCAAGATTCAAGTCTATCAACAGCGCACCCTTCCGCATTCGTGGCAGTACATGGGCCACAATCTGCGCTCGCTTCGCAAGGCGGCCGGTGAAAAGACCGACGGCCCGTTCAATGGGACCTGGGACGAAGCGAACCTCTACAAGCTGCTCGAAACGATCGCCCATTCCCTCGGGATGTATCCGGATGCGGGCCTGGAGCGGAAAGTGGACGAGATCGTGGACCTGCTGGGTCGGGCGCAACGCGCCAATGGTTATGCCCATGTCTACATCATCAACGAGGGCAAACCCGAGTGGGACCCCGCCTTCCTCGACGGCTCTCATGACGGTTATGTGCTCGGGCATATGATCGAGGCTGCGATCGAGTATCATGCGAACACCGGCAAACGCGCCTTTCTCGACATTGCCTGCAGAGCCGCGGACGAGGCGTGCGAGCATTTTCTTGGTCCAAAAGGCGTTCCCGGTTTCTGCGGGCACGCCGAGTTGGAGATGGCGTTGGTGGAGTTGGCGCGCGTTACCGGGCGGACGCGATATGTCGAACTCGCCAGCGCATTCGTCGAGTGGCGCGGACGCAAAGTGGTCAAGCCGGTGGGCGCTACCCCACGGTCCTATTTTCAGGATCTCGTTCCCCTTCGCCAGCAGCGGAATCTGGACGGGCACGCGGTCAGGTCCACGTTCTTCGCGACCGGGGTGGCCGACCTGGCTTTGGCGACAGGCGACCCGGACTATCGCCTGGCTGCCAACCGGTTCTGGGACAGCGTCACGCTGCGACGGATGACGATCACGGGCAGCACAGGGCCGCGCCAGGAGCATGAAGCGTTCGGCGAAGATTACGATCTGCCGAACAACGGCTACTACGAGTCATGCGCGGCCTGCGGACTGATGGATCTCGCGCAACGGATGTTCCTGCTGGAAGGCGGAGCCGATTCCGGCGACGTGATGGAGCGCGTGCTTTACAATGCTGTCTTGCACGGCATCTCGCTGGACGGGACCCATTCGTACTATCAAAACCCCCTCAGCGACACGAATCGCAACCGTTACAATTCCTGGGTTTGCTGCCCTCCCAATCTGTCTCGCACCCTTTTTCAGGTCGGGCGTTACGCCTTTGCGTCTGGGAGCCGGGATGTGTTCCTGAATTTGTTTGTGGCCGGAAGGGTGCAGATGCCGTTGGAGGGAGGGACGGTGGGGTTGAGCATCAGGACGGAGTATCCGTGGGAGGGAAAGGTGACCCTCAGCGTGACGCCCGGCGAAGTCTCCCGCTTCGCCATTCACCTGCGCTGGCCGGGGTGGTGCGAGGCCGCGACGCTCAGGATCAATGGGACTTCGGTCCTTCCCCTGACGAAGACGGATCGCGGTTACCTGCGGCTGGAACGTGAATGGCGCGAGAACGATGTCATCGAGTTTGTCATGGACATGCCGGTGCAACGCATTGAGGCCCATCCGATGATCAAGGATTGCGTGGGCAAAGTGGCCCTTCAACGGGGTCCGCTGGTCTATGGGTTCGAAGGCGTGGACAACAACGGAAAGGCAGCCGTGGAATTGGGGGCGCACCCACAACTTCGTGTCGAGGCCAGCGCCGATCTGCTCGGTGGCGTCCGAGTCGTCACCGGCCACGATGCCGAGGGCAGGGGATTCGTCGCGATCCCGTTCTACGCCATGGCCAATCGCGCGAAATCCGTGCAGGAAGTCTGGGTGACGCAACGCGGAGGGAAGGCAAGCGATGCCTGGTGGGAAGGGCGGTTGTACCGAAACGCCAACGAAACCATGCCAGCGGCCATCGCACCGAGTCCCACCGAGAAGGACGCACGCTAGATGCGGCGCCGGAATCCTCGGCAGGTTCCCAATGAATACGTTCCACCTTCTCTTCACCCGGTGCCCTCGTTGGCTCTTCGTCGGCTGGCTCAGTTGCATTCCGATCCGAGCGGACGTTGCCACTCTCACTGCCGACTTTTCTGTCCCCACGGGAGCCCTCCGGCCGCTTCACGGCATTAATAAGGGGCCGCTGGCACCCGGCGGAATCTTCGATGTAATCGCGGAACAGAAGGAACTGGGAATCCCCTTCACGCGCCTGCACGACTGCGGATGGCCGAATCCGTATGTGGTCGATCACCACGCGGTTTTCCCGAACCCGAACGCTGATCCTGCGCTTCCCGAGAGCTACGATTTTCGATTGACCGACGAGTATCTCGAGGCGGTGCGCAAGACCGGCGCCGAACCCATTTACCGCTTGGGCGAGAGCATCGAGCACACAAGTGTGAAGCGGTACGTTCATCCGCCCGCCGACGCCGAAAAATGGGCGGCGATCTGCCTCGGCATCATCCGGCATTACAACGAGGGATGGGCCAACGGCTTTCATCACAAGATCCGCTATTGGGAGATTTGGAACGAACCCGAGAACCGGCCAGTCATGTGGAGCGGCACGGACGACGATTACCTGCGGCTCTATCGCATCGCCGCAATTGCCATCAAGAAGCGGTTCCCGGCGCTGAAGGTCGGCGGACCGTCGCTCGGAGCCAGCGGCAGCCTGGTCAAGGGTGAGTTCATCCCCACCGATTTCGCCGTCAATTTTTTGACCATGTGCCGCAAGGACAACGTGCCGGTAAATTTCTTCTCCTGGCATTGCTACACCTCGGACCCCACGGAACTCACCGCTCGCTCCCGCGCCATCCGGCGGTTCCTGGATTCCAAGGGTTTCACTGAGACCGAAAACCACCTGAACGAATGGAATTTTCTTCCCGGCAATACCTGGGAACCCATCTCCAAGTCGGGAACACCCACGGCTCGCCAACGCTACTACCAGGAGATGGCGGGCGCACCAGGAGCCGCGTTCATCGCCGCCTCGCTACTCGAACTCCAGGATGCGCCCATCGATGTCTGCAATCTCTTCCACGGCGAACTCGGTGGGTTCGGGATCTTCAGCGAGCAGGGCGTGCCGCTGAAGGCCTACCAAGCCCTGCGCGCCTTCCAGGGTCTCGTTGAAACGCCCCGCCGTGTGGAAACACGCGGCGCTGTTGCGGGCAAACTGGCCTTCGCCGCCGGCCTGGGCACGGAGGGACGGGAGGCAACGATGCTGGTGGTTAACTTCGCTGACCCGCGTTCCGACATCGTTCTGAACTGGAAGGGATTCGCCTGGGCCGGCGGCGTGACGGCCGAGGTCCGCACCGTCGATGCGGCCCGCGACTTTTCGGAGGCTCGGACCGAATCGGTCGAAGGCGAAGGCGAAGGCGGTTCCATGCGACTGACGCTGAAGGCACCGTCGATCGCGCTTGTTCGGCTGCGCCCGACCCGCGGCGCGCCCGCAAAAGCGAGTCTGTCAATCACAGCGCCCGCGAACCGTTTGGTCTTTCAGCGAAACCCTGCCGGAGACGCAACGATTCCTGTCGCTGGAAGTTGTGCGTGGCCGGGAGCGGCCATCGACGCACGTCTCGTGGATGTGGCCGCGCGGAAGGTCGGAGACTGGACGGCGATCGGAAGGGTGCAGTCGGATTTCACCTACCGAGGCCAACTGAGGGCCGGGGCGGGCTGGTATTCGTTGGAGGTCCGCGCTCGTGGAGAGCGGAATGTGGCCTCCCCCACCGCCACCGTCGAGCGCGTGGGCGTCGGCGAAGTTTTCGTGGTCGTGGGGCATTCGGTCGCGCACGGCGGGTCCATCAATCTTCCCGGAGCAAACGACGACCGCGTCAGCACCATTGCGCTGCCTGCGGGGGATATGGAATCCCAGCGACGCTACAAAATGACCGGCGACTCGAGTTTTCTACCGGACGCCGTCGGAAGACATTTCGATTCCGACGTCCAACCCGCTCCAGCCGGAAACGGCACCTACTTCTGGGCCGCCTTCGCGGAGCACGTCGCCAAGGCGCAAAACGTGCCGGTGCTGCTGCTGAATGCGGCTTTTGGTGGCACCAGCCTCGAGCACTGGGCCAAGTCCGCTCGTGGTGAATCGTTCGAGCATCCGTTTGTGAACTCGTCGATTCGCATGCCCTACGTCCGACTGGAACATGCGCTGACGAAATACTGTGCGGTCACCGGCCTCCGCGCGATTCTCGCCGACCAAGGCCAGAACGATTGGCCCGAGAAGGATGAGGAAAAGGTCTTCGCGAACTACCGGGCGTGGATCGATCAAGCCCGCAAGAACCCCGGCTTCACCCGCCTGGCGGTGGTCATCAATCGCCAGTCACCCCCCGGTGGGTTCGGCCAGATCCGACCGGTGCAGGAACGCATGATTGCGGAACACCCCGACTGCTTCCCCGGGCCGGACTACGACACCCTGGCGAAGGAAGACACCACCGACAGAATCCACCTGAGCGCATCCGGCGCCACGAAGGCCGCCCGCCTCTGGGCGGACGCACTGAATGCGGAATTTTTCAGGACTGCGGTGCCTTGGCAGCCCAAGTAAACGGCATCCGGCCCGCTTGCTCGCGTTGCGTCCCCGTGGTTCGCTCCCCGACCCGATGTCCGTCGAGAATCCACGTGCCACCTGTGAACGGTGCCGCCGACCCACCAGCGCCTGCTGGTGCGCGGACTTGCGGCCGGTCGAGACGGCGACGCGCATCGTCTTCCTCCAGCACCCACGCGAAGCAAAGGTCGCCATTGGGACCGCGCGCATCGCTCACCTTGGACTCGCCAAGAGCGAACTGCACCGGGGCGTCGACTTCAGTCAGCATCCCCGCGTCTCGGGGCTCGTGTCGCAGCCCGGTACCGCGCTCCTGTTCCCGGGTGCGGGTGCCGTTGCTCCGGACACCTTGGAACATCCACCCTTAACCCTCTTGGTCATCGACGGCACCTGGCCGCAGGCGCGACACATCATGGCGCTGAATCCAGCCCTGCGTGCGCTGCCACGGATCGGATTTGTCCCGCGACAGCCCGGCAACTACCGCATCCGCCGGGAACCCGCCGCCCACTGCGTCGCCACGGTCGAAGCCGTGGTTGAGGTCCTGGCGGCCTTTGATCGTGACGCCTCCCGTTTCGCGCGCCTGTTGCAGGCGTTCGATCGGATGGTGGAACGACAACTCGCCGGGATCGCCGCCCGCACCGAACCGCCGCGTCGCCGTCACAAACCCGGCGACCCATGGTGGACGGTGCGGAGCATGCCGGACCTCGAGGCGTTATGGCCGCACCTGGTGGCGATCGCCGGCGAGGCGAACGCACACCGTCAGGGCAGTGGCGTGGCGGGTGAGCCGGAGATCATTCAACTCGCGGCGAAACGCCTGGCCACCGGCGAGGTTTTCCAGGCATTCCTCGCCCCACGTCGACCGCTGGCGCCGTGCGCGGCGCATCACCTCGATGTCCCGATTGAATCCCTGCTGGACGGCCGAAGCCTCGGTGACGTGCTGGACGAGTGGGGGCGGTTTCTGCGACCCGGTGACCGTATCGTCGGATGGGGACCCTTCGGTTGGGATTTGTTAACACGGGAAGGGTGGCGACCTGAATCCAGACCGATAGACCTTCGACTTGTGGCGGCCCAGCGCATGAAACGTCGACCAGGCCGCGCGGATGCGGCGACGCGCGCTATCGGCGGGACGTTCGGGCAGGAGCCGCTCGCACCCGGCCGAGCCGGCCGCACCCTCCAAGCCATTGCCGCCTTCATCGAACGGTTGCTCGGGGAGAAACGAGCAGCGCTGGCCCCCAGCCCTGCCTAGCCGGAATCGAGGACCGACCGTGGACCCTTGCTTCGCCACGGTGGATCCACTATCGCGGTCGGAGAACGGCGGATCCGACGTCGCCCGAGACGGAGGCCTGAATCGCAGCAAACGAGGGGCGTGCCTGATGTCAGGGACACATCGCGCTTAAGGAAGTTCGCGGATCTCGACGTGGCGGAATTGGAGAAGACTGGGCGGGCTGTTCCAGACCCCGTTGGCCTTGCCGCCATGATGCTGGAGCCCGAGGCGTCCACGGGCCGGGATTCCTGGGATCTTGGCGGCGGGGACCACCGTCTTCCCGTTGAGCACAATCGTGACCGTACTCCCCCGCACCGTGATCTCGTAGCTGTTCCATTCGCCCACTGGCCGATCGGCCTGGGTGCGCGGTGTGACGGCGGCCCGGACCTCGGGAGGCATCGATCCATCGGTACGAACGCCGTACATCTCACCGGACCCAATGGGCCAGCACCAGATGTTGACCTGGTACTTTACGTCCCCGCGCAGGATGATTCCGGAGTCCGAATCCGGAAGGGGCAAGCGGAGTTCTTTGCCGCGGATATCGCGGGCGTGGGTCCCATCGGGCAGAATGTAGGGGACGTTCGGGTTCACGTAGGGCGTCTCCTTGATCCGCCAGTCGAGTCGCAAGGTGAAGTCGCCGTACTCCTTCTCGGTCATCAGGTCCTTCGATCCCTTGGCCTGACTTTCAGCGTCGTAGTCGATCACGCCGCCCACGACCTTCCAGTGGCCGCCGTCGCCTTCGGGGACCTTCCAGCCGGAGAGATCGCGCCCGTTGAACAGGGAGACGAACGGGGTTTCGGCGGCCACGGACTTGCCGGGAAGGGTCGAAATGGCGAGAAGGACGCCAAGGAGCAGGGTGGGGAGGGATGGAGGAGTCTTCATGGGGATGGGCTGAATACTGCTCACTTCCCGCGGAGAACCGCGATACCGATTTGCACGCATAGGATCCTCAGGATCGTCATGGACGGGAGTCCGCGCTGTTACCCACCTGTCGGCCGAGTTTCTCCCGGGCCCTTATCTCGGCAATCATCTGCTGAACCTGGGACTCGAGAAGCCCGCCCGTGAGCAGCGACTTGCCGTGAATTCCCACGATGTACGATGTGTCCTGCTGGCCGACCGGCACGCGGTGTTATCGAAGGGGTGCGCCAAGAAGGAGGCACCGGTTCCTGCGCCACCTCCCACGGTCCAAGTCCTGGACGTTGCCGCGACCAACGTGCCGCTCCACATCGAGTTCATGGGACAATTGGACCCGCCGCAGAACGTCGAGGTGGCGGTGGCCGATGAATCTCTGATTGGGAAATCCCGACCTCTTTTCTACCCGTTATGAAAACCATGTTACCCAGCCTTTCGTGGACGTTTCGGGTTCCCATTTTCGGTTTCCCGGGAATACTCCGCTGCATTCACCCGTGCCCATCGATTCCCGCGCTGCCGTCGTGGTTGGCCGTTGTGATGCCGGACCGTGCGGTTCGGTCCAGCGGACCGGGATTGTCCCGAGGCACGGGAAACCAGGCTCAAGCCATGAAAGCCATTCTCGTCCTAGTGACGCTTCTCGCCTTCGCAGGCACTCATTCCCGTGCCGCGGAGAAGCCGAACATCGTCATCATTCTCGCCGACGACATGGGATGGTCGGACCTGGGTTGTTACGGCAGTGAAATCGAGACGCCGAACCTGGATACCCTCGCGTCGGGGGGCCTGCGTTTCACCCAGTTTTACAACACGGCGCGCTGCTGGCCGACGCGGGCCGCATTGCTCACCGGTTATTACGCGCAGCAGGTTCGCCGCGACGCTCTGCCGAACCTGGGTGGCGGAGGGCAAGGCCGGCGGCCGGGTTGGGCCCGGTTGCTGCCGGACTTCCTGAAGTCGGCGGGCTATCGCTGCTACCACAGTGGCAAATGGCACATCGACGGCGATGTCCTGCCGGGTGGCTTCGACCGGTCACTTCATACGAGGAACGACGGCAACTTCTTTACCGCGAAGGGCAACCTTCTCGACGACCAACCCATCACCCCGGCCGCGGACGAATCCGGGTATTACGTCACCACCGCGACCGCGCAGCACGCGATCGATTGCCTGAAGGATCACGCCGCGAATAACCCGGGGCGACCGTTCTTCCACTACATCCCGTTCATCTCGCCGCACTTCCCGCTCCACGCGCTGCCGGAGGATATTGCGAAGTATCGCGATCGTTACCGGGTGGGCTGGGATGTGATGCGTGAGGCACGCTTCAAGCGCCAGACCGAAACGGGCCTGATCCGCACACCACTTTCGCCTTTGGAACGGGACGTCGGCCCGCCGTATCCGTTCCCGGACGCGTTTGCCAAACTTGGCCCGGACGAGATCGACCGCCCGATTGCCTGGACAGAACTGACCGATGGGCAGCGACGGTTTCAAGCCACCAAGATGGCCATCCACGCGGCGATGATCGACCGCATGGATCGTGAGATTGGCCGCGTTGTCGACCAGCTCAAGGCCATGGGTGCGTTCGACAACACACTCCTTTTATTTGCCTCCGACAATGGAGCGAGTGCCGAGATCATGGTGCGCCACGGCGGTCACGATCCCCAGGCGGCCCCCGGCAGTGCTGCCACCTACCTCTGCCTCGGTCCTGGCTTCTCCAGCGCGTGCAACTCGCCCTTCCGTCGTCACAAGACTTGGGTGCATGAGGGCGGTATTGCCACGCCCCTCATCGTGCATTGGCCGAAGGGAATCGCCGCGAAAAACGAACTCCGCCATACGCCCGCTCACGTCATTGATATCGTACCCACCGTGCTCGCCGCCGCTGGGATCGAGAAGCCAGCGCAATGGAAGGGCGAGCCCATCCCTGCAGCCCCCGGCAGGAGTCTCGCCCTAGCCTTTGCCAAGGACGCAACCATCGCCCGCGAGAGCCTTTGGTGGCTGCATGAGGGCAACCGCGCCTTGCGTGTGGGCGACTGGAAGATCGTGGCCGCGAAGGGCGCTCCGTGGGAACTCTACGACTTCACGACCGACCGCGCCGAGCAACAGGACCTCGCCGCAGGGATGCCAGCCAAGGTGGAGGAACTCGCGGCGCTATGGCAGCGTCAGACCGCCGCGTTCAGCGAACTCGTGGGGAAATCCATGGCCGATCCGCCACGGCCGAAGGCCGCCACGAACGATGGCAAATGAGGCATCCCTGAGAACCCAACGCCGCGCCCATCCGTTCCATTCCAATCCAAGACCCCGTTTATGAAGCATCTCGCCCTTCTTGCGATCCTGCTGTCGGCCCTCGTCGTCCGGCCGTCGGCGTCGGCGGCCGGACAGCGGCCCAACATCCTCTTCATCTTCTCCGACGACCATGCGCAACACGCCATCTCCGCCTATGGCTCGAAGGTGAACCAGACGCCGAACATCGACCGTCTTGCCAGGGACGGTGTGCGGTTCCGGAACTCGTTCGTGCTTAATTCTATCTGCACGCCCAGCCGCGCCACCCTGCTCACCGGGCAGTATTCGCATCTCAACGATGTGCCGGTATTCAACCGCTTCGATGGCGCGCGCGACAACGTGGCCAAACGCATGCAGGCGGGCGGTTACCACACTGGAATGATCGGCAAGTGGCACCTTGGGTCCGATCCCACAGGCTTCGACCGTTGGATCGTGCTGCCGGGGCAGGGTGCCTACTGGAATCCCGACTTTCTGGTCACGGGGCGCAAACTCACCCTTCAAGGCCACTGCACCGACATCACCACCGACCTGGGCCTCGAGTTCCTCAAGACACGGCCACAGGACAAGCCGTTCTTCCTGATGCTGCACCAGAAGGCCCCTCACCGAGCCTGGGAACCGGATGAGCGCAACAAGGCGATCTTCAAGGACAAGGTCATTCCGGAGCCCGACACGCTTTGGGACGATTACGCCACCCGACCCGGCGCGTTGCCGGCGAATCGCCAGACCATTGCCCGGGATCTTACCCGGCGCGACTTGAAGCTCGTGCCGCCCGCCGAAGTCAAGGGGCCGGCGCTCAATCCATGGCTCAATGCCGTGCCCACGGAACTGACCGTGGACGGTCAGACCCTCACCGGCCGGGAGTTGGTGAAGTGGAAATACCAGCGGTACATGCGTGATTATCTGGCCTGTGTGCAGGGCGTGGATGACGGCGTGGGCAAGGTGCTCGATTATCTGGATCAGACCGGTCTCGCCAAGAACACCATCGTGATCTACTCCGCGGACAATGGTTGGTACCTGGGGGATCTGGGCCTGTACGACAAGCGATTCATGTATGAGCCGGGCCTCCAAGTGCCGCTCCTGGCACGGGGTCCTGGCATCATGGCCGGCCATGATCCCCTGCAGTTTGTTTCCAATCTCGACCTCGCGCCCACCTTTCTCGATCTCGCCGGGCTGCCCATCCCGGCTTCGATGCAGGGCCGGTCGCTCGCGCCGCTGTTGCGCGGCGAGGCACCCGCCGATTGGCGCACGAGCATCTACTACCGTTACTACCATGATCCAGGACACCACAACACCGCCGCCCACCTCGGCGTCCGCACGGCGACCCACAAACTCATCCACTATTGGAAGACCGACGTGTACGAGATGTACAACCTCATCCAAGACCCCACCGAACAGCGGAACCTTCTGTACTCCGCTGCGGACGCCGCCAAGCCCGAGGTCGCCGCCAAGTTCGCCGAGCTCAAAGCCGAGATCGTTCGGCTTCAAAAGGAGTACAAGGATGACGGCCAGTACGCCGACCCCGCCACCTGGCCGAAGTCCGGGTCGGACGGCCCCTTTGATGACAAACAACCCATCGGCACCAAGACGGTGTCCGAGGCCATAAAGGCGACCGCCTCGATCTGAGGCGGCGGGACCATTTCGAAAGGGACAACCGCCCCCAACTCAACCCTACGAAACCCGGTGAGCGATTTCTCCTTCTCCCCCCGGGAGAAGGCCAGGATGAGGGCCGCTTGCGACTCCCCTCGCTCAACGGTTCACGTCGCGTGAGCGGTTCATTGCTTGAACAGGGAGCTTCTCATGACCCGCCCCCAACTTAACCCTTCGAAACCCGCTGAGCGATCTCTCCTTCTCCCCCAGGGAGAAAGCCGGGATGAGGGCCGCTTGCGACTCCCCTCGCTCGGCGGTTCACGTCCCGTGAGCGGTTCATTGCTTGAACAGGGAGCTTCCCATGAACCGCCCCCAACTCAACCCTTCGAAACCCGGTGAGCGATTTCTCCTTCTCCCCCTGGGAGAAGGCCGGGATGAGGGCCGCTTGCGACTCCCCTCGCTCGGCGGTTCACGTCCCGTGAGCGGTTCATTGCTTGAACAGGGAGCTTCCCATGAACCGGCCCCAACTCAACCCTACGAAACCCGGTGAGCGATTTCTCCTTCTCCCCCCGGGAGAAGACCGGGATGAGGGCCGCTTGCAACTCCCCTCGCTCGGCGGTTCACGTCCCGTGAGCGGTTCATTGCTTGAACAGGGAGCTTCCCATGACCCGCCACCAACTCAACCCTTCGAAACCCGCTGAGCGATTTCTCCTTCTCCCCCCGGGAGAAGGCCGGGATGAGGGCCGCTTGTGACTCCTCTTGCTCGGCGGTTCACGGCCCGTGTGGGCTGACCCGCTGGTCTGAGGCTTTCCATCGAATTCCGTTTGAACGTTAATCGACCCATGACGGCATCATTCTCAAGGTATTCGGCAGGGCCGGATGGGATCAGAAGATTTGTTAGGCAGATTCACAGGGTATCCATCAACGAGATGAGTCTCGTTGAAAACCCGCTGGAGCAAGTCGCCAGAATGCCGTCAGCCCGTGAAGAACGTTCGTTGGAGACGGGGGTGGTTTCCCGGGGTAATGCGTGATGTGATAATGTCTTAACACACTGTTAACGAATTGGTTAAGTAAATGATTTGGGGAGAATTTAGCGGAAAAAAGGATCTGAAACCCTTGGCAGATACCGCAGGAACAGGACTGCACAGATCGCAGCAATAAAATCGCGTATTCCCGATTGACTAGAGAATTCGCGTTCGACACTCTTCGGACATGGCACTGCGGAATTTGGTCATCGATCACGTTGGGGAACTCCCAGGTTGGGTACTTCTGCCAGCAGCGGGCGCTTCTTGGTCTTCGATCGTCGTCTGGAACCTCTCGGAGGCATCGAGCGGTCGAAGGTCCTCGGAACAGTAGGAAGGTTTCAGGATGGGCACTGTATTCCTGAAATGTGACGATGTATGAAGCAACACTGGGTACGTCGATTCCTTTTCGCAGTACGACCCATGCTGTATTGGCCGTGTCGTCGGTAATCCCTGGAAGAAAGCGTTGGAGTCGAATGAACGGACATTCACTAAAACTCATTCCGCTACTCGTTGAGGCGGGTGAAGCCTGGTCCATCCCCTTGGACGGGCTTCTCTTCCTATTGCCGCAGGGAGGTGAGGTGCTCTGCGCCTGTGGACCGCTCACCGAACCAATTGTTCCGGGAGACGTCGTGGTTTTCGGAAACGCGACCGGCGCAACGCTTTCGGTGTCCAAGGGCAAGCGCTTCCAAGCGGGTTGGTTTTCGGTTTGTTTGGAGGACCTTTACCCGCTCTTGGGATGTGCAGAAATCTTGCAGCTGCACAACTTTGCCGAGCGATTCCGTGGTTTGAGGCGTTTCCATCATGGCTCGTACGAGGCGAAGGAGTGCCATCGGGTGCTGGGGAAGGTGCCTGCGGAATCCAATCTCGACCATCGCTCCCGCCTCCTTCGAGTCGTCGCGATGGCGCTGTCCTCGGAACTGGGGCGAGCTCAGGAACAGCAGGGAAGCATGGTCCCAGGCGATGCACACTTCTCGAAAGTGGTGCAGAGTCTTTCGATCGATAATTTGCAGCGAATGGGGGTGGACGATCTCGCCGCCCAGTTTGGCTGCAGCCGTCGCCACCTGAATCGGCTGTTTCACAAGCACTTCGGAATCTCCGTTGCGGATCTGAGACGGGAAGCGCGCCTGCTCAAGGCCTTGTGCCTGCTGCGACGCCCTGGGGCCAAAATCATGGGGATTGCCGAGGAGTGCGGCTTCAATCACCTCGGATTGTTCAACTCCAGCTTCAAACGGCGATTCGGATCCAGCCCCGGACAGTTGCGCAAGGAATGGGCGAACGCTGAGAGCGATCTGGGTGGTGGCGAGCAGTTGCCAGCGAAGCAGGGTCTGGCACCGAACATTACGATTGCCAAGCCATTGCCCGGTGACAAGGGAACGGCCGTCAACGTCAACGGGAAGCCTCAGAGTGGTTCAAGCAACAGGAACGGCAAAGGCGGCAGCTCCGAAAATTCGAATCGCTCCCGACGCGTCGCCCAGGAATGGCTCGATCTCAAGAGCAAAGAGCTCTTGGCATCGATCAAGCCTGCCACCCCGGCGAGTCCACTCCGGGCTTCCCATTCTTAACTTGGCGAGGAACGCTTCTCCATCACCCATGACCGTACATTCTAGGTCTCAGCGTGCTGCGGCGACAAGGGGGCTGCCTTTAGCGACCCTCCCTTCTCGGCTCGGAAGTACCGTGGGCCGGTGGGGCGCGGTGGCATCTCTGACGATTGGATTTGGATGCAGTTCGGAGGTGTGGGCACAACAGGGAGAGTACATCACCCAGACCATGCCGGAGCGGCCCATGGCAGGCGAAGGCATGCCCTACACGTTTAAGAAGGGGGATTTTCGACTATTGCTTTCGCCTTCCTTCACGACGGAATGGAATGACAACGTCACCGGCTCGGACGGGGGCGAAAGCGATTTCATTCTACGCCCGATGCTCCAAATCGGCGTCAGCTACCCGATCACGCGCAACAACCTGCTGCGGTTGGACGTAGGGGTTGGGTATGATCAGTACCTGGAGAGTTCGGAGCTAAGCACTTGGCGCCTTCAGTCAGGCACCGCCCTCTCGTTCGACATCGTGTTGGAGGAGTTCCAGATCAACCTGCACGACCGGGTTTCGTATATGCGCAGCGCGTCGCGCCGCGGCGACATCGCAGGAAATGCCGAACAGGGCAACCTCGAGAACACTGCGGGCATTCTGGTAACCCGAAACCTGGGCAAAGGACAGGTCAGCCTCGGGTTTGATCACCAAAACGCCTTCCCGACCACGGATGAACTCGAATTTCAGGCGCGATCGACCGAGATTGTGAGCCTTCGCGGTGGAGTCCGCCTGCGACCCGACTTATTGGTAGGATTGGAGAGTCCCCTCACGTTCACTTCATACGATTTACCCGTCTTAAATGATAGTACGGGCTATGGTGGTGGCGTCTATGCCGAATGGCTCCTAGGAAATACGCTAAGTATTTTGCCGCGAGTAGGTTACTCGGTTTATGATTTCAGCCAAACCAGCGACTTCCTTCTAGCCAAGGACATGGACGCGTGGTATGCGGATGTCACGATAAGCCATCAACCACGCGAGGCGATCAGCTACTCGATCAGTATCGGGCATGAATTGCGACTTGGTCTGCAGTCGGATGCCATCACCGCGTGGTACGTGCGTCCCAATATCAATTGGCAAATGACGCAGCGCATCTCAGTCCAGCCGCTGTTCTTCTACGAACACGGCGAGCAGGGGGTGGGTGTTGGAATTCAACAAGAAGAACAATACGACTGGTACGGAGCGGGCCTTTCTGCAAACGCCTCCATCACTTCCAAACTGCGAGCGACGCTTGCCTATCGCATGACGCTACGCTCCACCAACCTTGCGAGTCGGGACTACGACCAAAACATCGTAACTCTTGGACTTAACTACACCCTCCAGTGAACGAGTACCGCGCCAACGCTGTGTTCGTGGCGACCCGACACTCGGGCGACCGTGGATGTTGGGTGGGATCGCGTCGAGGCAGTACGCTCCGCTTGACGGGGATCAGTGTCCCCCTGGTTTTGTGCGCGATGGGGCTGCTCTTGACTTCGGCATTCCGTTCCTTCGCCGCCGAGCGTAGTCCCGAACCGGCCGCTTACGATCCTGGAATCTCCGCAGCCGCACCGTCGGAACCGTCATCGCAACTGTCCGCGCCACCGGCGGTTGCCACCAATCCTTCATTCGAGTCGGCGAGCCCATCAACCAAAGTTTCCGCCGATTCAACCGCTGGCACGAATAGCGTGGCCGCTGCCGACCCCAAGCCGTCCGTCATGGAAACGCTGGACGAGAAGCATCGCTTGGCCGTGGGTGACCGAGTGAGCTTCCGAATCGTTGAAGATGAGGAAGAGCCGAGGGCGCTTATCGTCACGGACTCCGGCGAAATCGAAGTCCCCTACATCGGCCGGTTCACGGCCACGGAGAAGACCTGCAAGGAGTTGGCTGTGGCGCTCAAAGCGGAGCTCGAGAAGGAGTATTATTATCAGGCCACTGTTATGGTGGGATTGGACTTGATGGCGCGCAGTCGGGGCAGAGTCTACTTGGTTGGGCCTGTTCGTGCACCTGGACCCCAGGAAATTCCGAGCGACGAAGTCCTAACGATCAGCAAGGCTATTCTTCGCGCGGGAGGATTCCTGGAAACGGCCGATAAGAAGAACGTGCGGGTCACCCGAAAGAAGGTTCCGGGGCCTGGCGAAGACATGATGACTGTGAACGTGGCGGAGATCCTGGAGAAGGGGAAAACCGAGGGAGACCTGGTCCTTCAGATCGGTGATCTGATCTACATCCCCGAACGCCTTATTCGTTTTTGACGCGGCATGCAACCATCGACACCCCAACAGCGATTGGTAGCGGCAGGCGTCTCGTCCGGCGGTCTCGACGGTTCATGGGCCGTGACCACTTCAATTCTGAACATGCAGTTCTGCATGACCCCTCGGCGAACTGATCCACGGGATGTTCACCGAACTCCCTCACCCCAACCCTCTCCCGGGGGGAGAGGGAGTCGCGTAATACCCTTATTTCCCTTCTGGAGCCTTACCGTCCGAGCCGTCTCGACCCTGCTAGCAAATCGCGAGTCTAACCCTTCGAAACCCGCGGAGCGCTTTCTCCCTCTCCCTCCGGGAGAGGGCCGGGGTGAGGGCCGCTCGCAGTCTTTCTCGCTCAACGGTTCATGGGCCGTGACCACTTCAATTCTGAACAGGCAGCCCTCCACGAGCCCTGGGCGAACGGATCCACGGGATGTTCACCGAACTCCCTCACCCCAACCCTCTCCCGGGGGGAGAGGGAGTCGCGTAATACCCTTATTCCCCTTCTGGAGCCCTACCGTCCGAGCCGTCTCGACCCTATTAGCAAATCGCGAACCTAACCCTTCGAAACCAGTGGAGCGCTTTCTCCCTCTCCCTCCGGGAGAGGGCCGGGGTGAGGGCCGCTCGCAGTCTTTCTCGCTCAACGGTTCATGGTCCGAGAGCAGTTCAATTCTGAACGGGCAGCCATCCACGAGCCCTGGGCGAACTGAGGCATTGGATTTTCACCGAACTCCCTCACCCCAACCCTCTCCCGGGGGGAGAGGGAGTCGCATAATACCATTATTTCCCTTCTGGAGCCCTACCGTCCGAGCCGTCTCGACCCTACTAGGAAATCGCGAACCTAACCCTTCGAAACCCGCGGAGCACTTTCTCCCTCTCCCTCCGGGAGAGGGCCGGGGTGAGGGCCGCTCGCAGTCTTTCTCGCTCAACGGTTCATGGTCCGAAAGCATGGCGCCTGCGCCAACGCGTCTAACCATAAACGGTCACCGGCCCCCTCACCCCAATCCTTTCCCTCCGGTAGAAGGCCGGGATGAGGGCGGTCGGAACCCATCTAAGCTGCGCGCAGCCCTCCTTATTTCCGCTTCATCCCGTCGAGCCGCCAAGTGCCATCAAGGCTCGCGTGGCGGGCTAAGGCTAACCAGGAGGACGCCACCATGACCCCTCCTGACCGCCAGTTGGCACGAACCCCTGAATACACCGACGTCGAAGTGGTCGACGACTACGGTGGCGGCGGCGGTGCAGGGCAAGGCGGAGGCTCGGGCTTCAACCCCAAGAAGATCCTGCTCGCTCTCCGCCGCTTCTGGTGGATCCCGCTGATCACCCTGCTACTAGGACTAGGGATCGGCCTCTACCTGGCGAAGAACACGCCGCCAACCTTTGTTTCGCGCTCGGTCATGGTAGAGCCTATCAAAGTCAAACTGCAGGAAGGTTCAATGTTCGCCGAGGATTCTGGTACCTTTGTTGGAACATTGTCGGAACTCTTGAGGAGCGCAAAGTTGCGTGAGTTGGCTCTCGACCGGCTTCGGATTCAGGGAACCAACGTTACCATCCCGACCGGTCCCGATGGGAAGGCCTTGCCTGTAGGCATTCAGATGAGGCAGGCGGCCAAGAGTGGGCTGTATGTCATCACCGGCACGGGAACGGTCCCGGAATACACGAGGGTTTTTCTTGATGCACTGATGTACGCATTGATCGATTACAAGCGGGACCTGAAGAAAGAGGTTTCGGGAGGAACTCTGGCCT
>Ga0105046_10000794_pt1 | contig 46222 bp, 55 predicted proteins | sample MAT03_FD_78385 | JGI IMG/M metagenome (GOLD analysis project Ga0105046, IMG submission 78385) | Freshwater microbial communities from Lake Fryxell liftoff mats and glacier meltwater in Antarctica - MAT-03 (megahit assembly) | ecosystem: Environmental > Aquatic > Freshwater > Ice > Liftoff... | reverse complement strand
TCGACAGTAACCACGGGCAACCCGGCACCCGATGGATCAGCCTTCCGATGGATAACTCCGACTCGTGCCGGTTTTTGTCGGGGGGGCGATATCTACTTGTCAATGACCGTAGTGTGTTGGATGTACACACCCTGTCGAATCACCCCTTCGATCTAATTAGCGAGGCTGCTCAACAGACCTTAGCTGATTATAGCCCATTTTAATGTGCAGGGCTGCTTAATTTCTCGCCCGACAAGTCGCAACTCGTCTTTCTCGGCTCACGGCATAACCACCAGCGCAATCGGACCGACTACGCGCTGCTGGCCGTCGACTTCGTGAAGAACCAAGCTTATGCCGTTCCATTCCGTCCGTCGGCTACCCACTTCATCTGGTCCAGCGATGCCACCTCCGATTGGTTGGCCACGTATTTTGACTGGACGACGGACAGACAGGGTAAGGAGGTGAGCCTTCATCATTACACGCAACACCCGGCCTGGCATGGCAAGTGGGCGCAGAACGAGACACCACATCAGCCAGTTCGCTACGAACTGAAACCGGTGCTGCCCGGTATGTTTGAGCATTTTATGAGCTGGGCAAAAAAACAGTATCCCGCCATCGAGCCAAAAATTACCCGGTATGAAGGTATGGTCAGTGCCAAATTCACCATCAACGGCTCCCTGTTCAGTTGCTACGTCCGCGAGGACTATAAAAGACTTAGCCTGAAAAGTACGGACCAAACGCTACTCAAAACCATCGGCGACCTATTTGACTGGGAACTTCGCCAAGGCCGTTTTCAAGACGGATTTGCCGAGATGGAACCCGACTGACCAGTCTGTTCTTCGTTAGAACGACTCATAGCCAGCCCGTCACGGTTGAACCACCCGAATCCGCGACTCGACCCGAAATACTTGCTGAACCGGGTCGCCCGGCCCACCTTCGTATCGCCAATTCGCCTCAACGGCAAACCACGAATTATAAACCATACGTCGCCGTGCGCCTTATTCTTTTCTTTCCGCTGTTTCTGATTCTTTCGCACCCTGCGCTGTCTCAACCACAGGCCCAGCCTAAAATCCAGGTTGTGTTGCTTGGTATGTATCACCTGAACAATCCCGGTCTGGACGTAGCCAAAGTTAAGGTAGACGACGTACTGGCCGACAAACGGCAGGCCGAAATTCGGCAAGTGGTCGATGCCCTGAAAGCATATGCACCCGAGCAGATTTTCACCGAATACAGCATTCGTCAGCAAACCCACTTAGACAGTCTTTACCGGGTGTATATGGCCGGGGGCCGACGCGACAAGCGGGGCGAACTGGATCAGATCGTATTTCGTATGGCGGGCGAACTCGGCCTTAAACCCGGACAGATCTTCGGCGTGGACGACACCGGAAATTTCCCCTACGATTCGCTGATGAAGGTGGCCAATGGGGCGGGTCAGCAGGCACTGCTTGCGGAGATGACCAAGACGATAGGGACCTATACGAACTGGTTCGATACGTACCTGCATGACCATACCGTTGGGGAGGTGATTCTGGCAATCAACACGCCCGAACAGTACCGCTGGCAGTTAGGCAGCTACTCCGATATATTCAGTCGAGTGGGCGGACTCGACAATTCGGTGGGGGCTTACCTGACCGCTGAGTGGTACAAACGCAACATTTACACCCATAGCCACATCCTCAAGCGCATCGCGCCCGGCACCAGGCGTATTTTGGTAGTCTTCGGTGCCGGTCACGCGGCTGTTTTTAACCACCTGTTCGGACTTAGCAACCAGTTTGAGGTGGTTCCGCTGCCCCAGGTGCTGAAATAATCGACCAGTTTATCAATCTTTTTCACCCCTACACCATGCACCTTTTCATAATCGGCCTGTTCATAGTTTGCATAATTACTCCCGGCTACGGAGTCGTGGATTGTCCACCCTTTATCACCAACGGAAAACTATACGGCATCCTGCCCCTAGTCAATCAACGAGTAAGCTATTCGGAAGTAACCGACTGTGGGACTGTTTCGCAGGCCGATCTATTCCGGCGCGTCCGGTTGTGGGCCGTGCAGTCCTGTCATGCCCCCGGCGACACGTGCCTGCTGCTTGACAAAGAAACCGGCGACCTGGTCGGACGGGTGTCGCAGGTGATTACCCTGCCGCGTTCGGAGCAGTCGGCGGGTGGCGTATACACGTTTCAATACAGCCTTGTTATTGAGTGCGCTAACCGCAAATACCGGGCAACCATCATCCAGCTTGACGTGCAGGGAAGCGGAGCTAAACCGATCCCCGTCGAGATCTATTGTCAGAAAAATGAAGCCGAACTTCGGGCGATTTACGCGGCTCTCGACCGAAAACTCAATGATTGCCTGACCTCACTTCGGGAAAACGTAACCAATTACAAACCCTTCTAACATCGAAACCTCCATGACTACCGAAAAAACAATCCTCGACGAATGGTCCGTCAAAGACCTCGAAGACGGCTCTTCCGTGACCGTTAGGGTCATCAACTGCCCCGAATTGGGCAACCAGTCGCTACCCGGCATTCAGGTGCTGTACATGGGCAACATCGTGAACTTTGAACCCGGCATTGTGGAACGCTGGGCCTATCAGGCCACCAAAGCGGGGGTTGACGAGTATCTGATCGAAGATAAATCCTGGCTGGTACACGAGGACCAGTTCGTGAAAAATTATTTGCTGCTCGGCTCGCCCCTCAAAGCCAAGGTGTCGGTGAAAACCCGTAGTTCAAAAGTCATCAGCAGAGAGTACCATCTGCCATTCGACGTATAATCATAACCGGAAATGATGGAATCTCTTTTTATAGCGCTGACGTGGGCCACCCTGAATTGGGTAAGTTTGGCTAGTCCGACCAAGAGCATGGTCAATACTGAATCCGCTTCGTCTCCCGACAACCGGCTTTCCCCGGATGAAGCGCAGGCGCGGCAAACGGTCATCAGTTTCTTGAACTGGTATAAAAACAATATCCAGGAAGCGAACCGGATTCAGCTGGTCAATCAGACCCAGGGAAAACCCTATTCGGTAAATCTGAAAAACGGGGAGCGGTACCTGACGTACCTGAAAAGCAGCCAACTGCTGACCGATGCCTACCTGAATCAGTGGCGGGTGTTTTTTAAGGAACGCCAGGAAGGCTTTCGCCAAAGTCCGCAGGACGAAGGGCCGCCCACGGGATTCGATTACGATTTGGTCTTGTTAACTCAGGACGTGGATATGCAGCTTGCCGCGCTCAAATCAATGAAAATGGGCAAAGCCGTGATAAGCAATGGCAAAGCGACAGTGGAGTTCACGCTACAGGATGCTTACGAGTTCCGGCTCGTGCGGCGAAATAGCCGCTGGTTAATTAACGAAATCCTGAACCAAAGTCAGGAGTAACGACAAAAACGATGGCCTCAATGAATACTACCAAAATTCTTAGCGGTGTCAACTGGCTGCTCATCGGCGTTTACGGTGCCATTATCATCTGGATATTGCTGCAAAAAGCGAACCCGGCCAATGATGCCGGGGGAGGAGAGCAAGAAGTCGCTCTGAAAGGAATCGGCGTTTTTCTATTGCTCGTGTTGGCCGGGTTGAACTGGTTGCCGTATCAATGGACAAAAATCGTAGTCCTCCTGCTCGTTGCATCGCTCCTGTTGTTAATCCGCTACATCAGTACCCATTAAGCCATGAACTTAGACCAGCACCCTACCCTCGACCAACTTTGCCAGCTTGTCGCCAGCGTGGATGACGACCGGGACTCCCACATTCTTTTCGTGACCAAAGATGGGGACGTTCACCTCTCGCCTCTCCGGGCAGACGCCGCATTCGGGGCCGACTACGCCAATGAAGATATCCTTCAGTTCGTACTGGATTCTTTTCTGATTGCCAAGGGATTTATGGGCTGGCAGGCCACGCAGGACCCGGAATGGATGGACGAACTGTTTTCAGCACTAATCCTGCATTGGGCGGAGAAGACAACCGGCTTTGCCTGGCATTCAATCTAAGCCAGCCATCACAAAACAGTTTTTGGGCTTCATAAAAAAACCATTAAAAACAATCTTATGCTAACCAAACCATTATTCAGCTGTCTATTGACCTTGATCATGCTATCCGATCCAGACTTTGCACAATCTCCGAAACCCATTGTTAATTATTTGGGAATTCAGACCCCGATTTCCGTTCAGAAAAAGGTGTATCGGTTAGCTTGGTCAGCTCATCCCGAAGCCTCGCTTTACAAACATGAATACCTGGTGACTGGCGATGATTTTTCAAAATACAAGTCGATGGTAGGTATTGATTTTGTCCTGACCGAATCGTCGGTGGACCAGGCTGTAGCTACCAAACTCCGCGAATTGGATAATCTGAAAAGTAGCAATCCAATCGTCAATTACGAAGTGATTAAGAATCCCGCTACAGGAGAAAAAATGATTGACTGTCTGATTGGCAATAATGCTGCCAATGAACGGGATAATTTGGTGGAGCGCGATGTGTTCCGGTTTAAAGCCGTCAAAACCAAATCGGGCCAACGGGGAATCTTGTTGTTCATGGTTAGTAACCGAAAGTATGGTGCGGAAATTACTCCATTTTTGACTACGTTAAAAGTCGATAAGCCGTTATTAGTTAACGAAGTGGCTAAACTAACACTACCCACAATCCATTTGTAAGCTGCGCGCGTATCTCCGAAATCTTTATGAGAAGTTCCTGATACTTCAAAATAGATTAATGAGGAATAAAAGTGATTAAAAAAACATATTAAATATGTGTTCATAATCTTACCTGAATACTCAAATGAATAAGGTCACAGAAACTCTCTCCTTTACCAAATTAGGCCTAATCCTTTCGTTTTTTGGCCCACCGTTGCTATTAGTTCCTTTTCAACTACTTGCGCCTAAGCCACTCACAGATTCGATTGTGCTTATTCGGGAACTCTTATTTTTTCTACTCGCTGGTGTACTAATCCTGATAATTATCAAGGGTGAAGAGTTGAATTTACAATCGGTAGGTATCCATAGTAGACATTGGGGGAAATCTATTCTTTGGACTCTCTTTCTGTTACTTATGTTTTATATCGTAGTAGCGGGTTGCCTTGGAATATTTCAACTAACAGGAATTTCATTTGGGCAAGAGGATGGCAAATATGCAAATATTTCATCCTGGGTTTTAACCGTAGTCATGCTTAGGGCAGGAATCGTAGAAGAGCTATTCTATCGTGGGTACATAATGGAGCGATTATATAAAATCACTAACAACCGGATTATTTATCTTATAACTCCTTCAATAATTTTCGGGCTTCTTCACTACCGTCAGGGAATTGGTGGCATTATTATAGCAACAGCTACTGGACTCCTTTTTTCCTATTTCTATTGGATAAAGCGAGATTTGAAAATTAACATTATGGCTCATTTTTTAGCTGACTTTATACCTAATGTTCTGATTCCAATGATTAATTAGTGTTAGCACTATAACCAACGACAGGAGACAATAGCGACGAAATACCCTTATAAAAAAAGCGGAATCGACCAATTGTGTTTAAATGATGTTAGTATCCATTGTAAAAAGACAGCAGACACAGACATACCCCTAGTAATTCAAGGATTATGAAACGAATTAATTTGGACAAATTAATTGCCGTTGTATTTTTGGCATCGATAATTTTATTTTTGATCCTATCGATGACCAATCAAACATTCTTTGACTGGGTTTTTGACAGGCATCATAATCAATGGAGTTGGTATAATAAGACCTATTTTCTTGATTCCATTTTGTTATTTTGCCTATGAGCGAAGCTGGGCTGGAATTTCAATAACGATATTTTGTCTTTTTACGAGTATGTTCTGGTTTACTAGGCCAGAAGTTGTAAGTGATGATGTTAAGACATTTCTCCAATTTGAAAAAGACTGGCTATATGGTGCATGGGATTATAAAAAGATACTACTACTCAGTACGGTTCCCATTTCATTCATTGCCTTAGGGCTTGCCTTTTGGAAACGTAGTTTATTTATGGGACTTGGCGTTGTTGTTGCAATGGCGACAGGCAAAGTAGTTTGGAGTATTCAAAACGCAGGTGAATCAGGTAATTCTATCCTCATCCCTGCATTACTTGGATTGATACTTTGTAGCGGACTACTATTTTTTGGATTTAAAAAACTCGAAACGAAAGAAGCAACTTAACGTAAGTTGTGCATAACCTTCGGGAGGGATACTGCGTAACAAAATAAATAGCAACCGAACGAGGCTTTTTTAAACGCCTCTTTTAGCTCTAATATATCCATGCTTATAAAGCCATTTCTAAACCTAAAATTTAAGATATGAAAAAGCGGAATTTTATTTTAAGTTCTATACTCCTGTGCGGATTGCTGTGTCTGGCATTTACTTTTGATTCCCAAGTACTCTACTGGCTTTGGTCTGACATCAAACCCGTTGCCATTATTTTAACTCTACTAACCAGTGTACTTGGTTTTTATTTATTAAAAGAAACCAATAAACTCAGACAAAATAGTCAGAAGTAAGGAGCTCCTGAACCTCTCACCCTCTAAACAAAAGTAATCGTATGAAATACGTCGGAATCGGGTTCCTCATCGGCCTGGCAGGCTACGTCCTGGCAGCCTTTCTAAGCTACTACCTCATGGGCAAATTTTCGTCCAACGGTCACGACCGGAGCGTCGAGGCCAGCATGACCAGTGCCTTCGTTTTCGGCCCGATTGGCTTCATCCTGACGTTCATTGGAGGGTACATATGGGCTAAACACACGTTTTAAAACCCCAATCATGTCCGAAGATATCTTCTCACCCGATCGGCAGTATAAAGTAAGTTTTGACAGCTACGAGATGCGGATGAGTCATTGGGTTGACCAGCCGTCGCTGATTCGGGTTCGGGATAATTTTTGTTTGTTTGCCCTCGACAAGGATGACTGGTCGGCATGGGAGGTAAGCTGGCTAGATGACTCGACCGTTGCGCTGGTGCTGCGGAAATACCCCGGCCTGATCGACTGTACTCTCGAATTGAACGTCGCCACCAGCGAGGGGCAGGCCGTAGGCCGAAGGGCTTCGATAGCGGGCAGTTTCTCGGCGGTGAGAGACTGGGTGTTAAGCCTGAACTAGCGGATCATCGGTACCGACTACCGACAGCTCTGCAACCACTTTTTTTCTTTAAACTAGACCGATTTAAAAATCCAAAGCTATGTCAAATTCAACTCATTCAGCCGATATTAAAGTAAAACACACATCCTATTTTAAAGACAAAAAAGCAGACTTTGACTACTTTGAAAATTGGGTCAGTCAACTGGAAAAAAATATTGAGAGGACGTACGAACGGCATACCGTTTCAACTTCGTTAGGGAACACGCACGTCTGGGGGCTGAACACGCACCAAGACTACCCTGACACTTTGGTCATATTTCCGGGGGCACGAACGACGTCGCTCATTTGGGATTTTGACAGGGGCCTGGACAACCTGAACCATCCCATGAAAATCTACATGGTAGAAACCAACGGGTTGCCCAATCTGAGTGAGGGAAACACCCCCGAGATTCACTCGCTGGATTATGGGTGGTGGGCGACTGAGGTACTAGACGGTTTAAAAATCGATAAAGCGTTCGTAGCCGGGGCTTCGTTCGGCGGGCTAATTTGTATGAAGCTGGGCATTGTCAGCCCAGAGCGGATCAAAGCGGCTTTTCTGCTGAATCCGGGCTGTTTGCAACCCTTTTCTCTCCGTTTAAAAAACTTATATTACAATATCTTGCCCATCATGCGCCCGAATGAAAAGAATGTTTTGACATTTTTAGAGAAGGCGGTTTTCTCTAAACCGAATCATCAACTTTCCCCAACCGCCGAAAAAATGCTGGTCGACTACGAGGTTTTCGCCATTACACGGTATAAAGACAACACGCAAAAGCCCTACTACATGGACAGCCAGTTGGCCCAGGTTACTGTTGATACCTACCTGCTTGAAGGGGATAAAGATTCACTGTTTCCGCACGAGAAATCCATTACTAACGCCAGAAAACATATGAAGTCACTGAAAGAAATCGTCGTGTTTCCAAATGTCGGACATGGCATTGAAACCTACGACAAGGCCCTGAATTTCATCGGAAAAACAATCCAGAAATCATGACAAAATCCTCTCATCCAGCCGAAAATCCAAACACAGAATCCGGCCCGCATTTGCGCTACTCCCACGAAGGGCGTGGGGGCACGATCCATTACACCAGCCCCGAAACGAGTTTCGATATGTGGTACGAGCTGGCCATGCCGCCCGCTTTGGTCGACATCGGCATTCCAGAACCCAGGTACTGGGAGAGCCAAACAAAAACACCACTCGCGCAGCGCGAAGCCATCCTGCAGTTCATCGGTCAGCTGGTGGTCAACGATAAGCTTTCAGGAAACGGCTATTTCCTATTTGATGACCAGATTATGTCAATTTGTCGGGGTAAAAGCCCAGATCCTGAATAACCCATTATGGATTGAATAATTCCATTGACTAATTCATAAAATACTAACAATCAGTAATTTATTATGACTCTCATATGACAACGGGCTGAGCAGGAATTTTATGATGAACTGGATGACCGCTTGGCCAGCCGAACGAGTGGCGGGTGCTGGTTAACGATACCCGGACGCAGTCGATGCTTCAGGAAACATAAAGCCGGCATTACCCCAGCCGGTTATCAAAAGCCCTCCGCCGCAGGTGTGGGGGCTTTTTTGTTGTCCAGTTATTCAGCGAGAGCCAGGCGTGAACGAGAACTCATAAACGACTCATCGTCATTAGCCTACGGTTCAACGCCCAGATTACAGCCACTCGGGACGAAACTTTTGACGCCCTCCAACACTCACCCCACCTTTGTGTAACAATAAAGCAGGAGACGCCGAAAACCCGAAAACGAGTAGGCAAAAAAACGAATAGTAAACAACATCTTTCAAACCACCAAAGCCATGTTAAACAAATCCAATTTCAAGAGCCTGCTGGCAGGCGCCCTCGCACTGGCCGGTTCGGCCGCCTTCGCCCAAACGACCCCTACCCCCGACCATCTTGCCGTTGGGATGTATCAAGTCGGCCAGGCTAATAAAATCCGTGTATTCGTTAAAAAGCAACCAAACACGCTTGTCTCCGTGCAATTGCTGGGGCCAGCGGGTCAGCAACTTTACCAAGGCTCCTTACCCAAAAAAGGCGACAAGTTCACCCAGATTTTTGACATGAATGAACTTAAGGATGGGGCCTACACCCTGCGCATTAAGCAGGGAAAGGAAGTTATTGACAAGCTGATCCAATTACAGACCGCTGCGCCGGAACCGGCGACTCCCGTGCGATTCGTGACGCTCGGAGAATAAACCAGTTGCATTCCAATCGATCCTCTGACGGATTAGAACAAATCCCAATTATCAAAAACACCACGAACCGATGGATATTTCAGTTTCCAAAAACACCCTTATTCTTGACTTAGCAATTGGACCCGTTGCCTGCCAGAAAGACAGTCCGGTCAGCCCCATGCAGCCTGAAGCAGCCTCGGTGGCCACAGCACGGCTCGGAAGTGAGGGTATCTCGCCCAACTTCCCCCAGGTGCACCAACTCACCAAACACGGTGATGAGAATAAAAACAGTTGTGTTGGTGGATTCGGGTACGCCTACGTGACCACCAACATGGGACTGCCGTTCTGAGCTGCCCGCCAGTGAAGACCGGGCTTTCTGGTTACAGACCATAAAGTCAATCGCCTGCCGTTGTGGAATTTGGCCGCCTCAACGACTCACGGTCGATTCCTGGCAATTCAAAGCCAGATTACGGCTATCCACGGCAAAATTTTTGAAAGGCGGGCCTACCTGCCCCCATATTTACTTCATAATCGTTCCTGCCTCTCTTTAACACCCCGTCATCATGCATCAAAAAACATCTGCCGCCTTCGTTGGCGCGTCCTGGCTGGCTCTCGGAGTGAGTATGCTGGGCTACCTGATCGGCCTGTGGCGGTCCGATATGCTCCTGAATGAAAAGGGCTTTTACTTTACCGTCCTGATGTTCGGCATTTTCGCGGTGGTATCGGTCCAGAAAAGCGTACGCGACCGGTTAGAGGGCCTACCGGTAACGGACATGTATTACGCTATCTGCTGGCTGTCTACAGTCCTGTCTGTTACTCTGCTGACGGTTGGCCTGTGGAACGCAACACTATTGCCAAGCGAAAAGGGTTTTTACGCCTTTTCCTTCTTGATGGGTTTGTTCGGAGCCATTGCCGTCCAGAAAAATACCAGGGACAATCAGGAAGTTTCCAAGTAAAGATTAATTCGATTCGTATTCACTCACCTTCATTCCGCTGTTACCCATGAAAAACTACTTATCTGCAAATCGGCCACGTTGTTTTTTGGTCGTCGGGTCGTCGGGATCCTGACCCGACTTGATTCGGCGCCTGCTGTTTTCGGGACTGTTTCCACTACTTACTGCCTCCGAAATCTACGCCCAAACCAATTGCATGGTCGATAACAGCAACATTTTTATGTTATAGATTTCTTTTTTTTCTGTGCTAATCTTTACAATAATTACAAATATCTCATTTTTAACACTTTACAAATTACCATGAAAATCATTAATCGAGGCTTAGCTCATGAAATAAAAGCTACACTTTTCAAAAAAATACCTTTCCGCCAATTGGGTATTTGCTCGCAGCGATGTTCTCTTCTCCTTGCACTTTCTTTCGCGTTTTTGCTGATTGCGGTACAGGTTCACGGTCAAGGCAGTATTGACGCTCTGCATAAGCAAAATCAATTTCGGATTGGGGTAGGAGCTGATTACATCAAGACGGTTGATCTCATGTATTCTCCCAATATGTTTAAGTCGTTCAGAACAGACGTGCAACTGGGCTATTCACACAAGTCAAAAAGTGGAATTTTCTCGTCTGATCTCAATATTTTTCTTGGGACGTTAAAACCCAATTCGGGTTCTGACCTTGTTATATACGCAAAGGAAACAGATATTCATGGTGTTGAAAATATTGAACATAAAGAACTCCAAATCAGCCAAATAGGTTTCAACCTACGGTTGGGGTATTTACACGAACTGCAACAACTACGGAGTTCATCCATATCGCTATACCTGGGGGGAAGTTTAGAAGAAAGTCTAACCTACGTACCGGCATTTCTGAGTATCGGTACAATCAATTATGGTTCATTCAATGCCAAAGCGCGGTTCGACTATTTTTTAAAAAATGGTAAACCAATCATTTTCGAATTAGCAACTCCACTTATTTCGGTGGTAACCCGGCTTCCCTATCACCAGTCGCTTGGAAGACCTGATAAATCCGTTTTGCAAACCTATTTCACGGGTAATAATACCGTTACAACGCTCAATCATTTTCAAAATACCCGATTTTCTATAAAGTACCCCGTGTTGGTAAGAAAGCGCATCGCTTTGGATATCATGTACGCAGCGTCCTGGATGCATTACTACAAGCCCAATCATCTTACGCAGGCAGGCAGTCAATTATCTCTTGGTTTAACTTTTTAACATATAGCTCCTCATGAAAAAGCAAATAACAATACTCGCAGGAATTCTAATGGCCGTACTCTTTTCTTTCACCTCATGTAAGGAAATGATGGTTGCGCCTGAGGTCGACAACTCCAATGAAAACAATTTTCGGCAAATGTGGGATAAATTTGACAGCCACTATGGCTTATTCCTGGTTAAAAATATCGACTGGAATAAAGTATATAATTCGCACCTTCCCATGGCCAAGGCGGCGAACACAGACGCGGAACTATTTTCCGTGCTATCCTCCGCCGTGCGCGTTTTGGATGACAAGCACGTCAATATTTACACGAACAGCCCACAGTTGACAGATTACAACAGTGGATTAAATGGACATATACCAGCGCAGGAAGATTTTGATTTCAAGGTGGTTCGCGAAAAATACCTAACTGAATACCATGAAGAAACGGAGGACTTCGTTTATGGGAAGCTAACCCCAGAAGTTGGTTATATACATATCGAATCGTTCCATGGTGAATTTTCGTTTTACGAAAAAAACATGGAAAAAGCCATCACCGCTTTGGCTTCGACCAAAGGAATCGTATTTGATATAAGAAATCACAAGGGTGGCTCCGATTTGGTGAGTAAGCACATAGCCAGCAGATTTGCAAGTTCTAAGAAATTGTTTATGACATCCAAGAAGAGAAATGGTCCAGATCACGATCAGTTTGAAGCTGTTATAAACTGGTATGTAGAGCCGACAGGTACTAGTCAATATACGAAACCAGTTATTTTATTGACGACTTCCACTACCATAAGTGCGGGTGAGACCTTCACGTTTGCCATGAGGGAGAATGCTAATGTCACCCATATGGGAACTACGACTGCAGGTGCGTTTTCTGACGTGATCCCCCATCAATTACCTAACGGTTGGCTTATTACCGTTGGCGTAGGCGACTACCGCGGATCAGACGGCAAAAGCTACGAAGGCATCGGGATTACGCCGAAAATTATCAGTGAAAATAAAAAGGCTGATGTGCTTCATGGCGTGGACAGAACCCTTGAACTGGCCCTTGAAAGATTGGAGTAAGCTGTTTATTTCTACTTTGTTAAATCAAGTTTGATGTCTCCTCCTGCTCAAATCCTGTTTTCTGAGCCTGTGCCTGTTCTCGATTGCGTTCCAAACGCCCTGCGTGGTGTGGAGTTTATTAATCAGCGTTCTAGCTATCACCAGCCTGACATCCGAGCAGGAGAGCAGCGGCAGGTCGTCGTGCATCTCGACCCTGGACTCAAGGATGAAGCGCAAGGCCATCATCGTCAGGGCGATGTGGTGGCATTAGGCCTTGTGGGAGCGCACCTGGTACTGGCGGTCCGTCGCACGGTGCATGCCGAGCTGTTGCTTAACGTCCTGCAAGGCCCGCTCGACTCACTGACGAAGTACTGAAGCTGCTGATAGTCACTCTCGGGGATGCGTTCCTGCATACGCTCTATCGTCGCGCCAGTTAGCAGGATTGTTGGCGATGTAATCGGCGATCCGTTGGTATTCGACATCGTACCTGCTCATGGTAATACAGAACGTGATCTCCCTGTGCTTTTTCGTGGCGGGTTGTTTCTACGAACACCAGCGGGAAATCACCGACGATCCCCAGGCCCAGTTCATTTGCTCGCTGGCCAACAGTAAGGGAAAGCCGGGCCGCCGCCGCGGTCACCAGGCACTTCTATCTCGAAGGCTTGAAAATCTTGGCAAATTATATGCTGTTCCAAGAAGCGGTCATAGAGCAGAATGTCCCACAAAAAACTGTCATTGAATTGCTTAGCATTTTGAAATGACTTTTACTGAGTTTTTAACTTACTCATAAAAGAGGAATGTGAAATAGGGTCTATTACTCGGCGAATCCTTGTTTTAAATGACTTAAAATCAATGTGCTATCTTCCAATGTATTGTCAAAGTACTCTCTCATTATCCGGGCTATCTCGCTGGTGCGAGGATCGGCCGTATTGGCGTTCAGAATATCTAGGACCCGCTGGTACAGCTGATCGTTTCGTTGGGCAATCTTCCGGATCTCCCGACCCATCACCCGGGCGGCAATGTGCCTGAGATCGTCGTTTTCATCTTCAAACAGATCCGAGTGGCTGGTCCAGATTTCCTCGTCATACAGAGCAAAGAAGTGGTTCAGTATGTCGCTGATGTCCTTGATGTCATCGCGGCGGGCCTCCGGACGGTCATCCCACGCAATGAGCTTCAACAACACAAGGCCCGGCAGCGTACAGAACTTGAACCGGTGCTCTCCTGCCAGGATCAACTCGGGTAATCCTTCCTCGTAAATCTCGCCAAACCCCGGCATATTGATGGACGCGAACCCGGCACCCATGACCCTCACCGCTCCATCCTCATCAGCCATGGCTCCGAACGGGAGCAAGTCCACCTGCGTTTTGTCCTGCCATACCAGCACGAAGGGGTTCTCTTTGGACGGAAAAAACCCTTCGTGCTGGATGAGATATTCTTTGAGAGCCTCGTAGGTGCCCGGCTGGCTGATGAGCACGGCAAAGTCAATATCCCCTGTGGTCCGGCGGGCTTTCTTTTCCTTGATGCTCATCCAAGCATCGCGGGCCACGGCCCCCACCAGGTAAAAGTCAATGCCAAATTTTGTGAACCCGCGTTCCAGGCCCGAAAGCAGACCGTGCATCGTGGGGTTCTGTCTCAGCTCACGGTAATTCAGTCTGTAAGTATCCATCGTATACCTTTTGGGCGGTTTCATTACACCGCCGGTCATGACTATTGATCAGGTCGGCGTATACCAGCAGTGGCGGCACGGTAGGCTGGTCGGCTTCCTGTTGCTGCCAAAACTTCTTATACACCTGCACGGGCCCTTCCTCGTCGGGCAGGAGCCGGTAGTTTTTCATCAGCTCGCTGCGGCTTTCCTCGGTGTACAGGGTCAGCTCAGCGGGTTTCAGGTAGCCCGTTAGCAGTTCTCCAGCCGGCTCGCCCCCCCACAGTGTAGTGGGTGTGTTCAAGTCCAGGTTTTTCCACGTGTCCAAGCCATCCTTGGCCAGGAACCTGAACCGCCCTACGCTCAGCGTGGGCTTTAGCGTTTGCCCGTAGGCCGCTGTCCATTGGCCCACTAGCGCACCCAGCCGTTGGAACTGGTATTCGTTCCTTGACACACTGACCAGGTAGCCTTCCTGCTTCAATCCGTTGACGATATGCGTAATATTGCCGATGGACGTACCGGTTTGGCTGGCAATCTGCCGGTAGGGCAGGTTGATGAGTGCCCTATCGCTAAGGAAGGCAAAGAGCACCCGCAGGCCGGTCTTGGTGAAGGCCCGGCTTTTGACCGCCGGCTTCACCTGAATGGGCTTGTTCACTTCGATCCAGAACCACCTTTCCGGTGTTTTGAGGTATAAGTTCCCGTTGGCCTCCAAGTAGGAGACGTTTTGGTTTCTCAGCTCCTCCTTGATTTTAGGATACAACCGGCCAGCAATAAGCATAAAGGGCTGGTGCGCTTCGCTGAGTGCAAAAATTTGGGGCAAAACGTGCTTACCGAGCTCTTTTTTTACCTCCACATTGAATTGCAACACATTTTCCCCGGTCCTGATCCGCAAGGTGCCATCCAGCTCATCCTTTACTTTTTTCTCCCACTTCCCTTTGAGTTGGGTGGTTGCCAGAAGGTTCTCCAGGGCGGTATGGACAATTTGCTCTTCGGTCATGTTTACAAATTTTCAGTGTTTACACAAACGTAAACATATTATTTTAATAAACAAACTAAGCTCATACTTTGGTAGTTGCAACCTATGCCGAGGAAGTGCAAAGAATTGCCGCCGCTGCCGCCATCGCCAAACAGGCTGAGGTCGCCATCGTCTGCGTAAGCGACAACTACTTTACCACCCGTGAAGCCCGTGGTGGTAATACTGATTCACGAGCGATCACTCACCATCAATTATATCCAGGAAAAAGCCGCAGCGATTGTAGACGGCTGGTATTTGGGCGAACACACGGGAACGGCTATCGCTCGCACGCTATTCGGCGACAACAACCCCGGCGGAAAATTAGCCGTTACCATACCGCGCAGCGTGGGCCAACTGCCCGTCTATTACAGTCAGCGGGCTACGGGAACCCTAAAAAAGTCTCTCTTCGAGAATTCGACCCCACTTTTCCACTTCGGTTTTGGTCTGAGCTACACTGCTTTCTCGCTTGATAACCTAGCCCCATCCAGCCCGACCATCAAAGCCGGAGACTCTTGTTCCGTAACCTTGACTATAAAGAACACCGGGAAAGCCGGTGGCGATGAGGTGGTACAGGTTTACTTGAAGGATGTTGTGGGGTCTGTGACGAGACCTGACATGGCCCTGAAAGCATTCAAACGGGTTTCCCTGCGGGTGGGCGAAACCCGTCAGCTATCATTCGTACTTGACAAAACTGCTTTTGAGATGTTAAATTTAAAGTACGAGCGCGTCGTTGAACCTGGCGAATTCAAAATCTACGTGGGCACATCCTCCCGAAAGAAGACTTGAAGGAACTGACGTTGCAGGTCAATTAACGAACCCAACCGGATGATGGCCGTCTCGCAGAACAGAACAATATGTCAATTGCCGACCACGTCTGCCCCGCCAGCCACATCGAATTGGCCAGCACCGCCGCCCGGCGATTGTTCTCATCCTGGCTATCATTTTATCCTCGCACCTGCCTGTACCTGGCCAAGGCTAAGTCGGCTCAGTCCTTTTCGGTGGGCAAGACCTCGCTGCTGCTGTTGGGGGAGGCAACGACCTACCAGTTCTCCCCTGGCGGCTGGGGGTGGGTGCGGGTCACCCGGCTGAGCCCCGCCACAGGCACGATCCGGGGTCAGCTCGATTTGTCGCTCCATGACCATAAGGAAAAAATAGCCATTTTGAAAAAGGCAGATTCAGGGGTACCGCTGTTAAGTCCATGACAGGCTTGCTTAACATAACTGGGACTTATACAACACGTTGTATTACCCTGAAATAGCCTTACACAACCTCTGTAAGACATTGAAAATAAGGGGCTTGATACCGCTCATAAAAACCGGAAAGTCCAATCTGAGGTTGTCGAATTATGCCGGTCAGGAATATTATCCGAGCGGCAACTGCTTGTTGAATTGAGGATTTCCGCATCGGCGGACCGTACGAACTTCACTTAGAGGGTATAATTAAAAAAAGGTGAACCAAACCCATTCGGACGGCCGATGCCGACAGTTTTTGTACCTTTTTTTATTTTACCCATTGTAAATATTTTACCTGCCACACCATGCTGGTGATCCCCCTGCCGGAGAAAGTCGTACAGTTCGGGGTGGTGGGGCTTGCAGTCAGGCCGGAGCCAATGAAAGAAGCTTATCGAGCGACTTTGGGTCCTGGAATTTTGGAAGTGAGGCGATACGTTTCTGACCCCAAAGGGCGAACTCGCGTGTGCAACTGCGTTTGTTACTGGTTAGTGTGAACGGCGAGCTTTCCGCCCAACTGCTCTTTGACGGGCCGCCCGCGCGGTGTTCGGGCTGGTGCTGGACGATCAGGCCAAGCGCTGCTGGTTCTACCTTGACGGAAAGGAGCTGCGTGCCAGCCGGCCGAAGCATCCTGCCGGGCCACAAGCGGACGGCCCGCCGCGCGGGCCAGGCCTGAGTCTCAGCCTTGGCTGGGGTCTGGTAACTATGTGGTATCGAGGTCGGTAACTAAGATAAAGTGTTAATAGATAGATATTTAACACATTCACTAACTAAGAGCCAATTAAGTCAGTAACTATGCGGTAATCATGCGCTACCGATGCCGGGTGTTGAGACCGTCGAGCGCCTCCTTCAAAAGCAAAGTAAGTTTTTTACCAGTTTCAATAAGCAGGTATTGCCGGTAGTTACTTTTGGATGGATAAGGTTCCACCAAGAAATGGACTTTGTCCACCGGGCCCCTTATCCATCCCCAAAGACCCGCTTAAACAATTTTTCCAGATCGTTTTTCACAATGCCGAAGCCTGGAAGAGTATTTGCCTGGATTTGGTGGCCTAAGCTATTTCGCCAGGCAAGTTTCACCGCCCGTTCGTTTTTGGGGTTGACTAGTTGCTCGACTCCCTCGAAATCAAGGTTTTTGTAGGCCATTTTTTTATGGAAAGCCTTGACGATATCATGCCAGCGGAGGTCTTGCACGTGGTTTGCCAGGTACCAAATGTCGTAGTAATCCCTGGGTGCGGTGTAGGAACGCTGAATCAAGGCGCGGATTTTTTCGGCCAACACTTCCTCGATGGCGTAGCAGGGGATTGGCTGCTGCATAGCCAGCCGATCTGTATAGGGATGGAACAGACTTCTTTCGACCGGGACAAAGACCAGGGTTTCGTACCGGATGATTTCCACTTTGATTTTGGTCTGCCACCTTTCGGGCGCTGGCGGGGCTGAATTCTTAGGGTGGTCGGCACCCCAATATTTTACAATGGCCTCGTAGCCTACGGGCTGATTTTTAAATTGTATTGTATTCAGCGAAATGACGTGCGTGAGGATGCCGGCACTCTCAAACAAAAACAGACAGATAGTGTCCAAATGGGCCTGCGTCAACTCGAAATTCTCCGACCGAGCGGTGAAATCAAGGTCTTCGGAGAATCTGTAATCGGGAAACCAGCATTTCCGCAGACAGGTCCCCCCCCCTTGAATACCAGATTGTCCCTCATCTCAGGAATGGCGTACATAGCGGCCAGAAAATGGCCAAGTACCCAATCTTTGTCAATCACCGCCTTCGTTACCCCCGACTGCTCTGCTACTCTTGCTATTTCTTTTTGAAAGATCATTCAATGGGGTCTGTTAATGATATTCAGGATGTCGTCGGCGGAGATATTCAATCGCAGTTTCCACTGGCTCACAAACTCTCCCTCTTCTTCACCCGCCGGATCGAAAAGGCTGTATCTCTCATTGGTCTGATTTCTGGCGTACCGTACGAACTCGCGCAGGTCCTCCTTCCCGGAAAGTTCGGCCAGGTAGCCCATGCGCTTGGTAGCGGCAATATTGTGAATAGCCCCACAAGCGGCAATCAGTTTCTGGCTACTTGGTGACGCTTCAAGAAAGGCCCGAAGAAGTTCGGCGTAGCCGCCGGAATAATGGGGGAGATCAAAGCAGTCAGCCAGTGTCTTTTCAAGGGTCGTGATGCGGTAGCTGTGATTTCCGTGGCCTTCCTGTCTTATTTCCACCCGTTTTGAGGAAGCGATTTGGACGAATTTGTAGTAAGCGCCGAAAACCGTTTTGTCCTTTTTGGGCTTGATGGTCTGCACGAATACAGAATTGGGGAACTGCTCAGTCAGTCCGTAGTGATGCAGCGCCGACCAGTAGGCAATCGCACCATCCGGCACCAGGTAGCAGCCGATTACTTGCTCGTCCCGGAAGTTGTGACGGCAGTATTTTCCTCTCTCAATTCTGGACAGAATGCCTTTGTCTACCAGATTTTCGACCAGTTCGTTTATTTCATCGACTTGATTTCCAAGTTGCTTTTTGATTTCAGCCAGCGTGAATATGTCCAGTTCGCGGTCATCCAGCAGCAGCATGAAATCAATTTGCTTCCGTGTCAGGTTTTCTGAAATATAAGTACCTCCAGCCATCACCTTTTACGTCAAGTAAAACCCTAATTTACCAGGTTTTTCTCTAAACGAAAGGTAAAAATCGATTATTTATTGGCTATTCCAAACGTCGTAGGGCAATCTTCATACCCAAGGGGATACTATCAAGTCAGTGAATTTAATCGCAGCCTTTCGTAAAACGATTTCAAAACGAACAGCCTGAAATCCTGGCACAGGCCGAACCACTCTTCGCAGCACATATCGAAACGCATTTTGGGAACCAGTTCTAACTCTGCTCCCTCCTCAGTTTGGGTCGTCAGGAATTTGGGATGAAGAGCATCTTGACCGTAGCGGTCGAAAATTTGTTGCAGTTGGGGACATTTGGTTTTGGGATAGTTAAAAGGGGACTTTTCGGCTGAAACTGACTTGTTAGTTGATTTCATTGGTTAAGTTTTCAATTCCACATATCGTACACACGCCTGAACCCGCTATCCGTTTTACTCTACAAAATGGATAGAGTTTTAGGTCGGGCAAATTTGTTGGAAACCGCTGGGCTTGGCAATACGTCTTTAGTCGTATTTTAGCGAAACAGACTAAGAATCGCGAGAAAGTAGCACATACGTACAAGTACGTACACTGGCCAAAAAACCGCGTTTCTATTGATTCTGCATGATTTTATGGAGTAGTTGGACTTTGTTGGTGACGCCAGTTTTTTGAAAAATGTTTTCAATGTGTTTCTTGACCGTCCCCTTGGAAATATACAATTCTTCGGCGACATTCTTGTACGTTTTCCCGGTTCTTACCAGCCGAACTACCTCCTTCTCCCGCGTGGTTAAGTTGAAAAAGGTCATGTTTATCTCAAAGACCTGAATATTCCTCTCGATGACATCGACAATGCCGTTGAGCGAAGTTTCTGTTTCAGCTGCTTCAAAAGCTTGTAGTTTCTTACGATCCAGCCTGGCTTGTATGATAGATCGTCGCATGAACAAAAACGTTAGGATTGTGAAACCCAAGTTGGTGATGATTGACTCGGTAACCTGGTCGATGCCCGGAAAAAAGGCGATGGCCACGAAGGGAACCACGGAGCAGTACATCCCAATCTTTTCAAAAAATTCCCGATTTTCAATCTGCTTTTTGAAGACTCTATGGATAGATCGGTACATCACGTAAGCCAGTACCAGGCTGTAGGCCGCCGGGATGATCAGACCGTGAGCGATAGCGCTGTCAGTATCGCCAGTAAGCAGATATTCCGTGGTAAAAATCAGAGTGAAGGGGATGTAAAGAAACAAAATCACGCCATAGGTAGCGTGAAAGCGCAGACCTTCCAGATTGTAGGAGCGATAAAAATAGTAGGGAAAGTAGCTGGCCGTGATGAAGCCAGCCGCGTAGGTGAACGCGTACTGTATCACCATGGGAATGTCAACGAAGCGAGGATCCGGGAACAGCCCCATCGCCAGGTTTTTGACGATAAGCAGACCAAGCAGGATCAAGTAGTACTTACGGCTCTGGTCTTGCGGCCAGCACAGGTAGTAGTAGAGCTGGTACACGAAGAAAGCCGCCTCGATGACTATGAAGCAGAAGGTAACGATGTGTATGTCTGTACCGAAAACGTGCACATGGATATTGTTGTCTCATAAATCCTTTTTCAGTAAAAACAGGTCGTAGCTGAGTTTTATCTTGCCGTAAATAGAAAATCCATGCTTCTCGTACCAAGGAATATTCCGCTGCGTAGAGGTTTCCAGGTAAACGGGTCTGTTCATTCTATTGGCATCTCCCCGATGTTCGTCCAGGAGCTGACTTCCGTATCCTTTCCCCTGGTATTCAGGCAATACGCCGAGAAACCACAGGTGGTAAATAGGTGTAGCCGGATGATGCGCATGTACCTGGCTTTCCCTGCTAAGCGCCTTGGCTATGTTCCGTAGGCCGATTGATTTGAGTATCAGCCCCCCCATCAGCAGCAGGCTTCGAACCGATGTCCGCTTGCGATCGGGGAAAATCACAAGCGCGCAAGACTTTCTATTTTCGGAAATCACCACCTTTCCCCGCAGCCTGCACATTTCATAAGAATAGGCAATCAGCTCTTTTATCCGTTGCATTCGTTTGGCATCCTGCGGAATCAGGTAATTCACGCTTTTGTTGTCATCAAACGACCGCGCCAGAATCTCGACGATCAATTCTTTATCCCCAATGGAGGCTTCAACCATTTCAAAAGCGGTTTTGGGGAATGGGGCGAACGAACGCGAGGTTCACAATTGAACTTCGCTCCGATAATCCAGAAAAAGTGGTGGTATAGTGCTGTTTGTAGCCGAGGGGGAAGTATTAACAAAAATTCCATGCCTAAGCAGTTACTGCCTCAAAATGGTCTAGAGCCGCTTTTAATCGGAATCTCTTAACCTCTGATTTTGGAAAATCGTGGCGATTTTATCCCAGTACCAGTTTCATCAGCCTTCGGCCTGTCCAATTCCCGCGAATTTTCCTGCTTCACCGCCTGGCTTTGTGGTGTACTTTCGAGACTCTGGTCAGCCGATTCGTTATCTGGTTTTAAACTCTCGGTCAGACGCTTTTCGATGTCGGAAAGGTTGGCTTTGAGTTCTCTCAGCTTCCCTCCTTCGGCCAAGGCTTGTTTTGGGATTCCGAGGCGATTTTTATGTCGCGCGTCAGTTCTTCCTGCTTTTCCTGTTGATGTATCAAAAGTTTGGCAATCTGCTCGCTCGAGGTGGCCTTGTTCACGTATTCCCCAGCCGTCCTGATTTTTCCCGAGTTGAGGTAGCCGTTGTTGTGGCGGTAAACGATTCCGTTGGGCGACCTCACATCCCATTTGTGCTGCGTGTGACCATCGAATTTGAAGGTGTCTGCCGAAAGTTCAAAGCCGTTGAAGGTGGCTATTTTTGCAATGCCAACTACCTTTTTTTGCTGAGCGGTCAGCATAGAAATGCCTAACTCCTCAATTTTGTCTTCTTCCACCAGCGGGCGATTCTCCCGTTCATTACCGTGGAGAAGTTTTTTGTCAGCTTTTAATTTTTCCAGCACCTCCCCTACCCTTTCCAGAGTTTTTTCCAATACGGAATATGAACGACGCTGGGAAGCCATGTCCTTATTGAATATCGTCCTTTCTGATTCTAGGCCAGCGATCTGCTTTTCCGTTTTGGCTTTTTCAAGCAAATCTTTATTTCCCGAAAGCAGAGCAACGTACTCGGCGTAATTCATGCCGTTCGTCTCGTCCATCCCGCCCTCGTCGATGCTCCTAACCGATATATTTTGGTTCTTAATTTGGGAAATGAACAAGGTCTTGTTCTGTAACAGGTTGAACATGAAGTTATCCAGCGTCCGCTCCACGGCATAGACATAGTTCTGCACCTGGTTGCCGAAATGGTTTTTAGCCGTCTCATTTCCTGCTCGCACTCCCCGGCCGACGCGCTGCTCAAAATCCGAAGGCTTCCAGGGAACGTCCAGATGGTGCATGGCCACGATGTGCTTCTGCGCATTGACTCCCGTTCCCAGCTTTTCGGTGGATCCCATCAAGACACGGATTCGACCTTCGTTGGTGTCCCGAATGATTTGCTGACGCTGCTTGTCGTTTTTTGCATCGTGAATAAACCGAATTTCGTTAGCGGGCATATCGTACTCGTGAATCAGTTTTGTCTTCAAAGCGTCGTAAACGTTGAATAATGAAGTCCCAGAAGGCGTACCCAAGTCGCAGAACACAATCTGGGTGCCTTTGAACGGCGCGGATTCCTGATAGTGCCTGCTGATCACCGCCGCCGCCTGGCTCACCTTGCTGTTTGGATGGTCACCATTGGTTGGGTCAACTAACCGCATATCCAGCGCCGATTTTTTAGAGTAATTTGTTGCGATCAGCATCTTTGCCCGCTCCTCTGACTCCGAGAGCGGCCTTCTACCCAACAGAGTGCCGTCACCGCTGGCAGCAAACTTGATGAGGTTTTCGGTAAACGCGGCCTGCTGCTCGGTCGGTTTGATGTTTATCAGTCGATGCACGGCAGCGGGGCGATCGACGCCCACCATTTCAGCCGTTCGGAAATCTGTAATTTGGCTGTAACAGGCCGCCAGTTCCGGCACTTTGATGAAATGCCGAAAACGTGATTTCTCTATCAGTTGATTGGTAACGGAGTATTCATAATCCGTTGTCTTCTTGGCATAAACCGACAGCCACGAATCGAAATTTTCCATTTTTTGCCGTTCCAACTCCTTTGGTCGTAGGTACTTGAAAAGCAAATACAGTTCCGTCAGAGAGTTAGAAATAGGCGTCCCGGAATAAAAGGCAACGCCTGAATCCTCTCCCCTCTTTTCCTGGATAGTCCTGACCGCGAAAAGCATATTGAGCGCCCGCTGGGATCCCACCTGGTTGCCCAGGCCCGCCACCCGGTCGTGCCGGGTGGTGAAAAGCAGGTTTTTAAATTTGTGGCTCTCATCCACTTGAAGAAAATCAATGCCCATTTTCTCAAAATCCAGGGCATTGTCCTTTTTCTCATCAATCTGATGGAGAACCGAATTCAGATTATTCGTGAGGGAAACCTTTCTTCTTTCCAACCCTTTCAGTAGTGCGGTACCCACTCTGTAATCAGTTCTTTTTAGTTCATCTAAGTCCTTTTCAAGATTGGCCACCTCGCTGCCGATCAGACGTTTTTGGACATCCAGACTTTGAGGGATTTTGGCAAACTGGTCACGCGTCAGAATGATGCAATCCCAAGCGGTATTGGCCATGGCGTCGAAAAGCCTTTCCCTCCTCTGCTTTGAAAAATCCTTTTCGGATGGCGCAAGAATTCGTGCGTCAGGATAAGCGGCCTTGAAGGTGTCGGCAATGGCCCCGACATTGGCCTTCATGCCCACGATCATTGGCTTAGCCACCAAGCCCAGGCGTTTCATTTCGTAGGCCGTGACGATCATAGTTAGCGTCTTCCCGGTACCCACCTCATGATCCACGACGCCTCCCGCGTTCTGAATCAGCATCCAGGCAGTGTCTTTTTGAGAGCCGTATAGCTCCTTGATCCCTAAGTTCTGCAAGCGCAGATTCGGGAATTTCAAATGAGAGCCGTCGTACTTTTGCTTTACTTCCGAATTATACAGCCGATTATAGGTCTCCTCAATTTCCTTTTTCTCCGAATTGGGCAGTTCTCTCATCCAATCGACGAAGCCATTCCTGATCGTATCAATCTTTTGGGAAGCCAGCCGTATTTTTTCCGAATCCCGGACAGTAATTTCCCGGCCTTGACCATCACTGACCTTCTTTGTGATATTGGGGACGTTGTCCAGCAGCGCGTAATGCAGCAAATCCAAACCCGTGTAGGTCCGACTGTTGGAATGCACGGCGAACTCCTCAGTAAGTTTAGGATTGTAGCGGTGGTCGAATCCTTTAATTCCAAAATCGTCGATAGACGAAGAATAGCTTACCGCGACCTCGGTGGAGAAGAAACTCGACGCAAACCGCGAATACAACTCAGTATCGAGCCACCTCTCCCCCAAGTTGAAATCAATCAACTCAAACGGCACGGGTTCGGGCCTTACGCTTTTCAGATAACGGAGGGTCTGATCAATTTCCAAAGAATCAGGCGCTGTCGATGACCTTAAAGCCGATATCTGGTCTATTTTTTGCTGAATGTTGCCCGATCCTAAAACATCTTTGATCTGATAGCTGCTGTCGAGCGGATTGTAAAAAATCTGCTCGGTTAATTCCTCCAAAAGGCGATCGGAAGGCTCACCGGAGATTTCCGACATATATTTCAAATCGACCATGCCGAACCGATTCAGGGAGGCGGCTAGTGATTCTTGCGGAGTGAAAGTGGCAACCTGAGCGTTGGCGATGTGAACCGGACGATGGAAAATGTCTGTCTTTTCGTCGGTCTTGGACTCCTCGTTGTAGGTTTCCAGCGATAGCAACTGCCGGCCCGCCGGGTCGAGCAGGATGGTGTCGATATTCGTCCGGTCTTTCAGGGAGCCAAAGCTGGCTTTGAAAGAATCGTAGCTTTCGTTGAGCTGTTCGCGAAGCTGCGGACTCTCCGTTTGATTATCCCTCTCCTGATGAACCAGTTTGAAATAACTGTCGCGGATGTCAATCAGCGTTCCCCAACGCGCATTTTGAGAGGAAGAAAGCCGCATGGGTTCTACCAAGGTTTTTCCAGCCTCATCCACCTGGAGCGTTCCAATCGTTCCAACTTGCTGTACGATGCTCCCTTGGGAAAGATGTTCGTAACGGTCGCCCGTAAATTCAATCGCAACTGGCTGGGCAAAAGGAATAACGGGAGGTGAAGAAAACAAGTCAAGCTGGCCAGCGGGCGCTGACTTCCTTTTACTTTTTGTGAGGGGATTTGCCTGGTAAAGTCGGTAATCAAAAGTATTAAGCAGGTCTTGTTGGAAAACCTCAAAAACCTCTCTTCCTATTTGTTGGGCATCACCAGAGCGATTGTAAATGAGCGCAGGCTTGCCGTACTGGTTCGTGGCAATTTCTTGGTTAGTATGAATTATACGGTTGGGCGCACGGTCAAAATATAGGTTAGACTTAACCGTGTCCTCGCCTGAAATAGGGCGCGGCGCTTCAAGAAATAGCATTTCTTGCTCAGAAAACGTGCCTATTAGCTTGGCCCTTTTCTGAACGATGATGAAGTCAGACCCGGCTTCGGTACCCGCATCTTTGAAGAGATTATTGGGCAGCCTTACCGCCGAAATCAGCTTGGCTTTTTGCAGCAAATTCTCACGAAAAGCGCGATTGCTCTCAGTATTGGCAAAACTGTCAGTCGTAATCAAGGCAACCAAACCACCAGGGCGGGCCAGTTCGACGCTTTTCAGGAAAAAGTAGTTATGAATCTTCCCGGTCGCCTGTTTTTCAACCTCTCCTTTCCTGGCAAAAGCGGGATCGAAAACCGAAATATTTCCGAAAGGGATATTGCTGGCTACCAAATCAAACAGATTGTCCTTTTGACCGCCGATGTTCTCGAAAGCTTCGTTTCTGACTGTGTCGCCAGATTTTGCCGAAAGCAAAAGCCCGGACAACAAGTCTTTCTCGAACATCAGTACATCGCCTGGGCGATGGTCGACTCTGATTGTATCAATGAATCTACCGCTCCCCGCCGAGGGATCGAGTACGGAGTTCAACGGAATCCCGGTGGCTTTTAAGGAGGAGGAGAGCGCTTCGACGATGGGGGTCGGTGTGTAGAAACCAGTAAGGACGCTATTTTTAGCTGACTCGATGTATTTTGCGGAATCATTCGGCCTATACAACTCCACCAAATCGTGGAATTCCTTAACCAAAGGCCGCATACGCTTATTAGAATCTGTCCAAAGCGCGTCAACTTTGGGATCGATCAGTATTTCGCTCAGTCCGCCAAATCCAGCGTACTGCGATAAAACTATGTTCTCCTGTGAATTGGCATTTTTAAAACTGAGATGAACCTCAAACGCCAGGCGTAGCGCGGTCAGGTTCGACCGCATTTGTTCCAACTTGTTCATGGGTGGGTTGGGGCGGGATTTTAATTTTTATTGAAAGTGGTAAGCGTTTTCCTGACTCCGTTCAGCAGCTCCTTATTTGCTTGGTTCATCTCTTCGGGAGTGGCCGCCATTTGGATGGCGGAAATCTGTTCGGTGTTTTCGACTAGAACTTTCAGCACCAAATCCTGTTCGTTCAAGTCCTCTATTCCAGTCGCATAGGTTAGAAAAGTCTCATTTTCTATCAAGAAATCTTTTAGAATACCGTAAGGCGAAGAGATACTTTCCAGAGTTTCGGTGAGGGCTCGTTCCATCGCTTCGTAGGTCGGCATTCCTGCCCGATCATACGCCTGAAACAGGTCAATCGTATCTTGGGTCAATTCCGCCAGATGGTTTTGAATACCTTCCTCCTGAACCAAATCCGGGTGGTAATCCAGCAGATATTTTTTGATGCTGTTTTCAAAATATCCGCTCTGAGGCTCGTTTCTATCCTCTATCATATCCTTATTCAAATTATTAATTCTTAATTATCATATTTCAAATGTAAAATATTTTTTTAATTTATTTAAATTGATTCCTATGTTTCGGGGTTTTGGAACCCCGCTCCAGCAAAAAAAGCCGATAGCTTGTCGCTATCGGCCTTTTTTGCTTCAGACTACTTTTGCTTACTGGTAGTCGAAAACTGTCACGTAATGCACGTACCACGGGTCAACGGCAAAGCTCAGGGTGGCGTATTGGTGTTCTTCTTGAAATGATTTCAAGATTCTTGAACATGCTTCTTCGCTTCCAAAAACGAATAAATCCTTGTTCCTGACTATATAAGCGCTCACCTGCTCTTGGGCAAGTTGGCTCATTTTCTGTGAAAAGATTTGATTTTGAGTCTTCATGTTGCAGTTTGAAATAAGGGTTTACAGTCCGGGCAAAATACCCGGACTGCAAACGGGTGAGGAAATCAGGCTATTAGGTCGGCAAAAACGGGCAGGTCGCAGGCCTTTAGAAGCTGGTGGCCGTTAGCGATATTGAGGCAATGGTGGTAACCGTCCAAATTGAGCCGCTCCGCGCGGTTGAACATGGACATTCCATTGTCAGCGGTCACGCCTAGTTCATGCGTCGTGTAGTTGGTCAAGCCGTTGAACAGGCCAAAAAGGGTGTGTCCGGTATCGGCCATTTCCGTCCTGAAGCAAGCCTCGATAGTGGAAACGATGTTTTGCTTCCGGGTGCTGATTTCGGTCTGGCCTAGCCGTTCTTCCTTGCTGAGGTTAGCCAAACGGGCTACCAAACTGTCGTGAATCTCCTTCGACACCTCCACTTTGGAGAAGTCATTCATGCTTTTGTAGTAAGCGCGGAGACTTTTCCGGTAGTTGAAAAACTCTTCTTGAATTCTTTCCACGCCAATCTCAAGCCCGCGTGAGTGCTTTACTTTGAGTGAGCGATACTGCCGGGCGAAGCGGTTTTGGCAGCGCATCATCAGATTAGAATTTCCGACGAAAAATGTGGTCTGTCCGTCGTGACCGTTGCCAACCATCAGATGGTCTTTGAATTCAAAGCCGCCGACCTCGAAAGGCTCCGTGCATTTAAGGAAACCAAGCATTTTCTTGCCGCCTTCCAATTCGTAGATGGCCTCGATCGGAAAGCCGGTAACGTCGGCGAACCGCTCCACACAGCGGATAAACGAAGCGTTGGACATAGGGTTGTACCCTTTTTTGCAGACATTCAGCAAGGCTCCCGTATCGCTGCGAAGTAGGGCTTTGTACCCTGGTAGTTCCGCGTTTCGCTCTAATGACGTGGCGGAGATTTTGGACTGGACTACCTCCCAATCTGAGAGGGTTGTAACGATGAATGGATTTTGATTTACCATGATAAATATAAATTAAGAGGTTTATAAATGGCAGTCTGTCAACTGCTTAACTACCTAAAGGTACCACTTTATCTTGATCCCTACAACTTAGATGAACACAATTTGGAGAGAAAATCCTTCTTCCCATTTGGTACAAAAAAAGCTTTCCTTTGGAGGAAAGCCCTTGATAATGTGCAAGTTTTATCTGGTCATAATTTGGGTCCCTTCTTTTTGGGTGGCCCTTCTTCCTTAGAATCTTTATAAGTTTGCTGGTTTTTCGTTTCAGCGGGTATGATGGGTTTGTGTCTAGTCTGTTGGAGAAATGACAAAAGCGACCATTGGCCCATAACAAGATTGCTGGAGTTTGGTAAGCTGTTTCCATTCCGGCTTTTCAGCACGTCATTGAAGTCATTTTGGGTAGCCGTCGGCTTGACGACGTTCGTGAGTTTTCTTCCGTCCCTTCTTTCGATTTCCACCCCCAGCTGATAAAGCGCCGCTTCCAGCATCCTGCCTATGTTAGGGAATTTTATTTCCGTTACTGTCCGCAGAACGTTTGTTTCGGATTCAATAAGGGTTTCCCGGCGGAGTTCGTTTGCCTCCTTGTCTTTCCGCTGAAACATATTCATTTTATCAACCACCCGGTCGATTACACCCGCGTTTTCCGCCAAAACCGCCCGAAACCCGGCTTCCTTACTGAGCGGGTATTTTATTTCGATAGTCAGTACATTGTGACCCACCTCTTTGGCATCCGTTTCCTTGGCCCCCGCTCCGGTTGCCGGTGTGGGGTTGTTATAAACCACGTGCGGGAGTATCGCGGAGCGATTGTCCCGCACGTGGGTGTTCCAAGGCCAGAAAATTTACGGCAAAACGATTTCCCGCCATATTTCCATCCATCCCAATCACGAACTGAGCCTGGGGATTGGCCTGAATTATTTTGCCAATCTGCTCTACTTGCTGATGGGACGGATTGCCAGCCGCCGAAATATACTGTCGGTACTCGCCCACAACCGGGGGCGCAAGTTGATGGTAGGATAAAGAATCAATGGGTGATTCCGATATCATGATCCGGTTGGTTGTAATGTCTAGGTCTCCCTTCTGAACTTCGACGGAAACGTCACCCTTATCGGGATGATTGGTTTGAAAAGTCAGTTTGCCGTTTGATCTGGATACGGTTCCCTTAGTGTCTTTAACCAAGTGGATGTTTTCATCATTCACCACAAAATTTTTTTCAGTCTTAAGCTTGGCGTGTTCGTTGCTCTTCCAAATAGCGTCGCCCTTAACGCCCGGCGGGAAGCTTTTAAAATCCTCATTCCGGATATCCATCGATAGAATGTTCCCTTTTTCCGATGTTAGGGGAAAAACAATGTTTGAGTGTTCTCCCTTTTTGGACGCCAAGACCTGATGTCTGAACTCCGGGGAAAAGAGCGTTTCGGGTGAAATAAAACGCTTTTCAGTCAGGTAATTAGGTTGGTTTTCCGGTAAGAGTGCCAGGTTGTATTCTTCAATCAGGTCTGATTGTCGCAATTTCTCATCATTCAGGTACTGCTTTGGAGAAGCCGGAGCCATAGGACTGAGCTGGGCAGCCTTCTCTTTATAGTCCGGGTTCCCAAGTATTTGATCCACGACCCTGAAAGCACTTTTATAATCTCCTTCTTTGTGCTTGATAAAAGCGAAGACATCTCCCTTGAACGCGGTATTGTTGAGGTCCACGAAGCCCTTGAACCCGCTGTTAGGATTGTTCATGACGGCTAAGCGTTGACTATCGCCTTCAATGCCCGATTTGTAAACCCTCCATTTGTCGTTAGGCTTCGATTTTGCACTCAGCTCGTACCCATAGCGCTGAAGCACCACCTCCGTATCCAATTCATTTCTAATCTGCGCAAAATCTCTTCTTTGGTAATTTGGCGTGAATTGCTTGGGTTTGGAAAATTTCACGACTGGTTCTGGTTTATTTTTAGTTTCCATGCTGAGATAGGTTGAAGGTTCCGCAATGTTATGGCTGGGCAGGTTGAAAGCCTTCACGGCTTTGAAGAGGACATCCAGGTTGTACTCTTTGGCTTTACCGTTTGTGTTTCCGGTATTATGGTAGAGGTCGGGAAAGGACATATGATCGATCAGCAGACCCTGATTGGTGGCACTGCTGGCAAACTCATGTGCTTTGATCGTGGCTTTACGATCGTACACCTTGGCGAAATCAGAAACCTGGAAACCATTGACGGCGGGGTAGAAATCGACGCCAACGCTGTCTCTGGTAGCGATACCAGATTCTGATTTGAGGGGCTTTTTCGCTTCAGGGTCAAACTCCGCAGTGATCGTGTTCCGGCCTGATTCGCGTAGCGCTGTATTGAGCAGGATAATATTTTCCTGAGTGGGGTCGATCCAAAGTTTAATGGTGCTATCGGTTCGCGCTTGTTCGTAAGCATTGATCGAAAAGCTTCCAAAAGCCAGGTAGCGTACACTATTGGCATTCAACTGATCGAATAGCTCAACCTTGTCATTATCTACGAAGTTGACGGGCTGGTTCATAGTGAGAGACGAGTTTGGAGTAATGAGGATTTCTTATCGGAAAATGGATTGGTCGCCATGCTTCTTCCTCAAAGATTTTCGTAAAAAGCCCGGAGTACGAATAGCCTGAATTCTTGGGGCAATTCGTACCACATATCAGCTGACATCGCCTCCCGCATTTTAGGGATTAGTATCGTCTCCTCATCTTCATCATCGGTGACAATGCAGCAGGGCTCCAGGGCGTCTTCACCGTAGGTCTGAAGAATGTAATCCACAGTGAGTGGACACTCATTTTCATTCTTGATTTTCATAGGAGTAGGTTGAATGCTGGTAGTGGAATCTCCTTAGGTGAGTCTCAAATCCGACGCCTCACGGAAGGCTTATCGATTTCGAGATTCGTTTTCGGCTGCTCAGCCTGCACAAGCCGAGGCTGTCCCTCACCTATTTCCACGAGTCTGCCCGATATGGGATTGAATTTGACCTTGGCTTCGGGCATTCCCTCGGCCTCAGTTCCCGATTCGGCGACTACGGTGATGCTTTGGCCACCGAGAAGCTTTTTCACTTGCCTTTCGATTATAGGTACTCCTTTGTGGTTCGTAGGAAGCTCGGATAGCGGGACTCGGTGTTCTTGGGCAAGTACGCTATCTGTTCCACTCTGTGGATTCCTGAGGCGGACTCCTTGCTTGTAACTTATTGTGAACATGGACTCTGTTTTGTCAAGAAACTCCCTTCGCTTTCGGGCATCGCTCTCGAAGTACCAGTCGGCTATATTGGCCAGGCTCGTTTTGAGTTCCATCGCTTTGGCTATGGGAGAGATTGGCTGACTCATGATCCCGGAGATTTCCTTAATTTCTTCGGTGTACTCAGCCCCGTTAGAGTCCGTGGCTTTTGACAAAGCCCTCTGGATTTCTTCGGTATATCCCGGCTTGGCAGTCAGGGACAGGGCTTTTGCCATATCTTCGTTGGTAGGACTTAGAGTGGGGCCCGTAGAACTGATGCGTAATACGGGCCTTGCAGAGTCATCATGACGGTTCAAATGGAATAGATTGAACCCGAAGAAGTTCCTGGGTTGCCCTTTATCGCTCAACGATACATTTCTCACTTGAATCACCTCCCCTTTCATCAGGTCTCCGTGCACGGTTTTTTGCGCGAGAACTGTTCGGGCATCTATATTCCTCGGAAGGAAGTGTTCTGCCTGAAATAGGTCGATGTCCTGATAGCTTTGGGCTAAATCCTTCAAATCCTTTTCCGCTTTCATATAAGCCAGTCGTTTCGGTTCGATATTCTTTGGTCGTGCAATTTTAAATAAAAAATTAATAATATTAAATTTTAAATATTAATTTTATTTCAAAGTAAGCAATGATCTACTGAGTCTATGAAGATTTATCTGAGAGTAATCTGCGTCCTAATCGTCTCCACGCCGATTTTTGCGCAGATACCCATGCCAAAAGGTCTCCCTCCTGAAAAGGGATTAGAAACTAAGAGCATGAGTGATGAGAAAGACTGGAGAGTACAACCATCTGGAAATTGGTATCAACAGCAGAGTGAGCCAATGAAGAGGGCTTTCACATTCTTGGAAGATATTCCAAGTATCAGCCCGTTAGAGGCGGGAGAATCACCCCGGGTTTCTTCCCCTTTTGGGATAAGATTTCACCCTATCGACAGGGTTCTCAAACCTCACTTGGGCATTGACCTGGTATGCCGAAGAGGATTTCAATTTGTTTATGCCACGGCGAGCGGGCGGGTGACTTTTGCGGGAAACCGTGGCGGCTTGGGCTTGGCAATAGAAGTAAACCACGCTAGTGGCTACCGGACTGGTTATGGCCATTTGGGCACCATCTATGTCCAGGAAGACGACCAGGTAAGAATTGGTGAAGTATTGGGAGTAATGGGAAGTTCAGGTAAGGCGACCGGCATACATCTGCATTATACCGTCATTAAAAATGGTACTGTAGTGGACCCCCTACCCTATCTGACTTTATACGAGGATTTTATAAACAGAAAAGACGCCTTTCGGGCGTCTTTGAATGAAAATGAAGCTAAGTGATCCACTTAATTGTTGGCTCCCCGACCACTAATTGAACTAAGGGTTTGGTTCTGCTTTTTGATTTCTTCAAGTTTCGACATGGCCAGGTTTATGAGTTCTTCAGAATAATAAAGCTTATCGAAATCATAGCCATTTCTCTCGACCGCCCGCTTGAAAGCCATAATATTTGCGGCAGTTCCTTTGCCTTCTTTCAGTGCCCTGTATTGGATATAGCTTAGACCGTAGGGCTCCAGCAGCACCTTTTCGCTGGGCTTTTTCGACAGTTGATCCGCCTCTTCCGCAGTTAGCTCACCCCTCTCCCTTTTGGCGGCAACGATAAGTTGTAGGCACAACGAGAAAACGAGTTTATTAAAGAAGGCCACGGCTTCCTGCTCGGTGTATATCTCGTCGAGTTTGCGATGAATTTCAGGACTGGAGGTCATAATCTTACGGGTGAATGTTTTGAGCGCTTCCGTCGGAGACGTCTCTGATGCTTTAATGTGCGTATAATAATTGGTCTAAAATTAGAATAAAATAATATAAAATGTCTATTTTCTTAAAAATATAATCAGTCGCTTTCTGCTTGAAACTCCTCATATTCAAGCCTAATAAGTTCTACTACTTCTTTTTTGATAGACTTATAATTATCTTCGAGCAACCGCGTTTTCCAAGTCTCCTTATCTTTTTCATCGTATTTCTCGCCCGGATAGTATTTGCTCACAAGCTTGGCTATATCCTTGATTATGGGCGGTTTGCCGTAAGTTTTCTTCATGCCATCCTGATCCACCCGCACAACCCCTTTGAAGGTTTTGAGCTTGATCTCTTCCCCAAAATTATCTGCAAACTGACCTACGAATTCACCTTGGGAAAGACCTGAAATCTTAGACGCTGGGATGACTTCATGCAGGGCGGTCGATAGCGTGACCGAAGTCTCCTCTTTACCAAAAGTGATGTTCTCCGACTCCTGTTGCGTTTTTCCAAAACGCCTTGACAACTTTTCAGCCGACTCGAACACTACCTGGCCAGAAAAAATATTGCCGGGCAAATTCATTATTACCTTGGATTCTCGCTCTCCATATCCCGATGCCAACTGCTCGAAATCTTGGAAGCCCAGCCAAGTCGCCACCTTATTGCTCCTGGCGGTAGCCATGAGGGAAGAAATGCCTTTCAGGAACATGGTAGGCAACTCATCCCAGAAAAGCGCGGACTTGAGTTTCCCCTGTTTGTTGACCAGTTTGGCCATTTTAGAGGTGTATAAGGAAAAGACAGCGCCGTACACCTCGTCTCGCTCGGGGTTATTGCCCGTGCAAAGAATCTTCGGATCGTCGGGGTTATTGATGTCGAGCGTAAAGTCATTGCCCGACATGATCCAGTACAAAGTGGGCGAAGAAAGCCTGGCCAGCGGGATGCGCACCGAGGCAATCTGCCCTTCAAGCTGCTCGGCCGCTCCGTGCTGCGCGGCGCTCGCGAAGGGACGCACGTAGGCTTCCAGTTGTGGATAGGAAGCCATGATGGTGAACATCTCCTTGTATTCCTTCTGACAGGCGAATTCCAGAATGTGGGGAAAGGTACAGACGTTTCGGAAGCGCCCGTACAAGTCCAACAGTTTGGGGTCACGCTGGGCTACTGGCTTTTTCACTTCCTCTGCGTAGAGCCTAGTGTACTTGATGGTCACCAGCTTCATGTACCAAATCACGGAAGTAAGAAAGTTAATGGCCGACTCCACAAAAAAATCGCCCTGCTTGTTTACCCAAGTCCGGTTCAGATTGAGCATGATCGTGGCCGCACTCTGATAGCCATCCAATATCTCCGTCATGCCGGATGGGACGAGGGGATTGCAACGGTGGGAATACTCGATATCGTCGAAATTAATCACGTAGAATTTGGGAACAATCAATTTTCCCTGGGCATTTCGCCCCCAAGCGGTAGGGTTTTCGTGGATGGTCTTCTGGTAGGCATTGTAAGCTTCTAGGGTAAGCGTTGGGTATTTGAAGTCATAGATGTAGGCTGTGTAACCCTTCCAGATACTTTGCCAAATTGCAGGTACCAGAATAGCGAATGATTTACCACTGCCTGGCGTCCCTAATATCATGTTCGACCGATAGGGGTTGATGATGTTTACCCAGCCATCCCGCCACTTTTTATTATAGTAGTACAGAGTCTTGAAATGGATGGAGTCATCATTCTCCTTGAAATCTTCATTCTGAGGGAAGGTCTCATTCTCGTTATTGAAAATGTCGTTGTTGTTTTTGAAAAACATGATTCGGGAAGCATTCTGTCCCGCTTTTATGATCCAGAATATGGCGACGCAGTTGGAAAGCACGTAGATCACATCAGCGGTTTGGGACGAAAACAGAGAGTATCCGTATAAAAAGAAGATGTTCAGAAAATAAAGTGTCGTCCCCATGGAAGCGTACAGATATACTTGCTCCACTTTAATGCTGGGGTCAATCTTGCCCCGTGAGCCAATTGAATACAGCACGAGCAAAAAGAAGACGATAATCTTAGTGATGAGCGGATGTAGGAATAGGTCGTAACGATCATCGAGCCGGACTAATATCTGATTGAGAAGCGCGGTTGGACTCAATGACCCAAGGGAAGGTATGTTCTTGAACAGGTCATAGTTATACCAGTAGTGATGTAGGAAAACCAGCAGCAGCGCGATAGACAGCAGCAAGTCCACTCCTTTTGCCCTCCCCTCCTTCTCAGCGTTAGTAGCAGCCATTTGTGATAAATTATATAGATTGTTAATTTTTAAATCTATAATTTTATTTCAATCTTTGGAAATTATTTCATCGCTAACACCTAAATGATTTTAATCAGGATATGAGGTTGATTGATAAAAAATACGCTGCGTGGGTGATACTGTTGCTATCTACGACGACTAGCTGCCAGCAAAGTATGTGGACCAGAAGGCTGGCGGAAAACTACAGGCTATTGCAGTACAAAAGTGTATTAGAGGAGGTTGGCAATACTAGCCGTCTGGAGAATCAGCGCTTGGCGTATGAGATTCCCTCTACCTTCCGCTATGCGTATGGAAAGGGAATTTGGCCCTATTCAGGTGTCTCTCCTCAGGACTCCGTAGAAAGGTATCACACAGAAGGAAACGCAATTGTTCCCAGCCAGTTTTCAACTCCGAAAATTATTTCGGCTCAAGAACAGCAGAGGGCAATTGAAGAAGAGGCCAATGAGAAACTGTACAGAACACAATCCGACCCATCCTACTATGAGAACGCCAAGCGGGCATTCCAGGTGGAATACAAACGCCGGATGAGTGCGAAGGGCTTGAAATGACGTGAGCAAAGTCGCTAGACTACGGATTGCCCGCCCACCGTCTCTTGCTAGGATTCACCGATCTTTTGGTATTTGAATTCAAAACCATTATTGATGGTGATCACGCCTTGGTCAAAAAGCAGCGGAACGCTTCCCATTGGGGTAACAGCATAGTAGAAGCTTCCTTCCGCTTCGTATTTGAGGGGATAGGTCGTGCCGTTATTGTACCGCATGAACAGGCCGCCATCTTTTTCGGAAATTGTGAATGTCACAACTTTCGCATCCGGGGAGACCGGGCGACCTTCCTTTGGTATTCTTTTCCATGTTCCCAAGTACTCGGCGGTTCTATTATACTCGCCTTGCTCCGCACTCTCTTTGGAATCGCAGGAAAACAAAGTCATCATTACCAAATAGGATAACGCTCAAATATTTAAATCGGACAGCCATAAATGGAGATCAGTTAGGGGGCGAAACTTTAACTATTTGCAATTTATAAAGTATTTGACCCTCCAAGTATTGTTCTTGATGGGGCATTTTTAACTACCACCCCTCGATTTTGAAAGTGACACGGTGTCACTTTCAAAACTCATTCAAGCACGCTCAGAAGCTCATTGGCTTTCTCGATGAGTAGCTTCAAAGTGTCTTTCTTAGAGAGGTCTTCATTTAACAGACTTTTCAATCTCATTTGGAGTTTTGCAGCCTGGCTGTCTTCCGCTCGATAATCCTCCTTTACGAACTTAATTAATTCCGAGTCTGAATCTCCCTCCGCTTTTCCGCTGTCCTTCGCTGCAGCAGTAGCAGTCTCCGAAGCCACAACTCCCTGAATCAAGTCTGCAATTGTGCCGGATTTCTTTCGGTCGGCATCCTCTGGCTTTCCCTTCAATTCGTCCAGTCTTTTGAATGCTTTGGGCATTTTTTCAAGAACCGCGTTTAACTCATCCAGAGATTCAATGGGTTTAGCTGGTTTTTTCTTGGCGAGCGCTTTAACCGCTTCTCTGGGCAGTTGGGTTTGGCCCGAGAGAACCTCTTGTTTAAATTCAGGAGATAGCTCGTCCAGCCCCTTGGCAAAACCAGAATCCCTTTTGATGGTACGGGCACTGACGTTGTATTCCTCAGCCAGTTTTTCAGCCACGTTGACTTCTCGTCCGGATTTGTTTCCTTCTTTCATCTCATTATACCTCGACCCTCGCAAATAAGAGGATTGTTCGGGCGTCAGATTACGTCGACCCAACTGATAGTTGATCATGTAGTCCCGCACGGTTTCCATGTCAACAAAGCTTTCAATGTTGATCCGATAGTCGAGTCCGTGCTTCTGCGCGAGATCGTACCGATTGTGGCCATCGATCAGCACATATATTTTGGTGTCATCGGCAAATCCATCTAATAACTGGTTGGAAGCACTTTTTGAATCTAGGCCAGTTTTCACTACGGCCACAGTTGTTTCCCAGACGGTGAGGGGGTCTTTGATGCCATTGGCCAGCAGATTGGCCTCCAATTGCTCCTGCTCGTCCGCTTTGAGCGGCGGAATGAGACTCCGCAGTTCAGGAATTACAATCAGATTTGATTTGATGAAAATCTCCTGCTGAAACATGGGTATTTTCATGTCGGCAGTTTTTTCTTTCAGCTTGTCGAGAGGGCTAGTCTTGGCCATGATACTATTGAAGTTTTAAGAGTTCGGTTGCCAGGGCTTTGTACTGATTCCAGGGGGTCGAGGAAGGGTGACTGGTGAAAAGATCTTCTTTGGCCACTTGCGATTCCTTTACGGCCTTGGACTGACTGATAATGGTATCGAACACATGGATTCCCTGGAAAGAGTTTTTGATGTGTTCCATCATGTCTGCATGGAGGTTCAGCCGTTTATCTATCATTGTGAAAACAAATCCCTTAATGTTAAGGCTTGGATTAGCGAAGGTGCGGATGTCGGATATGTGGTTCAGCAAGTTCGCGACGCCGTGATAAGCGGAGGCTTCCGCCTGAATGGGGACAATGCAATCGCTGGAAGCTACCAGTGAGCAAGTGGTGCAAATGCCAAGGCTCGGTGGACAGTCGATGAGGATGTAATCGTACTGATCCTTGATCGTGTTGAGTTTGATAGTCAGCCTTCGCTCGGAGCCAATGGAATTCATCAGATCGCCCTCGCGTGCCGCCATGCGAATATCGGAAGGTGCAAGGAAAAGGTTGTCGGCGATCGGAAGCACGGGAATCTCAGCATCGGACAGTAAGCTGTCGATGATCTGGATATCCGGCTCGTGGATATTGTAGCACTGGGAGAGGTTTCCCTGAGAGTCCATGTCGATCATAAGCACCCGCAGCCCGTATAGACTCAACGCCTTGGCCAGGTTTATGACCGTAGTGGTTTTCCCCACGCCTCCTTTGTGATTGACGATCGAGAGGACGTTGGCTGACTTCACCGCGTTGTCGAACTTGTCGGTATAGCCATACTGTCTGAGTACCTTTTCTATCGCCGACAAATGCTTTTTGGGAATATTGGTCGCATTGGCCAGTAGTGCCTTAGACAGCGTTTGCGGAGGAATACCCGCTTCCTTCTCCAAAGGCGGAATTTTGAGTCCGGGCCGAGAACGGATAAAATCGACGATCTTTTCCTGAGTGATCATTATGATAGATACGATTAACTCTAATTGTTTTCCTACAAATGTAATAAAGAGGTTTTTCTATCCAATTTAATTTTGAATTATTTTGCTGAAAGTGACACCGTGTCACTTTCAAAGTGCTTTTCCTGTCTGTTAGGGAGCTTTCTACATTTTATTTGATGATTTTACCTCACTTTGGGACTCAATCGCTTATCTAGTTGCGAATGCTCGGCTGTGGCGTTTTTAACTACGTTTTCAGAATACCCTATTTCTTCCTTTGATTTATTCTCGCCATTGATCCTTTGGATGAGATTTGCCTTTGAATACTGTCTTCCGAGTGAAGAGGCTTTGATTTTGGTTCCTGTCTTTTTGCAGACAAAGGAAATTCCATTTCCGATCTTGGATTTGAAGCCCACTTTTAATAAGCTGATTTTCAGTGTATGAAGATTATTACATTCGGGAATCAGGTCGTCGATATTTCTTCGCAGCCTCTCATGATGGGCCGTCATTTTAGAGACATAAGCCTCGTCCATTTTTAAAGCGTTCATTTGCTTTACTCGCTTTAGGTCATATTTGATTTCCATTTGCCGACAGAATCGGCCCATTTCTAGGTAGTTGTGGCTCGATTTGGCTGTATTCTTGCCACTTGTGGTGATCTTGTTGGCAATAATATGGATATGTTCATGCTCCTTGTCAATGTGCTTGAAAGCCAGCAATCCATTCTCTCCAAACCCAAAATCTTCGGCGAAGTCCATGACAATGCCCCGTAGTATGTCGTTGCCAGGTCTCTCGCCAGGCGGAAAAGAAATACTGACGTGGCAAACGGGCTTTTGCGTACGCGAATTCGAAGCGGCTACGCTTTTGAGTTCATCGGCTATGATATTTAGCGGCACTTTCTCACCGAACAAAAGGGCGTTGATATGCTGGTGATAGATCAATTCACCACGCACTTTCGTCGATTCGTTCTTTCTAAGAGCAGCGCGATCGTATTTGCAGTAGGAGAGAACTCCAAGGAAATTTTGGCCTGACTTCCCAATTTTACCGATCATGGCGCAGCTTCTTCAATTTATAAAGTTCCAGGAAGGGTTCCATAGCTTTTTTTAGTTCATCGACTTTATTCAACGCAATTTTCAAGCACTCTCTTTCAGCTTGGGCGGCAATTCCATCCTTCAAAGTCTTTTCTAGGTCTAATGCGAGTGAATTCAACTCCATGACCAGGCTCTGGCTATAGGTTATCTCATTCACCGTGTACACAGCGCGCTGAACCACCTCTCTCACATTCTCTGCCATGTGCTCGAAAGCTTCCGAGATAGGCGTCTGTGACGAAGTCTTTTTTGAAAGCAGTAATAAGCTGCCCGACAGTTTGAGGAGATTCGTAAGCTGCCGTTGGACACTCTCCTCCATGGGTTTACTCAGGGTGGCCGCCTCTCGGTTTAACAGCTTCTCCCGGCAAAATACTGAAAATCCGACTGTATGCCCTTCATACTCCTTTTTAAGACCCTTAATCTCCATTGGGGAAAGCATTAAGGTCACTTTACGACGCTTTTCTTCCTCCTCTAAGGGCGGCCTTCCCGGCTTTTTATGCTTTCCCATCTTTCAATATTGTATTCAAAATAAGTTCACAATGAGCCGAATGGCGAATTGACTCCCGAAGGGCAAGCGGTTTTCATCCTGGCTAAATACACCTTCGGTGAATTTAGACCGGGTGAAAACATAGCTTGCTAGAAGCAGGATCAAATATAAGGTATTATAAAATTAATATTTTATATAAGTTGTACTTTCAAGAACAGAACACAAATTGTACATGACTGTTATTCCGTACATCTGAAAGTAAATGATACCAGGCTCTGTTACCTAAGTGCTTGTGCTGGATGGATCATGTGTTAGCCCCGTGTTACTTCCGTGTTGACCACGTGTTGAAGAAGTGTTGATCGAAATTCTTTTATAAAATTATTGATTTAATATTTTTAATTTAGAATTCAATCTATGATATTTGAGCCATAATTCAATCGCGGATGTCAGAAGAGGGATTTATAAAGGATGGTTTCCAAGACAGGCAGAGACTGATTTTCCTGATCGAAAATGATATGGTGAAAGGAAAATTTGAATTGCTCTACGAGCTCTTCCGACGTGAGGTGAAGGAACTGTCCTTACTAGGTGCTTCCAAAGTGATTACTGCGAATCTGGGAATACGGGTTGGGATTCAAACCATGCGGACATTGAGGAGTAAGTGTCACGAGTTCGACAAAGTTAAGGGACAGCGATCGGAGCCAATACCCTTGTGCGCTATGCCCAGTCACAAAAGTGAAAGCGATAGCTGTCACAACGAGTACCATTCGATTGTGAAGGAAATGGATGAATTCAAACTGATGGACGTGTTTTCAGAGACTCTCATAAAATCCACTTCTCTCATAAAATGGGCGGGAAAAACTAACTCATAACCGATTATGGAACAGTCAGCGGTAACTAAGAAATTCAACTTTATCATCCAGGCTAAAGGCGGAGTAGGGAAGTCGTTTTTGACTTATCTCATTGCCGTCAAGCACGAGGAGGATGACAGCCGCACCTTCATCGACGTCGATAGTTCCACCAAAACTAGTACGGCTCAGTTGCGATTCTTGGCAGAAAAGGAACAGAGACTGGCGGAGATCGACCTTTTGGACAGCTACCGAAAGATAGCCCGAGACCGACTTTTCGACAGTATCCAGCAATTGTCGTCGCTGAATAACGAAGTATTCTATCTGGATTTTGGTGCGCCGGAATCGGAGCAGGTTCCTGCCCTCTTGACGATAGATTTGAATCAGGATGAACTCAAGCAGTTTGAGCAGTATCTGGGAGTGGAATTCCTGTTCCATGTAGTGGTTGCGGGCGGTACCGCTTATACTTCATGCGTCGATTATCTCATGAAAATTTATAAGGCCGTCGGAAATGTCTTTCCAATCATGGTCTGGATCAACACTAACACTTTTCAGAATTTTCCGCAGCAGCAGGAAGAATGCCTGGCGGTGGCAAAGAAGTGCCGGATGTCGGTTGAGCATTTCGGAGACATCGAACCTAACACCGACTTGGCCAGCAAAATCATCACTAACATCGAGAGAGGGGAGGGGAGTAGCGGAATTCTGGCGGCTGGCTGGTTCGCAAAGACCAAGATGGATAAACTGGTGAAAACCATAACCATTTAGCCATTGAAAACGACGCAAGAAATTACCAACGAGGTACTGCGCCGCATTAGCGGCCACTTCCAGCAAAAGTACGGCTTGGCCATGGACTCTCTGACTGCTGCTTTATTGAATGAAGTAAAAGAGAAGGAACTGCACGAAATTGAAAACCAAAAAGCGATGGCTGAAAAAATGGTGAGCGAGATAAAAAAGCTAAAAGCGGCCGTCAAACCCCTCGTGACAGAAAATCCCTGGGTAGCATTTACCTACGGCTTTGGCAAGCACGCCTGGGCCTGGACTGCGGTGGTGTTTCTGGGTATTGGCCTTCTATTGTACCACGGTAGGGAAACTACTAAGGTAGAATACCAGCGGGCACGGCTAGTGGTAGAGCGCTATCCAAATCTGCCGATGCTTGAACCTCTCATCAAATCAGCCAAGATTGTGAAAAAGGATCAAGGGGCTTTTTTAGAATTGGCTCCGGCAAAAGACCGGCTCCTTCTCGGCAGAAACTATACGGTTGACCCGATGGTGCGACTACCTGCAAATGCCCCAAAAATACTAATACCATTAAGTTTTAAATGATAAAACCTGCTGATTATCATGCTATTGTTAGTAATAAGTAACGGCGCATACATTCTTTTTTCGTTCGTCGCATTTATCGTTTACGCTTTCATCTACTTATCGTCCGTGGGCTTACTAAATGGACGGAAGGAGAATATGCAGACCCGTCCGGAGGTAGCTGGATACGAATCCCTTAGAAACGGTGATCAAAATATCGGAGAGGCGGATAGGGCCACAATTGAGAAATTAAATAATTCTGCTGATGAGAGTGAATCATCTTATGACTATGAGGCCACATTTTATGGCAGTCAACCCAGTCATGAGCCACCTGGAGACCCAACAGTATCTATGTCGGAGGATGGGGCAAATAACCAACAGGAGGCGTCTCCGCTTACGTCCTCGGAGGATGAAGACGAAAGTGACGAGGACGATGAATGGCCTACCTTGAAAAGACCCATCGAGTATAAAACAGATGATTCGAGGGACGACCTGACGCTAAGCAATGACATTGTTGGCGATCTGACCGCCGAGGAACTTGTCCACCTCACCAATATCCGCGCGACTACACTAAATGATGCCGAGCGGTATCCCGAATTAGTGGAGGAGTGCATGGCCGCTAACGACAAGGTCAATGAGTTCGCCCGTCAAACAGGAAGGAGCGTCGAGGAGATCATCTCGACGCTGCTAAACTCTCGGGAAAAAGTGATTTTCAATGCATTTCCAATGATACAGTATGACCGTGCGGCGTGACTAAATAATTTCCATTCAATTCAAAAATAATAATTCCGTGACCAAGCAACTACAAAAAATTTCCTCCATCGCATCAGCAATGCTTCTCTCTTTTGGAGTGGCTTTCGCTCAGAATCCCGGTATTCAGGCTGGCGCTCAGGCTATTCAACAGGCCTCTGCCGATCTTCAAGCTTACTTTGAACCTGTCACGACGCTGATTTACATCATTGCTGCTTTGGTGGGACTGTTTGGCGGATTCAGGATTTACTCGAAATGGCAGAATGGCGACCAGGACGTTCAAAAAAGCGCGATTGGCTGGGTTGGGGCTGTCCTGTTTCTGCTGTCAATTGCCGCCGTATTACAAGCTGTATTTTTTGCTTAATCGGAATCGTCTTCAAGCAAATAAACCACCTATCACATGATTACAAATACCATGTTTGTTAGCTTGTTATGCCAGGCGCAGCATTACCTGGGTGGGGGAGAAGGAGCCATTAACGGTTCCATCGTTGACCGATACATCACGGACCCCCTTTCCAACAATCTAGGCGTGTTTTCCAATTTTGTTTTTGCGGTATGCGGGATCATGGGGTTGTTGGGAGGGCTCAGGATTTACAGCATGGCCATGAATGGGGAGGAGGACGTCAAGCGTCATGCCTTCCGATGGCTGGGAGCGATCATAGCGCTCTTTGTCGTTGGCTACGCTTTACAGAGCATTGCTTCCGCACAGAAGCCAATGCAAGGCGATGCCAATGTCAAGATTTTCATGGAAAAGTAGTCAAACCCAGATATGGATATAACTGCCGCCTGGATCATTACGAAAATTATCGCCTTGTCGATCATTGCCGTATCGGGCCTCATCGTCGGAATGAGAATCTACCAGGGAATGCAGCGAGGTGAGGACTTCGAAGCGTCGGCCATCCGATGGCTGGTAGGGTTGGCCGGAGCATCCGCTCTGGTGTACGCTGTGGAGTCTTTCATCTACAACGATAGCGGCTCGTGGGCTAGTTCAGGATCCGCTCCCCATTTCCTGGCGCTGAGCTACGCTGCCGAAGCCCATCAGGCCGCATTATATCTGGGACTGGCCATGGCCATATTTTGCCTCATAAGGGTGTACAGTAAAATCCAGAAGGGCGATAACGACATCTACGAATATATGTTGAAGTGGTTCGGCTCGCTGATGTTCCTTTTTATGATGGGTTGGATAATCGATTCGATTTTAGGCTAAGACTTTCTGTCAAATATGAAAAAGTATTCCATTTACCGAGGGATCGACAATGAGATTGAGTTCAAGGGGCTGCGGGGAAGGTATTTCTATTACGCCGCTGGCGGTGCGGTAGGATTTATTATGACGACCCTGTTGCTCCACATACTGGGTGTTCCAGTTCTATTCAATATCGTATTTCTAGGCTTGGGCTTGGTGGCTTCCTATCTCATCCCAACGAGCTACAACAAATCGCACGGCCGCTGGGGATTTGATAAGCTGCCCGTGCGGAGCCTACAGCCGAAACATATCGTGAGGTACAGATTGATTAGGTCGATAGTCAAGAAGGAGATAATTATAAAGGGCAGATAATCATGAACAATCGGGTGAAAAAGTTTGAGGAGATATATCCCATTTTCAGAATAGACGAAGAAACGGGAGTGATAATTTCAGTTAACTGCGATCTTACAATGGCTTTTGAAGTGGTGCATCCTGAAATATTCACCTCGTCTGACGGCGAGATAGACATTCTGACCGAATCCTATGTGAGCGCAATAAAAACGCTGCCCGTGGGCTACATCATGCACAAGCAGGATTGGTACGTCTCCCAGACCTACGAGGCAGACCTGAAAAGCCCCACGATCAAGAACGGAAATTTTGTGGCCTTTGATAATGAACTGCATTTTGCTGAACGCTCGTGCATAAAGCATAAGGCCTATATATTCATCACCAGGCCAAGTAGCGATATTAAATCTCGGTCTTCCAGGTCTTCCAAACACTCTTCTTTGCTGAAACGACACCTGGTGCCGAAAGATGTGCTTTTACCCGCGACATGGGAAATCTTTTTGGACTCTTGTGAGCAGTTCGAATACTTGTTGAATGGTTCTGGGAAAGCGAGTATTCGGCGATTGGAAATCGAAGAAATTGTCGGTGATGCTAATAAAACAGGTTTGCTTGAAAACTATACGAGCCTGAGTTTCGACGACCGGAGTCTGCATGAGGTGGAGACGGCCGTGGACGGATCTATTCAGATCGGCGGCAAAACCGCTTTCACTTACGTTATCTCTGAGTTGGGCGTATTTCCGCCAGTCGTGACCAATTCTGTCATTTATGAACCTTATTCGTCAGAACGGTACAGCATCCCGGTAAGCACGGGCGCGTTTTTAGGATTGGGGCTTCCCTTCAATCATATCTACAACCAGGTCATAATGATTGAAGACCGGGACGCCCTTTCAAAGAAACTGGTGGCGGAAATAAAACGGCATACCTCATTTTCGGAGTGGGAAAAAGGGAATCAGGTTTCGATGGGCTATAAGGATGAGTACTTATTGGAACTGGAAAAGAGCGCCAGGACAGCCGTCAAGGCACATTTCAGCGTCATGGTTTGGGATAAGGATCGCGAAACGGCGGAGGCTTTTCTCTCGAGCACGGCTTCGGCGCTTAGCAATATTGGTTTTGTCCCAAGGTTGGCCAGGCACGATGTCTCGACCTTGTACTGGTCATGCATTCCCGGCAACATCGGAGAGCTGGGCATAGACAATCTGCTTACTTCCTTTATCGAGGAAGCTGTTTGTCTTCTGGCCATTGAAACCAATTACAACGATGCCCCTTTTTCAAAGTCGGGAATCAGAATGACACATCGTTTTGGCAATCCCAAAATGGTCGATCTCTTTGATGAGCCTTTAAAAAATGGATCAATTTCCAATCGGAACACGTTTATCGTCGGCCCCTCCGGTTCTGGCAAGTCCTTCTTTACCAATAATATGGTGTATTATATGCTTACTGCCGGGATGCACGTGAGCATTGTGGACATTGGCCACAGCTACCGTAGATTGTGCGACGTCATGGGGGGAAGATACGTAACCTAAGAAAAGGAGAATCCGATCAGCTTTAACCCATTCTACTTCAAAGACGCGAGCCCCCAGGAAGAAGATGAGGATGCTTTGGCTGAGCTACTGCTCTCTTTATGGA
>Ga0105046_10000791_pt1 | contig 46256 bp, 41 predicted proteins | sample MAT03_FD_78385 | JGI IMG/M metagenome (GOLD analysis project Ga0105046, IMG submission 78385) | Freshwater microbial communities from Lake Fryxell liftoff mats and glacier meltwater in Antarctica - MAT-03 (megahit assembly) | ecosystem: Environmental > Aquatic > Freshwater > Ice > Liftoff... | reverse complement strand
CGCTCCCAGCGTAAGGAACCCTGGTGAGCTTCCACCGCTTGCTTCGCCACGGAGAGCCCCAGGCCCACGCCCTGAGCCTTTCCCGTGACGAACGGTTCGAAGAGCTTGTTCGCGATCGCCTCGGGCGGACCAGGGCCGGTGTCGCTCACCTCGATGCGGTAAGCGGTGCCGTCTTGCCACGCCTTCACCTCGACGCTTCCCCCGGGGCCCGCGGCTTCGAGGGCGTTGCCGATCACGTTGGTGAAGAGGTGCGAGAGTGAATTCGCATCGCCAAGGAAGGGCATCGGTTGCGGCGGTGCGCTCCACACCAACGCGGTGCCCAGGTGCTGGGCCTGCGGCCGAGCGAGCGTGACGGTCTGTTCGATGAGCGACGCCAGGTCGCAGGGCTTCGGTGCGGTGACGTTCGCGGGGCCGACGTCGAGGAATTGCCGCAGGTTTCGCTCGATGCGATCGAGTTGACGCAGGGCCACTTGCAACGGTTCGGGGTCCGCGGCAGGATTCTCCGCGAGGTAGACTTCAATCGTGAGCCTGGCCCCGGTGGCGGCGTTGCGAAGCTGATGAGCCAGCCCGCCGGAGAACTGGCCGACCAGGCGGAGTCGCTCGGTGCGCTGCACCACGTCCTCGAAGTCCGCGAGCCGCTTCGCCATGTCGTTCACCGACTGACACAGGTCGCGAAGCTCATCGTCGGCACGGGGCAGCGGCATCGGTTGGAACTCGCCCGCGGCGATCAGCCGGGTTCGCTGCTCCAGTGTGCGAATCCTGCGCACGAGCGAGGACCCCGTCGCGAGGCTCAGTACGATTGCGACGAGGCCGCCGAGGGCACCGATGATCAGCGGCGGTCGGGCGGCCTCGCGGATTGCGGAGCGGCGGAGCTCTTCCGGGTAGAAGATGAAAAGCGTCGCCCCTTCTTCACGGTGCGGTGGCCGCAGGCGGATGCGAAGGCAGCGATACTCGTTTCCCGCCACCGTGACCGGCCATCCGAGGGCCTGGGCGTCCCCCTCGGCGATCGGCACTTCCATCGGCGGCGTTGGCAGCGGATCGGGGAAAGTGCCCACGCGCGAACCATCGGGCCGAAGCAGCAGGAACTCCGCGCCCGAGAAGCCCTTCATGTGGTTGAGAACGGGCTCCGTCATGGGGAATGTCGGCGGCACCGTCAGCGTGCGTGCCACGGCCCAGAGTTGCTCCGCGGTGCGTCGCTCCGCCTCTTTCGCGGCCTCGTTCGCCGTCCACGCGCTGGCGGCGGCGATCCCCGCAAGGAGGAGCGCCAGCGGGATCAACAAGCGATAGCGAAGGCTCAGACGCATACGCGCCCCAAAGCGAAAGCCCAGGAACGTTCGCCCCTGGGCTGTGAGGAATCTCGTCACGAAGCTACTTCGCCAGCGGCTTCCACTCGACGCGCTTGAAGGTCATGACGCTGCCAGGGTCGTGGCCCTGAAGGGCGAAGTGGCCCTGTTTGAAGCGGTGCTCGGGGTCGGTCCACTGCACGGTCTGTTTGCCGTTGACCAGGATCGTGATCTTCGGTCCGTCCGCGATCACCTCCTGCACGAAGAACTCGTCGGGCTTGTGCGGGGCGGTGTTAAGGACACAGATCTTGTCGCGGAAGTCCTTCAGGCCATAGCCAGGGTTGGGATAGATGCTGCCCGTCTTCACGACGTCCTTGTGGGTGGCGTTGATCTGGGCCTCGTAGCCCCTGGGGAAGCCTGGCCCGAACTCCGTGCGGAAGTACTGGCCGCTGTTGCCGCCGTCGTTGATCTTGGCCTCGACGCGATAGTGGAAGTTCTCGTAGTCCCCCTTTTCACTAAAGATGTGGCTCGCCGGGCCGCCGCCGACGAGCAGTCCGTCCTTGACCTGCCACAGGGCGACCGTCTTACCGTCCTTGGTCTCGGCGTCGAAGCCCACGACCTTGCCGTCCGATTCCTTGGGGACGACCTTCTTGATGGAGCCCTTGTTGGGGTCCGGGTGAATCTTCCAGCCGGCGAGATCCTTGCCGTTGAAGAGGGAGATCCAGCCATCGGGGGAGTCAGCATCCGCCGCCCGACTACCGGGGCTCGCGGAAGCGATCCAGACGACGGCCATCATCGCGAGGCCGATCGTGGTGAGAGAACGCATCGATATCTCCTGCGCGTGGAACACAGACAGCGAAGTGGCAACCTAACATGATCTTATGAGCGAGGCCTTAACTTCGCTAGAGACGCGAGGACCAACCGTTGCAGGCGAACCGGAACAGGATGGAAATTCTTCCCAGCTTCTCCAAATTCCGTTGTCGCTGGTGGTCAAGATCGTTAAACTCATTTGAGACTGCGGATGGAAACATCGGCAATTTGGAGTATCTGAGTGGTTTAGTAGTGGATTTCAGGACGAACCTACCTGAGCGCTCAACCTCGAACTGTTATGTCGTTTTTAACCCCAGGGAGATGCATCATGCGTCGAGGACTGTTTTTGGCACTGACCGCCATCGTGGCGGCTGCTGTGGTGGCGGACGAGGCATCCGCCTTTGGCAAGCACCGGAAGAGCAGCAGTTGCGCTAGCAGCTGCGAGACGGCCGCGCCGGCCTCCGACTGCGGCGTGACTTACGTTGATCAGCAGGTGACCTGCTACAAGACCGAAACCAAGACCAAGGACGTTGAAGTCACGGTCATGGAACAGGTCTCTTCGGAAGAAAAGTACAAGTACATGGTCTGCGTGCCGACGACGCAGAAGCAGAAGGTCACCATGTACGAAATGAAGCAGAAGCAGGAAAGCTACACCTACACGGTGAGCCAGTGGGTTGACGAAAAGCAGAAGTCGATGGTTACCAAGTATGTTCCCGTCACCACCAAGCAGGCTTACACGTACTATCAGTGCGTGCCGGAAACCCAGAAGCAGACCCGCATGGTTTGCGAATGGATTTGCGAGCCGGTGACGACCACGAAGCAAGTGCCGGTCTACCGCACCGTGGTTTGCGAAGCCCCGGCCCCTTGCCCGGAAGCCTGTGCTCCCGCCGCCGAATGTGCCCCGGCTTCGGACTGTGCCCCCAGGAAGCGTTGCGGTCTCTTCGGCCGTAAGCACAGCGGTTGCTCCGCTCAGGTCGCAAGCTGCGCCGCTCCGGCCTGTGCCCCGATGACCCAGAAGATCTGCGAAATGCAGACCGTCACCTGCACCGTGATGCAGCGCAAGATGATCACCAAGTCGGTCGATTACATGGTGACCGTCAACAAGATGGTGGCCATGCAGGGCACCCGCGACGTCTGCACGATGCAGGCGACGACCGAAGCCGTAGAAGTGACCGTCAAGAAGTGCGTTCCCGTTCAGCAGACCGGCACCAAGACCGTTTGCTACACCGAGGCCGTGCAGAAGGACGTCGACGTTACGGTCATGACGCAGGTCGAGAAGGAAGGCAGCCGCACCGTCTACAAGTGCGTGCCGGTCAAGAAGATGGTCAAGCAGACCTACTGTGAAACGGTTCCCTACATGACGACCGTGAAGGTCGCCGTTCCGAACGTGTGCCCGACGCCGGCCCCCGCCTGCGGCGGCTGCGCCGCTGCCGCCTGCGGTGGCTGCGCCGCTCCGGCCGCTCATTGCGGCGGCTGCGGCAAGTAACTCCAAACCGTGACAGCAACCCTGTCCACCCTGCGGGTGCCGGTCGCAAGCCGGTGCCCGTTTTTCGTTCACACTCCGCCCATCATCACATCCCGATATGCCGCTTCACCGCAGTCAATTGCTCTGCCATCGCTTCCACGCTCGATCGCAGTTTCTCGATCTCCGCCAGGGCGTCGCCGAGCTTCGATTCCAGGTCGCGCGAGGTCGGTGCCGCGATTCCCTGTCGCAGGGAAGCCATCGATTCCGCCGGCACGGGTGCCGAGGCGGCGTGCGTTCGTGCCTGGTCCAGTTCCTCCGGCTTGTGGAAGCCGTGAGTCAGCATCGCGCCGCGCCGATCAGGATCAGTGAGGTAGACCACCAGCTTGCGTGCGGCCAGCGGTCGAAGAAGCTCTTCCAGGGCCTCGAGAGTGTCGATCGGCTCCATACGCGCAGCCCGGCCGCGAAGCTCGCCCTTCGTCTGCGGGCCACGAAGCAGCAACTCCGCGAGCACCGCCATGTCCAGCTTGGTCGTGCTCCAGTGCTCGTAGAGCATGTGGCGGAATCGATCGACCCGGCTGCCCGTCAGTCGCGTGACCAGAAGCTTCTTTTGCAGGTCGCCAAGCGTATCTTCCACTTGCTCTTCGCTGAGGTCCATCACGGGATCACGGTTCGATTTCTGATTGCAGCCTGTCGTGATCGAGTTCAGCGACATCGGATACGCATCAGGCGACTTGGAGGTCTTCTGTTTTTCGATAAGCACTCCAAGGACTCGCCGTTCGAGCGGCCCCAGCGGAAGCCAGGAATCGGACGTGGCGGGTTCGTCGGGCATGAGAAGATTCCGTTCGCGGAGAGATTGGGAGACACTACCACGTTTTCTATAGGTTGCAGCCAGGATGCCGAGAGCCGAGATGTGTCGAACCGAATGCAGGCGCGTGCGGCCTGGCCCTGGGCCCAGCGAACGCCTCATGATCCAGGTGGCCTTACTTTCGGCGTGTGGTGCCCCAACGTCACTGCCAGACGCAGCGTTACGCCGCTAGCGGCACTCATCGCCGCAACCGCCTGCGACCGAAACTCACTTCAGCTTCTTCGCCAGATACTGCACCGCCAGGAGGCGATAGGGGTCGCGGACGGGGTCGTCGAAGGCCAGGGCCTCGCGATTGCCGTGAGGCCGCAGGGTGTGAAGGTCGGCGGCCTTGCGGATCTCGGCGAGGGCGTCCGCGGTCATCGGCACCTCGAAGCCGACATCCGGCCGGACACCCCAGTCGTCGGTGGGCTTGCTGTCCGGGAAACGATGCCGATTCTTGCCGCTGGGGCGAAGCGAATAGCCGGTGCTCACCTTGAATTGAAGGTCCCCGATCTGCGAGGGAAAGGTCCGCTGCACGTTCCCCTTGCCCAGCGTTCTCTGGCCGATGACGATCGCGCGGTTGTGGTCCTGCAAGGCCGCTGCGATCATCTCGCCGCCGCCGGACGTCTCGGGGCCGACGAGCACGACGAGCGGCCGGTCCGGGTACTTCGTCCAGCCGCCGGGAGTCATTGCTTTCAAGTCCGGCGAGGCCCCGCCGCGAACGCCCGAGCGATCGACCATGCGCGTGATCATGGCGCCTTCGTCCAGGAACAGACCTGCGATGCGGCCACCAGGATCGACAAAACCGCCCGGCGACCAGCGCAGATCGACGATCAACCCCCGGCAGTTCTGCTTCGTCAGCAGGGCGAGAACCTCGGAGACCCTGGCATCCGAGACGCTCTCGATGGCTCCAATGCGGACGTAGCCGATGCCCAGGTCACGATCGAGCATGTGGTCCCAGCCCTCCTCGGACGTGCGGCGGACGCCAAAGACCGTTTCGGGAATGTAAGGCTCGCCTTTCAAAAGGATGGTGATCGGTTCGGGCACGCCCTCGCGGCGAATACGGATCTTGCGAGCTTGCACTCGCGTCTGATTGGAGACGGGATCCAGGAACAACTGGCCGCTGGCGAGTTCGCGAAGCAGAGGCGTCGAGGTTTCCGATGTGATCGGTTTGTCGTCGAGGTGCGTCACCACGTCGCCCGGCTTCATGCCGACCTTCTGACATGGGCTGCCCGGAATCACACGCCGAACTCGCCAGGGAAACGCCACCGGCGGCAGAGGTCGCTCGACCGGCCCGATCGCGGGATCCGACGGGAACCGCCCCGTGGCATAGCCGAGTTCCACCTGATACAGCGTCCACCGCGGCCCCACCGTGCCTTCAAGTTCCATGCCAAGGCCGAAGTCCATCTCAACGGAGACGAACGTGGTGACACGCGGACTCACCAATCCTGTGTTCGGATCGGTCGCATAGCGGAAACCGTTGACAGCCGAGTAAAGGGCTCGCGGCCCCCGAAGCGACATCGGGTTCCCCAGAGACATGCGGGCCTCCGCCAGGGCTTCCGAGAAGTCCGAAGTCGAGTGCGCCCGACGCACGGAAAGCAGCACTTCCTCCGGGCACGTGATGCCAGCCTGTTCGTAAAGTCCGCGAAGGGCGGCTTCGAGAAGATCCTTCACCTCGACCGGACGAACGTACTGATCGGTGATCTGATACGCGAGTTGAACGACCCGTCCGGCGAAGAGCAACGCCTGATTGCGATCGACCGCGGACTGAGCGGGCACGTTCGCCGCCGGCAACGGCACCGACGGAGCCAGGAGAAGCAAGGCGATGGTCGTGAGTCCGCCCATGGTCACTCTCCCTGTGCGATTCGAGCCCGAACGCTCATCATAGCGCGAAGTGAAGCCAACTCCCAAAGCCATTTTGTGTAACGAGGCGACTCGCTCAGCCCAGCCGTTTGAACTGCTTGTCGAGTTCATGCCGGCTGAAGAGCAGTGACGTCGGTCGCCCATGCGGGCAATGATGGCTGTCCTCGGCCATGTCGCGAAGTTCGAGAAGGTAAGTGATTTCCTCCGCACTCAGGCGATCGCCGGCCTTCACTGCGGCCTTGCAGGCCATCGTGGCCATCAGGTGGTGCAGCATCGCTTCCTTGGTCGGCGGGCGATCGTGCTTCAGCAATTCATCGACGACGGCCTGGAAGATCACATGCGGCGCCTTGCGGCCCAGCAGCGTGGGATAGCTCGAAAGCAGGATCGTGTTCCCGCCAAACTCGGAGACCTCCAGGCCGAGATCGTGAAGCGAGTCCGCGACCTCGATGACAAGAGCCGCCTGCTCCGCGGGGAGTTCGATCGGCTCCGGGATCAGCAAACGTTGCACTTCCAATTGCCCGGAGCGGACACGGGTGCGAAGCTGTTCAAAGAGGATGCGTTCGTGAAGGGCGTGCTGATCAATGACGAGCATGCCCTGAGGCGTCTCGAGAATGAGATACGCATCGTGAACCTGAAGCGCCGATCCGTTCGGCGTGAACGGCAGGGGGAATGAGGGCGGGAGCGTCGCATCGGTGAGCCGCGGGGCAGAGGCGTCGGAACCGAACGCGGGCAGCGCGGGTGCGATCGTCGTTTCCCCGGCAGCCTCGTTGAAGGGCAAGTACGGCGTCGGTGCCAAGGAGCGTGAGGGAAACACGTCCTGCCAGGTGGAGGGTACGCTTGGTTCGATTGGAGGTCGCGGAGGAACGTTCAACACCGGTGGCACGCTCCGCTCCGGAGACTCCGCTTCGCGGCTAAGCATTGGAGTGTCGCGGCGAAACGTTGGTAAGTCGTGGTTTGTCGGCGGCGCCTGCAACTGCGGGATCAGGTTCTCCTTGAGCAGTCGGTTCTTCACCGTCGATCGCACCAGCGAGTAGATCGTCGAGTTATCGCGGAATCGGACCTCGGACTTTGTGGGGTGAACGTTCACATCGACCTGATCCGGCGGAATCGTGAGGAACAGAAAGCCGACAGGATAGCGGCCCGTCATGAGCAGGCCGCGATACGCTTCCTGGAACGCATGGGCCAGGCTGCGATCGCGGAAGGGCCGGCCGTTCACGAAGAAGTACTGGTAGCGGGCGTTGCCGCGATCGTTCTTGGGATCACCCACGTAGCCGTTGAGCCCCAGATGGCCCGGCGGGCTGGCGATGTCGTATAGCCCATCGCGGACGCCACGGCCAAAGAACAGGCCGATGCGATCCAGCAGGCCGGCGGCGGCGGGAATATCGTGAACGAGCTTGCCGTTGTGCCTCAGGGTGATGTGCAGGGCAGGGTGGGCGAGGGCGAGCTTTGTGACCATCTCGCAGACGTGGCCCAGTTCGGTGCCGATGGTTTTGAGGAACTTCTTGCGGACCGGGACGTTGTAAAAGAGATGGCGAACCTCGATGCGAGTCCCGGGCGAGCCGTTCCAGGGGCGGACTGGAGAAAGCGCGAGCCCTTCGCAGCGAATCTCCGCCCCGGCGGACGCCTCGCGGGGGAGGGATTGCAGCGTCACCTTGCTGACGCCGCCGATGCTTGCGAGGGCTTCGCCGCGGAAGCCAAGAGTGACGATGCGGAAGAGATCATCCGCGTCCGCGAGCTTGCTGGTGGCGTGCGACGAGAACGCCAGTGCAAGATCGTCCTCGGCGATTCCCCGCCCGTCATCGACGACGCGAATCAGGTCGGTACCTCCGGCTTCGAGATCAATGTCGATCCGCGTGGCCCCGGCGTCGACCGAGTTCTCGAGCAGTTCCTTCACGACACTTGCGGGCCGTTCGATCACCTCACCCGCCGCGATCTTCGCGATCACGTCCGGCGGCAACTGGCGGATACGCCCTGTCATGAGGTGTTCGCTTTCCACAATCACGTCGGATAGTTGTTCGCGCATTCGACGCCGCTGGAGCAATAGCGGTTGTCGCGAGCCTTTTGTGTCCCGCCCCAGTCCGAATAGGTTACCCCGACGGACTGGAGTTCCGGGTACAGTTCGGCCCAGGTCATCGCCTTGCCGCCAGCCGCGACGGCGAACTTCAGCACCTTGTTCGGCGTCCAGACGAGCGAATGCTCCGTCCAGAAGCTGAGTCGGCCCGTATTAAACTTCCCGGCACGCAGGACGCGGGCCACGATCGTCGCGCAGTTCTTGTAGAGTGCTCGATAACTGGCGTCGGGCTTTCGGCGGATGTCAGCCCACTTCGCTTTCATGTTGTTCTGCTGTGATTCGGTCGCCGGCAGCCGCACGATATTATCAGGGAGATACTTCTCGCCGATCATGTCCGAACAGAAGTGATTCTTGGGGCTGCCCTTGGAGACCTTCATATTGGCGATCTTCGACTCGATCTTTTCGTGCCGACTCAACTCCTTCGGTGCGCCCGGCCACCAGGAAACATAGCTCGTCACGGAATCGTCGTAGCGGCCGATCCAGACATCATCAATCAGCAAGCTGGCATGGCCGGGCCAGTGGAGAACACGTCCCGATTTCGCATGAGTCGTCTCACGACCGCCGGGAAGCATGTTGTTCTGCCAGATCAGGAGAGTGGGCATTGTGAGACACCGGTTGGAGGGAAAAGAAACCGTCGAGGGTCGTCGATCCTTGAACTACGGTGTTATTCCTCCTCGTCTTTCACCTCACTCACGCCTTTCTTCATCTCTTGTAACTTGCGGTACAGCGTGCGTTCGCCGATGCCGAGCATGCGGGCCGCCTCCACGCGGTTGTTCTCGGTCTTTTCCAATGCTCTCTCGATATAGTACCGCTCGATCTCCTCGAGCGGATGGCCGATCAGGTGATTGGCTCCACTGCCGGTGGCGTACGACGCCTCGCTGGTCACCGGTTTCACGCCCGCGTCCTCCGGCAGGTCGTCGAGCGTGAGTTCACCATCCAGGTCCAGCACGATCATACTATCGATCAGGTTGCGAAGCTCACGGACGTTGCCGGGCCAGTCGTACCCTTCAAACGCCTTCCACACGGCCGGGGCCACGCGGGGAATCGGCTTGCCGTGCCGCTTCGCCAGTTCCTTCACGAAGTGCGAGCCGAGTTGAGGCAGGTCTTCCTTGCGTTCCCGGAGCGCGGGCAGTTTCACCGTGCCGACCTTTAACCGGAAGTACAGGTCCTGACGGAACCGGCCGGCCTTCACTTCTTCCTGAAGGTCCCGGTTGGTCGCCGTGAGAATGCGGACGCTCACCTTCACGGGGTCGTTGGCGCCGATGCGGACCACCTCGCCGTTCTCCAGCACCCGAAGCAGCTTGGCCTGCAACGGCAGGGGCATGTCGCCGACCTCGTCCAGGAAGAGCGTGCCCCCGTGGGCGTACTCGAAGCGACCCTTGCGGACGCGATCGGCACCAGTAAAGGCCCCCGCTTCGTGGCCGAAGAGTTCGTCGTCCAGAAGGTTCTCATTGAGGGCGGCGCAGTTCATCGGCACGAACGGCTTGGCCTTCCGCGGGCTGTTGAAGTGCAGGGCCCTCGCCACGAGCTCCTTGCCCGTGCCGTTGTCGCCGAGGATCAGCACGGACGCCGTGGTCGGAGCATACGCTTTGAGGAGTTGCAGCACTCGCTGCATGCGGGGGCTGTTGCCGATCACTCCCTCGAATCCGAACTTCTCGTCAATCTGACGGCGAAGGTCGCGGACACGGTCGACACGCTGGGCGGACTTGTCCACCACGGCGCGAAGTTCGTGGAGATCGATCGGCTTCTGAAGGTAATGTGAGGCGCCGCGTTTCATGGCCTCGACGGCGGTCTTCACGTCGGCGAAGCCGGTGATGACGAAGATCTCGGTATCGGTGCCTGCGACTCGGGCCTTCTCCGCCGCGAGATCCACGATGGCGAGCCCATCGAGATCGGACATGCGCAGATCGGTGAGGATGACATCAAAATCCTCGGCTTCGATGCGAGCCGCCCCGGCCTTGCCGCTGGTCTCGGTAGCGATCGAGTGGCCTCGACGTTCAAGGCTCTCCGCGATCGTGGCGGCCAGGGCCTTGTCGTCGTCGATCACCAGCACGTTCAGCGGTTCGCCCGTCACGGACATGGACCTTCCCCGACTGTGTTCCGTCAGGGGTTATCGTAGCGAAGTGCAGCACCAGTGGAACGGTAAGCCGCGAGGCGGAGTCCTCGTAGCCCAGCGCGCCTGTGTGACACGCTGGGCTACGAGGACTCCGCCTCGCGGCTAATCATCATCGTGAACCCATCATTACCGTGACGGCACCACGGCGGGTTGCAACTCGGGACGTTTGACGGGCTCGCTCCGCGTGGGCACGCGGCTCGGTGAAGTCACGGTCACGCTGCCCGTCGGCTGGAAGTACTGGCCCGCGGTTCCTTCCACGGCCCGCGGCGGAGCGTCGACGAAGTTTGGACGGTAGCTGGGAGCCGTCGCCGTTTCCACCGGGAGGTCCGGCGTGTTCGTTGCCCCCGGCATCGGGGTCAGCCCGGACATGGACATCGGAATCCCCGTTCGCATCGGCGGCGTTGCCTTCGGGTCCACCGGACGCGGGCTGGGCAGCGGGGCGTTCGCCGGAGGCGTCTCCGAACCCGGCTCCATCAAGGGCGGTGCGACGAACCCGGAACCCGTCGGCGGGCCCACCGGGCGAGGCTGCGGTGGCGGTGCGGTGAAGCCCGCTCGCTCACGCAGCACCAGGGCGGCCGTCCGCTCCTTGAAGTGGTCTTCCGCTCGTGCCGCCACGTGGTCCGGCAACGGGCCCTCGTTCAGGTTCACGTTGTTGTATCGCAGGATCGTCCCCTTCGCGAACTCCAACTGAGCCAGAGCGATGTTGTAGTTCGCGATCGCCGTGAACTCCTCCGCGATCGACTGGGCCAGGTCGCGCTGGACCTGCAAGTAGTTGAAGAAGACGTTCGAGTCCCACTTGCCCACGATGATCAGTTCCTTCGTCTTGGAGACGAAGATCTGCAACGCCTCGCGACGGCTCTTGGCCGGAGCGATCAGGGCGTGCGTCTGATACACCGCACGATGCTGGGAGACGAGATATTCCAGCGTCTTCATCTCGGTGTCGCGAAGCTGGTAATAGCTGCGGGTGAGGGCCAGCTGGGCTTGCCGCACCTGGGCGTTGGCGTCGCGGAAGCCGAGCGGAACATCCGCACGCAACCCCAGCTGCCAGGAGTTGAACTGGTTGGTGGCGAAGTTCGTGAGGGCGTTGCCGTTCTGAATCGCTCCCTGGGCGCTTGTCACGAACTCCGGGCCGTCCAGCGAAGTCCCGATCCCGGCCATGTCGTAGCTGGAGAACATGCGGATGTCCGGTCGGCGAAGGTTCTTCGCCAGGATCACATTCAACTGCGTGGCCTTCAGGTCCTGACGCGAGATCATCAGTTCCGGGCGATTGGCCATCGCCTCGTTGGCACATTCGTAGAAGTCCGGGCGAAGCTGAGCAAGGTTCGGCTCGTCGATCGGCACCAGCCGTGAATCGTCGTCGCTACGCAGGCCGAGGAGGCCTCGAAGCTGACGCTCGGTTTCGAGCACCTGGCCTCGAGATCGGTAGACGTTGCCTCGGAACAGTTCAAACTGGGCACGGGCCTGTTCGAGGTTCTGGGGCGGATCCTGTCCGGCGCGAACGCGGGCTTCGGTGAATCGGTAGCCGTCGAACGACTGCCGCAGGCCCTCTTCCTGGGCGTAAAGCGTGTAGTACGCGCTGTACAGGTTCCAGTACGCCGCCTCGATGTTGAGGAGCATGAAGTTGACCTGCACCTCGAAGTTCGACTTGGCCTGGTCGAAGCGGATGCGGGTGAGCAGGATGCCTTCCACGCCATTACCGCCGCTGGCCTGCAAGCCTGAGATCAGCAAGCTGTTCGGGTGGAACGAGGCTAACTGGTTGACCTCGACGCCGAACATCTGGGAGAGCGGTTGCTCGAAGATGAACTGGAGCCGTGGCGTGTAGTTCGGGTTCACGAACTGGTTGTTGCCCGCGGCCAATTGGGCGGGGAACTTCGTGTAGTTCGTGCTGAAGGTGATCCCCGCGACACCACCGGTGGGCAGCGGCTTGGCGAGTGTGCTCGTGAAGCTGGCGGAGTCGTTCTGCGACTGGAAGGAGACGAACTGGGCCGCGACCGGCTGATCGTTCTTCTGCCAACTCATGCTGGTGATCCAGCGGGCATCGAACTTCGAGAGTGATCTCTCGATGTTGGCGCCGATGTTCGCGGGATCAAGAGCCAGGGCGCGGATCGCATCCGAGCCCACGAGCGTTCCGCCGTTGAACTGCGGTAACTGATCGCTCTTGAAGCCGACGCTGGCGGCATTCTGCAAGCCGACGTTGCCCTGCTCGAGCCCGATCGCGATGGCTTCTTTCAAGCTCAGGTATCGCGGCGGGCGGGCCGGATCGAAAACCGTGGCCGGGCCAGGGCCGATCCGATCCACAGGCGTGGGTACGATCGCTTCAGAAGGGTTCTCTTCGAGACCCTTTGGCAAGTTCATCCGGTGTGCATCGTTGTAATCACTCGGTTCCATGAAGACTTGCTTGGCGCACCCGCTCATGCCGGCCAAGGCCAGCACACCCGCGAGTACACGTTTCGTCCATCGGTTCCACGTCATAGCGTTCCCCGTCGCACGTCCCTGGACGATGACCACGAAATCCCCCGATTTGGCGTGGTATCAAGAGTAGCTATCGACGAGATCGCCAAAAGAATCCAGAGAGTTTGGCGGTTGAAGGGATTATTCCGGATGGGAAGATCGGAGTTTGGGAGGAATATGGGGAGTTCGATTCAAGTTGCGGAAGTGAGGCGAAAGAGGGGATCGTTCGAGGGGGTCAACTCAGCTTGCGTAAGTTGCCCAGACCGATACGAAGCGCGGTGCATGTCACCGCGATCCGGTGCGAAGACTTTGCATCGCGGACTGTGGCACCGGCGGCTCGCCGGTGTTAAACAGGCGCACCGCCGAGACTCCGGTGCCACAGTCCTTGGAAGAATCGCCAGTTTTGTAACGACCTTCACTCTGTACTCACTTCGCGGAGACGTCGTAGCACAGCAGCAGGTCCAGATCGCGGATGTAAAGTTTACCACCCGAGACCACCGGGTGCGGCCACGCCTGCTTGGCACTGCGTTCCGGTTGCATGAACTTCCCTTTCTCGATGTACTCCTTCGGGTTCGCTTCCACGAGTGCGATCTCCCCCTTCTCGCCGCGAAGGTAGATGTGGCCGTCGGCGTAACAGACGGCTCCCTTGCCGGCACTCTTCTCGTCCCAAAGGATCTTGCCGGAGTCAAAGTCGACGCAGAGGAGGGAATTGTTGCCGGTGCCGTAAAGGTGATCGCCGACGAGGACCATGCCGCCATGGTGGTTCTGCATCTGCTTCACGAAGTACTTCTCGTTGGCCTCGAAGTTGTCGCCCGCCTTGGTGATGTCGGCCCGTCCGCCGCCGTTGCCGTACGCGCTGGCTGCGAAGACGGCGTCGTTCTTCACGATCGGCGTGGAGCAGTTGGCGGTGCCGTTGGCCGGGTGCTCGTAATGCCACAGGAGCTTGCCAGTCTTGGCGTCGAGGCCGACCACGCCGCCGCTGAGGAACTGGACATACTGCTTGGTGCCGTGGATCATGGCGGTGATCACGGAGGAGTAACCGGAGGTCGTGTAGCTTCGCTTCTTCCCCTCGGGCAGGCCGGTGATGGAGGCCTTCCAGATCACGTCGCCAGTGTTCTTGTTCAGGGCCACGATCGGTGCGGTTTCGCCGCCGGGCGTGCAGACGAGCACATCACCGTCAATGAGCGGGGATTCGGCGTAAGCCCAGCCGCCGTACTTGCCGCCGAAGTCGGCCCTGAGATCCTTGCTCCAAACGACGTTCCCCTTGCCGCTGCCGACGCAGTGAAGCTTGCCGTCGGAGGAAAGGGCGTAAATGCGATCGCCATCCACGGTGGGGGTGCAGCGCGGGCCGGGGTGGCCGCCGGCCATGGCTCCGATTTTCACGTCCCAGGCTCGTGAGCCGTCGGCAGTGCTCAGGGCGATGAGATATTCGTCCTTCTCCTTGGTGCCGAGAATGTAAAGTCGACCGCTGGCAACCGACGGCGTGGAGAAGCCATCGCCGAGCCCCTTGATCTTCCAGGCGAGCTTGGGCCCACCTTCGGGCCACTTTTTGAGCAGGCCCGTCTCCGTGGAAAGGCCCGTTCGGGCCGGGCCGCGCCACTGCGGCCAGTCACGGTCGTCACCCAGGGCCGCGGCGGTCAGCAGCGCCGACGCCAACAGGGCCAGAATCGGTTGTCGCTTCATGGGATTTCCTTGGAGAAAGTGATTACAGGCAGGCAAGTTACGCTGCGGACGACTCCGGAATGAACCCCGAGGGATTCGTGGAGTATCGTTCCAAAGGCCGTTTGTGACGATTGTAGTCGACATCACGACGCCGCGGAAGCCCTCCCCCAAACTCGGGCAAGTTCTGGACATTCTAATGATAAACCGCGCAAGCTGTAACTTATCGAAAGGACATAGCGTTCGTACGGTTTGGGGTTTGTCAAAAGTCGAATTGAAACTAGTGTAGGTTGTCCTCTCAGTACCCCATCATGCGTGATGATCACCAACGTTGCTGCCATGGAACCTGCTTTGACCTCCGCTACCATTGATATTCCATGTCCCATGTGCCCTTGCTGCGGTGGACGAAATACTCGTCGATCCCGCCGCAAATGGCACGGGCGCCTCCTGGCGATTCTGCTCATGAAGCCGTTCCGCTGCCAGAGCTGTTACAACCGCTTTTGGAAGTTTACCTTGGGCTAGCGCTCGCTTTCAGAAGCCCATGAGCTTCAAGGCATTGCCACCAAAGATCTTGGCACGATCCGTCTCACTGAGGTGGCTGATGAAGCCAGCGATCCGTTCACGTTCCTTGCGGTAAGTCTCGCCTGTGGCCTTCGCGCCGAAGCCGCCCCCATAGATCAACCGATCCGGTCCGTACGCATCCGCCAACTGGCGAATCACCAGTGCCGGGTCACGGTGCGGGTAGCTCCCACGATCCGGGATCGACGACAGCTTCATCACCACGTTCGGGCGATCGCTCCACCCCATCACCCTGGCGTGCTCTTTTTCCGTCCCCTGAAAGGGGCGGCCGAGGTGGTCGACGATCACCTTTACGTCCGCAAACTCTTTCAGGTAAGGCTCGAAGCTCTCCGCCCAGCGTGGCTCAAGGTGGATCTGCACCGCCAGGCCGAGTTCCCCCGCAAGCTTCCACAGGGCTCGCAACTCGGGCTTACCGAACGGAGGTAGCCGGCCCTCCGAATAGGCATGAACTCGCACAGCCACGAGGGGCACTTTCTTCGCCAGCTCCCGAAGCCGCGCGGAAGTGTCCGCTCGTTCCGCGAAAAAAAGGCACGTCCCCTTGAGTCTACCTTTTCCGACGGCCAGGCAATGCTCAAGATACCGATGGTCGTCCTGGTACGGTTCAGGGTGCACCACCACGGCGAAGTCCACGCCGGCCCCGTCCATGCACTTGAGGAGCATCTCCGGGGTTGCCGCGTCCGTGGGTGCGTAAGGCCCGTCCTTGTGATAGGGGAAGCGAGCGTCGTTCGCTCCCGCGAAGCAGTGCAAATGCGTATCCACCACGGGGGCCTTGGCGAACCGCGAGGCCAGGGCAAGCGTGGGAACTGTCGCGGCCGCAGCGGAGAGGAATTCTCGACGGCTTCGCATTTTTGGAATCTCCAGGCGGCTGGCTTCGCCACCCCGTCACCGACGCCTCGGATTCGCCAGTCGGCTGCCTTCCCCGCAACGAGTTCGCCAGGGTCGCTGGCATCTTAGGCGAGCGGAAGAAACTTACCACAGAGTCACAGAGGACACAGAGTTCAGAGTGAGAGAATGAAAGGATTCAGTGAGCGGATCTGTCAGCGTTCTGGCGTCATTCGATCGCGTTACCCTTGTCGAACGCGCCACCTGTTTTTTGTATTCCTCCCTCCGATCTCTGTGATCTTTGTGGTAAATCTCTTCCGGCTTATCGTCTTATTGAGAGCGATTCAAAAAAAGGATTGCGACTCCACGGGCTTCTGAACTCTTATCGACTTGTTTGACTCCGGCAGAAAATCGTCCCATAGTTCGTCGAGCGATCCCTACCGCCATGTACGGCCTCCCTCGCTTTAGCTGGCTTCGACTGGAGTTCTTGCGTGCCCAAAACTCTCTCCCCTCGCGATCTCAAAGTCGTCGGCCGATTCGAACTCCTCGAACGCCTCAGCGATGGCAGCATGGGCAGCGTGTACCGGGCCCGTGATCGCGATTCGGGCTCGATCGTGGCTCTCAAACTCTTCACCAGTGTGGTCTCCGCGAACGAAAAGCTCGCCCAGCGAATCAGCCGTGAGATCCAGGCGGCCTCCAAGCTGGACCATCCCAACATCGTTCGCGTCATCGAGTTCGGCAAGGACACGGGTCGATCGTTTTACACCATGGAGTTCGTCGAAGGCTGCTCGCTGGGGCAGATGATCGAGACCGACGGGCCGATCGAGGAAGAATCGTCCTTACGCATTCTGACCCAGGTGGCCCAGGCCCTGCATTACGCCCACAATCGCCGGGTCATCCATCGCGATGTGAAGCCGGACAATGTCCTGGTGCGGCCGGACGGGCATGTGAAGCTGACGGACTTCGGCCTGGCGAAGGATGGGGACGACGACCGCGAACTGACCCGTGCCGCCACCGGCCTGGGCACGCCCCACTTCATGGCCCCGGAGCAATATGAGGACGCCCGCAACGCCACGGCGCTCAGCGATGTCTACTCGCTGGGTGCCACGCTGTTCACGGCCGTGACGGGTAAGCTTCCCTTCGCGGATTGCACCTCGCTCATCGCTCTGGCGCGGAAAGCCAAGGGAGATATTCCCTCTCCGAAGTCGCTCGCGCCCAAGCTCAGCGAACATGTGGATGCTGCGATTCGCGCCGCGATGCATCCTGAGCCCACGAAACGGCCCATGAACTGTCTGTTCTTCATTCAGATGCTCTCACAGGGGCGGAAGGCCCGCAAGCGATCGGGCCCGATCAGCACGCAGAGCACCACGAGGCCGGCGACGGAAGGCTCCGAACGAAGGGCCGCCGAGCGCCACAGCTTTCGCATCGGCACTCTTTGCGTCATCAACACCGGCGCCACGGGCGGCGAAGCCTCCGAGGAATGGCCCACGCGCATCGTGGACGTTTCCGAGACGGGGCTTGGTGTCATCCTCGCTCGCCGTTTCGAGAAGGGTGCGATGTTCGCCATCGAGGTTCAGGGCGACGCCAGGAGCCCCGCGGTCACGCTTCGCGTCAAGGTCGTTCGCGTCCACAAGGAACCCCTCGGCCACTGGTTCCATGGCTGCCAGTTCCTGTTCTCGCTATCGGAGGACGATCTCCGGTCGCTCGTGGGTTGATTCTGATCTGAGGTGGCCGCGCTCGGCAACGCTTCGCCGCAAGCGGCTTTCGTTCCCTTTCAAGCAGTGGTATCGGAAATCTGAGCGTCAGTTCTCTTCTGTTGTTCGGCTGGGCTTGGCCTGCGAGTTGCGACGGATATAAGGTAGATCAGGTCCGCTCGTCTGCGAGCGGTGAGTATGGATGCCGAGCCGCCGCGAGAATCGTTCATGGTCGTTGCGATCCCGTCGATTTCCGATGTCGTTGAGAACAAAACGGAGTCGCGTTCTCTGCAAGTGGATACCTCCCTCCCTCGCACCAGCGGCGTGTTGCTTCACCCCACCAGCCTTCCGGGGCCGTTTGGCATCGGAGATTTGGGCCCGGTGGCGTTTCGCTGGGTCGAGACCCTCGCCGCGATGAAGCAAAGCTGGTGGCAGATCCTGCCGCTGGGCCCCACCGGTGCGGGCGACTCGCCTTATCAGTCTTACTCCGCCTTCGCGGGCAGCATCAATCTCCTGAGCCCGGAGTTCCTGCAACGCGACGGCCTCGTTCACAGTTCCTTCTGGGCAGGGCAGAGCTTCCCGGGGCACGAAGTCGACTATCCCCGCGTGACGGCCTTCAAAAACTCCCTGCTCACCGAGGCCTGGAAAAACTTCCTGGCCGGGCAGGGTGCGGCGGGTTTGAAGGCGGAGTTCGAGGCCTATCGCAAGGCGGAACGCGACTGGCTGGCGGACTTCTCGCTCTTCTATGCGATCCGTGAGGAACTCAACGGACTGAGTGTCGTGGACTGGCCCGTGGAGCTTCGACGCCGGGACCCTCGCGCTCTGGCCGCGGCGCGGAAGGAACTCACAGACGCGATCGGCCGGCACGAGTTCGGGCAGTTCCTGTTCGACCGGCAATGGGCCAGCCTGAAGGCGTTCGCCGCGGAACGCTCGATCCGCATCATCGGCGACGTGCCCATCTTCGTGGCCCAGGACTCCTCGGACGTGTGGGCCCACTCGGACGAGTTCCTGCTGGACAAGGACGGTAAGCCGAAGGTCGTGGCCGGGGTGCCGCCGGACTACTTCTCAGCCGACGGCCAGCACTGGGGCAACCCGGTTTACGACTGGAATCGCATGGCGGCCACCGGCTATGCCTGGTGGATCGCACGCCTGAAGCGAACGCTGACCCAGGTCGATCTGGTGCGGCTTGATCACTTCCGGGGCTTCCGCCAGGCCTGGCACATTCCCGCGAACGAGAAGACCGCCCGCAACGGCAAGTGGGTCGATGGCCCCGGCGAGAAACTCTTCAACGCTCTCCGCAAGAGTCTCGGAGGCCTCCCCGTGATCGCTGAGGACCTTGGGCTGATCACGCCGGACGTCGATGCATTGCGAACGAGCTTCGATCTGCCCGGCATGAAGGTGCTGATGTTCGCCCTCGACACGCCGACGAATCCGTACTGGCCGCACAACTTTGTGCCTCACTCGATCTGCTACACAGGCACCCACGATAACGAAACGGTGAACGGCTGGTACGCAACGCTCAACCAGCGGGACCGCGACTACCTTCGCGATTACCTCGGCCAGCAGCCGGACAATCCCGCCTGGTTCCTGATCCGCCTGGCATGGTCTTCCGTATCATCGCTCGCGATCGCTCCGCTGCAGGACATCCTCGGCCTGGGTTCGGAGGCCCGAATGAACCGCCCTGGCATCGCCGAGGGCAACTGGCGCTGGCGAGCCCGCATCGAGCAATTCCACCCCGGCCTGATCGAGAGCATGGCCCGCCTCACGACGCTCTTCAACCGCGATCCCTCCGTGCGAAAGAAACAATCCCGGGAATAAATCCTCGGGCTATGGTATCCTTTCTTCCGAGCGAACTGTCACCTCCCTGTCGCTTTGGAGAACGCCCATGAACGTCGCCATTTCAAAACGTCACCTCGCAACGTCCTTCCTGGTAGTTGGTCTGGGGATTATTGGTTGTGGCGGCGGGGCCAGCAAGCCTCAAGCCGAATCCGCTTCTCGGCTTGCATACGCACCTGTTTCGCAGTCAACGCCGAAGGATGTTGCTGGTCGAACCGCGACCGAAGCACCTCAGCCTGGTGCCGATGTCATCGAACGCAAGATCATTTACTCCGGTTAACTCACGGTCGTCGTCAAGGATCTCGATGCCGCGGTGGGCCAGGTTGAGCAGTTGCTTGACGAATACAAGGCCTACATCGCCAAGTCCGAGATCCTCGGCAACGCAGGCTCGCGGCGCCAGGCGACCTTCACGATTCGCGTTCCAGCCGAGAGCTTCCGCAAACTCAAGACGGCCCTCATCGCACTTGGCATCGCCGAAGCCCGCGGACCCGCCAAGCGAGACGCCATCGGAGTCGTGATCGAGTCAAGTTCTGCCAGCGTTGGGGGGAATGAATCCGTCTGTCGCGACCGGTGAATGCCATGATTACCAGACTGATTCTTCGTTACCATGTTGCGGCCCTGTTAGTGCTCGCCCTGAGCCTGGCAGGCTGCGGCGGCGGTGCGCCCAATAGAGCACTCATCACGGCAAGTGTCGAGAACTCCCAGGCCGAGACGAAGAACACCGAGGTCGCGGCACTCACGGCGGGCGAGGCCTCCAAGGACGAAAAAACCACAACCGCCGAGGAACTCCAACGAAAGATCATCTACTCTGCAACGGTGGAACTGGTCGTGAAGGAACTCGATCCCGTGATGGCGGAGGTCGCCAAACTGGCGGAGCAGAACAAGGCTTACATCGCAGCGTCCGAGATCCGCGGCCAGTCGGGGTCGGCACGCTCGGCGGGCATCACCCTTCGCGTGCCCGTCCATAACTTTGGCCGATTGAAGCAATCGTTGCTTGCACTGGGGATTCCTGAACGCGACATGATCAAGTCGGAGGATGTGACGGAGGAGTTCTACGACCTCCAGGGTCGGCTCAAGAATCTTCGCTCTTCGCAGGAGCGGCTCATCGAGTTGAAAAAGCAGGCCACCGTGAAGGAGATCCTGGAGATCGAGCCCCAGCTCGAAAAGGTGAACGAGAAACTGGAGGCCATCCAAGGGCGCATAAAGTACCTCACGACATTCGCGTCTCTGTCGACGATCAACCTCTCGATGCGTGAAATCAAGGATTATAAACCGCCTACCGCACCAACCTTCGGGGATCGCATCGGCAGCACGTTCCACGATTCCTGGGAGGGGCTTGTCACTTTCAGCCAGGGGGCCGTGCTGTTCCTCGTGGCCCTTGTCGTCTGGTCGCCGCTGCTGGTCCCCGGTGGCGTGTTGGGCGTCTGGCTTTTACGCCGTCGGAGGCGTAATCGACAGCAAGGAAGCTCCCCAACCGTGGCCAGCAAACCCCTCGCGGAATAACGGCGTATCCACGACGCGGAGCGAAGCGTTCCGTGTAATTCTCGGTTCCCGGGGATGCCCTTACTCGCCGTACTCGTCCTTCCATTCCTCGTACCACGCCATCTGGATGGCCTCGAGGATCTTTTCGTTCGAGCCGTCCTGCTTCCCCTCGAAGCCTTCGAGATTCATCACCCACTTGTGCAGGTCCGTGAAGCGGATGGACAGCGGATTGATCGTGTCATACTGCTCGAAGAGCTTCTCACCGATGTCGCGGTAGTCTTGCCAGGTCATGAGGAGGTTCCGTCAGGTCGGCCCGAATCTTCGAGGCCCAAGGAATCACGGGAAACGATGCCGAGTATCTTATGGGGAATCACAGGTCCCCTCCTTCCTGGTCTTGGACTTGGACTGTGCCAGAGTCCTCACTGCCAGAGTCCTCACTAACTGCCCCGGTATGTGGAGTAGCCAAACGGGCTCAAGAGCAGGGGCAAGTGGTACTTCCCCCCCGGGGCCGTGAAGCGAACCTGGAGGATCACCTCGGGGTAGAAGATGGCATCGCCCACTCGGGCAAAGTAAGCGGCCGTCAGGAACCGAAGCCGGTAATCGCCAGCCGTCGGCGGACCGGTGGGCAGCAGGCCTGACAGGCGGCCGTCAGTGTCCGTGACACCGCGGGCCAGTTCCACCCAGTCTCCAGCCTCGTCGCGTTCGAGGATGACGGGCACGCCGACCGCCGGCTGGCCGCGGGACGTGTCCAGGACATGCGTGCTGATCCCGGTGGCGCTCATAGTTTCTCCAGACGGATTCGCGTGATCTTGGCCTGTTCGGCCGCGGCGATTCGCACTTCCTCGCTTCGATCATGGGCAAGCCTGGAGCGAAGAATCGCGAGCATCTCCTCGGCCGACTTGCCCGTGGCACAGACGATGAAGATGTGGCCGAAGCGAGCCTCGTACTGCCGATTCCCCTCCGCCAGGGCTTGAATCACGGACTCCCTCGCCTCGCCAACGCCGGCCTGCTCGCCCTCGCACCACGAGGCGGTGGAGGCAAACTTCTTCCGCAGCGACTCGATATCGCCGATGCGCGGATGGGCCGCGAAAGCCTCCAGCCAGTCCGGGGAATCGAGCACTTCCCACTCTGTGTCGGCGAGCGCGTGAAGCTGATCTCGGGAGGCGAACGGCCGATGAGCGAGCATCCGCTCGGCCCAGCGTGTCGAGCCGCAACAGCGAAAGAGTGCGGCCTGGGCTTCTCCGGCCGGGAGCGAATTGAGGGCTGCAAGGTCTGCCATGATGTCACCGTCGGAGTGTCTGGCCTCGCGGGTCGCCGAGGAGTTCACCGTGATCGAAGATCTTGCGTCCGCGAAGGTAGGTCGTCTCGACGACGCCTTGTAGTACGCTGCCATCGTAAGGTGTCGCCTTGTGGCGATGGTGAAGCGTCGCCGCGGAGACTCGGAACGAGGCCGTGGGATCGAAAACGACGAGGTCAGCGTCGCACCCCGCGGCGATTCGCCCCTTCGATTGCGCCAGCCCCACGAGCATGGCTGGCCGATGTGTCAATGCGGCGAGCGTCTCGACGGGATTGTGGTTTCCCATCGCGGACCACGTCACGGGGAGCAGCAGTTGCAGCGAGGCGATGCCGCCCCAGGCTTCGCGAAGATTACCATCGGTCAGATGCTTGATCCCCGGCGGCGCTGGCGAGTGATCGGATCCGAGCGTGTCCAGTCGGCCCTCGGCAAGAAGCGTTCGGAGGCGATCCCGCTCACGGCGCTCCCGAATCGGCGGAGCGCACTTGTAGCGAGCATCGCCGTCGGGGACTTCCTCCGCCGCGAAGTGAAGATAGTGAGGGCACGTTTCCACGGTGACGGGCAAGCCCTCGGACTTCGCCGCGAGAATCACGGGCCAGGCCTCGATGGCCGCGGCGAGATGCACGATGTGGACGGCACCGCGATACTCCCGGCAGAGCTTCACCATGGTCTCGATCGCAGCGACTTCCCATGACGCCGGCCGCGTCGCGAGGTACGCCGGGTAGCTCTTCGGATTGGCGGCAAACCGTGCCTCGACCTCCCTGGGCAGTGGTGAGAGCAGTTCCGCATGCACGAACAGGGGCAGCCCGGCGTCGGCGAGCATCGGCATCACGGCCCGCAGGTCAGGCTCGGTGGCGTTCGGGAAGTCTTCGATCCCGGAGTGGCACAGGAACGCCTTGAAGGCGCAGACGCCTTCGCCGATCAATGGCAGGATCTCGCTGGCATTCCCGGGCACGATGCCGCCGTGGAAGCCGACATCCACCCACAACTGCCCGGCGGCCGCCTCGCGTTTCTGCCTCAGGGCCGCCACGGTCGTGGTGACAGGGCTGCTGTTCAAAGGCATATCGATGAGCGTCGTGATCCCGCCCGCCGCGGCGGCCTTCGTCGCGGTCGCGAAGCCCTCCCACTCGGTTCGCCCCGGTTCATTGATGTGGACGTGGCTATCCACCAATCCCGGCAGCAGCCAGCGATCGCCAAGCTCCTCGACGTGCATCCCCACCGGGATCTCGTCGACGCCGACGACGGCCGCGATCTGCTCGCTGTCCACGATCACGGCCGCGGGGCGGACTCCATCCGTGACGTAAACATTCCGACTTCGCAAGGCCCAGGCTTGCCCGTGGCGGAGGTCGCTTGCTATCATCGACAATCTCTCCTGCGGAACTGGGCCAGAGTCATCCATCCTTGAAGTTCAACATATCTCGCGGAGAGGTGAGCGATGTCGTTTGTACTCACGCACAGCGCCTACGGAAAGTCGCGGGTCCGGCTCACGAAGATCGAGCGCCATCCGGATCGCCATGATCTGTTCGAGTGGTCGATCGATGTGCAACTCACCGGCGACTTCGCCCTGGCGTATTCCGTGGGAGACAATCGCAATGTCGTCGCCACCGACACGATGAAGAACGCCGTGTACGCCCTGGCCGCGGATGGGCCGCTGGGCAGCCCGGAGTCGTTCGCCTTGCGGCTTTCGCAGCACTTCCTCACGTATCCGCAGGTGGCGACGGTGTTGATTGCCATCACCGTGGATGGTTGGCGTCGCATGACGATCGCCGGTCGGCCGCACCCGCACGCCTTCGCGGGGGAAGGGCCCGAGCATCGCATCTGCCAGGTGCTGGCGGATCGCGAAACCCGCCGGCTCACGTCCGGCATCACCGACATGCTCGTGCTCAAGACCACCGACTCCGCCTGGAAGGATTTCCATCGCGATGCGTATCGTACGCTGCCGGATACCGGGGATCGCATCCTCGCGACGTCCCTGACGGCGGAATGGACTTACCTCGAGGAAGCGAACTGGGACAGCGTCCATACGCAGGTGCATGAGTCGCTGTTGGAGAGCTTCGCAAGCCACAAGAGCCTGGGTGTCCAGCACACCATTCAGGTCATGGGCGAGGCCGTGCTGAAGGCGGTGCCGGCCGTCGCGGAGATCACACTCACGATGCCGAACAAGCATCGCATCGCCATGAATCTGACGCCGCTGGGCCGGGAGAACACCAACAGCGTTTTCCTCGCGACGGACGAACCTTACGGCCTGATCACCGGCACCCTGCGACGCAGCACGTAAGATCCCCTCGGTGAATTTCAGAGAGAACCTCCGAGGCCTGTGATCGCCATTTCGCACGTGTTACTCGGCCAGGATTCGGAGCGCCTCGGCCAGAACCTTCACACCCTTCTCGATGGCGGCGGGCGAGGCGTATTCATCCGGCCGATGGCTGACCCCGCCACGGCAGGGAATGAAGATCATTCCCGTCGGGAAGACATGGGCCATGAATAACGAGTCATGGTACGCCCGACTCACCATCGATTTGAACGGCAGGGCCAGTCGGCGGCAGGCGGATTCGATCGCAGTCACCACCGTGGGGGCCATCGTCGCGGGTGGGTCCACGCTCAAGGTTTCCACCAGGGCCTTCACACCTCGGCGCGTCGAGACCTCCGCGATCGACTGGCGGATCGCAGCCACGGAGGCATCCCGTGCGGCCAGGCTGATGTCGCGAACGTCGATGCGGAGTTCCACCTGGCTGGGCACGCTATTGATCGCACCCGGGTGAACGTTGCAGACGCCCGTCGTGGCCACCGCATCCGGGCTGCCGGTCCCCCTGGCCGCGGCCTCCACCGCCAGCACGATCTCCGCGGCGGCACAAAGGGCATCCTTTCGCACCGGCATCAGCACGGCTCCTGCGTGTCCGCCCTCGCCTTCCAGTTTCACCACCAGCGCGGCCGGCGCTGCGATCGCTGTCACCACGCCGATCGGCAGGTTCTCGCGTTCGAGGATCGGCCCCTGTTCGATGTGCAGCTCCACGAACGCCGAGTAATGATCGCCAGGCAGCACGACCGTCGCGAGATCGCCGGAAAAGCCCGCCCCCCTGCGAACGTCGTCGAGCCGTTGGCCTTCGGAATCCCGCAAGTTCGCGAGCTTGTCCGAAGTGATCGCACCGCTGAGCCCTCGACTGCCAACGCAGCCGATGCCGAAACGGGTGGGCTCTTCGCTCGTGAACATGAGCAGTTCGATCGATCGCCGGGGCAGGAACCCAGAAGCCTTCAGGGCACGGAGGGCTTCGAGCCCGCCCAGGACGCCGACGGTTCCGTCGTACATTCCGGAGTGCGGAATGGCATCCGTGTGAGAGCCGGTGCCGACCGCAGGCAGCGACTCGTCCGTTCCCGGCCAACGGGCGAAGAAGTTGCCGATGGCATCCTCACGGACATGCAGGCCCGCTTCGAGGCACAATTGCTTCAGGAAGCGACGAGCCTGGAGGTCTGCCTTGGTGTAAAGAACTCGTGTCACCGCGGGGGCCGGCGCGTCGCTCAATCGTGAGAGTTCTTCAAGCTCTGCCGTGAGGCGATCAATAGGGATCTCAATGTTGTTCATACGGTGAGCCCCAGAGGATCACGGTTGACATCCTTGTAATACAGATACGCGGCCGGCGTCTTGCCCATCGCCACGAACCACTGAGGGCAGAAGGATTTCATCCAGATCACATCACCGGCTTTGACGGGATACCAGTCGTCTCCGAGACGATAGACTCCCTGGCCTTCCAGCATGAGCAGGCCGTGCTCCATCACATGGATTTCCACGAGGGGCAGGGCGGCTCCGGGCTGGAAACGGAAGACATTCATCGCCAAATCGAACGACGGCACATCCGGCAAGAGCACCTGAAGGATCGCATCAGAATCGCCCAGAAACGGCTTGCCTTGCACCGTCGCCGAGTCCGCAATGATAACGCCAGGCGTGGCGGCTCCAGCAATGGCTTGATAGCGCTTCTCGAAGAGATTCAATCGGCAGGATGTATTGGCGGTGAGGGAAACATCAACATCGGGCGGTATGTATCCATACCATCCCGCATGAAGGTGTTGAGTCTCCATGCCATGCCGATTCAAGGTGAGCGTCCCTTCCAGGACATAGAAGGCTCGTTCCACGCCAGGCGCGGGAGGGCCCATGCAGGCGTCACATTCCATCAGGGCGAGGTACTGCGTGAATCGAGCCCCCATCGCCGGCGCGATGAGGATGATGCCCATCGTCTTCGTCCACCCGGGCAGCAGGCTTTGCACGAAGCTATCCGGGCTGATCAGGGCGTGGTCCCTCGCGGCACGGGTGCGGGTGTGGCCGAAGAGTTCCATGGGTCATCCTGTCAGTTCGCGTTCGAGGAACGTGGTCATCACGATGAGGGCGGCTTTCACGTCCTCGCGGCGTACGCATTCGGAGGGATGATGGCTCACCCCGCCAGGGCTGCGGAGGAAGAGCATAGCAACCGGACAGAGCCCGGCCATGATGACGGCATCGTGCCCCGCACCGCTCACCACCGGTACCGCGCGATGCCCGTGTTCTTCCATCACGCGGGCGAGGCGAGCCGTCAACCCCGCATCACAGGCCGTGGCTGCCTGCTCCAGCGTTCGCTTGAGGTGCAACGTCAGGCGGCGTTCTTTCGCCAGGGCTCGGGCCTCCGCGTGAAGCTGTGCGACGGCCTGCTCGCGGATCTCGTCGTTCGCGTGCCGGACATCCAGGCTGAGCTTCACTTCCCCCGGGATCACATTGCCGACATTGGGTAAGACTGTCAGGCTGCCCACCGTCGCGCGAAGGCCCTCGGTGGCACGGCCGACTCGTTCGACGCTGCTCACGAAGGCCGCCCCTGCGGCAAGGGCATCGCGTCGCAGCAACATCGGCGAGGTTCCCGCATGCCCCGCCTGGCCCGTGAAGGTGAGCCAGGCCCGCGTCTGCCCCATGATGGCTGGCACGAAACCGAGGGAAAGATCAAGCGATTCCAGCACCGGACCCTGCTCGATGTGCGTTTCGAGATACCCCGCGACACGCTTGGGCGGATAGGCCGCCAGCGGCAGTTCTGCCGGGTCGAGGCCAAACTGGCGGATCGCCTCGCTCACCGCGGCACCCGTAGCGTCCCGAGCGGCAAGGTGACCCGCTTCGAGCTTGCCGCACACCGCCAGGCTGCCGAGGTAAGGCGTGCGGAATCGGACGCCTTCTTCCTCGGAGAACGCGATGACGTCCAGTCGACGTGAAAACGTTCGATCGCTCAGAAGCTTTGCCGCGGCGATGCCGAGGACCACTCCCAGGATGCCGTCGAACTTGCCGGCGTCCGGGACCGTGTCGACATGCGAGCCGACGAGAAAGATTCGGGAGCGATTCGATCGCGGCTTCGACTGGCCGATCGTGTTGCCCGCAGCGTCCATTCGCACACGGAGACCAGCGTCGGCCATCCACACGGCCAGGTGCTCGTGGACCGCTCGAAATTGCGGGCAGAGGAACGTTCGCGTGAGCCGGCCGCGCTCCTCGCTGATCCCGCCCAGCACCTCGCAGCGAGCGAGGACTTCGTCGGTCAGTGCGTCCAGCGTCATGGGGCGGTCGCCGTCAGGAGGAATGCGTCACGCCTGATCATTCTTCGCCCGGTGTCACGGAGAGGGGATACTCGGGCACCGCGAGCCCAAGCGTGGGAATCGCCTGCAATCGCCGCCAGCCGCGAGTGACCCTGGCTTCCTCGCCTGTCACGAACTCGCCCTCGAAGTTCGCCTTTGCGAATGGCCCTTCGCAGTCCACTGCGGGATACGCCCCATCGACGATATACTGTGCCAGAGTTGGGTTGCAGCGGATGTGCCTCTCCGGCAGCAGGTGGAGCTGTTCCAGGGGCACCTCACCGAGCACGAAACGCAGGTAAAGATCGGATTCCGTGATCGCCGGAACGTCCTGGCCACACACCTCACACAGGTAGCCTTCGTCGCAGCGGGCCATGATCGAACTCTTGTGCTGTTATTTTGTCCACGTCCCGCGAGTTATAGGTTATACTCTTCGGGATGGCCCGATTGTATTGTTCAATGCGGACCGAATCATGAGCGTGTTGGATCGATTTCGCCTCGACGGCCGAACGGCCCTGATCACCGGAGGCAGCCGCGGGCTGGGGCGGGCCATGGCTCAGGCACTGGCCGAAGCCGGGGCGAACCTTGTGCTTGTCGGCCGGGAGACGGCGTCCCTGGAGACGGCAATGGCGGAACTGGCCGCCCTCGGCCGTCACGTGGTGGTCATCCCCGGCGATGTCAGCACGCCCGAAGGAGCTGCCGAGGCCTGCGACGCGGCCCTGACGCTGGGCACGCCGATCGACATCCTGATCAACAACGTCGGTGGCCGGCGTGTCGATATCGCACTCGAAGACATGCCTCTGGAGGAATGGCGGAAACTGGTCGATCTGAACCTCACAAGTGCGGTCGTCTGCACGCAGAAGCTCGTGAAGCCGATGATCGAGCGGAAGCGAGGCGTCATCATTAACGTGACGTCGATGGCCGGTCATCTGGTGCAGATTCGCGGCATTCGCGGCCGTCATTACGAAGCGTCGAAGGCCGCCCTCACGGCGCTGACGAAGTCGCTCGCGGTGGACTGGGCGACTCACGGCATCCGTGTGAACGCGATCGCACCGGGCACCTTCCTCACCGCTCCGAACCGCAAGTGGTTCGGCGAGAAGCCGGACTTCCGTCGCAGCTTCGAGGACCAGGTGCCGATGGGCCGCATGGGCGAACCGGACGAGTTAGGCCCCGCGGCCGTGTTCCTTGCCAGCGACGCCAGCAGCTACATGACCGGAGCCGTGATCGTGGTGGATGGCGGGTATACGCTGTGGTGAAAATGGCAGGAGCAGGTATGGATTCAGCTCCGAGATCGTCGCCTGTGACGATGTCCGTGTAGACGCTGATAATCCCTCTTGCACTTACATTGATTGCTTGCTGACGAACATCGTCTCGCTTGGCGAACCGCCGTATCCACTCCATCGCGAGATGATCTGTGTCTATGTCGTGCTGACGGAAGGTCGAGGTCGCGGGCGGGGGCAAGTGAAATTCGCGATCGTCGATGAGATGGGCGTAGAAGTTCCGATCTTTGGTTCGCCTTCTTACGACCTCGATTTTTTGAAGGGTTCCCCCGTGGATGTTCACGGTTTCGTCTTCCGTATCGAGAGTTGCCCTTTCCCCAGAGCGGGTGAGTACGCTCTGCAGTTCTCTTACAATGAAGTTGTGCTTGAACGCCGTCCTGTGCGATTGAGGTGATGTCATGGCAAGCAGTCAGAATCAAGGGGTCAACCGCCTCACGGAATTCCGCGATCGTGCCGCTGTCTTCGCTGAGTCGTCGACGCCAGAGAGCAGAAGCACGATGGATTCCATCAATCAGGGTGTCGAATCGCTTGTGGCCGTTCAAAGCCAGGCTCTCAAAGTAGAGCCCGAAACGTCGTTAAGAAACGGCACGAGTTCGCTGAAGGAATCGAACCCCGCTCACGCAACAATGCCTACCGAGGAATGATTCGAAATGCCTCTCCCTGTTGTCGCTATTGTTGGCCGGCCGAATGTCGGCAAGTCGTCGCTCTTCAACTGGCTTGCGGGCCGGCGGATCAGCATTGTCGATCCTACCGCAGGGGTCACGCGCGATCGCGTCAACACGATCGTCCAGGCGGGGGAGCGGTTCTTCGAACTCGTCGACACCGGCGGCATGGGCATCGTTGACCCCGATAACCTCACCGAGAACATCGAGCATCAGATCACTCTCGCCATCGAGGAAGCCTCGCTCATCCTCTTTGTCGTGGATGTCCGCGATGGCCGGACCTCGCTCGACGAGGTCGTGGCGGAGCGGCTTCGCGATCTGGGCAAGCCGGTGATCTTCGTCGGCAACAAGACCGATACCGACAAGTTCGCCCAGAACTCGGCCGAGTTCTACAAGTTCGGCTACGGTCCGCCGATCTGCGTCAGTGCCCAGCAACTTCGCGGCAAGGACGAACTCTTCGAGGCGATCATCGACAAGCTGCCTCGGGACACAGGGGCAAAACCACCGGGCGAGGTAGCGTTAAAAGTCGCGATCGTCGGTCGGCGGAACGTCGGCAAGAGCACGTTCATCAACACGCTTGCGGAGGCGGAGCGCGTCATCGTCTCCGAGGTGGCCGGCACCACGCGGGATAGCATCGACGTCCGCTTTGAGCGCGATGGGAAGGCGTTCCTCGCCATCGACACGGCGGGCGTCCGCAAGAAGCAGAAGCTCGCCAACGACATCGAGTTCTACAGCATGGCCCGAGCCGAGCGATCGATCCGCCGGGCCGACGTGGTGCTGCACTTCTTCGACGCACGCTACCGCATCAGCCGGGTGGACAAGCAGCTGGTCGAGTACATTCTCGAACAGAACAAGCCGGCGATCTTCGTCGTCAACAAGTGGGACCTGATGAAGGAGTCGATGCCGACGGAGAAGATGGGGAACTACATCCGGGCGATGTTCCCCATGCTGGAACACGTGCCGATCGCGTTCATCACGGCCACCAAGGGCAAGAACGTGCTTCGCCTGCTTCAACTCGCGGTGCAACTGCACAAGCAGTCCGGCAACCGTGTGAAGACGGGCGACCTCAACCGTGTGCTCCGCACCGCGCTGGAAGAGAATGTGCCACCGGTGCGATCGAACCGTGTCGGCAAGATCTATTACGCGACGCAGGTGGCGACTCATCCGCCGACGATCGTGCTGATGACGAACGAGCCGGACCTTTTCGACCAGACTTACATCCGCTACCTGACGAAAGCGATGCGGGATGCGTTCTCGTTCTCCGAGGTGGCGATCAAGATTATCCTGCGTGCGAAAGGGGAATCGACAAAAGTCTCCTCGTCCGCCGCGGAGGATATCGATTTGCTGGATTTGATTCCGGATGCAGAATTGGTCCCGGGCGTGGGCGACGAAGACGAAGGCTTGCTCGACTTCGCCCCGGAGCCGCCGTCGGCTCCGAAGAAGTCGCCTCGCAAGAAGGAGAAGGAGCGCCCCGTCGTCGAGGCCGCACCGGAGGCGGAGAAGCCGAAGAAGAAGAAAAAGGACACGAAGACCTGGGATTTCTAGGCCGAGCGTGTGACGGAACAAACGATCACGGCTCGTCCACCACCACGGCTTTCGACTTCGGGGCGTCCAGGTCGCTTGTATCCAGGCGGCCCTCGGCGAGATGGGTACGGAAGATCTCGACCGTCTCGCGAATCCCCTCCACCAGCGACGTCTTGGGCATCGGGCCCAGGTCTTCTTGCAGGCCCTCATCCGACAAATCGTAGGCGATGGCGATCTGGGCCTTGCCGTAGGTCACCAGGGTTTTCGCTTCGGGCAGCACCTCGCAAAGGGCCTTGTGGAAGTCCCCGAGAGTGACCACGTCGCCACGAAGGTTGTAGCTCTTTGCACCTTGGTACGGGCGTTCGAGGCTATTCACGAACACCTTCGCGACGTCGTCGACGTACTGGAAGTCGCTCCAGCCTCCAAAGTTGATCGCGTACGGCCGCCCGAGAAAAGCCGCCTTGATTGCCTTGGTGGGTTCGCTGGTCATGCCGAGATCGCGTCCGACGCCGTAGACGGTCCAGGGGCGAAGGCCAACGCTGGAGATGCCGTTGTCCTGGTGATAGATGCGGGCGTTCCCCTCGTTGCAGCACTTGAAGACGCCGTAGTGCGTGCTCGGGGTCAGCATCACGTCGTCGCCGAGAGGGCTCAACGAGTTGTACTTGTCCGGCCCGCCGAACACCGCCGCGGACGACGCATAAACCAGTCGCTTCACCTGGTCCCCAAGAGCTTTCACCGCTTCAAAGACGCAGAGCGTGCCCAGCACATTGACCTTCGCACCGAGCAGCGGATTCTCACGGCACGTCGGCACTTGCAGGCCCGCAAGGTGGATGACGTGCGTGATCTCGTGCTTCGAGAGTGCGCTGGAAAGGGCCGGGAGATCCGTCACGTCGCCCTGGAGGAACGTGACCTTGCGGACCTCGGCCTCGGGAAGGATGTAGCGAAGTCGGCGTGCATCTTCCTTGAGGTCGTACACCCAGACCTGGTGGCCGCTCTGGAGAAGGTTGCGGATGATCCAGGCACCGATGAAGCCATAACCGCCGGTGATGAGGACGCGCATGGGTATTGCACTCGAGGTTGAGCCGCTTGCGGCTTGGCGTTGAGGAGATCCGTCGTTTGCGATCAAGGGTCTCCGCGCTACGCTGCGAGCAGCGGAGAAATTAAGGATTGGTCGGTGCGGGAGGTTCAGGAGTTTCAGGTTCGGTGGCAGGCGTTTCGCCGACATCCTCGCGTGCCAGTTTGGCGACCGAGACGACGCGGTCGGCTTCCTCAAGGTTCATGACGCGGACGCCCTGCGTGTTGCGGCCGACGACGCGGACAGCGTCCACCTTGCTGCGGGTCACCATGCCCTCATGGGTGATGAGCATGATCTCGTCGCCGTCGCGGACGGCGTTGATGCCGACCACCTTGCCGTTGCGTTCGGAGGTGCGGATGTCGCGAACGCCCTTGCCGCCTCGTCGCTGGCGGCGGTATCGCATCGCGGAGCGGTCGGTGGTTTCGCCTTCCTCGGTCGCGGCTTCGGGCTCCGTGGCCTCGGCCTCGTTTCCCTCATCCTCGACCGCGTCGCCTCCCTGCTCGTTGGGGCCGAAGGGCGTTCGCTTGCCGTAGCCCTTCTCGCAGACGGTGAGGAGGAAGCCCTCGGGGTCCGCGACGACCATGCCCACGAGTTCGTCGTCCTTGCCGAGGTTGATGCCTCTCACGCCACGAGAGTTGCGGCCCATGGACCGGGCGTCGGCCTCGCTGAAGCGGATCGCCATTCCGTTACGGCTGCTGAGCACCACCTCGTCGCCCGCCTTCGTGAGGGCGACGCTCATGAGCGTGTCGCCCTCGTCGAGCGAGATGCCGATGATCCCGCCCTGCCGAACCCGGCTGTAGTCCATCAGGTCCGTCTTCTTCACGGTCCCCTTCTTCGTCGCCATCAGCAGGTACTGGCCCTCGGTGAATTCGCGGACAGGGATCACGCTGGTGATCTTCTCTTCCGGCTTCAGCGACAGCACGTTCGCGATCGACCGGCCCGCGGAGGTTCGCGACGCCTCGGGAATGCGGTAGACCTTCAGCCAGTAGCACTGCCCCTGGTCGGTGAAGCAGAGCAGGTACGCCTTGGTGGAGGCGACGAAGAAGTGCTCGACGAAGTCATTCTCGCGAAGGCCGCCGCTGACGCCCTTGCCGCCGCGATGCTGCACGCGATAGGTCGCCAGCGGCATTCGCTTGATGAAGCCCTCGTGGGAGAGCGTGATGGCCACGGTCTCATCCACCACCAGGTCTTCAAGGTCGAGGTCGCCCGCGTTCTCGTCGAATTCCGTCTTGCGGGCGTCGCCGTACTTGTCGCGCATCTCCTCGAGATCCTTGCGGATCACGGCACGGATGTTCGCATCATCGGAGAGAAGCGTCTCATGGACACGGATCTCCTCGCGGATCTTGAGGTATTCCTTGAGGATCTCATCGCTTTCAAGAGCGGCAAGCTGGCCCAGTTGAAGGCGAACCACGGCCTCGGCCTGGGCCTCCGTCATGCGGTAGGCTTCGTTCACGCCGACTTCGCGTTGCAGGGCGTTGAAGGCCTCGTCACCGATGGCTCGTTGAAGCATCGGGGCGGGAACGCTCATGTCCTGGAGCCGGGCCTTCGCCTCGGAGCGATTGGGCGACGTCCGGCAGATGCGGATCACTTCCTCGATCGAGGCGATGGCGATCAACTGGCCTTCGAGGACGTGCCCTCGCCGCTTGGCTTCGCGAAGCAGGTACTCGGTGCGTCGGCGGATCACCGTGTGGCGATGCTTGAGGAACGCTGCCATCATGTCGATGATCGGCATCACCTGAGGCCGGCCGTCCGAAATCGCCAGCATGGAGATGCCGACGGTTTTTTGCAGCGAGGAGTATTGGTACAGTTGATTGAGGACCATGTGCGGGTCGGCGTTGCGCTTCAGTTCGATGATGATGCGGACTGGTTCACCCTTGCGGGCGGCCGATTCATCGCGAACGCCGGAGATGTCCTTGATGCGGTCATCCTTGACGAGTTCGCCGATCTCGGCCGCGAGAGAGTTTCGCGTGACCTGGAAGGGGACCTGCGAAATCAGGATATACGAGCTTCGCCCTTCCTCGATGACCTCGGCCTTGGCGCGGAGCGTGATCCGGCCCCGGCCGGTGGTGTAAGCCTCGAGCATCCCCTGCCGGCCCATGATGATGCCGCCCGTGGGGAAGTCCGGCCCGCGGATGATCGGGGGAGTCTCCGCGTTGCCCGCGATCAGGTCGGCGAGCGTGGTGTTCGGGTCGTCGATCATGCGGATCAGGCCGGCACAGATCTCGCGAAGGTTGTGGGGCGGGATGTGCGTGGCCATGCCGACGGCGATGCCGTCCGAGCCATTGACCAGCAGGTTGGGAAACTTCGCTGGCAGCACCAGCGGTTCCTGGTACTTGCCGTCGTAGTTATCGATGAAGTCGACGGTCTCGCGATCCAGATCCGCAAGGAGCTCGGCGGCGACGGGGGTCAGTCGAGCTTCCGTATATCGGTGGGCGGCAGGCGGGAGGCCGGCGATCGAGCCGAAGTTCCCCTGGCCGTGGATCAGGCGATAGCGGAGCACCCAGTCCTGGGCCATGCGCACGAGCGAGTCGTAAATGGACATGTCGCCGTGCGGGTGATACCGTTTCATCGTCTCGCCGATGATACCGGCACACTTGCTCGTGGCCGCGGTCGGCCCGAGATTGAGGTCGTGCATTGCCACGAGGATACGGCGCTGCGACGGCTTCAAGCCATCGCGAACGTCCGGCAGGGCCCGGCTAACGATCACGGACTGGGCGTAAGTCAGATAGCTGTCCCGGAGTTCGTCAACGATGTCCAGCGGATAGATCGGCAAATCGCCCCCGGCGATCGGGGGGGCGGCTGGTCCGGACGGAGGGGGCGTTTCGTCTGCCAACTCGGCTCCTTCACGACATTCCGAACCGCTTCGATTACGGCCCGGCAGGGTGCGAATCTTGATGTAAGACGATCCACTTGTTCTATGGATTCCGAGTATGCTGAACCAGCAGAGAAAAGCTGTCAATCTGCGCCCCGCGGACTTCCGTTTTGGAGCTTCGATGCGAACAATGTCCATGATCAGTTTCACGATCCTCAGCCTTAACCTGCTACAGGCCGTCGATACGGAAGCCGCCAGCCGAGCACGGACAGTCCATCTGAAAACGAAAGTCTCGATTGATGCCACGGACATGATGTTGATTGACTTCCTCAAAGCTGTGGCCGAGGAGTCCGAAAAGCAACTACTGAAACCGCCCAAATGGACATACGCACCGGAGGTGACCAAGGCGCAGCGAATTACCTATCGCTGCAAGGACAAGCCGATCGAGGACATCCTGGCGGACGTTCTGAAGGCCCCGGGCTACGGCTACGTGATCGTCTCCGGGGAAAGCGATCGCCTTGATGGTTTCGTGCGTATCACCAAGGGTAGCGAGCGCGGCTTCGCCAAAGGAACGGAGCCAACTCCCGAGGAACGCCAGGCCCTGGCGAAACTGGAGATGGCTCGCGGCCTCATCGAGCAGGGGAAGAAACTCCCCGCCAAGGCGAACCTGAAGCAGATCGTGAAAGACTATCCCGGCACGACCTTCGCGGCCGAGGCCACGAAGTTGCTGGAAGGGCTCGAAAAGTGAGGGCGGAGTGCTGAGAATTGAAGACGGGAGAATCTCGTGAACGCCGGTGGCCGCTGGTTTCCGAAACGCGATGTTCCCTGGCAGAGCCCAGAGAAGGGACCGGGGAACGCCCCCATCGGCCTCGGCGGCACACTTGAGCCAGCGCTGCTCCTGCGGGCGTATTCGGAAGGAGTTTTTCCCTGGTATTCCGAGGGCGATCCGCTTCTCTGGTGGTCCCCCGACCCGCGAGGGATCTTTGAGATTGGGAGCCGTCAAGCGGAGCCTGGAAGTGAGAAGGAGCCACGCTCAGAGTTCCATGTCTCGCATCGGCTCGCTCGCACGATCCGATCGGGCAAGTTTCGGACGACCGTGAACACGGCGTTCTTTGACGTGATGCGTGAGTGCGGCGAAGAGCGAGACGAGGGCACCTGGATCACCGAGGAAATGCTCACCGCCTATCTCGAACTGCACCGCCAGGGCCACGCCCACAGCGTTGAGGTGTGGCAGGGCGACAAGCTCGTGGGCGGAACCTATGGTGTCGCGGTGGGTGGGCTGTTCGCGGGGGAGTCGATGTTCCACCGCGTGACCGACGCCTCCAAGGTGGCCCTGGCCGCACTTGTGGACCGCCTCCGCGAACGAGGCTACGTGCTGTTCGACATCCAGATGGTGACCGACCACACCGCCTCGCTGGGTGCGATCGAAGTCCGCCGTGGCGAATATCTCCAGCGACTGCGGGAAGCGGTTGGACTGAAAAAAGTCACGTTCGTATAACATCCACTTCGCGAAGCAGGTCAACCACTTTTTCTGGAAAAGATGAAATAGCACTGGACAAGTCCGGATAAGGTGGTAATAATCTGTACAAGTCCAGTGCTGATTGGGCGAAGGCCCGAGAGGGAAGCCTGAATGACTCTCCTGAGCCGTAAGGCGGATTATGCGTTGCTGATCCTCTCCTTCCTTCACTTGAAGGCGGGAAGCGGGAACGCACGGGAAATCGCTGAGCAGTTTGATCTCAGTCGGCCGTTCGTGGCCAATATCCTGAAAGAGTTGTGCCAGAAAGGCTTTGTGGCCAGCCATCGCGGCGTGAAGGGGGGCTATGCCCTGACTCGCCCGGCCTCCGAGATCAGCCTCGCGGAGTTGCTCGAATCGATCGAGGACGGCTTCCGTTTGACGCTGTGCAATCTGGACGATCACGACAACCCGGGCGACTGCTCGATGGCGAGCACCTGCTCGCTCAAGAATGCGATGGCCGAGGTGCATCGGCGACTTATCGACGTGCTTCGCGGGGTGAAGCTCAGTGAAATCTTTGGCAACACCCTTGTGAGCTCCCCGACACTGTTGCCGCTGTCGATGTTGCACGGTTCTCTATCGTCAGCCCCTTGCGCGGCTGCGACCAGTCATTGAATCACTGTTGGCGAGAGGAGTGGTGAGCGATCATGGTGAAGACGCCGATCTACATGGACAATAACTCGACAACGCGCGTCGATCCGCGGGTCGTCGAAGCGATGCTGCCTTACTTCACCGAGAAGTACGGCAACGCCGCCAGCCGTAACCATGCGTTCGGCTGGGAAACCGAGGCCGCCGTCGAGGAATCTCGTGAGCAGATCGCGAGCCTGATTGGCGCGAGCGCGAAGGAGATCATCTTCACGAGCGGCGCCACCGAGAGCAGCAACCTCGCCCACAAGGGCGTGGCGGCCATGTACAAGAAGAAGGGCAATCACATCATCACGCAGGCGACCGAGCACAAGTGCGTGCTCGACCCCTGCAAGCGACTGGAACGCGACGGCTATCAGGTGACGTATTTGCCCGTCGACAAGTTCGGCATGGTCCAGGCAGATCAGGTTCGCGAGGCCATGACGGACAAGACGATCCTCGTCTCGATCATGACGGCGAGCAACGAGATTGGCACCGTTCAGCCCGTGAAGGCGATCGGCAAGCTTTGCAAGGAGAAGGGCGTTCTCTTCCACACGGACGCGGTCCAGGCCGTGGGCAAGATCCCGGTCGATGTCGAAGAGATGGGAATTGACCTGCTCAGCATGACAGCCCACAAGATCTACGGGCCGAAGGGCATTGGCGCTCTTTACGTTCGCAAGAAAGATCCGCGGGTCCGCCTTGAGCCGATCTTCGATGGCGGCGGCCACGAGCGAGGCATGCGGTCTGGCACGCTGGCGGTGCCGATGATCGTAGCCCTGGGCGCGGCGTGCGACATTGCCCGCCGTGAGATGCCCGAGGAGAGCAAGAAGACCTTCGCCCTTCGCGAACGGCTTCGCCAGGGGATCATGGATCAGCTTCCGGAGACGTACCTCAACGGCCATCCGACCGAGCGGCTCCCCGGGAACACCAACATCAGCTTCGCTTACGTCGAGGGCGAAGGGATGATGATGGGCATCAAGAATGTCGCCGTGTCCAGCGGTTCGGCATGCACGAGCGCGAGCCTGGAGCCGAGCTATGTGTTACGGGCGCTGGGCGTGGGCGATGAACTGGCTCATAGCAGCATTCGTTTCGGACTGGGCCGTTTCAACACCGAGGCCGAGGTCGATTACGTCATCGGCTATGTCGTGAAGGAAGTGAATCGGCTCCGCGAGATGTCGCCGCTGTACGAGATGGTGCAGCAGGGAGTCGATCTGAAGTCGATCGAGTGGGCTCACCACTGATAAGGTGCCCGCGGCAACCGTGAAGAGCTTGGAAGAGCTTGGAAGAGCGGATCGACGATCTGGTCGATGACATGACAGCGGTTCGAGGGTAGTTTGGAGCGGTGACCAATGCTCTGTCGACGCTTCATGCAGAACTCGCTCTGCTGACGGCCCGGTTGGAAGCTCTGAATGAGGACGCTGAGGATTTCAAGATCATCGTGAACTAATCAATCCAGGGAGGATAACCATGGCTTACAGCGATAAAGTGCTCGAACACTATAATAACCCTCGCAACGTTGGCAGCTTCGATGCCAAGGATCCCACGGTCGGCACCGGCCTGGTCGGCGCTCCCGAGTGCGGCGACGTGATGAAACTGCAGATCAAGGTCAACCCGATCACCGGCGTGATCGAGGATGCTCGATTCAAGACCTTCGGCTGCGGCTCGGCGATTGCTTCCAGCAGCCTGGCCACCGAGTGGCTCAAGGGCAAGAGCATCGACGAGGCGATGGAGATCAAGAACACGGAGATCGTCGAAGAACTGGCGCTGCCGCCGGTGAAGGTGCACTGCTCCGTGCTCGCCGAAGATGCCATCAAGGCCGCGATCCAGAACTTCCAGCAGAAGCAAGATCAGGAAGCCGAACTCGCCGAGCCCGCGGCGGTGGGCTGAGCGACGGGATTACTGCAAGACCCGCCCGCCCGAGTCCAAACCGCAAGGACAGCCACCGTGTGCCCGCGGTGTCTACGATGAAGAAGTGAGACACCACGACGACTCCAACGATTTCCATGTGATTCTTAACCCCTGAAAGTAGGTGTGATATGGCGACAGCAGAACTCGAACCGCAGACCCTGGGCCTTAACAAGACCGCCGCACCCGAAGTGGTTCCGCTCTCGGTGACTCCGAAGGCGGCCGAGGAAGTTCGCCGCGCGGTCGCGGACGTGGCCTCCAGTGGCTCCGTCGAAGCGAACAGTCCGCTCTACCTCCGCGTTCGCGTTCAGGGCGGCGGCTGTAGCGGCTTCCAGAACAAGCTCGACCTCGATCCCAAGTACGACACCAAGACCGATCACCTGTTCGAGTTCCACGGCATCTCCGTGGTGGTCGATAAGCGATCGCTGTTGTATCTCGACGGCGCCGTCATCGATTTCCACGATGACCTCAACAAGCGCGGCTTCACCGTGACGAACCCGAGCGCCAAGAGCACCTGCGGCTGCGGTAGCTCTTACTCCATGTAATGTCCTGAACTCCCATGACGGATTTCTTCGAGCGCCTCGGCCAACCGAGGCGCTTTAGCATTGATGCCGCCGCTCTGGAACGCGAGTACCTCGCAAGTTCTCGCGCGGTGCATCCGGACTTCCACTCCACCGGCTCCGCCTCGGACCTGACCGCGAGCCTGGAAGCCTCGGCAACGCTGAACGAGGCTTACAACACGCTTCGCCAGCCCTTCGCGCGGGCTGAGTATCTGCTCTCGCTCCTTGGCGGCCCCACCGCGGCGGAGCACAAGGCAATGCCGGCGGCCTTCCTCGCGGAGATGCTCGAAGCCCGTGAGGCGGTCGAAGTCGCGCTCGCCTCGGCCTCCAAGGAAAGCGAAACGACCAGGCTTGACCGCGAGTTCCGCACTCAGCAAGATCAGCTTCTCCACGACGCGGCCCAGCGATTTGCCAAGATCGAGGCGATGCCGACGGCGGAGGCAGGGCGTACGAAACTCCTGACGGAGATTCGCGGGCTGCTAAACGCGATTCGATTCGTTCAGGGATTGCTGCGGGATCTCCACGCGGACTGAACCTTCTCCCCCGGTGAACACTCATGTACGACATGGCGAACCTGAAGAAACTGAAGACTTTGAAGGAACTGGCCCCCGAGGGGATGGCCGCCTTCACGGCTTTCGATGCGGCGGTCTTCAAGGATGGTGCGATCCCGGCCAAGATGAAGGAACTGATCGCGCTGGCCGTGGCGGTGACGACGCAGTGCCCGTACTGCATCGAGATCCATGCGAAGAAGGCGAAGGCTCAAGGTTGCACGGAAGCCGAGATGGCGGAGGCGTCGCTTGTGGCGGCTGCGCTGCGGGCGGGTGGTGCCGTCACGCATGCCACCCATGCCATATCATGATCAAGCCAGGGCGCTTAGCTCAGCGGTAGAGCAGCGTGTTTACACCGCGTTGGTCAGGGGTTCGAATCCCTTAGCGCCCATCGCCAAAGCCCAACATCTGGAGGGCCAGTCATGTCGTTCCCGGAAATCCTTGAAGCTGTGCAGAGTCTTACGCTCGAGGAAAAAAGTCATTTGATGAGAGTCTTGGTTCCTGAAGCAGTTCGTGATCTTGACACCTCGAACGATGCCGACCTGATAGCACACTCCTTCCCTCCAGGCGTCGTGCATGAAATCTCGACACCCTACGATTGCCACGAGGCCGCCGCAATTCTCACGAACCTTCTTGAGAAATCAAAGGAGCGGATGTGAGCGGTCCCGCTCAGTTTCCCTATGTCCAACTTCACCCGGCGTTTGGTGCAGCAGGATATGCGCCTTTGGCCCCTGTGACGCTTTTGTTGCGGGGAGTCGTGGGTCATGACCATGCGCTCGTGGATTCGGGTGCAACCGTCAACGTCCTCCCGTACACGATGGGGTTATCTCTTGGTGGGAACTGGAACGCGTTTCCAGGCTCAATACCGTTGTCGGGAGTCTTGGGAAACTATCCAGCGAAACCACTGATCCTTGAAGTGGCCGTCGGACATTTCACTCCAGTGCCGATGGCATTCGCGTGGTCCCAATCCCCTCATGCTCGGTTAATTCTCGGCCAAGTCAATTTCTTTGAGCTCTTTGACGTCTGCTTCCACCGCAAGCGCGGCACCTTTGAGATTCAACCTGCATCACCATGAATCACTCCTCCGTCGTTGGCATTGATCTGGGCACCACCTTCAGCCTCGCGGCGTATGTCGAGAACGGCCGGCCCGTCGTCGTGCGCGATGAGCATGGCGTCGCGCTCGTGCCCAGTTGCATTAGCTTTCACGAGGATGGCAGCGTGCTCGTCGGTTCCGCGGCCCGCGAACGGGCACTTGCCGATCCCGATCACACCATATTCAGCGTCAAACGGCTCATGGGCCGAACGCTCGCGGACCTCGAACGCGAACTCAAGCTCATTCCGCATCAGGTCGTCGAGCGCGAGATGGAAGCCGGGCGGAAGGTGCTTCGCGTCGACATCGGAGGCCACGAGCACACACCCGAGGAACTCTCGGCGATGATCCTCCGCGAAGTCCGCAAGCGAGCGGGCAACCCCACGAAAGCCGTCATCACCGTCCCCGCTTACTTCAACGATTCCCAGCGCCAGGCCACACGCGACGCTGGGCGAATCGCCGGGCTGGATGTGCTTCGCATCGTGAACGAGCCCACCGCCGCGGCCCTCGCTTACGGCCTCGATCGCAAGGGCGTTAGCACCGTCGTCGTCTATGATCTTGGCGGCGGCACCTTCGACTGCTCTGTGCTTTCGCTTTCGGATGGCGTCTTCAAAGTCCTCAGCACCAACGGCGACACCTTCCTCGGCGGCGACGATTTCGACCGCACCCTGATGGAACTCGCCGCCCGCGAGATGAGCGTCGATCTGGAGGCAAGAAATCCCGAGATCCTACAGCACCTGCGGGACGCGGCGGAACGAGCGAAGATCGCACTCTCGAGTTCCGATTCGACCGAGTTACGTGTCGAAATCCCTGGCCAGAGGCCTTTCCAGCGTACGATCACTCGGGCGGAACTCGAGGCCCTGATCGCTCCCCACATCGATCGCAGCCTCGCGCGTTGCAAGGCGGCCCTCAAGGATGCCGGCCTCGCGAAGGATCAGATTGACGAGATCGTCCTTGTTGGCGGCTCCACGCGGATTCCCTACGTTCGCCAGCGAGTGGCGGAGTTCTTCGGCAAGACGCCTCACTCGGAGCTGAACCCGGATGAGGTCGTGGCCCTCGGTGCCGCGCTCCAGGCGGACATCCTGACCTCCGGCCGTCGCGACATGCTCCTTCTGGACGTGGTGCCGCTGTCGCTGGGCATCGAGACCCTGGGCGGCGTCGTCGATAAGCTCGTTCACCGGAACACCACGGTCCCGTGTAGGGCGACCACGCGCTACACGACCTTCAAGGACAACCAGACGGCCATTCTCCTGAACATCTTCCAGGGCGAACGCGAACTGACGAAGGACTGCCGTTGCCTGGGCACCTTCAAGCTCGCAGGGATACCACCCATGCCCGCGCAGTTCGCTCAGGTGGATGTCACCTTCCTCGTCGATCAGAACGGCATTCTCACCGTCTCCGCCAAGGAACTCCGCAGCGGAGTTCAGACGCAGGTGACCGTGCAACCGGCCCACGGTTTGACGCAGGACGAAGTCGATCAACTGGTGAGCGACAGCATCGACCACGCGAAGGAAGACTTCGGCGCCCGGCGACTGATCGAGTTGAAGAACAAGGCCGAGACGGACCTGGTCCACACCGAGAAGCACCTGCCCAGTGCGGGACCCGGCCTGACGGCGGACGAGCGAAGCTCGATCGGTCGAGCCACGGGCGACCTTCGCGCGGCAATGGCGGGGGAGAGCCTCAACGCGCTTCAGCAAGCGATCGACCGCTTCGTCGCCGCCACCCGGCCACTCGCCGAGATCGTCATGAACAACGTCGTGAATCAGGCTCTGGGCGGCAGTACTCCGGACGAACTTGACGCGACGAAGCTCTGATTCCCGGGCTGTCTCGCGTCGGGTCTCCATTTCCCCATGGGGAGAAATCCCATCCGTACGCACTCCGAGAGTCGTTACCGCGTCGCCGATCTGATCGGGTACGCCACCGCTTTGTTCGCCTCCGCCGGCTGTGACGGCGACAAGCCAGCGACGCTCGCGACGGGGCTGATCGAGGCTGACCTGCTCGGTCACACCACTCACGGCCTGCAACTGGCGCCCATGTACCTCGGCGAACTCGGAGCGGGCGGCATGACCGCGACGGGTGAGCCCGAAGTCGTTGCGGATCGGGGCGGCGCCGTGACGTGGGACGGCCGACGACTGCCCGGCGTCTGGCTGGCCGCGAGGGCGGTCGACCTGGCGGCGTCGCGAGCCGTGGAGCACGGCGTGGCGACGGTGGTGATTCGTCGCAGCCATCACATCGGCTGCCTGGCTGCGTTCCTCCAGCGGGCGACCGATCGCGGATTGATGGTGATCCTCTCCAGTTCGGATCCCGCGGTGGCGTCCGTTGCTCCCTTCGGCGGGCGGAAGGCCGTATTCACACCGAATCCCTTCGCTGTCGGCATCCCGACCGACGGCGATCCCATCCTGATCGATGTCAGCGCCTCGATCACGACCAACGGGATGTCGGCCCGACTGAATCGAGAAGGGAAGCGGTTCCCCGGACCCTGGGCGCTCGACGCCGAGGGGCGACCCACCGATGAACCTGGTGCTCTCTTCGCGAACCCGCCCGGTACGCTCCTGCCTGTGGGAGGCATGGACCATGGCCACAAGGGCTTCGCGATGGCGCTCCTGGTGGAGGCTCTCACGCAAGGCCTCAGCGGATTCGGACGAGCCGAGGCTCCCGAACGCTGGGGTGCCTCCGTCTTCGTGCAAGTCCTTGATCCCGCAGCCTTCGGGGGAACGGAGGCGTATCAACGCGAGACAGGCTGGCTGGCGTCGGCCTGCCGGGCGACTCCGCCAGTGCCCGGTGGCGATGCCGTCAGGCTGCCAGGCGAACGCGGCCTGGAGCGGAAGCGGGACGCGCTCGTCCATGGTGTGCCGCTTTACCCGGGCATCATCGAGGCCCTGGCCACGTTCGCGGAGAAGCTCGGAGTTCGACCGCCTCCGAGCATCGCGTGAGATCCGCTTGACGCGAACGGCCCAGGTCGTCGAAACTGGCCGCGAGACGGATTGCCCGTAAGACGGTCCACGTGTGAGAGCCCCCTCGATTCGTCCCTGAGGATCCCGCCAATGACCCGGTTGCTTCTCCCCCTTTTGCTGCTTGCGTTCACCTCGCAAACCCTGCCCGCGCAAACCCTCCTCGGCGACGAGGCCAAGGAAGGCTTCTTCACCCTGATGAATGGCAAGGACTTCAGCGGCTGGCGATTCAGCGGCACCATCCCCACCAGGGACAAGGCCGTGAAGGGGAAGCCGTTCACGACGGTCCTCGATGTGTTCCCCGATAACTGGAAGGCCGGCGATGGCATGATCCAACTGCTCAAAGGTGGGAATCCCCACCTCGCCACGCAGTGGGATTTCGACGACTTCGACGTCCGCCTTCAATGGCGAGCCCACAAGAAGGTTTACAACAGTGGCTTCTACATTCGCTCGGGTAAGGCGGTAAACGCCAACCAGATCAATCTCAATTCCCCGGCCGTCGGCGAACTGATCAACACCGCGCCGGAACTGAAGGGGAAGGGAAAGGGCGTCCCCGAATTGCACAAGGTCGGCGACTCGGGCGAGTGGAACGACTGGCGCGTCCTCGTCGTCGGCAAGAAGGCGACCTTCTGGGTCAACGACAAGCTCGCGTGGGAAGTCGAGGACTTCGTTCCGCCCCGCGGCTACCTGGGAATCCAGGCGGAGGGGACGATCGACTTCCGCAACCTCCGCATCAAGGAAGTGGGCTACGAACTCTTCCGCGATCCCAAGGCCCTCAAGGGCGACAACTGGACCGCGAAGGAGGACATCCTCAGCGGCAGCGGACCGCTGACCACGCCGAAGACTTACAAGGATTTCACGCTCCGTATCGAGTTCCGAGGCAACGGCACTCTCGCGCTGGGCGACTCAAAACTGTCCCTTGATCACGCGGAATTGAAGCCGTTCCTTCATCCGGAGGGGCAGTTCAACTATCTCCAGGTCGCGGCCGAAGGCGGCAAAGGCAAGCTCCGGCTGAACTCGCAGGAGTTAAAGTCGGTCCTGGAGATCGGCGAGGGAGCCATCTCGTTGATCCCGGAAAAGGGCCTGGAGATCCGCAACTTCCGGATTCGAGCGAAGTGAAACGGGTTGGGCGAGCAGACGTAAGAAACTTACCACAGAGTCACAGAGGACACAGAGCACAGAGAGAGGAAAACTCATCAGAGGTTCGAGCCTGTCGGGAAAGCTTATCGCTCCTCCCTGGATTCTCTTAATCTGGTCTCTGTGATCTCTGTGGTGAAGCGATTCTTGCCTTTCGCCTTGAAGCTTGTCGCGAAGGATTTCCACCATGCTCGCTCGTCGGGTTCAGCACTTCACGGAATCGGTGATCCGCGAGACGACGCGGATCGCCCAGGCTCACGGAGCCGTGAACCTCGGGCAGGGGATGCCGGACTTCGAGACGAGCGCGGAGCTGAAGGAGGCCGCCTGCCAGGCGATCCGCGAAGGGTTCAACCAGTACGCGGTGACCTGGGGCATTGCCTCGTTGCGGGAGGGGATCGCGGCGAAGATGCGGAGCTTCAACGGCCTCGAGTGGTGCGACGCGGACGAGCACATCACCGTGTGCTGCGGGGCCACCGAGTGCATGATGGCGACGATGATGTCCGTGGTCGATCCGGGTGACGAAGTGGTGATCTTCCAGCCCTTCTACGAGAACTACGGGCCGGACGCCTTGCTGACGGGTGCGACGCCGAAGTGGGTGCCCCTGCACGCCCCGGACTGGAGCTTCGACCCCGCGGAACTGCGTGCGGCGTTCTCCTCGAAGACGAAGGCGATCATCGTCAATACGCCGAACAATCCGACGGGAAAGGTCTTTTCGCGAGCCGAGCTAACGCT